>Ga0080008_141567_pt1 | contig 15607 bp, 14 predicted proteins | sample ConCONMetagenome_FD_69211 | JGI IMG/M metagenome (GOLD analysis project Ga0080008, IMG submission 69211) | Hot spring microbial streamer communities from Conch Spring, Yellowstone National Park, USA - CON_C (SPADES assembly) (version 2) | ecosystem: Environmental > Aquatic > Thermal springs > Hot...
CTCGGCGTTGCAGCAGGGGCAGATAACCAGACGAACTACGCCTTTTGGAACGACTACGGAAATAAGGGATGAGTTTCTTTATGCTTTGTATGGGGCTTTGGCACAGACTTGGAATGAGTTTGCCAGGTTTTATTTGGAACAGGCTAAGCAGATTGTTCCCGTGGTGGTAGTTCAGGCGGGAGTGCCTGTTTATATAGTGCTTGTGGATGGATTAAGCTTGGAGGTGTCTGTGGATGAGGCTAAGAAGGGTCTTTAGTTTAGCGGTTTTGGTTTTAGCCTTTTCCTGTGCAAGCAAGGAGGATTTGGTTAAGGAGATTAAAAGCAGCTCTTATGTTATAGACAGTTTTTACAAGGGAGGAGAAGTGAAGAGGCCTCCTATAAGCACGAGGGAGTGGGAAACCGCTGTGCAGGGAAGTTATGAGGATAAAATAGGTTTTGTGGATAGAATAAAAATCAGAGTGAGGGTGAGAGATGAGGAAAGGTTGGGTGATTTTTAGTTTAGTTTTAGCAGGAACCGCTTTTGCTGGTAGGTATGCCCCAGTGTCTTTTGAGGCGCAGTATAGGAATAGCGTTGCTGTTGAGAGGCAAAGGATAAATGATGTGTTGAATAAGCCTATAACGGTGAATGTTCGGAATGTGTCATTGACCTATTTGGCGTCCTTGCTTTCTCAACACGCTAAGGTTCCGATAGTTATAAGGGACATAGCCTATCCACAGCAGGTGCAAGCGGGTCAAGGAGGTCAGGCGCAAGCCCAAAGTGAGTATTTTACGCTTTCATACTATGCAGATGGAAAGCCTCTCTCTCAGGTGCTTGACGAGATAACTGGGATGTTTGACCTGTGGTGGAAGGTTGAAGGTGGCAGAATAGTGATATACAAGTATTCCGCTAAAGTTTTTACTTTGCGTCTTCCCTTTTTGCAAAAGAGAATAGAGGAGAGAAATGGCAGTCTAACCCTTGCCTATCAGAGGGAATTCACAAGAAACCTGGAGGCAAGCTTGCAAAGGCTTTTAAGGGACAGTGGTTCTAAGGTGTCTGTGGATGAGATGGGGAATGTGTATGTGATAGGAACGCCGTCGGAGGTGAAGGCTATAGAGAATGCGGTGAACAAGATAAATGAGAACTTTACTAAACCGATACCACTGAAGATAAAGGTTTATTTGGTAAGTGAGAGTGATTTTCAGGCTTTGGGACTTTCTTTGGGTGCGAGGAGTGGTAGTGTGGAGGTAGGTTTAGGTTCTGCGGTGGGCTCTTCTATTTTCAACCTTTCTGTGGCAACTTCAAGGATTGAGATGCAGTTGGATGCTTTAGCCCAAAGTGGGAGGGCGAGGTTGGTAGAAGAAAGCGTTTTGACTGCTTTAAACGGTCAGCCTATGGTGTATTCTCCCTTGCAAAAGCAGAGAATTATTTCACAGTTTGAACTTTCTTATGTTTTACCTACAGGAGGACCTGGAACGTCTCCTCCTGCTGCTGCTACGCCCACGATAACCATGAAAACGGAAGACATTCAGACGGGAAACACGCTAATAATTGTGCCGTATTATGTGAATGAAGGCACTATAGCGGTAGACCTATACAGACGTCAGGATAGTTTAGAGGTGTTGGAGACTAAGAGGGTGAATTTGGCGGGCTTCCAGAACGAGGTGTCCCTGCCACGGGTTTCAACAAAAACAAACCTAAACCAAACCCTTTTGAGGAAGGGAGAGACGCTGGTGCTGTTTACTTCTGCCCAGACGTTGGAACAGTTTAGAGACCGTGGAATACCCTTCCTGAAGGATATACCCATACTCGGTTATCTGTTTTCCACTAAAGAAAGGACTAAGGAGTTATATAGACTTGTGATAACGATGGAGTTTATGTGATATTGGACTGCCCTTTTTACTTTTCCTTTTAAAGATTGCTTGGAAACTCAGCTTCTTTATTCTTTCCACCTCTTCTTTTGTGAAGGCTTTTATCCTCTCCAGAAAGTTCTTGTAGCCGCCAAAGCCCTTTTTGGCTTTGTATATGCTTTCCAGCTGCTGTTCCCACTCGGAGGTTAGCTCCACGCTTACTATTTTGCTGTCTTGGAGGTTTTTGATAAGTTCTCTGCCTTTTTCTGTGGAGATGAGGTGCTTTTTGTTTAGCACGAGATAGCCTCTTTCCTTTAGGGCCTCTATTATGCTGGCACGGGTAGCGGGAGTGCCCAAGGAAAGTTTTTCCATCCTCTTTATAAGCATACCTTCTGTGTATCTGGAGGGAGGCTTGGTCCAGCGTTTTTCACTCCAAACCTTTAAAACCTCCACCTTTTGGCCCTTTTCCAGTTTGGGCAAAAGCTTGTCCTTGGGTCTTCCGTAGAGTTCCCTGTAGCCAAGCTGCAAAACAGTTGTGCCCCTTGAGTAGAACTCCTCCCCCGCCACCTGAGTAATCACCACCGTATCAAGGGCTATAAAGGGTTCATAAAAAGCAGCCAAAAACCGCCTCTTTATCAGCCTAAACAGTGCTTTCTCATCCTTACTCCAATCCTCTTCCTCGTCCTTCAGAGGAATAATGGCGTGGTGGTCGGTAAGCTTTCTGTCGTCAAAGACACGCTTTCCAACTTTTTCCACCCTCTCCACAAGGTCTTCCCTTCCCAGCCTCCTTAGAACCTCCTTGACCAAGGAAACGCTGCTTTCAGAAAGGTATTCTGCGTCGCTTCTTGGATAGGATATGGCCTTTCTCTCTTCATAAAGCTTCTGGGCTATATCAAGGGTCTTCTGGGCACCAAAGCCAAGTTCCCTGTTGGCATCCCTCTGGAGAGAACTCAGCGAATAAAGCGGAGGCGGATACTCAACCCTTTTTCTCTTTTCTACCCTGCTAACAACCGCTTGTCTGGCAGTCTTTAGCTTCTCCACAAGTTTCTCAACAGCCGAGTAATCAAAAACTCCACCAACTTCCTCTTCTTCCCGTTCCTCCTCTTCCTCATCCACAGCTTCATTTGCATCAGTTCTACCTCCGCTTTTTTTCCCAACCCACACTCCTTCATAGGTTTTCCCATCCGCAGAAAACAATGCCTTTATCACCCAATAAGGCTTTGGTTTGAAGTTCTCTATCTCCAAATCCCTCTGAACAACCAAAGCAAGCGTGGGCGTCTGAACCCTTCCCACACTCCACACGCCGCCGTTGGACCGCAAAGACACCGCCCGTGTAAGATTTATTCCTACCACAAAATCCGCATGCTGACGGGCTAACGCACACCAATAAAGACTGTCAAACTCTTTGGCAGGCTTTAGCCTACGCAGTTCCCGCCTTATTACCTCGGAAGTTAGGGCGGACGACGTCCAAAAGCGATATACCTTAGACCAGTCCTTAAGCCCAGCCTTTTGCAAGATAAGTCTGGCTATCAACTCTCCCTCCCGCCCCGCATCTGTGGCTATTATCACCTTCTCCGCCCGTGCTAAAAGTTCTTTTATTACCTTAAATTGCCTTCCCGCCTGTGAAGACCTCAGCTTATACTCAAACCGCTCAGGAAAAATAGGAAGCTCCTCTAAAGACCACCTCTGCGGAATTCCCTCATCGCTGATCTCAAACAAATGCCCAAAAGCCCAGGTGATAGCATACTCTCCTCCTTCATAATAGCCCTCCCTTTTCCTGCATCCTAAAGCCTTCGCAAAATCCTCCGCCACAGAGGGCTTTTCGGTGAGAATAAGGGTTTTCATAGCTAAAAGACTTTTGTGCAGAGTTTTCCACGCTTTTCCTCTTCATTCCACCTCTTAACGAAACCCTCTATATCAACCAAAAATTTCCTTAAACCCTCCAACGCCCCATCCTTGATAAACCCAGCCCTCACAAGCAATCCCGCTTGCCCTCTGTCTATAACGGTTTTCCTAAGATGGGACAAATAATCTGTTCTTCCATTGTAATAGCAGACCGCACACGCCATTGTCTTAGCGGTTTTGTCGCCGTATTTCCTTCTGCAAATGTCGTATTTATCCCTCAAGATAGAAAGCCCCACCGCTATGTTCCTGCACGGATTGTAGGGAGAATCTTTGGGTTCTTCGTTTGCTGCTGCGTAATTGCCACTACCCTTTACCACATGGGCTTTTGTGTAAGCAAGGGCTTCAGGACGGACTAATTCCTTGTATCTTCCCTCAGAAATCGTGTGAGATGTTATCTGCATAAGCCCAAAGCCTACCGTGCAGGTGTTCTCACGGGTTGCATCTTTCCTTAAACAATAGTTATGAAGCCCTTGACCAAAAACCATATCCAACCATCTACTGTTTATAGGATGGGTTTTCCTTTTCATAGTCAGTTCCCAACTATCAGGACAAGGGTCGCATCCCGTAGCATACACATCTCCCGCACTTTCCTGAGGGATGATGGCGGCTACATACGGCTCAAAACCCTCTCCGCTTGCCTTCACCAGAAAATAAGTCCCTAAATCCATACCGTCGCACCGCACCGCCTGAAGCAGCCTCAGCCTGTCAATGTTTACCTTAGCCAGTTGGACTTGCCCCTGCCAATAAGCATCTTGGGTTTGTTCGTCTACCTTATCCACAAAAAGCTTCAAAGACACGCCCAGACTTATCCCTAAAACTCCTAAACTCAACAGCGCTTTTTTCATTCCTCCTTCCTAAGAACCTCCTCCAACTCCCTCACTGTCAGTTTCTTTGCCCGTTCTATCCAGTCTTTGTCAGTTTTGCCATACCTCAACAAAAGCCTTCCCTTGCTTAGTCCCAAAGCTTGAAGTTCTCTCCCAAAAGTCTTGTATAGCTTCATGTAGGTATAAACCGTGCTTGGTGCATACTCTGTTCTTTGCCTTATAAACTCCCTAAAACTCCTTATTCCATCCACCTTATAGCCCTTAGCGGACTTTAACGCTATAACCTTCTCTATCTCCTCTAACTGTGGCCCACGGCGCTTTCTGAAAATCTCATGCATAAGAAATATTATACGAATTTAGGCTGGTATCCACCTATAAAGCACATACATGCTTGCGACGATGATAAAGCCTATTAAAAAGGTGAAGAAGAACTCTTTTAGTTCTCCCGCAACAAACCTCTGCACTGCCCTAACCGCCCAGAAAATCCCAGCACCATACATAAGAAGCTGGAAAAGAACCCTAAACAAATTCACATCAACTCCAAATTTAATGTCCTGCTTTGTAAGAATTTGTTGCCCTATTGGTGCAACAGCTATAGGCGATGCTGGGCTTAAAGTCCCGCTTACATCATAAACTACAATCTTACAGAGATTATCAAAGGTTTGATAATACTCAGGCCCATTTGGCCCAGGAAGCATTAGAAAGACCCTTCCTTCTTCCAGATGCGCCATCCTATGCCTCGCCGCTATGTCTCTAAGCTGGTCCATCGTATATTTACATCCCTCGGTTTTTGTAATTCCATACCTCTTCCTTATTTCTTCAATCGCCTTCTTATGCTGTTCCACCAACTTATCTATAACGCCCGAGGACGTATCAGAAGGCGCCTGCCCAAAAGCCAAATTAAGAAGAACCGCCAGAAGAACCACCAAAACAACCATCTCTATCCCCCGGTATGGCACCAGAACCCAAAGCCCTCCTCATTGTCTCCGCTTGCTTTAGCCTCAGCAAAGCTTCATCCAACGCCCTTTCCAATCTCCAAAGGGCTTCATCCAAATAGACTTTCATAAAAGTCTCCTCAATGTAGTTGTCTATAGCCTTCAAATCCGCTATATATGTGATATTGCCTGGGTTCCTGTCCACATTCCTCTGTAAATAATCCCTCATCCTCAACAGCAAAATCATAGCAGGGGCCATATCTTTCACAATTATTCCATACTTCCTCTCAAATTCTTCAAAATAAGGCCTACTTGCCTTCAACGCCTCATCATACCCCATTTCAAACTTGATCTCAGACTTCAACCTCTCTATCATAGCCTTGTAATCCTCCACAAATTGTTCAACATGCAAATTCATAACATCTATCATAGTAGCAGGCCTTCTCTGCCCAGTCTGAGGGTCTACTATCTCAACTGTGCGAACCCTCAAAAGCCCATTCCCATCCAAAGTTATATCAGGCAAAACCATATACAGAAAATACTTAGCCCTCGTCTGAAGGTCTGCATTGGCTATCTCCTCAGGAGTAGGTGCCCTATTCACACCCAAGTAGCACCTTGCTAAGCTGCGGGGTGAGATAAACTTCAAAAACTTCTCCGCTTCACTTTTATCTCCGCCAAACAAATCCACCAAACTTGCACTGTTTAAACACGCCCTGTAAGCGTCATACCACTCCCTGGGATTGCTGCTTCTGACCACATCTACATTTTCTGCAGAGACACCTAACCTTCTGGCTATACACCTCTTAATCAAATAGCTGTCCTGATAGTTAAACTCCTTGATCGCCTCCATCGCCTGAGAACAAGAAAACCCTCTCAACTGGGCTACAAAGTTTGATAGCATACTCATACCTAAAAACGCCTCCTTTGCAACAGGCAAATACGTAGCTATCGCATACAGCCCCAACGAAGTGAATACATTTCGCCAATCGCTAAAAAACCTTTGAAGTTCACCCAAGTTTGCAACGCTGTCTAACCCAGCAATAAAAGACGAGGCCGCATTTATTCCACAAACACCAACAGGAGGAGTTAGCCCACCGCCAAACTGCCCCTGAAAAAGAGTTAAATCCCCAAGGTCTCCACCCTTAGGCAACCTCAACCTATCATACAGATCTCCCCTCACCTCTATCCTTATATCATCACCCACCGCCTGAAAAGTGGGCGTAAATAACATCAAACCCGCAAGAAAAGCTGCCAAAACTCTCCTCACCGCAAACCCTCCAAAAATTTAATGGTTTCCCGAGAAGGATACACCCACAAGCCCACCCACCTCCTCACCTCCCTTCCATTTTTCATAAAGATTAAAGTAGGCACCGCTTGAACACCAAAATCCCTCACAAATCTGGCATTCTCGGGAAGTAAAGTGTTTACCCTCAAAAACTGCTTGACCCTTCCGTCAAACACTCCTAAATACTGCTCTGTTGCCCTACAATACGGACACTGAGGACTGTAAAAGTAAATCACCGTGTAGTCCTTCAACTTCTCCGTAAGCCTTGCTTCCCTTTGGGCTTGCAAAACCATCAACCTGCTTGCCAAAAGGCTCGCCCTCTCCTGCCTTTCTGTATAGAACCTGTCTAAAAGTTCCACAAGCTTTGGGTCATCTGGATTTTTGTAAAAAGCCCTCTCCAAAGGATTGGTTGTCTCTGGAAACCACTCCTGGGCTTGCCTGTATAACTCCTCATAATACTTTTCCCTGTCCTCCTTTTTCACCTCCTTCTTTTCCTCTTTCTTCTCCTTCCTTTTCTCTTCCCGCTTACCAGTTCCAAAGTAGTCTACTCCCTCCCTAAACCAATACGCCTGCACACTGGAAAAAACCAACAGCAAAACTAAAAGCAAGCCCAACGCCCTCATCCCTTATAATTTTATGCCAAAACATACTAACACTGTGTTTTATCGCATAGAAGACATCAAAAACACGGTAATTCAAGGAGACGCCCTTGAGGTGCTAAAGAGAATTCCGCCAGAGACCTTTGACATGGTTTTCACAGACCCGCCATACTTTCTACAGCTGAAAAATGTCTATGCCTATAACTCCATTCTCCTTTGTAATGGTTATTTCTGGGAATACTTTTACCTTTGAGAGTTCCTCAAGATACAAATCAATCCGATACATCACAAACGCCTCACAAAGTTCACTCCAAGCGACTGGCATCTTTTCTCTGTGGTTAAAATGGCGGACAGGTCATTATCAACGCCTATGAAGTTGCAACCTCTTTTCAGAGCCACCACTGCAGTAGTTCCTCCTCCTACGAAAGGGTCTAAGATGGTCTGACCAGGAGAGACAAATTTGTCAAAAAGCAGGCTAAAGCCTTCCTCAGATTGCCCCCACCTGTGAAAGCGTTTGTCGTTGTTGTTGGGAGAGGTCTTGATTACATCTCCAAAAGCTTTGCCCGAGTATTTGCCCTTGCTAAAGAGTAGCACGGGCTTCCAAAAGGTGTTGCATCTGACCGTCCATATGTAGGGACTTTGCCCACCCGGAGTTAGATAAGCCAGCGTCCAAACGTAGTTGAGCCTACTGGAAAGTTTGTTAATTACCTCTGGCAAATAACTTTGCCCTACCATTACAAGCAACCCACCGCCGGGCTTCAAAACACACTCACACATCTCCACCAAAACATCATAAACCCACAGATACTTTTTAGAGTAAGGCGGGTCTGTGATAACCCAATCTACGCTTTCAGGCAGAAGAAACTCCCTGTATTCCCGTATGTCTCTGTGATGGAGTTCTAAGAAGGGTGTGGATGCCATGAGGAGTATTTTATAATCTATTCACTCAAATGGAGCTTGTTGTTCAAAAGCTTGTCTATGGTGGGTATGGAGTTGGAGAGGTTAAAGGTAGGAAGGTTCTTGTCCGATATGCGGCGCCCAAGGAGTTGGTGGAGGTAGATGTCCTAAGGGAGACGAGGATATACACAGAAGCGGTAGTAAGGAAGGTAAAGATAGAGGGAGAAGGACGGCGGGTTCCGCCCTGTAGGTATTACATGCGGTGTGGTGGATGCCAGTGGCAGCATATAGAGTATGACCTCCAGCTAAGGGCAAAGGCAGACATTTTGTTGGACGCCTTTGAGAGAATTGGAAAGATAAAGCTAAGTTCCGTCAGTGGAGTGCTTGCAAGCAAAGAAGAGTTTGGCTACAGAACACGGGTGCAGTTTAAGGTGAAAGATGGGCAACTTGGTTTTTTTGCGTGGAAAAGCAAAGACTTGGTTGCTGTTGAGGAGTGTTTGCTGGCACATCCAAGGATCAACCAGCTAATACCCTCCCTGAAAGAGGTAGTCAAAGCAGTGGAAAACCTTCAGGAAATTCATGTTCTTTATTCACCTTATGAAGATGAGTATCTTCTGAAGCTGGTGGGCACCTCTGCTTTGGAAGTCCAAAAGCTAAAAAACATAAAAGACCGCTTGCCCAAAGAGGTGGTAAATGTGGGAAGTTATGTTCTTTCTGGCGGAAAGCCTGTGAAAGATGCGTCTGTAGGAAGAGAATTCACTTACTTCAGAAGCGGGAAGTTCCACCTCAGAGTCAGCGGCGATTCATTCTTTCAGATAAACCACACCCTCTATGAGGATTACCCTAAGTTGGTAGCGGAGGGAGAGAGGGTAAAAAAGGTTCTTGAACTGCACTGCGGCGTGGGACTTTTTAGCTTTTGGCTTTCAGAAAATTGTGAGTCTCTTTCTGGGTCTGACGCAAACCTAAGTGCGGTCAAGGACGCCATCTACAATGCCAAGATAAATCAAATTCCTAAGGTCTCCTTTACCCATCAAAAAGCGGTGGAAACCCTCAAAGCCCATATGGGAGAGGTTATAGACCTCTTGGTTTTAGACCCGCCTAAGGAAGGGCTTTCAAAGCTGGACAAAACTTTCATAAGCCAAAACAAACCAACAAGGATAATCTACAAATCCTCTGAACCCACCACCTTGGCAAGAGACTTGCAAACTTTGAACTCTTTAGGCTATGCTATTCAAAGCGTTTATTTGGTGGATGAGCTGCCTCAAACCTTTCACATATCCGCAGTGGTTAAACTGACACTTTTGGATGCTTTAGGATGAATCTTGTCTTACAGATGAAAATGTAAGGTAAGACAATCGGTTGTGTTCTCTTCCGTGAACACTTTTACCGAAAAGTGTTCTACTGAGTAGAAAAATGGGCCATTTTCTTGCAAATTATTCTCATTTAGCAAGTGGGAAGGTCGGAAAGCTAAAATAATGCTTATGCGGAACGTAGAAAAGGGCAGGCTGTTAGAAGTAGCAGCAAAGCTTTATCTTGAAAATCAAGGCTTTAGGGCATATTTGTGGCAAGAGTGGGCATCTCAAAGAGGGCTTTCTCTACAGGATACGGGTATTGACCTTGTGGCGGAAATGAATGGAGAACTTTATGCAGTCCAATGTAAGAACTGGGATAGGGCAGTCTCTTGGAAAGATGTAGGAACCTTTGTGGGTTCTCTTTTACGGAAAGACCTTAACTTCAAGGGCGGTTTTCTGGTGGCTAAATCTGTAAGCAAAGAAGTAGAGAGGGAAATAGAGAGGCTTGGCAAGACGATTATTCCTCTTTCTGCAGATGACCTCAGTGAGTATTTAGACCAAGCAAAAGCCTTCTTAGAAGGAAAGCCCATAATAAAGGAAAAGAAACAGCTGAGACCCTACCAAGAACAGGCTATCCAAAGCGTCCTTGAGGGCTTTAAGTCCCACGATAGAGGAAAACTCATTATGCCGCCCGGAACAGGGAAAACCTTAGTAGCCCTGAGGATTGCGGAAAGCTTTGGTGTAGAGAAGCTTACTCTTTTCCTCTGTCCATCTATAGCACTTTTAGATCAAAGCATAAAGGCGTGGTTTAGAGACAGCGAACGAGGCTGCTTTCAAAATCCCTCATCGGGACGTCCCCCCAGCCTCTAAGGGAACTAACCCTTTAGAACGCCTCACCCTATCCCACACCCCTTCCACCAATACGGGCTTCAGAGGGGAAAGGTCTCTTAGCAGGACCCTTCCAAGGATAGGGAAGAGGAGGGCTACCTTCAGAACTCGCCAAACTACCTGAGAGACCTTTTTAGTCTCTCCCTGTTCGGGATTCCTTCCATAGGCTCCCTTACAGGAACTTGGCTTGCTCTGAAGGCTTTGTATGAGATTGGTTAATAGCTTCTTTGCATTCTCTACAACCCTTAGTTCGCTTTCTAAGGCATTACTCTTATATTCGTTGGTTTCCTTCTCTAAAAGTTCTCTAAGTTCCTTTTCTCTTTCTTCATACCTTTTCAATGCAAACTCCAGATATGCTTTGTCCCTCAAAAGTTTTTCGTAATTCTCGGGCACATCCTCCTTGAAACCCAATGCCCTCCTGCCTATCACATAAGCACCAGCGATGTCTTTGTCTATGCTTAATTGCGGTGCATACTTTAGCATGCCTATAACTGAGGTATAGGCTGGATTGACTTCTATCACTTCAACTCCCTTTAACATTGCTACCCTTTTTAGCTTCTGCAAAAACTTTTTGGCATTCCAGTTGTGAAGTATTCTTCTCAGTTTAGCCTTGCCATCTCCACGAGTTCCCTTCCTAAGCTTTTTCAAATTCTCTACGGCTATAGCTTTACCTTTCTGAATGGCCAAGACCACTATCTGATGTGCCAATACCCACTCTTGGTGGTCCTTGCTTTTTTGAGAAAGTCCTAAAAGGTGGTGTAGGCTGATGGTTTGATAGCTTACTAATTCTCCAGTTTTTGAAACTTCCGCTATAGCTAAGTGAATAGGTGATGCATTTGTGTCTATAGCTATTACTCCGTTCTCTTTGGTGTATTTCACTTCAGGCGTTGGAAGTTCAAAGGATACACTCCCATAAACTTCTCCATCTCTCAGTTTTAACTCCACTGTGTAGGCAAAGTAATTTTTTGTTTGCCAGCTTTCTAAAAGCATAGCCATAAAGGTTATCCATTTGTCTTTGCTATTGCTGGGTTCTCTTAACACTTTGGCATAGATAAACTCTCTGTTTCCTATAGTAATCCTAAGGTAAAGCTGTCCGTTTAGGTCTTCAAATCTCGTTAGTCTGTTTCCTTTGTCTGCCTTTGACCCGATGCTTATAAGTGTCCCTTGTCTTAGTTCTCTCCACTGCTTTTTAAGTTTTTCTCTTGCTTTCCCTGTAAGATGGTTTTTGCAGAGTTTCTCAAAAAGTCTTTTGCCTCCAAAGACTACTGATTTGTTTGTGGGATATTGCTTAGCTTTGTATATGGCAGACTTAATGTAGCTTGTTGGCAATTCAGGAAACAGCTTTCTTAGTCTGTGGTATATTTGGGAGTGTATGTTTTTTGCTTTTTCTTTTTCCAACTCTTTTAGCATATTGTATGCCACACGGATGGCGGAGGATTGCTTACGCATCAGCTGGATGAGTTTCTCTTTGTCTTCCCTTTTCAGTTCAAGCTTGAACTGTAAGCTAACAAACATCAGGGTTAAATTTTAGCTTTAAAACTCTTGTGTGTCAATGGGTTTGGATTTTTAGAACAGCCTCAATTTTCTACTTGACTTTGCCTTTGCATAAATTAGATTTAGCATTAAACCACCACAGGCATAGTAGTGAGAGGATCGGAAGAAAGATTTATGCAAAGAGTGGTTGTTCTGCAAGGTTAGACCGTCAGAATAAACTAAGGCCAATAAACCATGATGCTGTTTGGCGAGATGTGTATGAAAATTTTTAACAACAAAAAGGAGGTAAAATGCGATGGAGGACTTTGTGAAGCAAATAAGCCAGACGCTTAGCTACTTGTCCGAGAGAACTAACAGGGAACATTATACCAAACTTTTTCCTGAAGGCGTGGAGCTACCTGATGCTTTGAGAGGCAGGTTAAACGGAAAAGAAAGGAAGTGGTTAAGAAAGCTGTATGAAGGATACAAGAAGCTGGAAGCTAACAAGGTTTGGGCGGAACTGAAACAGCGGGAACCTGAGGTATTTCTGAACCTCCTTAGGCTTTTCTTTCCTGAACCCATCAAACTAAGACGGGTTTATGAGGTCTTAATGGAGTGGGAACCAGATATTGAACCAGTGGATTTGATAATGCTTGGGCGTAGAGTAATAGAGTGGAAGGATGAAATGCTGAAGTATGACGAGTTTTACGAAGACTACATGAAGCTTAGGTCAGGACAGTTTATACCTGAAGACGAGTTAAAACAAATCATAAATAAACTCATAAGCGGTGGTGTGGTTTTGCATGGCTGGAAGATAGAACCAGACGGAACTGTTTTATACATAGTTAAACCATTACCTTATTTCAATTACATATCCATACTACTTCACGCTTACATCGTGTTTATCTTGCGGGAAATGTTCAGCGAGGAGGAGTGATTGGAAAAAAAGAGAAAAGAGGCGGTGTTATACGAGCTTTTCATTGATGCTTTGCTTGGCTATCCCTTACCAGATAAAAGAAAGATAAAGCGGAAGCTGAGAAAGAAAGAATAATGCGGGCCCCCAGTTAAGAAAAGCATTTCTGTAGGAACAAAAACACAGGTTGGCGGGCGGACTGTGAGTATTTCACGGTGCAGGTGCATGAGGATGATTTAGCTGAATCACACGCAAGGAAGGAACTTAGTTAACCACCGTATGCGGTTAACTAACTCCTTTACTTCTTTCTTAGACTTAGTTAACTGCGGGCACGGTCAAATAAGTTAGTTAACCCGTCCGAAGGTTTAATGCTTTTTGTCCAGTCCATGGGCACTCTGGAAAGCCTTTAAGCCATTTCCCAGAAAGGAAGGAAAACATAGGGAACCAGAGTTAACTAACTCTTATGCAAAAAGCACAAACTTAGTTAACCGTGTTGAGGAACGTCTTGATGAGGAACTTTTAGAATAGCCTTCGGTTAACTAAGTAGCTTTATTTACCTTATAGCTTAGTGTATGTAGAAGTTATCAAAGAGGAACGCAAAAAGGTTAGGAGAGTAATCTATTCACCTCTTCCGCCAATTTGTCTAAATCCGCTACATAGTAAATAAGGTATGCGTCTGGCACCCCACGCAAGTTTTTGTTCCAAAATCTCAGCATTACCCTGACTTCCATTTTCCCGCACTCTTCCTCATATGTAAAGGTTTTAGGTTCACCATTTTCTTCAAAAAGCCTGCTATACCCGTCTATCTTTTTGTAATTGGCTGCATGCTCAGTGCCTTTAGGGTCAAGAAAGAGTATAAGGTATTTACATCCTTTCCTAAACCAAAAGATGAAGTCAGGTTTAAACTTTCCTATCCCGCTTGAGTTTTCGCTGTAATAGGGTATATACACCTTGTCTAAGGTTTCATCAATCTTTGAAAACATCCACCAATCACAGTCAAAAAGATGTGGGTTTTTGTCAAGCTTCTCCGAGAGTTCCTCTATAAACTTCCTTTCGCTTTCTGTTTTTATAACATGCATGATATAGTCAATAGTCTCTCGCTGTGTGAGGACTATGGGAATATAGTAGTGAGTGGCTAAGTATCGGATTATAAGGTTTTCTGTGGTTTCTTCTTTCTGGGGAAGTTTAGAGTATTCTCTATCAAATTCTTCGTCTGTTATCTCTCCCCTGTCCCGCTTATTAAACAATTCCCTCCTTAACCTTTCCCTATCTCTGTATGCCTTAACTCTCTCAATTTTTTCCCTAATAGAATTCAGCTTAGACCTGCTTATCCTTATATGCCTAAAGTGGATTATGTCCCTTTCTCTGTCCAGTTCTCTAAAAGAAGATGCTTGGTAGAATTTCGTGGAAAAGTAGTCCAAAAGCCTGTTGAGAACCACTTTTGGAATGCCTATTTTCCTCGCATTAGGTTCTACACGCACCAAAGCATCAAAGTCCCTTTTAAGCTTGGCTAAAACTCTCGGATTGGCATCAAACAGGCAAACCAGAACCTGGTCGTCAATTTCAAGAAACTTTCTGACCAGTTCTTTGTCTTCAGGGTTTAGTAGATATGGGTGATTGCGATTGCTGTCTATAAGCATTAACTCTGACTCTTCATACTCTGGAACCAATAAAAGCTTTCCTTGAACTTCAGGGTTTATCTCAAAAAGGTCTCCAAGGTTTACTTCCTCTTCCCGTTGCGTTCTCAGTGTGTCCAGTATGGTTTCCAAATTGTTTGCTTTCGTGCCAAACACAAATAGGCTTTCTACTGGAGTAGCCCAGTCCCTTACTTGCCTGTATGTTTCTCCATCTACCTGAGAGTTTCCATATAAGATTTCCAGCCTTCTCCTGACGTTCTTAAAGGGTTCAATCCTTACTCCTCTACCTATGCTTTGAAGCACAAACTTTTTGGCTTCCTCTCCCTTCCCTATGTTTATAAATGCTATCACATTAGGACGGTTAGAGTCCCATCCTTCATAAAATGCCCGAGAACCCATCAAAATGTTTATGTCTTCATCCTCATTTAGCCTTGCAAATATGCTTTCGTCTTCAAACCTCTCAACTACCTCATACCCTTCCAGCTTTTCCTTTAACCACTGGGTTATATCTCCTATCTTCATCAGGGCAAAGGGCCTGTCTCCAGACTTTAGCTTGAAAAGTAGCTCCTGTCTGTTCTGTGGAATTTGAACCACTTCTATGGTCCCAGTGCTTTTGGAGTTAAACACACTCTCAAGCACATCTTCAAAGGTTATCTTCCTCAGTAAGTCTAAAAACTCTCTACTAAGCCTTACGCTTTCAAATTGAAAGTTTGCGTTTTCTAACTCTTGGATTAGTTCGTCCTTTGCCCTCTGAAGGTGGCTGTCCTGCACCTCTCCCTCCGATATAGTGGCAAGTTCTCTGAAAAACAGTTCCATATCTGAGTCCTCAGTGTTGACAGAATTTACCAAAACCAACAGCAAGGGCTTATGGTAAGGAACCTTGTCTTTTACCTTCTCCCTTGCTTTTATAAGACCTGTGAGGAGAATAAAGATTTTCAAAAGTATCTTTTGTTTTTCCTCTGGAGAAAAGTCTTCCTCTCTGCTAAAACTCCTTAGGGCTTCGCCTGATACATATATGTGTTTGCCATAGCCTCGTCTAACAAACTCTGCCAAATTAAACTCATATGCACAGGTAATAAAGTCAATCTCCTCTGTGAAGGTAGCGGAGAAGTCAAACCTAAAGCCATTCTTA
>Ga0080008_135939_pt1 | contig 15600 bp, 13 predicted proteins | sample ConCONMetagenome_FD_69211 | JGI IMG/M metagenome (GOLD analysis project Ga0080008, IMG submission 69211) | Hot spring microbial streamer communities from Conch Spring, Yellowstone National Park, USA - CON_C (SPADES assembly) (version 2) | ecosystem: Environmental > Aquatic > Thermal springs > Hot...
CACCCGCCCTACTTCGTCCCCGAGAACATGGACGCCTGGAGCCTCCTCAAGGAGCTCCGCCGCCGGAAGGTCCACATGGCCATCGTGGTGGACGAGTTCGGGGGCACCGCCGGCCTCGTGACCCTGGAGGACGTCATTGAGGAGATCGTGGGCGAGATCTACGACGAGACCGACGAGCCCGAGGACGCCCCCATCAAGCGCCTGGCCGACGGCGCCCTTTCCATCCAGGCCCAGACCCCCATAGACGAGGTCTCCGAGGCCTTGGGGGTGGAGCTCCCCGAGGGGGAGTACGACACCCTTTCCGGCTTCCTCTACGAGCGGTTCGGCCGCATCCCCGGCGTGGGGGAGAGCGTGGAGTGGCAGGGCTTCCGCTTCCTGGTGGAAAGCGCCGACCAGCGCCGGATAGAAAGGGTGCGGGTGGAAAGGCTGGTGGAGCATGGAGAGGATTAAGGCCCTCCTCCAGGCCCACGTGGGGCGGGCCTACGCCCCCTACTCGGGCTTTCCCGTGGTGGCCCTGGTGGAGGCCGAGGGGGAGGCCTTTTTGGGGGTCAACGTGGAAAACGCCGCCTTTCCCCTCTCCCAGTGCGCCGAAAGGAACGCCGTGGCCGCCATGGTCCTGGCGGGCAAAAGGCGCCTAGACCGCGTCCACGTCTACAGCCCCAAAGGCCCCATCCCCCCTTGCGGCGGGTGCCGCCAGGTCCTCATGGAGTTCGGGGGGCCTGAGGTGGAGGTGGTCCTCCACGGGCCGGAAGGGGAGGAGGTCACCACCTTAGGGGCCCTCCTCCCCATGGCCTTTAGGCTTTAGAGGGGGAGGACGACCTCCTGGGCGAAGAAGCCCGGGACCTCGAGGCGGAGCTCAAGCCGCCCGCTTCCCCGCTCCAGGCCGGGCCTGAAGCCCACCACCTGGACCCGGGCCTCCCCCCGGGCCGGCAGGTCGGCCCGCACGGAGAGGCGCTGGCCTAGGAGGACCAGGCTCCCCTCGGCCCGCAAGGGGATGGGGTTGGGGTTTTCCAGGAAGAGGTTGACGCCGCTTCGGCGCACCCGCAAAGGCTCCAGGGGGAGGCTCAGGCGGGTGCGGAAGAAGGTGAGGGGCTGGCCCAGGGTCTGGCCCTCGAGGGCCACCTCGGCCCCTTCCGGGGAGAGGAGGGCTCTGGCGGTGGCCAGGGCCTCCTTGGGGGTGAGGCGGAGGAGGAGGACCTCCTCCTTCTCCCCCGGCGGGAGGGTGAGGTCCAGGGGCAGGACCACCTCCCCCACCCGAAGCCTGGCGCCGAAGGCGGAAAGGGGGATGGGGACGGGGTTGGGGTTCTGGAAGGCCACCCTTAGGCCCAGGAGAAGGGCTGGTGGGCTAAGCTCCAGCCCCCGGATCTCCCCGCCCAGAAGACGGGCCTCGGGGGCCAGGGTCCTGGGGGCGCAGGCGGCAAGGAGGGCCAGGAAGGCCAGGAGAAGAGCGAACCTTTTCACGGAATCCACCCCTCTTCCTTCAGGGAGTCTAGCACCGGCAGGAGCTCGCCGAAAAGGGGGCTTTCCTGGGGGTAGGGGGGCCTGGGGTAGCCCGCCGCCAGGCCCAGGTGCCTCAGGGCCTGCTTGAGGAGGGGAACCCCGCCCCGGGAGAGGAGGTCCCCCAAGGGGTATAGCCGCCGCTGCAGGGCCTGGGCCTCGGCCAGCCGGCCCTCCCGGAAGTGGGCGAGGAGGGCCTTGTAGGCCCTAGGGGCCAGGTTGGCGGCCGCCAGGATGCCCCCTTCCGCCCCCAGGGCCAAGGCGGCCAGGAAGGTGGGGGCGTGGCCGGTGAAGACCCGGAAGTCCTTCAGGCGGGCCTGGTAGAAGGCGAGCCGGGGCATCTCCCCGCTGGAGTCCTTGATGCCCAGGATCTTTGGGTGCTGGCCCAGGGCGGCCACGGCGGAAAGGGGCAGGTCCACCCTGGTGTTCTGGGGCACGTGGTAGAGGAAAAGGGGCATCCTCTCCGCCAGGGCCTCGTAGTAGCGGAGAAGGCCCTCCCCCAGGCTTGCGCGTAGCGGGGCGGGATGGCCATCGGGGGTGAGGTGGACCCCTTCGCCGTTGGAGCCGTAGATGAGAAGCCCGTCCACCAGGGGCTCCAGGGCCAGGGCCAGCTCCTGGAAGGCCCCCGTGTCCAGGCGGCCCTTCCCGTCAAAGGGGGTGGGGATGGGGGGCAGGATCACGGCGCCCTCCGGAAGGAACCCAGAAGGGTGAGGAGGTGGAGGCCGTAGGCCAGGAGGAGGAGGCCCGGCCCCTGGCCCTCGAGGGCCCTCAAGAGGCCAAAGGCGGCCAGGAGGAGAAGCAGGAGGCCAAGCCCCGAGGCAAACCCCAGGCTCCCCGGCACGAGGAGGCGCACCGCAAGGGCCCAGCCCTGGGAAAGGGAGGCCCTTCTTCTGGGCAGGAAGAAGGCCAGCAGGTGGTAGAGGAGGACCAGGACGAAGCCCAAAGCGGCCCAGGGCCTGGCCCTCTCCGGAAGGGGCAGGGCCAGGCGGGCCGCCCCCTTCAGGGGGTCCTCCAGGAAGGCCTTAAGCTCCAGGGAGAGGAGGGTCAGGTAGAGGGTGCGGACGCTGGGGCCGGGCTCCCGCCTGCCCCAGGGGTCCTGGCCGAGGCCCAGGGCGGCCCGGATGGGGCCCTCGAGGGGGGCCTCCCGGTAGGCCTGGGCCAAAAGGGCCTCCTCGCCCAGAAGGGCCTTGGCGAAGGGGTAGCCCCCCTCGGCCAGGAGGGTCTTGGCCTCCTTGGGGGACTGGGGGAGGAGGGCGTAGCCCAGAAGGGCCTTGACCTCGGGGGTGGGGGGCTTGGCCTTCAGCCAGTCCAGGGCCGCCTGGGTCCGCAGGGTTCCCCGGTCCAAGGGCGGGGCCGTGGCCGCCTCCCTGGCCCTTTGGTCCAGGCCGTAGAGGAGGAAGCCAAGCCCCAAAAGGACCAGGAGCAGGAGGGCTAAAAGCCTCTCCCCCAGGCTGGCGTAGGCCAGGGTGAGGTGGCGGAGGCGGAGGAGGGGGTGGCGGAGGTAGCCTCCCAGGAAGCCGCCGATGGGCCTCAGGTCCCTGACCTGGGCGGGGAGATAGAGGGCGAAGAGGTAGAGGACGAGGGCCAGGTAGGCGAGGCCCAGGGCGTAGGTGGCCCGGGGCAGAAAGGCCAGGTCCGGGGGAAGCCAGGTCTTTAGGGTCTTCTCCGCCTCCTCCAGCCTCAGGGCCTTGGCGGGCTCCCCCTGGGCCCTTAAGGCCTCGGCCCGCTCCTGGAAGAAGGCCAGGGAGCCCGGGAAGAGGGGGGTGTAGGCCAGGAGGGCCTCGGTGAGGCGCTGGGCCTGGGCGGGGTCCTCTTGGGCCAGGGCCCTGGCCCCTTGGGCCATGCGGACCACCCCTTCCTGGCCGTGGAAGAGCTCGGGCCGGTGGCCCCTTTGGAGGAGGTCCTGGCCGTAGGCCAAAAGGTCCTCCTGGCCCAGGTCCTTGGGGTCCAGGGTCCAGTAGGCGTAGTAGGGCCAGGGCTTGGGGGGCTTGAGGGCCTGGAGGAGGGGCAGGAGGGCCTTCAGGTCCTCCTCGGTGCCCTCAAAGGGGAGGGGCGGGAAGGGGACGGGGAGGACCCAGTCCCCCATGACCGCCTCGGGGCCGGGGCGGAGGGCCTCCACCCGCTTGGGGGCGAAGTGGAAGCGGGCGCCGGGCTCCTTGAGGCTCGCCTCCACCACCAGAAGCCCCTGGGCCACCAAGACCCTCTCCCCCTCCACCAGGGGGCCGAGCCAGGGGCCCTGGGGCAGGGGAAGGAGGCCCCAGGGGAGCCGGAGGCCCTCTTCGGTGAGCTCGGGGGCTTGGGCGGGGGCCACGGGAAGCCTCCCCTCCAGGGGCCCGGAAGGGAGGATGAGGCGCAGGCGGTACTCGCCCGGGGCCTCGAGGACCAGGGGAAGCCGGAAGCGCCCTCCCTGGACCTCCACCTCCAGGGTCCTGGTCCCCTGGGGGCCCGAAAGCTCCAGGGGAAAGCGGCCTTCGGGGAGGTCCTTGCCCTCCAGGGTGAGGGGGGCGCCCACCTCGGCCCGGTCGGGCAGGAGCAGGGACTGGCCCAGGGCCAGGCCCCAAAAGGCCAGGAGGGTCCACGCGCGCATGGGGTTATTCTACTGGCATGGGCCTACTGGAGGTGATCGGCCCCGTCATGGTGGGGCCCTCCTCCAGCCACACGGCGGGGGCCTGCCGCCTGGCCCTCATCGCCAGGCACCTCCTCGGGGAAGTCCCCAAGCGGGTGGAGTTCGGCCTTCACGGCTCCTTCGCCAAGACGGGCAAGGGGCACGGCACCCACCTGGCCCTCACGGCCGGGGTCCTGGGCCTCAAGCCCGACGACGAGCGCCTCAAGGAGAGCCTGGCCCTGGCGGAAGGGGAGGGGGTGGAGGTGGTCTTCAAGGAGGTGGAGCTGGGCGATGTCCACCCCGGGGGTGGTGGCCCGGGTGGCCCGCATCCTGGCCGACGACGAGGTCAACATCGCCTACCTCACCGTGAGCCGCAAGAAGAAGGGGGGCGAGGCCAGGATGGGCCTCGAGGTGGACCGCCCCCTCTCCGAGGTGCCGCTAAACCTGGAGTACCTCTCCTACATCCTCTGGGTGCGGCCGATTCCCCCGGTCATGGAATAGGCCTAAAGCCTGGGGAGCTCCAGCCTGAGGCAGGCCCCGCCCAAGGGGGAGGCGCAGGCGGTGAGCCTCCCTCCCAGGGCCTCGGCCACCCGCTTGGCGGTGTAAAGGCCGAGGCCCGAGCTTCCCCTAAGCCCCTCCCCCTGGCGGAAGGGCTGGGCCAGGGCCGAAAGGGGAAGGGGAAGGCCGGGCCCGTCGTCCTCCACGCTGATGGCCCCCTCCTCCACCAGGAGGCGCACCCGGGTCCTGGCGTGGCGCAGGGCGTTTTCCAGGAGGTTGGCCAGGGCCCTTTCCAGTAGAGGCCTGTCCCCCCGGGCGAGCCCCGCCCCCGCCACCTCCAGGCCTAGGCCCCGCCTTCGCGCCTCCTCGCCGTAGCGGAGGAGGAGGTCCTCGGCCAGGGCCCTCAGGTTCAGGGTCTCCCGCCTGGGGGCGTGGGCCTCGAGGCGGGAAAGCGCCAGGAGGTTCTCCACTAGGAGGTGGGCCCGGGCCAGCTCCTGCCGCACCTGGTGGAGGAGGGCTACCCGCCTCTCCCGGCCCAGGTCGTCCCGGCCTTCCAGGTACTCCAGGGCCCGGATGGCGGAGAGGAGGGGGGTCTTGAGGTCGTGGGCCAAGGCGGCGTAGAAGGCCTCCCGGGCCTCCATGAGCTCCCGCAGGCGCTCCAAAAGCTCTTCAAAGCGCCGCCTCAGCTTGGCGACCTCCTCCGGTGGGGGCTCCTGGGGGGCAGGGAGCCTGAGGCTTGCCACCGACCCCTCCTTCAAGGAGAGGTAGGCCAGGGCCCGGGTGAGCTCCTCCAGGGGCTTGAGGAGGCTTCGCGAGAGGAAGTAGCCCACCATGGCGGAGACCAGGGCGAGAAGGAGGAGCCAGAGGAGGAGGGGAAGCCAGGGCCCCTCCCCCATGAGGCCCAGGGTGAGGGCCAGGACCAGGTTGGGCAAAAAGGCGAGGAGAGCGATGACCAGGGCGAGCCTAGCCCTTAGACTCATCCCGCCCCGCCGAGAGCACCGCCAGGAAGGCCTCCTGGGGCACCTCCACCTTGCCGATGGCCTTGAGCCGCTTCTTGCCCTCCTTCTGCTTCTCCAGAAGCTTCTTCTTGCGGGTCACGTCCCCGCCGTAGCACTTGGCCAGCACGTCCTTCCTCAGGGCCTTCACCGTGGCGCGGGCGATGATCTTCCCCCCGATGGCCGCCTGGATGGGCACCTCAAAGAGCTGGCGGGGGATCACCTCGGCCAGCCTGTCCACGATGGCCCGGGCCATGCTGTAGGCCTTGTCCCGGTGGGCGATGAAGGTGAGGGCGTCCACCGGCTCCCCGTGCACCAGGACGTTCACCTTGACCAGGTCCCCCGGCAGGTAGCCCATCTGCTCGTAGTCCATGGAGGCGTAGCCCCGGGAGACGCTTTTCAGGCGGTCGTGGAAGTCGTAGAGGATCTCGGCGAAGGGGATCTCGTAGACGAGCTCCACCCGCTTCTGCGCCCCCGGCAGGTAGGTCATGTTGACCAGCCGGCCCCGCTTCTCCTGGACCAGTTGCATAATGGCCCCCACGTACTCCTCGGGGGTGAAGATGGTGAGCTTCACGTAGGGCTCCAGGATCTCCTCCATCTTGGTGGGGTCGGGGAGGTCGGCGGGGTTGTGGATCTCCCTCTCGGTGCCGTCCTTGAGGCGCACCTTGTAGACCACGCTGGGGGCGGTGGCGATGAGCTCCAGGCCAAACTCCCGCTCCAGCCTCTCCTGGACGATTTCGGCGTGCAGGAGGCCCAAAAAGCCACAGCGGAAGCCGAAGCCGAGGGCGGTGGAGGTCTCCGGCTCAAAGTGGAGGGCGGCGTCGTTGAGCTTGAGCTTTTCCAGGGCGTCGCGAAGCTTGCCGTAATCCTGGGACTCCACCGGGTAAAGCCCGGCGAAGACCACGGGCTTGGCGGGGCGGAAGCCGGGGTAGGGGGTGGGCGTGGGGCGGTCCGCCAGGGTGAGGGTGTCGCCCACCTGCACGTCGTGGATGTCGCGGATGGCGGCGGTGAGCCAGCCCACCTCTCCGGCGGAGAGCTCCTCCAAGGGCACGAGGCCCTGGGGGGTGAAGGTGCCCACCTTGTCCACCAGGAACTCCTTGCCCGTGGAGAAGATGCGGATCCGGTCCCCGGGGCGCACCCGCCCATCAAAGACCCGGATGTAGGGGATCACCCCCTGGTAGGCGTCGTAGAGGGAGTCAAAGATGAGGGCCTTGAGGGGGGCCCCGGGGTCCCCCTGGGGAGGCGGGATGCGCTTCACGATGGCCTCCAGGATCTCCTCCACCCCCTCCCCGGTCTTCCCGGAGGCGAAGATGGCCTCGTCGGCGGGAAGGCCTAAGACCTCCTCCACCTCGAGGGCCACCTCCAGGGGCCTGGCGTTGGGCAGGTCAATCTTGTTGATGACCGGGATGATGGTGTGGTTGTGCTCCAGGGCCAGGTAGAAGTTGGCGATGGTCTGGGCCTCCACCCCCTGGGTGGCGTCCACCACCAGAAGCACCCCCTCCACCGCCGCCAAGGCCCGGGAGACCTCGTAGGTGAAGTCCACGTGGCCGGGGGTGTCAATGAGGTGAAAGGTGTAGGTCTCCCCGTCCCCCGCCCGGTAGGCCACCCGGACGGCGCTGGCCTTGATGGTGATGCCCCGCTCCCGCTCCAGCTCCAGGGAGTCCAGAAACTGCTCCCGCATCTCCCGCTCGCTCACGGCGTGGGTCATCTGCAGGATGCGGTCGGCCAGGGTGGACTTCCCGTGGTCCACGTGGGCGATGATGGAGAAGTTGCGGATGCGGCGCTGGTCCATCCTTCCCATGGTCTTCCGTCCTGGGGGCAAAGTCAAGGGCGGGGGCCTTATGGCCCCCACCGCAAGCCTTGGCTAAGCAGCCTTTTTGGCTTGCCGGGCCCGCAGGTCGCGCCAGAAGACCACCAGGGCGCTCACCACGTAGATGGAGCTGTAGGTGCCCACGAAGATGCCCACGAAGATGGCCAGGGCGAAGTCCCTTAGGACGCTTCCCCCCAGGAAGAGGAGGGCGATGATGGGCAGGAGGGTGGTGAGGCCGGTCATCACCGTGCGGGAGAGGGTCTGGTTGATGGAGCGGTTGACCATCTCGGCGTAGGGGATCCCCCGCATGAGCTTCTGGTTTTCCCGGATCCGGTCCGAGATCACGATGGAGTCGTTGATGGAGTAGCCCACGATGGTGAGCAGGGCGGCGATGGTGGAGATGGAGAACTCCAGGCCCAGGAGGCTATACATCCCCGCCACGATGGCCACGTCGTGGGCCACCGCCAGGACGCTGGCCACGCCGAAGGTCCAGTCAAAGCGGAAGGCCACGTAGATGAGGATCAGCCCCAGGCCTACCAGGACCGCCATCACCGCATTGCGCCTGAGCTCCTGGCCCACGGCGGGGCCCACGGTCTCCGAGGTGAGGACCTGGGCCTTCAGCTCCTCCCTAAAGAGCCTTTCCAGCTCCAGGCGCTTGGCGTCCTCGAGGGGAGGGAGCTTCAAGGAGAACTCCTTGTGGCTGGCGGTAGGGGCCTGGACCTGGGTGATGATGGCCTCCTTGGCGGGGAAGCCCTTCTCCGCCAGGAAGCGCCTCAGGGTGTCCACGCCCGTCTCCGGGGAGGTCCGGATCAGGTAGGCGGTGCCCCCGGTGAAGTCAATGCTGTAGTTGAAGCCCTTGGTGAAGACCACGGCCGAGGCCAGCGCGGCCAGGAGGAGGGTGGCCAGGGTGATGTAGCGGGCCGGGCCCATGAAGTTCCACCGGGGGTCCACCAGCCGCATGGGGGGCCGGATCTCCCCCCTTTCGGCCAGGCGCTCCAGGAGGTAGCGGCTGAAGACCAGGTTGGAGAACATGGCGGCCACGATGCCGATGGCCAGGACCACGGCGAAGCCCCGCACCGGCCCGGTGGCGTACTGGTAGAGGGCCGCCGCTGCCAGGAGGGTGGAGATGTTGGCGTCCAGGATGGTGACGGTTGAACGCTTGAAGCCCTCAGAGATAGCCTGGCGGAAGCGCTTGCCCGCCCGGAGCTCCTCCTTGATGCGCTCAAAGGAGAGGACGTTGCCGTCCACCGCCGCGCCCAGGGTGAGGACCAGGCCGGCGATGCCGGGCAGGGTGAGGGTGGCCCCGAGCCCCGAGAGAAGGCCCAGGATCAGGGCCGAGGTGTAAAGGAGGCCCAAGGAGGCCACCAGGCCCAGGCTTGGCCCGTAGTAGGCGAAGATGAGGAGGAAGATGGCCAGGGTACCGAGGAGGGCCGCCCTGATGCCCGCCTGGATGGCGTCTTGGCCCAGGGTGGGGCCGATGGCCCGGATCTCCACCACCTTGAGGGGCACGGGCAGAGCCCCCGAGCGCAGGACCAGGGCGATCTCGCTGGCCTCCTCGAGGCCGGAGAGCCCCTCAATGACCGCCTGCCCGCCGGTGATGGCCTGGCGGATCACGGGGGCGGTGTAGACCTTCCCGTCCAGGACGATGGCGAGACGCTTGCCCACGTTGGCCCGGGTCACCTCCTCAAACTTCCTGGCCCCTTCGGGGGTGAAGGTGAGGGCCACCTGGGGGCGGCCGAACTGGTCAAAGACCGCCCGGGCGTCCGCCAGGTCCGCCCCCGTGAGGAGGGGCGGCCCCAGGTCCTCGGGCTTGATGAGGTCCTTTTCCAGGTCCTCCCGCTTCAGGCGGGGGTTCTCCCTCAGGGCCTGGTTGATCTGGGCCACGGTGGTGCCGGTGGCCCCCTCCTTGAGGATGCGGAACTCCAGAACGGCCCGCTGGCCGATGAGCTTCAGGGCCCGGTCCTGGTCGGCCTGGGAGAGGCCGGGGAGCTCCACCACGATGCGCCTCTGCCCCTGGATCTGGATGACGGGCTCGGCCACGCCCAGGGCGTTGATGCGGTTTTCCAGCACGGTGCGGGCCTTTTCCAGGTCGTCGGGGGTGGGGTTTTCCACGTCCGCTTCCAGGAGGATGCGGAGACCCCCCTTCAGGTCCAGGCCCAGCCGGACCTTGGGCTCCTCCGGAGCCCAGGGCTTCCAGACGAAGAGGATGGCGAGAAGGAAGAGACCGAGGAGAAAAAGGCCTTTAAGTAGCTTGCGGTTCATGCTTGCCTCCTTAGAGGGTACAAGGGGCCTAAGCCGGGGAAGCCTCCTTGTGCCCCTTCCCCGCGCCCCTTCCCTTAGGCGCGGGCTTGGGGGCTTGGGGCCTAGCCCCCTTCCAGCTGGAGCCGCCCGTAGAGGAGGTAAAGGGGAGGGGTGGGGAGGGGAAGGAAAGCGGGGAGAGGCGGGGCTTCCCGGGGCTTCCCCTTGAGGGGCAGGTGAGTTTCCGCCCGGGGGGGAAGGAAGGGGGTTTGAAGGAAGGGCTTCCGCTCCTCCTTGAGGACCAGGGCTGGCCCTCCCGGGTAAAACCCCGCTTCACCTTTTTCCCCGGGGTTGGGCAGTCTAACCCCTTGTAGGAGAAGGGCCAGGACCGCCCCCAGGTAGACCCAGCTGCGCCGTACGCTTCCTCCTATGCGGGCACCTCCACCAGCTGGAAGGCCTCTATGATGTCCCCTTCCTGGAAGTCGTCAAAGCCCTCGAGGCCAAGCCCGAACTCGTAGCCCTGGGCCACCTCCCGCACGTCCTCCTTGAAGCGCTTGAGGCTTCCGATGCGACCCCGCCAGATCTCCTGCCCCTCGCGCAGAACCCGCACCTCGGCGTTCCTCAGGACCTTGCCCTGGGAGACCATGCACCCCGCCACCCGCTTGCCCGTGGGCAGGCGGAAGACGGCCCGCACCTCGGCCCGGCCCAGGACCTCCTCCTTGTACTTGGGCTCCTTCTGCCCCTTGACCATGTTCCGCACTTCGTCAATGAGGTCGTAGATGATGCGGAAGGTCTTGAGGAGGACCCCCTTCTCCTCGGCCTTTTTCTTCACCGAGCCGGGGGGGGTGACCCCGAAGGCCAGGATGGCCGCTCCCGCCGTCTGGGCCAGGAGGACGTCGGATTCCGTGGGGGCCCCCACCTGGGCCAGGAGGACGTGGATCTTCACCTCGTCGGTGCTCTCCCGGGCCAGGATGTGCTGGATGGCCTCCAGGGAGCCCTGGGTGTCCGCCCGCAGGATGAGGTTGACCTCCTTCTGCCCCTCCTCTAGGGCCCGCAGGAGGTCGGCCATGGTCCTGGGGCGGCGCTCCCTCTCGGCCTCTTCCTTGGCCCTCCTTTCCTCCTTGCGCTCCTCGGCGATCTCCTTGGCGGCCTCGAGGTCCGGCACCCACTCCACCACGTCGCCGGCGTGGGGGAGCTCCTGGAAGCCCAGGACCTGGACGGCGCTTCCCGGCCCCGCCTCCTTGCGCTGGTTGCCCTCGGAGTCCATCATGGCCCGGATGCGCCCGTAGACCTCCCCGGCCACCACGTAGTCCCCCACGCGGAAGGTGCCTTCCTGGACCAGCATGTTGGCGATGATGCCCGCCTGCTTGTCCAGCTTGGACTCCAGGATCACCCCTTTGGGCTCGGCGTTCGGGTCGGCCCGGTAGTCCTCCAGCTCGGCGATGAGGAGGATCATCTCCAGAAGGTCCTGTACCCCCTGCCCCGTCTTGGCGCTGATGGGTACGACGATGGCGTCGCCCCCGTACTCCTCGGGCACGAAGCCCCGCTCCATCAGCTGGCGCTTCACCTTCTCGGGGTCGGCCTGGGGCAGGTCCATCTTGTTGAGGGCGAAGATGATCTTGGCCCCGGCGGCCTTGGCGTGGGCGATGGCCTCTTCGGTCTGGGGCATGACCCCGTCGTCGGCGGCGATGACGATCACGGCGATGTCCGCCACATTGGCCCCCCGCTGGCGGATGGTGGTGAAGGCCTCGTGCCCCGGGGTGTCAATGAAGACCACGGTCCCCTGGGGGGTTTTCACCTCAAAGGCCCCCACGTGCTGGGTGATCCCCCCGGCCTCCTTCTCGGCGATGCGGCTCTTCCTGAGGTAGTCCAGGAGGGTGGTCTTCCCGTGGTCCACGTGGCCCATGATGACCACCACGGGGGGGCGCCTGGGGAGGCTTTTCCGCCTCTCCTCCTCGGCCTGCTTTTCCTGTAGGCCCCTTTGCTCCTTGACCAGCTCCCGCACCGCCTCGGCGTCCTCCTCGCTCAGGGTGGAGGCGTGGGACTTGTAGGGCACCCCCATCTGGTCCAGGAGCTCTAAAAGCTCCTCGCTCTTCATGCCCAGCTCTTTAGCCAGCTGGTAGATGCGTATTTTGGCCATCCTTACCTCCTAGGTGGGCCATAAGCGCCTCGGACAAGGCCTTGGCCCGGCCTCCGGCGAAGCGCCGGAGCTTCTTTTCCCTCCAGCAGTCCGGGTTGTCGGGGCAGACGTAGGCCCCCCTGCCGGGGAGCTTCCCCGTGGGGTCCAGGAGGAAGCCCCCCTCGGTCAGGACCACCCGGAGTAGCTCCCCCTTGGGCCGCCTTTTGCGGCAGGCCACGCACATGCGCAGGGGGATGTGCTTCATGGCTAGAGGTCGCGGAAGAGCTTCTCAAACTCCTCCTTGGCCCGGGTCTTCTCCTCGGCCTCCTCCTGGGCCGCCCGGCGGATGGCCTCGTCCAGGTCGGAGATCTCCGCCTCCTCAAAGTGGATGTCGTAGCCGGTGAGCTTGGAGGCCAGGCGCACGTTCTGCCCGCCGGTGCCGATGGCCAGGGAGTGCTGGTCCTTGGTCACCTTGACCCGGGCCTTCTTGGCCTCGGGGTCCAGCTCAATGGAGCCCACCTGGGCGGGGGAGAGGGCGTTTCTGATGAACTCCTTGGGGTCTTTGGACCACAGGATGATGTCCACCTTTTCCCGGCCCAGCTCCGCCGAGACCGCCTGGATCCGCTGGCCCTTGTGGCCGATGCAGGCCCCGATGGGATCCACGTTGGGGTTGTGGCTCGTCACCGCCACCTTGCTCCTGCGGCCGGGCTCCCGGGCGATGGCCTTGATCTCCACAATGCCCTCGGCGATCTCGGGGACCTCCTGCTTGAGGAGGTGCTCCAGAAGCTTCTCGTGGGCCCGGCTCACGATCAGGGAGGGGCCCTTGGCCGAGCGGTCCACCTTCTTCAGGTAGACCTTGAGGCGCTGGCCGGGGTAGTAGCGCTCGGTGGGGATCTGCTCGCTCTTGGGCAGGTAGGCCTCCCCCCGGCCCAGGTCCACGAAGACGTTGCCCCGGTTGTCCACCCGGGTCACCACGCCGGTCAGGACCTGCCCTTCCTTGTCCTTGTACTCGTTGTAGATGCGGTTCCGCTCGGACTCCTTGAGGCGCTGGGTGAGGAGCTGGCGCAGGTCCTGGATGGCCACCCGGGAGAGCCCCTCGGGGTCAATGGGGAACTCCATCTCGTCCCCTAGCTGGACCTCGGGGTCGTACTGGAGGGCCTCGGCCAGGGAGATCTCCTTGTCGGGGTCCTCCACCTTCTCCACCACCCGGCGGACCTCCACCATCTCTATCCGCCCGGTCTGGGGGTCAATGTAGACGTCTATCTCAGGGCCCTTGCCCTCCTCCACCTCCTCTTTTTTGTATCCTTTTTGTCTTTTGATGTAGGCCTTGCGCAGGGCCTCCTTGAAGGCCTCGAGGACCTCCTCGGTGCTGACCCCGCGCTCCAGGGCGAGCTGCTGCAGGGCTTCTATGAACTCCCGGTTCATCCTTCCTCCTATCTGGGCTCCTCGGGCCATTCGGCCAGGGTGGCGCGGAAGGTGCCCAGGGTGAGGCGCTTCTCCAGGGAGCCCACCTGGAAGACCACCTCGTCCCCTTCCACCCGGAGGATCCTCCCCACGAAGCCCTCCGGGCCCGGGACCTTGGCCTTTAGCCCCTGGAAGCGCTCAAAGTGGCGGCGGGTGAAAAGGGGCCTTTTGGGACCTGGGGACTCCACCAGAAGGCGGTAGCTCCCGGGGATGGGGTCCTCCCGGTCCAAGACCGCCTCAATGTGGCGGCTGGCCCGCTCCAGATCGGCCACGGTGATGGGCTTCTCGTCCTTGCGCTCAAGCCGCACCAGGACCTCTCCCGGGGCCTCCTTGACCTCTAGGACCTCGAGGTCCAAAGGTTCCACCGCTTCTTCCACCAACCGCCAAAGGTCCACCCGGCACCTCCTGCTGGCCCCCTTCACAAAGGAAGGGTGGGCTTACACCCACCCCCCTCCCTTGGGAGCACTGGCCCCAGTGTACACCCAAGGGGGACTTGACCACAAGGCCTTTAGCCTGATACACTCAAGGTTGCCGGTCCGAGTCCGGCCAAGGCACATGGGGGTGAACGGTCTCGACGGGGGTCGTCGAAGGCAGGGCTGCGCGCCGAGGTGCGGGTGGCCTCGTAGGTACGCCCAAAAGGGCGTGACCGTAAAAACCCGCAAAGCCACAAAGGCCAACAAGCCTGCTTACGCTCTCGCGGCTTAATGACCGCGACCTCGCCCGGTAGCCCTGCCGGGGGCTCACCGGAAGCGGGGACACAAACCCGGCTAGCCTGGGGCCACGCCCCCTAACCCCAGGCGAGGCGCAAGGGGGCTCGCTCCTGGCCGCCCGTCCGCGGGCCAAGCCAGGGGGACACCCAAAACGCGGACTACGCGCGTAGAGGCCCGCCGTAGAGACCTTCGGACGGGGGTTCGACTCCCCCCACCTCCACCAAAGGGGGTGCCGAAAGGCACCTTTTTCTTTTGGTCCCTTGTATGGTAACCCAAGTTGCTACCCAAGCATTTTCTGGGCCATGAGGCCGAGGTTGTGGGCCAGGACGAAGGAGAGCACCTTGATGACGAAGCCCTCCTGGGTCACTGCGTGGATACGCCGGGGAAACATGGCGTGCAGCATACTCCCCACCGTCTCCACCACCCTCCGCCCCACGATGGCCAGGTACTGCAACCAGGGCACATACCGCCGACTGTTCCCCCTGCGGATGACCATGGGAACGATCCCCTGCGCCTCCCGAAGCAGGTCTTCGTACAGATAGCTCTCATACCCCCGGTCCATGTAGAGCTCCGCCCCCTCGGGAAGGTCCAGGGGGAGGAGAAGCAGGGAGGACAGGTCATGCAAGCTTCCCGGGCTCAGGTTCACCTCGTGGATGAACTTCCCGTCGTCCACCAGGAGGTGGAGCTTGGGGCCGTGGAAGTAGACCCGCTTGCTGGGGACGAAGCCGCGGTAGACCTTGTGGGGGAAGAGCCGGGAGCGGGGGGCGCGGATGTTCTCGCAGGCGGGGAGGGGGAAGGTGTCCAAGGCGTAGGCCTGGGCCTGGTGGAGGTTCTTCCAGACCTGGGAGAGGAGGTGAAGGAGGGGCAGGAAGAGGGGATAGAGGGCGTGGAGCCTGCGGTTGAAGCGGCTTGGGGAGGGGATGTAGGTGAAGAGGTTCAGGTCCTTGGCGAGGGCCAGGGCCTTGTTGTGCTTGCCACCGAGTTCCATGGCGGCGAGTATCGCCAGGGTAAGGATAGCGGACGCGGGTGTTTTGGCCTGGGGGTCGTCCTTGTAGCCCATCGCCTGGAGGGCGTCGTCTATGATACAAAAGGCCGCTATGGTGCGCGAGAGCATAGCGGCCACTATTTTTTCTGGCCCAGGGGGTAGGTGGCAACTTGGGTTATCCTAAAAGAGAGGAGCGCATATGCCCCACCCGCAGTCTGGCAACGGAGCTTCTGGTAGCGAAGACAAAATGGCTCGCCTCATGGCCAAGGCCATCCGCTACCTCACCGCCGTACCTAAAACGACCCACGAAGCCATGGCTTTGGGTTTTACCCTAGCTTTTTCCCTATACCTGAGCGATCCGCACGCTCCTCCTCCCTATGAAGAGGGCTTTAGCCGGTATAGGCACCTCCTCGAGCCAGCGCCCTTCGATGAGATCCGCAAGCGGGTGATGGACTACGCTTGGGAGAGCTTTATGCGAACGGGGCACGGGGGACTCCTCCTCTTGCCCTCCCTTTTCCGCAAAGAGGAAAAGGGAGGCGGAGAGGATTGGGAGAGGCTAAACTATAGCGCCTTCGTTGACGGCTTCGTGGTCGGGTACATTCAGGTCCGGAACCTCATGCGCAAGGGGTAGCGGGCGGGCGATCTGGTTTTCCTTGATCCACAACCTCATACGTAGCCG
>Ga0080008_183219_pt1 | contig 15600 bp, 13 predicted proteins | sample ConCONMetagenome_FD_69211 | JGI IMG/M metagenome (GOLD analysis project Ga0080008, IMG submission 69211) | Hot spring microbial streamer communities from Conch Spring, Yellowstone National Park, USA - CON_C (SPADES assembly) (version 2) | ecosystem: Environmental > Aquatic > Thermal springs > Hot...
GAGGGCGTGGTGGAGAAGCTCGAGGTAAGGTACGGTAGGCACCCGCTGAACCCCTACGCAGAGGTGCCCGTGGGCGGCACAATAACTCTCAAGACTGACAGGGAGACCAGGACGCTGAGGGTGGACTCCAACATCATCTACCAGCTCCTGCAGAGGGGGGTCTCCGAGGGCGACGTGATATGGATAGACGAGGAGACGGGTAGGGTCACGCGCGTCGGCAGGGCTAAGGGCTACGCGAGCGAGTACGACATCTCCCCGAAGGAGCTGGTGGAGGTTCCCAGCGGTCCCATCTACAAGGAGAAGGAGTTCGTGTACACCCTGACCCTCCACGACCTGGACGAGATGAACGCTCGCAGCGAGAGCCTCCTCTCCATACTCTTCAGCAGCCCTGCTCAGCGGGAGATACCGCCGGACGTCAGAGCCCGGGTGGACAAGCTGGTGAAGGAGTGGGTGGAGTCGGGGAGGGCCGAGCTGCTGCCCGGCGTCCTCTTCATCGACGACGCGCACATGCTGGACATCGAGGCGTTCAGCTTCCTGTCGAGGGCTATGGAGAGCGAGCTCAGCCCCATCATCATCCTGGCGACAAACCGCGGCTTCACGAGGATAAGGGGCACGGACGTGGAGGCTCCTCACGGCATGCCCCTCGACCTGCTCGACCGGCTGCTGATCATCAAGACCGGCGAGTACACACCCGAAGAGATAAGGGAGATAATAAAGATCCGGGCGCACGAGGAGGGGGTGGAGCTGGAGGAGGAGGCGCTAAACGAGCTGGTGAGGCTGGGCGTAGAGAGAAGCCTGAGATACGCGGTGCAGCTGCTGGCCCCTGCTAAGATTGTAGCGGAGAGGCACGGAGGGAAGGTAACAAAGAAGGATGTGGAGTACGTTTCAAGACTGTTCATAAGCACGAACGAGTCCGCAAGGTACCTGAAGGAGTACGAAGACAAGTTCCTGCGCTAAGGTAAAAATTAAAAATTTTTGGAAAAGAAAAAGAAAAGAGAGCGGATCTAGCTTAAGTTGAGCTTCTCTAATAGCTGGGGTAGGTTCTTCTTCTTAACGAGCACCGCAGCGTAGAGGTCTCCGGAAAGCCTAAGGAGCACTGCCGCCACGCCGTTGCTGCTGGCCACTACCGTGTAGCTGTAGTCCTCGGAGAGCTCCTGCATGAGGCGCGCGCTGCTGTCCACAACCACGGCGGAGAGCGCTGTGACCGCTAGGTTGTCCTCGCTGTTTACCGGCACGCCTGTGCTCGAGAGCAGCACTACCCTTTCCACGCCGGGCAGCCTCCTCAACTCCTCGAGGACCTCGACCGCCATACCGCTTCACACCCGCGAGCGATGAGGAGGCGGGGCCTTTTAAAGGAATTTAGTTCAATCCGCGCCGCTGGAGCCGTCTCATGAGGGATCTACAGCTGGCGCGAGCTCTCAGCGGATCCCCTAGGGCCTCGAAAAGCCAGCGCGAGCTCTTTCCTGTAGGCTAGCGCGGTGAGCGCGAGCACGACCTGCCCTAGGTCTAGGAATAGGGGGCTGTTGCCCCCCACGAGGTAGAAGAGGGGGAGGAGGCGGACAGGTTCTCGGAGGTTTACAAGGTAGAGTGTGAGGTAGTGGTAGGCTGCAAAGGTGACTGCGGAGCCTAGGAAGCTGAGCTTGAGGTGGTACCTCTTCTCACTGTAGAGCGCACCTGTTACGAGCCAGAGTATGAGCGAGACAACGGCTCCGCGCCAGGGGATGTACCAGTTGAAGGCGAAGGTGGGTACGTGGTAGGCGCTGAGCAGGCTCTCTAATGGCACTGCGACGAACACTGTGGATATCATCGCCGGGGCCACGATTGCGAGGAAGCTTGTCGAGGAGCGCATTCCTCACCCCCCTCACAGAGGGGGTGCCATTGATAAAGCTACGTTGAGCAGCAGCAGAGTGGTCGTGTAGGCGCTCACGCCGGTCACCAGGTTCTTCCTGCTCTTAGGGCTGAGGGGGCTCAGAGCCACTGCTAGGAGCCTGCCGCCGTCGAGCGGGTAGATCGGCAGCATGTTTAGGAGGGCAACGCTACCCGTGAGCACCAGGGACCACCAGAGCGCGCTGTAAAGTGCCTCATTGCTGAACGCCTGCTCGATGACCACGCCTAGCGCAGGCTTCGTGGGATCCTCGGGGCGGCTCGCTAGCCTTAAACGCACCTTCACCGACGAGCCACCTCTGATCACTTCAAGCGTCACGTCGTCTCCCGGCTTGTACTGCGAGAGAGCCCCTGAGAACTCTCCCAGCGTCGACACCCTGACCTCGCCCACACCGACTATCAGGTCGCCCGGCTCCAGGATGCCGTGAGCAGGGTAGCTCTCGCGAGTCTCGACGACGCGTACACCAACGGGCTTCACGAGCAGCTGGGTTGCCAGCAGCAGGAGGAAGAACGTGAGGAGGTTAGCCAGGCTGCCCGCCGAGAGAACCCTGGCCTTGGTCCTCGCGGGCTTCCTCTCCAGCTCCTCCTCGTCGAGCTCGGCGAAACCGCCGGGGAAGACCAGCAGGAGGAAGGCTCCCACGGACTTCACCGGTATTGACTCGGCGGCTGCAACTAGCGCGTGAGCCAGCTCGTGCGGTACAAGCGCGAGTGCCACTGCAATCATGAAGTAAGGGAGTGCGTCGAGGCCTATCGTCCAGCCTGGGACCAGCGGCACCACAGGGCTCGCGGCGGGGGAGCGCGCTAGGAGCTGGAGGAGGTTAACGTGCAGGTAAGCGAACCCGGCCACGCCCAGGATGACTCCGGAAACTGCTCCTGCATCCCCAAAGGCGCGCAGCACTCTTGCGTGGCTCGCTCCAACCCGCTGTATTTGCTCGTGGACGCGCCTGCACCTTAGGACTACCGCGAGGCCTTCGATCGACAAGCCCAGCGTCTCCGCGAGGGTTTTACGCCTCGAAGCAATGTACCCGAGGCTGTAGACGGCCGCCGCACCTGCCAGCACTAGTGCGATTTCAACGTAGCTCAACCTGACACCCCACTCCAGGAACCTCGAAGTCAAGGGGGAACTTATTATACTTCTCCAGCACCAGGCGCCTCGCCTCCCACGCCGTGGAGTGTAGGGGGAGGAGGAGCCTCGTGCCGGCTCTCGCGAGCGCCCTCAGGAAGCCCAGGTTGACGAAATCCCTAGAGCTCAAGCCAAGTCCTCCGATCACGGCGAAGGGCGCGCCCAGCTGCGAGATTGCGCGGCCGAAAGTCTCGTAGAGCCCGTGGACGCTGCAGCCCACTACTAGAACTTCGCCAAGCCTGCTCTTCACGAGGAGCGCCTGCTCCGGCCAGGGGTTCAGGGCTAGCAGCAGCTGCACTCCCGGCACCCCTGGGACGCTTCTCAGCAGGAAGCCCCTCCTCCTAATGGATAGCGGCGGTGGTGGCAGCAGGGCCCTCTTGAGGAGGCCTAGCCGTGCCAGCGCGCCGAGGTGGTGATAGTGCATCAGGCTGCCGACAACAACATCTGGGGCCAGCTTCTCGCCGAGGGCTTCAAGGTTCCACCTCAGGATCCTGGCGCTAGGCCCCCCATCGAAGATGATCTCCCTCGTTGTGGTCCCGCTGCGCAGGCGGAGCAGTATGGATAGCCCGTGCGCGGTGGCCACTCCCTCCACGGAGGGCATGTCGTCCACGAGAACAGTCAGGGAGACTTCGTCGTACACCGCGTGCGACCGGGTTTTATACGGCGCAGCAGCGATAAAGGTGTTGTGGCAGTGGAGCTGCTGGAAGAGCTGAGAAGTGACAGCGGACACAGGGTTGTGTACGTCAAGGTGGAGGAGCCCGTCGAGCCGAAGCTGGGGCCCCCTGTCGAGGGGGTTGTGAGGTCGGAGGAACTCGTCAGGGCTTTGAGGAGGAGGGGCATCCACCGCCTCTACGAGTTCCAGGCGGAGGCCATACGGCTGATAAGCGAGGGGCGCAGCGTCCTGGTGGTCGCGGGGACTGGGAGCGGCAAGACCGAGGCCTTCCTGGTGCCCGTCCTCGATAGAATGCTGTCAGGCTCCCGGGAGCTCGCTGTGCTCGTGTACCCGACGAAGGCGCTGGCCAGGGACCAGATAGAGAGGGTTGAGGGTTACACGAGCGAGATCTTCGGCTTCCGCGTGGCGACCTACGACGGCGACACGCCGGAGAGGGAGAGGGAGCTCATCTTCCAGTACCCGCCCAGGCTGCTGGTGACGAACCCGGACATGCTGCACCTCTCCCTGAGGCAGTCGCAGAGGTTCGGGGACCTGGTGAAGCGCGTGGGGAGCGTGATCCTGGACGATGCGCACGTGTACAGCGGGGTCTTCGGCTCGCACGTCTACTACGTTCTGAAAAGGCTGCGGAGGGTCATCGAAAGAAGCCCGCAGCTCGTCGCGGCCACAGCGACCATCGGGAACCCCCAGGAGTTCGCGTCCAAGCTTCTCGGCGAGGACTCTGCCATCGTCGCCGCAGAGCCCGCACGCAGAGCTCCCGTCTACCACGTCATGCTCGAGCCCACAGCCAGGTCGCGGACAGCAGAGGTCCTAGCGCTCCTGAGAAAGCTCTCCGAGCGGGGGCTGAGGACCCTGGTGTTCGTCGACAGCCACAGGCTTGCCGAGAGCCTCTCGATCCTGGCAGCGCGAGAAGGGGTTAGGGCGGCGGTCCACCGGGCAGGTCTCCTGCCCGAGGAGAGGAGGAAGGTCGAGGAGAGGCTGCGGAGGGGGGAGCTGGACGCAGTCGTCGCCACACCAACCCTTGAGCTCGGCATAGACATCGGCGAGCTGGACGCAGTGATCATGTACGGGGTTCCGCCGACCTTCTCGAAGTACCTCCAGAGGGCCGGAAGGGTGGGGCGGAGGAGGAAAGCTGGCTACGTCCTCCTAGTGCTCGGGAACGACCCCATCAGCAGCTACTACGGGAGGCACCCGGAGGAATTCTACGGGCAGAGCCCGGACCCCGTCTTCCTCGAGCCCCGCAACGAGGAGGTTGCGAAGGTGCACATCCTCTCCATGAGCCTCGACTCGCCGCTCAGGCTGGATGAGCTCGACGAGTTCGAGAAAGTGGTTGCGCTCCGCCTGCTGTCCGAGGGGCTGCTGAGGCAGAGCAGCGGGTACCTGCGGCCGACGAGGAAGGGTACTGCGTTCCTGCGAGAGCGCGACAACATCAGGGGCGTCGGCGAGCAGGTGAGGATAGTCACGGACACGGGCAAGGTGATAGGGTACCGTGAGCTGCCACAGGCTATAAAGGAGCTCTTCCCCGGGGCCGTGTACCTCCACGCCGGCAGGGCCTACCTCTCCGTGAGGCTGGAGGGGAGGAGGGCTGTGGTGAAGCTCGTCCCCACGAAGGCTCCCCCCGTGGTTACATCCCCGCTCTACTACACGATGCCGTCGGAGGAGGAAGTGCACGACGAGAGGAGGGTCTACGGCATCCCGGTGCGGTACGTAACCCTGACTGTGCAGGACGTGGTTTACGGGTACGTGGTTAAGTCGTTCCCAGAGGGGCAGGTTGTCTCCCAGAGGCTGCTCGAGAGCGAGCTGAGCTACTCCTTCAGGACCAAGGGGATCCTCATCGAGTTCCCGCCGAGGGCGGCGTGGACAGAGCTGCAGAACGCCGAGGCCTTCCACGCAATAGAGCACGCGCTGATCTACGCTGCGCAGATGATCGTGGGAGCCTCGCCCACAGACCTGGGCGGGGTGAGCTTCCCCTCGGGGCACATATTCATCTACGACGCCTTCCCAGGGGGCTCCGGCGTGTCCGCTAGGCTGTTCGCTGAGCTGGAAAGGGTAATGGCGCGCGCCCTCGACATAACCTCGAGGTGCACCTGCGAGGACGGGTGCCCCCGCTGCATCTTCTCCCCCTACTGCGGCAACAACAACAAGGTCCTGTCGCGGAGAAGGGCTGCGGAGGTGCTCGGGGAGGTGATGTCGCTGAGGCTCACGGCTGCTAGAACAGAGCGCTCTGGAAAGCCTATCGTCTAGCTCGCGAAAAGTACTTGTCCCCCGCGAGCGCGCGGAGTGGGTGGTGCCCGCTGTGCAGCTCATGAAGGTGGCGGAGATACTCAGCAGCCCCCAAGGAGCCAAAGTCAGGACGCGCGGCTGGGTCTACAGGAGGCGCGACCTAGGTGGAAAGGTATTCGTCGTCGTGCGGGACTCCACGGGCATAGTGCAGTTCGTCTTCGGCCCAGACTCGCCCGGCTACGAGGATGCTGCCAGGGTCACTGTGGAGTCATCGGTGATCGCCGGCGGCACAGTGAAGGACGATCCCAGGGCGCCGGGAGGCAAGGAGGTTGTCGGCGAGGAGTTCAGGATCGTGGGGCTCGCCGAGAACTTCCCGATAAGGAGGGATGTCTCCAAGGAGTTCCTCCTAGACGTGAGGCACCTCGCGGTCAGGAGCAGGAGGATGACCGCTGTGCTGAAGATCAGGGACACGGTGTTCTCCGCGGTGCACGAGTACTTCAGGAGCAACGGGTACTACGAGGTGCAGGCACCCATGTTCATCTCCGCGGCGGTCGAGGGTGGTGCAACCCTCTTCCCGGTGAAGTACGTGGACGGGAGCACGGTCTACCTCACGCAGTCGTCGCAGTTCTACCTGGAGGCGCTGATCTACAGCCTCGAGAAGGTCTACACGATTGCCCCGTCCTTCAGGGCCGAGAAGTCCCGCACCCGCCGGCACCTCACCGAGTTCTGGCACGCGGAAGCAGAGGTTGCCTGGGCTGGGCTGGAGGACATCCTCCGAGTGGAGGAGGAGCTGATCTCCTTCGTTGTGGAGAGGGTCCTGGAGAGGAACAGGGAGGAGCTCGCGCTGCTGAACAGGAACCTGGAGCCGCTGAAGAACGTGGTGCCGCCCTTCCCCAGGATCAGCTACGACAGGGCTATCGAGCTGCTGCAGTCGAAGGGTTTCCAGGTGAGGTGGGGCGACGACCTGGGGGCTGACGAGGAGAGAGCACTCACAGAGTTCTTCGACAAGCCCTTCTTCCTCTACGGCTTCCCGGAGCAGGTGAAGGCGTTCTACCACAGGAACGACCCCTCGAGGCCCGAGGTCACGCTCTCCGCAGACCTCCTCGCCCCGGAAGGCTACGGCGAGATCATCGGCGGAGGGGAGAGGATAGATAAAGCGGAGGAACTAGTGGAGAAGATCAAGCGCTTCGGCCTGAACCCTGACGACTACAAGTGGTACATCGACCTGAGACGGTACGGCATCGTTCCCCACGCGGGCTTCGGCCTCGGCATGGACAGGCTGGTGATGTGGATAGCGGGTCTCGACCACATAGTGGATGCCGTCGCGTTCCCGAGGACTGTCGCGAGAACCTACCCGTAGGCGCCGCGCTAGCGGTTCTAAAAGAATTTAACGCCGTATCGCAGTGCTATGACTGTGGACTATCGTAGGACGACCCTGGAGCTAGCCCCTCCCGGGTCCCAAGTCAGGGTAGTTGAAATACGGCACCACAGCGGCCAGACAAGGAGGCTGATGGAGCTCGGGGTAATGCAGGGAGCTGTAGTAAGGGTTGTCAGCAACTCAGCAGGGCCCGTCGTCATCGAGGCGGGCTCGGCGCGCTTCGCCATAGGGAGGAGGTTGGCCAGGAAGATTGTCGTCGAGGTGGTTGAGCAGTGACGCGGTTGGCTTGCGAGCATGCAGGCGCCCAGCCCCAGAACGGGGCGCGAGAGGAAGGCAGCAAGAGGAGGGTGAGGGTGGCCCTCGCCGGTGCTCCGAACGTCGGGAAGAGCACGCTCTTCAACGTGCTCGTGGGGGCTAGGCGCTTCGTGGGCAACTGGCCTGGGAAAACGATCGACCGGTACGAGGGGGAGCTGGAGCACCATGGCGTTGTACTGCGGCTGGTCGACCTGCCGGGGACCTACAGCCTCAGCGCGCTCTCGGAGGAGGAGGTGATAGCCAGGGACTTCATCGTCCACGAGAAGCCCGACGTCGTGGTCGTCGTTGTGAACGCCGTGTCCCTCGAGACGACAATGTACCTGGCGCTGCAGGTGCTAGAGCTCTACGACCGTGTTGTCGTGGCTGTGAACAAGATGGATGCCGCGGCTAGACGCGGCCTGCACGTCCTGCTCGACAGGATGTCCAGAGCGCTGGGGGTTCCCGTCGTGGGAGTCTCGGCGCTGCGCGGAGAGGGGCTCCACGAGCTGATCGAGAGCGTGCTTGCTGTAGCGAGCAGCGCCGCCAGGACGCAGCGCCTCAGGCTGAACTACGGCGGGCTGGCGCACTACGCCGCCCTCCTTGAGAGAGAGCTCGGGAGGTGCGCTGCGCTAAGGGACTACCCGCCCGACTGGGCAGCAGTGAGGCTGCTGGAGGGGGACAGCGAGCTCGAAAAGGTGCTCGCGGAGGCCTGCCCGGAGCTGCTCGAGAAAGCTAGGCAGGCGAGGAGGAGGGCCGAGGAGGAGCTGGGAGCGGAGCCCGCGCTGCTCGCCGCCAGCACAAGGTACGCGTTTATATCCGAGCTGCTGAGAAGCTGCGTCGTCTACTCGGGTGTTGCCAGGAAGAGCACATCCGAGCTGCTCGACAGGATATACTTGAGCAGGCCCCTGGGCCTGCCCGCGGCTCTGACAACGCTAATGAGCGTAGTAGTGGTCGCCTTCGCGATAAACACTGGGTTCCCCCTTGTTCAGATACTCGAGGCGCTGGGCCACAGCGACCTGGCAGAGCTCGTAGAGGCTTACACGCTGTCAGGCCTCGTCAACACGGCACTTTCAGAGCTCGCCGACATTACCGCAAGCACCCTGTCGGCACGCGGTGTAAGCCCTCTGCTCATCTCGCTCGTCACAGGAGGCATCCTGGGCGGTGTAGGCGCGATCCTAGCGTTCCTCCCGCTGATCTTCCTGGTCTTCATCTTCTTCGGGTTCCTCGAGGACACCGGTGTCATGGCGCGTATTGCCGTCGCGTCCCACGCCCTAATGGAGAAGGTGAGGCTCTCGGGGAAGGCCCTGCTGCCCCTGGCCCTCGGCCTCGGCTGCAACGTGCCAGCAGTCATGGGAACCAAGATACTCCCGAGCGACAAGGAGAAGCTCGTAGCATCCTTCGCGGCCCCCTTGATCCCATGCCAGGCCAGGCTCGTCATACTTCTGGCGCTCGCCACGGCACTGTTCAGCGGAGCATCAGCAGCCCTCACAGCCTTAATCCTGGTCTACCTGGTCGCGCTCCTCGCAGCGGGCATCCTAACCCTGATCCTCAACAGGGTGATCCCCTCGAAGGAGGAGGTGCCCGAGCTGCTGGTCGAGCTGCCGCCGTACCACGTGCCGAGCATCAGGGTGATCTGGTGGTACGCTGTGGACAACGCCCTCCACTTCTTGAAGAAGGCCGGAGTGATCATCTTCCTCCTCTCCCTGGCCACCTGGGCGCTCCTTAGGCTGGGCCCCTCGGGATATGTGGAGAGCGTTGAGAACTCATTCGCCTACATCGTAGGGTCCGCCGTGGCGCCCCTGCTGGCTCCAATAGGCCTGGGAAGGTGGGAGATAGCCCTCGCCCTGGTGTCCGGCTTCATAGCGAAGGAGAGCGTCCTAGCGACGCTGATCATAGCCACCAGCTCCACCAGCGCCGCGGAGGCTCTCCCCCGCCTCGCCCTCTCCCCCTCCCAGGCGCTCACCCTAATGGTGTTCGCCACCCTGTACATGCCCTGCCTAGCCACGCTCGCGACGTTCCACACCCAGTACAGGCGCCCAAAGCTGACGCTAGCCTTCGTCGCGGCGTCCCTGGTGCTGGCATACGCGATCTCACTAGTTACGTACATAGTGTGCCAGGCTATACCGGTGGTTTGAGGCTCATGGAGGAGGTCCTCTGGGTTGGCGGCTGGAAGGACATAAGCCTCGTGGACGTCCTCGAGAGCGTTAGCTTCACCCTATGGACCTCCTTCTGCAACCTCAAGTGCCCGTGGTGCGCTAACTCGCGGTTCGCCCGGGGGCAGGAGCGCCGGCTCGTCAGGGTGAGCGAGGTAGTGAGCGAGGTTGAGAGGGCGGCTCCCTTCGTCGAGTACTTCCACGTGACAGGTGGGGAGCCCACGCTCCAGTACAAGCCCCTTACAGCGCTCTACAAGGCTGTGAGGGAGAGAACGGGGCTCATGCTGAGCCTTGACACGAACGCGACCGTGCCCAGGGCGCTGGAGCACATCCTAGGGGGGGTGCGAGTGGAGCACGTGGCCGTCGACTTGAAGGCGCCGCTCAGCGACCCGGAGAAGTACGCGGCCGCCTCTGGCTTGAGCGCCGCAGTGGGTGAGAGGGTTGTTAAAATGGTGGCGAGGGGTCTCGAGGTGCTTTCAGGGAGGGTGGAGTTCCTGGAGCTGAGGACGACTCTAGTCCCGGGCCTCCTGAGCGTCGAGGACATCCTCCGGGTTGCTGAGGACGTAGCGCGGCTCGCACGGGGCAGCGGCAGGCTGGTCTACGTGGTGCAGCAGTTCATCCCGTACGAGGGGGTTCCGCCGGAGTACAGGTCCGTGAAAGCAACCCCGGAGAGCCTTGTTGCCGAGGCTGCGAGGAGGGCGGCAGAGGTGCTAGGAGGGGCGGCAGAGGTGTGGTACAGAACGCTGGAGAGCGGGAGCAGGAGGGTTGCCTAGACCCTTACGGCGGCGCGGCGGCGCTCAAGGGGTATTGCGGCGTGCTTGTAGGCTATTATCCTTATGAGGTCTGCGGCGTCCTGGAAGTCATCGGAAGTGAGCTCTATCAGGTCCGCCACACTCATAAGGCTTAGCGCTGAGAGCAGGTCCACCTTGCCCTCGCTGAGCAGAGCCCTGAGCTCGCGGATAAATTCTGCCCTCAGCTCGTCAACCCGCCGCTCACCGGCGTCGATCTCGCTAGTCGCCTTTACCGCGTAGAGGGGAGAGAGGCTGAGCAGCCTCAGGTTCTCCACAAGCTTCTCGGCGAGGAGCTCGGTCTCCCTGAGCATCTCAATGAGCAACCTGTGGAGATTCTCCATGCCAGGGCTCTGCTTCACCCAAAGGAGCTTCTCCCCGCTCTCCAGCATGGCGCCGGCGACCTTGTCTATCTTCTCCACAAGCCTCTCGAACTCCTCCCTGCTCGAGGCGGGGAAGACGCCGGACCACATCCTCCAGATGATCTCGCGCTTCACAACGTCCGCCCTCCTCTCCAGCTCCTTGACCCTCCTGCTGTACTCAAGCATCTCCGCGTGCCGCCCCTCGAAGAAGCGGCGGATCACCTCGCGCTGCAGCCTGAGAACATCCCTGATTATGCTCACATGCTCTGTCACCAGGTCCAGGAAGGGCCACGTGGGGCGGGTCTCCCTGAACACCACCGAGAAGACTGTCGCCGCGGTGGCAAGCAGGATTCCCGTGTTTATCAGGGCCCCATCGAAGCGTGCTGAAAACGCCTGGAAGAGCAGGCTACCGAGAACAGCGCCCGTGGAGTACCCAGCATCCCTAACCGCCCTGTACAGACCGATTGCCAGCTCCCTCTTACCCGGGGGGGCCAGGTCTGAAAAGGGGGTGGGGAGGACAGGGTAGTACATCGCGTAGCCGACGCCTAGTACCATCGCCATCAGGAGTAGGTCGGAGGGGCCCCGGGTCTCCGGAAGCGCAATGAGCATCGCGGCTGCGGCGAGCAAGCCCAGGGTGGAGACGAACTTCCTACCAGCCCTGTCGGAGTAGTGAGACCAGAAGGGCATCATGAGAGCCCACATCACGAGGAGGAGTGACTGCGCGAGCCCCGCGTAGTAGGCTCCCCAGCCCCTTGCCACGACCATGAGCGGGACCACACCCCAGACGATGCTGTCTGCGGCCTTAGCGACATGCGCCGCCAGCAAGGAGGATGAGCAGCTAGGATTCCTCAGCAGCTGGGCTAGGGAGAACTCCTCCGAGGACCACCTCTCCGGCCTCTCGTACTTGCTGCCGCCTCTAACCTCAGGCACGGCCAGCGACGCGGCGAAGGCCAGCGCCGACGCGGCCAGGATTAGGCGCAAGGGGGCTCCGGGGCCCAGCAGCGACAGCATGTAGCCTCCCAGGAAGGCCCCAGCCGCGTAGCCGACGTAGCAGGCGCTCTCAATATAGCTGAAGGAGAGAGCAGACCTCTCGAGGCCTAGCACATCCCTGAGAATTATGGCTGCCGTAGCGTAGACGAAGCCCTCTCCGGCGCCAACGAGGATGTTCCCAAGTAGGAAGTTGTGAGGAGGGGGGAGCAGAATGATCGAGAGGGCGCCCGCTAGGTACGCAGACACCCCCAGCAGGAGGGACCTGCGCCTGCCCTTGCGCAGCGACATTACAGCTGCGAGGTAGTCGGAGGCGGACTTCGCAGCCCCGAAGGAGATTATGGGTAGGAGTGCCAGGGCTGCTCCCACCTCGCGGCTCATCTCGATGCTCAGGACAGCCCGCTGGACGCCTGTCGCCGTACCTATCAGAACCTCGGTGAGGAGTACTAACAGCACTACCGTGGTGGCTCTCAATACGAACCCTTAAGGTATATTCCAGGCGCTGGCTATATAGGTTTCGTTAGTCTAAAACCTTGCTAGAGCATGACAGCTAGCCGGTTGTACGCAACTGTTTATAGGCGTGCGCTGCGAGACTAACTGCAGGCGAACTCGATGGCGGTAACCCTGGATGTTCAGCGCTACCTCAGAGCGGGGTACAAGCTCGTCGGGAACCACAGCGCAGTGGCCATCTGCAGGTGGGCGCGCTCCGCCCTGAGGGGTGAGAGGCTCTGCTACAAGAGCTGGTACGGGATTAAAAGCCACCGCTGCCTCCAGATGACCCCTGTGCTCAACTTCTGCGACTTCGCCTGCAAGTTCTGCTGGAGGATGCACCTGCCCGGGCGGTACCAAGTGCCTCGGGGGTGGCGCTGGGACGACCCTCGGGAGGTGCTCGACAAGTCCATCATCGCGCAGAGGCTGCTGCTCATAGGATTCAAGGGCAACCCCCTCGTCACCCGGGAGAGATTCCTGGAGGCCATGTTCCCCAGGCACCTCACGATAAGCCTCGACGGCGAGCCGCTGCTGTACCCAGGGCTCGCGGGGCTCATCAGGGAGGCCAAGGGGCGGGGCTTCACGGTGTTCCTGGTGACCAACGGGTCCGTACCGGCCAGGCTGCGTGAGCTCCTGAAGAAGGATGCCCAGCCGACAAACCTCTACCTCAGCGTCTACGGGCCAAGCAAGGAGGTCTTCGACAGGGCCGCGGACCCGCGCATCCCCAGGGCGTGGGAGATGGTGAACGAGAGCCTGGAGCTGCTCGGGGAGTTCAGGGAGAGCAGGACCGTGATGAGGCTGACCCTCGTGCGGGGGCTTAACATGGTTGAGCCCGGGGGCTACGCGGAGCTTGTGAGGAAGGGTGAGCCGATGTTCGTCGAGCTGAAGGGCTACACGTGGGTGGGGGAGAGCCAGAAGAGGCTGCCCATAACCGCTATGCCCGAGATGAAAGAGTTGGTCGACTTCGCCTCCAGGCTCTCGGAGCTCACAGGGTACCGGGTCAAGCTGACTGACGACAAGAGCAGGGTCGTTCTGCTCGTGAGGGACGAGGAGTCCTGGGAGAGGAACTTGAAGATGGTGGAGGAGTGGAGGAGGAGGGAGAGGGAGCTCGACGAGAGGATACTCAGCAAGATTGAGGACTTCACGATGGAGGAGCACGGCTACAGGATCCTGAGGTACTAGCTGCAGCTGGATTCTTGCGCGAAACCGATATCGCCGGGGGGCTGGCTGGCTCTGCGGAGGGTATTTGCAGGCAGCCGAAGCTGCTGGCATGATCGCGGCAGCGCTCGCTAGGAGGAACGTTGTCGTGATTGTGGCTACATGTACTGTTGAGTACGATGGCAGGGCCCGGTCGAGGCTGGGCGAGGGGGACCGGGTGATCATAGTCAAGTCCGACGGCACCGTCCTGGTTCACAGGCCCTACGGGTCCCTCCCGGTGAACTACCAGCCAGAGGGCTCCGCTGTGAGTGTGAGAGCTGAAGGAGATACCCTGGTGATCACCGCTGTGAGGCCGAGGCCCTCGGAACGCCTCACGATTCGGGTGCGCAGGATAGCTCACCTGGTCGTAGCGGAGCTGAGGGACGACGCCGAGTTCGAGCTGTGGGGCTCCGAGGATGAGCTGAGGGATGCTATAGCGCGTAACCCAGAGCTGCTCCTGGGAGAGAGGTTGAAGCCCGTCGAGGTGGAGGCTAAGCTGGGCCGGGTGGGCTTCGCGGACCTGCTCATGGTCGACGAGGCGGGCAACTACGTGGTGGTTGAGGTGAAGAGGGAGGAGGCGGGGGTTGACGCGGTCTTCCAGCTCAAGCGCTACGTGGGCTACGTGCAGAGGGCTCTCGGGGGGCGTGTCCGCGGGATTCTTGCGGCGCCCTCCATCACGAGGCGCGCCCTTGCACTTCTGTCAAAGGAGGGGCTCGAGTTCAGGCGCATCGACCCTAAGGCTGCGGTAAAAGCTAAGAGCGGGCTTCTGGGCTTTATAGGTGGCGACGAGGAGCAGAGCGGTGCGTAGTGATGGTCCTTGCCTGCACGATCTTCGAGGTGCTCAGGGAGGTCTCAGCGGAGGAGATCGTCTCGCGGCTCAGCGGCTACTCCTCCGCTAGGGGAGAGGTGGAGTTCATGGGGCATAGGGTGGCGCTGGGAGCGAGGGTGCGGGAGGTCGCAGAGACCCCTAGGGGGGTGTCCGGGGTCTTCGAGGAGACCGTGCTCACCAGCGTGAGCCTTGAGGGGTCTGTGTGGAGGGTTCCCATCCAGTACCAGTGCGGCTTTCGGTTCGTGTGGAGAAAGGGCGCGTGCTACCTGCTCGTCCTGGCTGGCAGGAGAAGGGCGCGCAGGGTTGCTGAGACCATGTCGTACGCCCTGTTCGGGGAGGGAGGGTTGGTCTCGCATGTTTACCTACCCCCTGAGAAGCTGCGCCGCCTCTACCTCGCGGAGGACGCCATTGTGAAGCAGCTGGTGGTCAGCGACCTGGAGGAGGGCAGCACAGTCGTGCTGTACGGCAAGGACCTGAAGACCTCGAGGCTGAGGGAGCGGCTAGCGGGAGGACGGGAGACGTACGTCGTATACGAGGACCCCCGCGGCGTCTTCGGCGTGAGCTCGTGGGGCCTCGTCGTGGCGCTCTCGGACATTGTGGAGGAGGAGCTTGAAGAGTACGTGGTCGAGCGGATCCTCCCGCTGGTGGAGCCGCCGCCCTAGCGGAAGCTCTCCAGGAGCCTCGAGAGGTCTGGAGGTGCTAGGCGCCTGAGAGCCGGCGGGGGGTTCATCGCGTGAGCAAACGCCTCCTCAAAGGTTGGCCTCTCGACCTTGTAGAAGACCCCTATTGGCAGGCGGTCCTCCCTCTGTGCGAGCCTCAGCGCTGCCTCGAAGTCCGTGGGGTCATGCCCCTCGTCCTCGAGCTTGTACACCTTCTCCTTGAGCTCCTTGTACGTGTTGAAGAACGTCACACAGGGCTGGAGCACCTCGATGAACGCGAAGCCCTTGTGCCTAATACCCTGCTTGACGAGCTCCTTGAGGTGCTCCACATCTCCGCTGAAGCCCCTGGCTACGAAGGTTGCCCCGCTGGCTAGCGCCAGGAGTAGCGGGTTGAGGGGGCGCTCCGGGTTTCCGAGGGGCGTGGACTTCGTCCTGACGCCCAGGGGGGTTGTCGGTGTAACCTGCCCCGTGGTGAGGCCGAAGACCATGTTGTCATGCACTATGTACGTGATGTCCACGTTCCTCCGCGCCGCGTGGGGCAGGTGGCCTAGCCCTATCGCGTAG
>Ga0080008_141298_pt1 | contig 15591 bp, 7 predicted proteins | sample ConCONMetagenome_FD_69211 | JGI IMG/M metagenome (GOLD analysis project Ga0080008, IMG submission 69211) | Hot spring microbial streamer communities from Conch Spring, Yellowstone National Park, USA - CON_C (SPADES assembly) (version 2) | ecosystem: Environmental > Aquatic > Thermal springs > Hot...
CCCATGAGTTCACTCACGAGTTCGCACCTTTTACGTAAAACGTGAACAATAGATCCTGATAAGCTCGCCTTTAATCAGTTTATGTAAAGGTCAGTGCGGCTGCCGGGATTTGAACCTGGGATCTCTGGCGTGGCAGACTTGGTTTCTATAGGGATCGGTTCAAAATCTTTTGTAGTGTGGACTCTAACTCCAAGGTGTAATCCCTTGTTATTCCTATTATAACTAGGTAATTAAGCATGAACTATAGTTAAAGCGGTGGTTTTAAATGACGTATTTGTGTAGGAAGTTCTATAGTCTATTTAGGCTTATTATTTCATATAGATATATTAACTTCTCTCCCATTAAAATGACATAGGGGGATGCATGAGTTTATGTATTGAGCTTGCTAAGCGTGCCTTGAAAGTTTGGGATAAAAGTCTTGCTGATATAACTAAGAATCTCCTGCCCGATCTCCTTGATGATTTTAGGAGGATTAGGAGTGACTTCAAGGAGTTCGAGGATAAGTGTTATGGTGAAATAGATCCAAATATCTATAGATACTATGAGAGTGTTTTCAGTGTTGCTCTTCTCAAGCTTAGTGTGGCTATCGAGGATAAGGTTAGAGGTGGGGAGATCCGCGATGAGTATATAAAGTTCGCTATAGATATGTTTACACCTGATGAGAAGAGTGTTATTAGAGAATTTGAGAGATTTAGTGGAATTGACCCCAAGGTTGTCCCCCCAGAGGTTCTTGCCGACATAATCGTCTCTGGAAAAGGAGAGATATATCAGCTTGTCGAGGAGGCTGTGAATAAGCAATACGTAGACTTCGCAAACATTATAAAGTCCTGGTCTAGTAAGTACAATATAAGTGATTCTATTAGAAGAGGCCTTATAGCGAGGTATGAAGCTAGGTTTAAGAATATTGTTGAAGCTGTTAAAAAACTCTTGGATCAGCAACCAGCGTGGCTCAGAAGGCTATTTGCTGAGTATGAAGAGGCTCTTCTCTCATCTGCTGAGGTTAGGGAAAAGTTTGAGAGTATGTTTAGAGATGTTTATGAGAAAGAGGTGTATAGCCTCAGGGAGCGTATAGATGCTTTAGAGAAAGAGAGGAGTGGCTTGCTGGACAAGTTGAACTCTTTATCGGAAAAGGCTTTGTCTAGAGAGGCGGAGGCAAAGGCTTTAGAGGAGGAGCTCACTAGGCTGAAGAGAGAGTACGAGGATATTAGAAACAAGTACTTTGAGTACTTGAAGATGTGGGAGGAAAAAGGCAAGGGGCTAGAAGAGCTCAAGTCTAGGCTTATTGAGAAAGAGAAACAGCTTGAGGAAATGGCGTTGAAAGAGAAGGAGTTGACAGCTGTTCGGGAAGCTCTTGAAGCTGAAGTATTGAGGCTACGCAACACTATATCTGAATATGAGGCTAGGGTGAAGGAGTATGAGAGGTACAAAGAAGAGCTTCAGCTAGAGCTAAAAGCTATGGAGGACAAGGTGAATACATTAGAGAAGGGGCTTAGAGGAGAGCTCAAAGGACACCCGGTAACAGCTGAAGAGGCAGCAATGCTTGAGCTTATATTCATAGAGAAGCTGAGGAGCAAGCTGAGAGAGGTTCCAATAGCAATTAAAGCACCCTGGGGAGAGGTTGTAATAAATAGGTGGAGCTATGAAAGAGTACAGGCAGAAAGTGTGGAGCAGAGTGCTGTAATACCTAGGAACATGTCTATAGTTTTTGGACACAGGTCTAGAGGGTTCCTAGGGCTGGGAGAGGAGAGAGTTGTCGAGGTTATCGGTGTCTATCTCTCCCACATAGGCACATTGAAGAAGCAGGGATTTGACTCTCAACCAGCAACACTAAGTGAATTGCTAAGTATTTTGAGAAACAGCTTGAATAGTGGTGAAGGGGGTAATAGGTATACATTAATAGGAATAGCATCTCCAACAGGCTGGGATGAACCAGTCACTAAGTATGTTGCTGGAGAATCATACTCCCTTGTATTCAGTAATGCCGTTGTAATTTTAGTTGACTTGATTGAGAATAAAGCTATATACCCTGAGAAGCTGGCGTCAACGATGCCCTCTATAGACAAATATGCGAGATTATTCATACCAGAGGTCAGGGTTGAAGAGGAAAAATACGTAGAGGATGTAATTAGAGAACTGTGTTTCGAGGCAAAAGCCAAAGCACCAGAGGCTCCTACATTTCTCTACAAGGATCTTGAAGAGAGACTTAAAGGCGTTTCGGAGTTATCTATAATCAGGGTTATAAGTCGGTATAGAGAGAAGAAGTATATAGAGATAATCAACATTGGCGGTGAAAAAGCTGTTTTATGTAGAACAATTCCGCGGTGAGTAGAAATGCCAGAGGAAAGAGGTAAAGGAGATTCCAGGAATCCTATAGGGAAATTGCCTGGGAATACAGATGACATAGCTGACTTGGTAAAAACAATTGCGTCTATTGCAGGATCTATGATAGCATGGATTACAAAGTACCCAATACCATTGGGGCTTATAGTAACGATTGGCTTAATATTCTACAATAAGTATCTTATAAATCCATTTAAGCTCTCTATAAGCGATTTAAGGCGGCACATCGCCGAGGCTAGGATTGAAGAAGAGAAGTTGCTCAGAGAGCTTGAAGACATTGAGATGATTCTCAAGAGGGTTGAAAGAGGAGAGATAAAGGGGGATAAAGAGCTTTTACAAGCTAAGAAGAAGCAGTTAGAAGAGGCGTTGAAACTCGCTAGAGAGAAGATCAGGCTGGCATCAATGATAATAATGATCAAGGAGAATATAGAGGTTTTCAACAAGCTCTTCGGCAAAGACAAATTCGCAGAGCTACTAAATATAGAAAAATTAAACGAACACGTAAACGAGCAACTCAAAAAAACCCTAAGAAACGTCGGCATAGACGCTCTACACCAGTACTTCAACAATGTCTTCCCAATGATACTGAAAGAAACGGAGGAATTCGCAGTTATAGAAGAGAAGAAAGAGGAGAAGCCTACACAGCCATTCACGCAACAGGTTCCACCACAGCAACCAAGGCATATATCAGTTGAGCAGGTAGATAAGATGCTTAGAGAAGGCAGCATAGAAGAGTGGATAGGGATAATCAAGAAAGCAGTTGAGAGCGGTGAGAAGATAAAGATGCCCCCAGGAAGATATGAAAGCAAGGAAGGCTACAGAAACCTCCTAGTAGCACTATACATCATATTAGAAGATGTGAAACCAGAGAAGCTAAGGGAGGCAATAGAAGATAAATTCATATCGAGAGCAATAGAATACTTTAAACAACTGAGAAAAAGACCAATAGAGATACCCCCAGAATCATCAGATAGAGAATACATAGACACAATACTACAAATAACATGCGGAGACCCAGCAAAAGAAGAGAAAACAGAGACTGAGATAACAAAACAATACAAACTAACACTAAAAGAAGACAGAGAAGTAGTCATCGAGAGAAAAACAATAAAAGACCCAGCAACAAAGAGAGCACAAAAAATAGTGTATAGCCAAAGAGCGTCCGCGCAGGTGATTCCATGAGTTTCAACTTGTTTTCTATGTAGGCCTCTAAACTCTTCTCTGCAGGTTCTATCCAAACTTTTCCACGGGCAGAACCTAGGGTGTAAAACTCTACTACTATGCAATTCTCATCTATCTGGCCTGTCTCTATATCAACGCGATATCTTGGAACAGCTATTGCTACAGGTAGTCTCATGTTTATCATTAGGGATGGAAGGCTGCCTTTATGCTTCTTCACTTTAGCTCTATTTGCCTTAACCTCAACTAATGTCAATGTCTATCATGTCTCCCAGCGTAGGGCCTTTTGTCCCAAGTGTAACTAAGATCCAACCATTCCCTCCACAACTCCGATATTACTGAGGGCTGGGGGTTGGATATGCTGTGTTAAGCCGAATGCTTGGAATCCAGGGTAGGCAGATTTACCTACCCGTTATCCAACTTGCTCTTCAGCACTTAAAAACCCCCCTTCCTGGGCAACGCACCATCTTCTCATCGCTGAAATGCTATAAGGTAATAGTTTATGAGGCTTTTCCTCTCCCCACCCCCGCCTTGAAGAGCGAAGCACTCCACTACACGCTCATATCATACCTGCTCCGCCAGGGGGTAAGCTCATCTTAGGGGATTATAGTTGGCTTCCTTTAATTTAACTACTCTTTAATTGTGTCGTAAGTAGTGGTTAACTACGCTATCCTCGATTATCGAGTCTGATGCGTAGTATTGTTGCTTAATGCAAAATATCTATCTTGCTATATTTTAAGTTAAATAGTGAGATCCAGGTCATAAAAGTGTTATTCACAACACAGTGTTCTCCAGCCCGTTCCCGCTAAGTAGTAGAGATATACCTTGACTATACTCCGCGATCTTCACATTCTTTGTTGCCACTTTATCATTGAACACCATATAATTCCCACCCGAACTAACTCATCAAACTCTTACTAGGCTATGTCTATTCCATTAAGGACTTTCACGCCCCTAGATCTGGGTACAGAAAATCCACTCATCCTGAAGAATATCAAAGTCTAGTGCGGGAATGCAGTGGCGTTCACCACTCGCTAAGATTTGTGGTTGACTGCGTATACTTCTAGAATACTTGGTGGATGGTTCATCGCTAGTCGCCAAGCGACCTATTGTCCTGCAGCTCTCGGGAACCCGAGGGGAGCTAATCAGCGTATAAACCTCCAAGGTTTAAGGCTTTGATTAGTATTCAGAAATATCCGTTATTTATTTTATTAATTACTTCATGATGTCTATGGCAGCTACCATTTTCATAAGGAACATACTCTACAAGACGGGATATAAGTAAAATTTAAATACCCAAAACTGAATTAGTTATATCTAGGTACCTAGTATTATGTCATCTATTTTAAAGGATGTAGATGGTAGGATATTATTTGGTGAAGCTTCAAAAAGACCTATTCTATATTCAAAAGTTGTTAGTTATCTACTAGATAACAAAAACTTATTGACTTTGGAATTCGTTGAGAATACTCTTAGTGAAGAGAGGTTTTTCCTTTCACTAGCAATATCTGAGGTTTTATTAAAGCACCCTGAAGTGGCCTATAAGATCTTTCTCCAATCATTGACGTCTAGATCCTCATTAGCTAATTCTCTAGGAATAGGTTATCTAGGAATATATGACAAGCACTTGAAAAAGGTTTACGAAGCGAGTATCAAAGACGTGAAATATAGTGCATTACAGCATGTTGAGGAGTGCCTAAAATACAGTGTATTAAATAGTGAAGAATTCAACATCCTAAAATGTAGAGAGGAATACATAACTAAATTATTTAGAATGCACGGAGACGTGCCTAAAGTCCTTTCAGCAGCACTCCCTCTTGCCCATAAACCATCTTTAATAAAGATCAAGTATGCTCCCAGCGGAGAAAACGTGTACTGGATGAATGTTTGGCCTTATACGCTAGTTTATAACGCAGAAGAGGCTAAGTTAATGTGGCTTCACCATGAATATCTCATTAGAGACTTTAGTGTGAAAGGACTTGATGCCCGTAATGTCAATGTATACTTCATCCCCCTCAAGCAAGGTGTTGCTTTAGTACTAAAGAAGCGGGCAAAGACGTCAGCAGTTACTATACCTCGCGATGCCGTCAAGGAGCCTTCGTTAATAGAAGGAGACGCCGTATGCATTAATAGCTCGGGCGACCTCTACTCTATAGAAATTCGCGAAGATAACATGATCCTTAAGAAATATGATGAATACGGCAATTTAATCGTTTATAAACATTCAAAGATTCGACCACCTAGTGGCTTCGAAGAGATTGATTGCTCTCCAACTACTGATGGAGGTATCGTGTTTGTTATTAGGGGTGCTCAGGAGTCGTTAATTATTATAATGGATTCTTTAATAAACACTATTAATACTTATAAATTGAGAGAGAAGGTTGAAAATATTATTTCCCTCCCGCTAGGATTCACGATTTTCTATAGTGGCCGCTCTATCTACATAGCAAGAGTATTTGATGGAAAACTAAAAATCATGGGATCGTATAATAAACCATCCATAAGTAATCCATTATTTGTTGGTGGAGCTCCAGGTTTAGGCATCATTGTAGTAACAAATGATAAATTGTTCCAGATAGACGCTCTTGGAAACATTTTATCATCCAGAGCTCACGATTACGCCGAAGCGACCACTGTAAAAGTTATTAGTACGTACTTGTTCCCTCTAATAATCTTTCTAAAGAAGGGTGTAGTTTTCGGCATACTTGCGTTTATTGATGGCAAACCTGTAAAGCTAGATCTCAGTGTTTTAAATTTAGAAGACCGAGTTATTGACGTATCTTATGCAAACGCAACTATATGTTTCCATACCAAGGATAAATCCTCTCTGTGTTTATCTCCTCTATACTTAAAGTGGCTTGCAGAACATAGATCAATACCTATAAAAAGATGTGAATTAAGAGGACTTAGAAACTTATATGAAAAAGTGAAATCTTCGGGTAGAATAGAGGAATTATATGGGGTTAAACCTTATCTCGACTCCCAGTTATTAGAAGAGATCCTGTACTTAGATCATCATGTTAGATCTAGCTTCACCAAAGTTTGCAATAAAGAGATCAAAACCCCCTTAAGGAGAGTATTAGAAAAAGCTCTAATTACAGGTATACAGGAGGAAATCCTTGATCTCATCTTACAGGAACACACGGACAGTCTAAGTAAATTAATTCCAGCTACGTCGACTAAACCAGTAGTGAAAATTCTTGATTTCATAGGCGATGTAGAGGTAGATCTCAACGCGATAATAGCATTAAGTAAAGCAATAGAGGAATCACAACACTTAAGTAAAGAATACGTAGACAGTGCTAGCAAGGTTTTATCCAGAATTTCAAGTGCTTTAGAAGCTTTAAACATCGGCTATGAATCTCTTAAGGATCTCTTGAATGAGTTTCCTGAAGACTTTAGAGCAAGCCTTCGTAGAAAGCTGGTAGCGGAGGCCTTTAAAGCATCCCCTGTAACTGGTGATATTGCTGTAGAAATGCTAAAGATTATGGGATATAACTTAAGCAAGATTATGGAGGAGAAGCTAAGTATAGAGGATGCACTATCTAAGCTGTTCTTGGATGAAGCCAGACCTAAGAATGCATTTCAAAAACACTATGTACAGCTCTTAGAGAATGCTAAACTTGAAGAGCTTATTCAGTATCTGAATAAGGTGAAGGAACTTATTGAATTTACTCGAGATTTAATCAGTAAAAGCGGGTCTGTAAATATCAACTTAGTAAAGAACTCGGAGTTCATAGAAGAAATTGAGAGGTGTCTTCAAACAGACTTAGATAGTTCTCATGTAAGTTACTGCAGGGACTACTTAACATCTATATTTGAGTGTAATGTAAAATTAAAGAACTTACTCGACAACGCGTATAATGAAATAAAGAGCTCTATGTGCATCACTAAAGACCACATTGACGACTCGATCAGGAGTTTAGCATCATGCCAGCATAAGGTTGACATTTTAGAGAAAAATATGAGAAAGCTGAACCGATTACTATTGACTGAAGATAATATTAAAAAACTTATAAGAGAAATGACCAGTATGCAACCACTAAGTCTAGTTGTCGAGAAGGAAAAGGAAACTATGGATAGAATGTGTAAGATTATCAGTACTTTCGATGAGAATAAAGCAAGCGAATTATTGAGTTATCTAAGAAATACTTATAAACAATTAGCTGAAGCTAATAAGTATTTAACAGAGTTTTTGAGTCTAAAAAGAAAAAAGCCCTTCACCCTAATAGCAGCAGATATAGAGAGGATCGCAAACAATTTAATAGAGGACTATAACAGGGGTGCGGTTTCCCTTGCAGAATTAAAGAGCTGGTACTCAGGCATTAGTAAACTCAGTGAAAAGTCACAGCGTGTGGAAGAGGTAGTAGAGAGGCTTAGTATGATCTTTAATGATCTAGTCGGCGATCCAAACATGGTAAACCACTATAAGGTGATGATACTAAGAGAATTCATTTACTTAGTAATCAAGCAAGGATTTGAGGAAAGCATTGCTTCACTTATTAGATTACATGAATTGCTTAAAGAGTTCAGAGAAGAGTTTTTCTCTTTATCAAATAACATTCGTAGAATACAGGAAATGAGTTCAAAATATGGACATGCTAAGATCTCCCAGCTTCTAAACAACATTATCTCTGAAATATCATCGCAGTATAGAAGGATCCCAGTAAAATCTCTACCACTCTATATTACCGAGCTTCAGAAGTTAATTGAAAAAACCAAAGAACTAAGCACCGAGATTAAGACTCTACGGGTGGGGTTAAGCAGTCTAGATATTGAAAGCTTAGAGGAAGATGTAATTGTTAAGCTTTATGATTACTTAGATAACTCAATAAGTGTACATGGTGACCTAGAAAGCTATAGTATATTAAGCCCTCTCCACGACGGCCTAAACGCGATTCTCAAAGCGAGAACTAAAATAGAGTACACAAACAAAGTGCTAAAGGAGATAAAAGAACAAAAGAAGACTCTTAAATCGAGATTTGGTAAATCACTAATAGACTCAACTTACGAAAAAATACTTGAAGACGTGGGCAAACTAGATTTTACGCAATACTCTAAGCTAGATGAAGCATTAATAATAGTCAAATCTCTAAGAGAGCCTGTTAAAGGAGGACTTACTCTTGACGATATTCTCAGTCTACTTGAAGTAAACAATCTGGATATCGATAACTACATTTCAGCAAAAACACTGCCAGAAAAATTAGTCGAGATCAGAAGACTCTCATCTATCAGTGATATAGTAATGTATAATCCACTTTTCGTTGTTCATTCGCTACGAATTACAAGAAACATAGACGACGCTATTAGATTAGCTAAGCTAGTATATGCGTTGGCTAGGAAATTTGATAGGATAAATCTTGCTATAAGCTCATTGAACTCTATTAAGCCAAGCAACCTACAAGAAGCTACTTTCAATTTATTAAGTGCTGTTGGAAGAACAGTTTTTAACGAAGAGAGCGATATTATTGCCTCTCACCTAGTCTTGCTTAAGATCTTTGAGAATTATCGAACAGAACTTGTAACATGTAAAAATATTAGCAAAATAGAGGATCTCTACGGAGATTTCTGCGTTAAAGAGAACATCCGTGGATTAATAAGTAACACGGCTCTGCAGTGTATAGAGCTAGGTGATCAAGATCCCAAGTGTGTTAAGGCATTAAGTCTCTTAGGCGGGTTCTATGTTAGAAGACTGAGTTTCTATTTAGATGAGGTCTCAAAAACCTTAGGGATCGAACTAGTGGGTCGCGAAATAGCCCCCCTCATAGAAGTTGTGAGGATCTTTCACAGCAACAAGCCGCTCGCGGTTCATGAAAACTTAGCTAAAGCAATAGATTTTGCAACAGATCCCAAAGTCATTAAGACATTAGTGAGAATCTATGGTCCTCAGGTCAAAGAAGACTCTGCATTACATGTGCTAAAATTGTCTAAGATGATCTCCAGTATCATGACGAGTGATGAGGCACATAGGGAAATTATTTGGAAAAACGTTGAGATCGTAGTACTCGAAGAATTATCAGAAGAGTCAGCCCTGATGACACTGAGGGTAATCAACAATTTAGAACTTCCTATTGAATTAAAAGAAGTAAAAATCAATACGAGATCTGCACACATAAATGTAGAAATCCCACAGGCCTCGCTCATGATCGAGCCTGGGTATTATAGAGACTTTAAGGTTCCCTTCTCTGCGTCATACATAGATGAGAGAGATTTAGAGAAGGGAAGAGAGTTAATGATTGTCATACAATTTTATGCTAGAATCCCCTTCGTAGAAAACAGTAACTATGTACAGATACCACCAATCAAGGTTCCAGTTCCTGTACGTTATCATGGACTCAGAAGCTCACTAATCGGATACCTTGAGAGGCTTCGTGAAACTCTAGAGGACGTTAACGTACCAACTAGACTAAGTGAGGCTCTTCTTGGTACTGGAGGAAATAATGTAGTATTACTTGGGATTAGTAGAGAAGACGGTAGAAGAGTCGTAGTTAAAGTCCCAGGTGTTTTCGTGGATCTTGGCGAAAATGTACCAACTATTCCCGAGCCCGTTTACAGCAAGTGTAGTGAGTATGGAAAGCGTTGTGCTGACGCCACTAAAAGGTGTAGTGGTAGGGTAGCTAGGATCAAAAATATATCACTACAACCCCCGTATGCGGTAGAAGAGTTTATCGAGGGTGAATCACTAAGGAGAAGATTATCGGAACGTAAACAATTAAACAAGGATGAGGCGTTTAAAATAGCTATAGAGGTTGGGGAGGCCCTTGAATGTCTTCACGAATCTGGAGTATACCATAATGATGTGAGACCTGAAAATGTCATGCTAAGTCGTGGAAGAATAGTATTAATTGACGCGTGTATAGACGAAGTATGGGAAATGCTAACACGTCACCTGCCCGTTAAAGCGGCTATGTTGAGTCACGTGGGAAGCCGAATAGACGAAATGTATACGCATCCACTACTCTTCAAAAAACTTAGAGAGGGCACTATAACAGGTGAAGATAGAGCTAAATTAGATGTCTTTCAACTCGGTCTACTAACATACGAGATGTTGCTTGGATACAATCCTATAAATAGATTGAAATCAGGAATTAAGAGACTACTGCCTCCAAGTATGGAGAAATTGGAAAATGTCTTGATGAAGGCTTGTTCAATAGAAAAGCTACCAGAGGTCACGATCAAGGAATTTATAGAAGAACTAAGAAAGCTCTTATAGGGGTGTCTCTATGTCCCTTGAGTATCATTTTAAAGACTCGGAACATCTATTAGGCAGTGTAAAGTTCACATTAATGTCTGAAAAAGTATTTGTTGGCAAAAAGCTCATTCCCATCGCCTTGATCGAGCTTCAACTGAACTATCAATGTAATAAGTTTCTTGCAAAGTGCATTGACGACTTTGACATAGAGCTTGATATTAAAGGAGAACCCGTTCATCTCGCAATTAAAGTTCTAGAATCGGGAGGCAAACTCGGGCACTCACCTGTTACTACTAATGTTGAGAAAGTTGGTGTAAAGATTAGTAGGGGAAGAGGCGAAGGTTTTTTAAAGATAGTGTATGAAATCAGCATCAAATCATCGGTTGAGGGGACATATTCATATACTGCGACAATATATCTAACTACGAGAGGTATAAAGAAGAGACTTGGAGAACCCTTCACATTTGCGATCAGAGTAGTCAAACCCATTGAAGCGATGGCCATAGACGTAGTGCCTAAAAACCCCATATACTACCTCGGCGACAGTTTGTCTCTCTCAATTGGTATTCGATCAAATTACAGAGGAACCGCGACGATAACTATATCTGGTGCAACGGGAGATCTAAGTGAAGAAATAGAACTTAGGGAGGGGACTCAAGAGATCCTCAAAGAGCTCACTCTTCGGCAAATTAACCCCAATTATATAGATGTATCACTTAAGATACCAGAAATAAACTTTGAAGTCTCCAATAAACTACAGTTAAACATTTCACCTACTAAAATAGCCGTTGAAATAATTGAAGTTCCTCAAAATGTGTTCATAGGTGAAAAAACCCGATTAAAAGTAAAAATAAAGAATGGAAGTTTAATCTCGCAGAGTGATGTAGAAATATGGGCTAAGATATACGAACATAAAATCGAGAAGAGAGTCTCCATTAAGCCTCAGGAGATAGCGATTTTGGAGATCCCGACTCCAATGATCACTCAGAGATCTCTTGAAGAGTTGTCCGGGTTTATAAAAATAGTAGATAAAGACACCGGCTATACATGGTCGCAAGAACTACGCTTTGAGACTCCCCAACCACCAGTCTTTATAAACATAGAAAGTAGAGAATACAAAATACCCACTTCAATGAAACAGAGGGTAACTCTCGGGATCGAAAACATGTTGGGGAGTGGTACAGAGGTGTTATTCTCTACACTAAATCCGACGATCTGCAAAGTCCACGTAGAGTCTGAGAGAATAGTTTTAAAGCCCTTCGAATTTAAGGAAATAGCTCTAGAGATTGAGCCGAAGACTATAGGAGAGGGGGTCCTAAAGATTAATTCAATAATATTAGTTAATGGAGTAAAGGTATATGAACAAATTGAAGAACTTAGAGTGAAAGTGGTTCCGTCATTCGAAGTTATCGAGTATAGGTTACTAGATATTAAGAGTAAAGAGGTTGTCAAGGGGCAGAAAATCAGAGTTTATTTAAAATTCAAAGTTCTCTCCGAGTCCGATATAGAAGTGAAAGTTTCGGGAAAGAACTTGAAGTTATATGAGGATAAATTCATCTTAATTCCTCCAATATTCGAGAAACGAATAGTTTTTACACCGACAAATTATGGAGACTTTATGATAGCACTAAGCGATGGGGTTTATGTTCACGAGATACCCCTTCCCCTCAAGGTCGTAGAACCGGAGGTAAAATTAAGTGTAAAAGAAGAACATATATACGGAGGGTTAAAGAATTTATTGAAAGTAGAAATTGAGAACCCTTACGACGTTGACTTAAAGCTCTCAGTAAAGGTTGGAGAGAACGAGTTCATAAGACCTATTTCGAGAGCGAAGGAGTTATTACTCAAAGCCAATACTAAAGAGGCTATTGAATTAGAGTTTATTGGTTTAAAACACGCAAATACCGCCCACTTGGATTTGATTATTAACGTTCTTCCAATTGTAGAGGAAAAAGTGGATGAACGCGTGTTCACTAAGAGCTTTCCACTTAATGTAAAACATCCAGTAACAGTTAAGTTAACAACGAGTAATTTATTCTCGCCATATTTAGAAAAATCGCCTGCTTATAAAGATCTTTATACCCCATTTCTTATAACGATGATTGTTGAGAACATTACCGACTTCTACATCGAGGACTTAGAAGCTAGTTTTATGTTTAACGAATTACCCTTTACTATTGCCTCACGTAGAGAGAAGCTCGTCTTAGAGCCGAGAGGTAAAAAGACAGTTTCTATTCCTTGGGAAATACCGTTTAATTATTTGGCAGGGTCTTTAACGTTAACGTATAAGGTCACCATCAATAAAGAGTATGTTCTGATAGAAAATAAGCTAGATATTCCGATTAACAAGTATACGCCTTTGCCTATCGAGTATAACGCTGAAGAATTTAAACATGAATCATGTGAGTATCCCAGGATCAAACTAAAGGACATGGTGTTAGTGATGGCGCCGATCAACGAAAAATTAAACACACTCGTAACTAAGTGTGGTAAGCCTCTTAAAACTTCCGAACTTCACCTAGAGCTAGTCAATATAATCTACAGCATCCTCTCGACATCCATGAGTGGAGAGGCTAGAACCGTGTGGGATGCGGTAGCCTCCATAGTACTCAAACACGTCCTCCAATCTACTAATTACACATGGGAGAGAAAAACGTATGAAGATATCGCTACAAATATACACGAATTTGACATAGTACCAGCTATACTCTGGAAGAAAACTCTTGGCAGGCTTATTGCTAGCTCAGAGGCGATTAATGTAAAAGTAGAGAAAGCAAGCATACTAATACCTAGTTCAGAGAAGCGTTTCCAAACATTAAGGAGTGAATTCTACGTGCATATAATGGAATTTATACTCAACAATAGTGAGATAAGTAAGACTTGGCTACACAACTATATAAAAGCTAGTGTGGAGAACTTAATAGCTGAACCATTGTATTTGTTATATAGATTAAATGGCGGTAACGCTTTAGATTTCAATAGTAAAATATTCTTCTCGTTGCTAGAGAAGAGCCCTGCTAGTTCGTTGATCTATCTCGCGTTAACTAATTCGAGTCAATGGATATATAATGAGGAAGTACTTAAGGAAATTAGAGAAATCCTCATTCATAAATCAGATTCAATATATTCTAAAAAGAGCTCAAAAACAGCATTAGCTATGGTTTTAATGAACATGCATACGCATTTAAAAAGAAAAATCAGTGAGGTGGTGTCAGCTGGAAAGTGATATAAGTGGGAGGATTAATCGTCTAGAGGGTGAGTTAGCTTGGCTACGTAGCGAAATCGAATCATTGAATAGAACTCTAAAATATCTACGTCAATTGTCGACCAAGGTTGATGAAATTAAACAAGAAATATATAAAGTTGAAAAGAGTCTAGAAGCGACTAGACAAGAACTCTCTAGACAAATAAACGCGGTAGGCTCCAAGGTAATGGAGGTTGAAAAAAGAGTTAGAGAGGCGGAGAAAAATCTTAATGATCATTTATCCCAACAAGATAAGGTATTAGAACATAATAGTGAGGCGTTATTGAATAACTTGATGATGCAGTACGTATTAAACATAATTGATAGAGCAGCATCTTCCCACATAGTGCTCAGTTATTTAAATGAAAAGCCGTTCATTATAATAGAAACAACCGAATACATCGAGCTAATACTCATATCAACTGAAGTATCGAAAAAGGATCTTAAGACATTAAATAAACTAACAGAAGCTCTCTCTGAGTACACTGATAAAGAAGTTAAGTACAAAATATTGACAACGAGAATGACAAGATCAGAGACACCTGTGTGGCTATACTTTCCGCACAGAACACAGTAGCCCGCTAAACCAGCCTAATTCACTAACAAAACATAGCAAACACTGAAATCCCCAGGGAAAACATACCCAAACCCAAGGTTATCAGAGAACACAGCGAGTCATCCATCTCATAGCCCTGCACAAACTCCTTGAAAGCCTCCATTTGAAGAGAGGATTCTACCGGTATTGGTCGCTATGGTTTGGCTCGCTAACACTAAAACTCTACGAGCCGGAAAAGGTTAATTCAACAATTATCAAAAATTCAAAATAACTAAAAAGCGATGTGATAGAGAACATTTGGAGCGAAAAGTAAAAAGATCAGGGATGCGAGCCTGGCGGTCAACTAATAGTAGCGGTATTCACGATACTCATATTCATCATCTTGCTATTGGTGTTCATAGGTATGAGGAAGTTAGCAAATAAAGTGTCAACTTTTATAGCGGTTTTTCTTCATCCCACTAATGATTTGTCTGTTGGCTTTAGGAGTAGGAAGAGATTTAGAAGAATTATGATTTATAATTTATAATTTTATATTTATATTTTGTTTCTATCATTTTCGTGTTCTATATGCATCCTGATATAATATTGGAAAATTAGTCCATCTACTAGAAGACCGGTGATCATTAGCGAGTAATTATTTCAACCAGAGACTGTCGCCACTACCTATACTCTGTTATACTGTTACAACCACTATGACTAAGACCATTATTGTTACTCAAGCCCCATCTATTGTAGACATTGAAATAATATGTGAATCTCTACACTGGTTTTACGTTATCTTCTCATATTTTTCGTAGAGTGTTTTGAATGCTTTCCTAAGTTCTTCTGATGATGGTCTTTTTGATGGTTCATGGACTAATGCTTCGGCTAGTATTTTCCTTAATTCTTTGTCCTGCACTTTATTAAGTTTTCCTTTTACACGTTTCTCGTCTATTGCATCCTCTCCGTCTATAGACTCTCTTATCAACATATACAGTATTAGGTTTGCTAGTTGGTAGATATCAATTCTGTTTTCATAACCCTCCTTCTTAGCTTTCTCCCCTAAAACACGATATACTTGTTCTGGTGCTCTAAAACCAA
>Ga0080008_182618_pt1 | contig 15555 bp, 21 predicted proteins | sample ConCONMetagenome_FD_69211 | JGI IMG/M metagenome (GOLD analysis project Ga0080008, IMG submission 69211) | Hot spring microbial streamer communities from Conch Spring, Yellowstone National Park, USA - CON_C (SPADES assembly) (version 2) | ecosystem: Environmental > Aquatic > Thermal springs > Hot...
GAAACCCACCAGTCTCCCGCCCCCGTCGAAGACCGCCACGCCGAATCTAGTGGGATCCTCAACCTCCTTGAGGATCACGAGGGCGTCTGCCCGCGTCTCTGCGAAGCGCTTTAGATACGGCGCCACGCCACCCTTAAGGAGGTTGTCGCCGAGGTACACGAGGAAGGGCCCCGACATGTACCGCTCCGCCAGCGACACCGCGTGGGCGAGGCCAAGAGGCCTCTCCTGCAGGAGGTATTTTACCGACAAGCCGAACCTCGACCCGTCGCCCACATACTCAGCAATCTGCTCCCTACTGTGAGGACCCACCAGAACAAACACCTCCCCCACCCCGGCCTCCGCGATCTGAGACAGAACCCAGCCCAGGACGGGTCGATTCGCGAGAGGCACGAGGTGTTTAGACATGGAAAGCGAAGTTGGCCGCAGACGCGTCGCGTAGCCGCCGGCGAGGACGATGGCTCGCATTACGTTCCTTTTACATTAATAATTTTTAACTTTTCGGCGGCTTTATACCGACAAACGGGTTCTGCAACAAGAAATCCAAAAAGCTGAAAAATTCAGACCGCACAAACTCTGCCTCGGGGTGCTCCAAAGCCGCGAACTTCACAGCTTCGACGAAACTCCTCACATAGTCCTCCCCCGAAAATAAAGATCCTGTGATGCCAGCCCCTAGGAATTTTAACAAAACAAAAATCTTAACAGGGAGAGGGGCGTTTCTAAAGACGGGAATGAGCTCGGCTGCGGAGACATACTTAAACCACCGGGCCGACTTAAAAAGCCGACGCGGCCCATAAGTAGCAGAACCCAGATGAAAGCCTGCGACAATAGCCTTATGGAAAATCCTGTAGCCACGCTTCCACAGCCGCGCCCCAAGAAGCTTATCGTCAAAATATGCCTCGTAGACATCAGAAAACGGAGTCCCCAGTTTTCTAAGCACATCTACGCGGTAGATAGAAAACCCCCCATTCAAAAACGACGGTTCGTAATCCCTAGCACAAGAAAACGGCCGCTCCCGACACACAGAATAAGAAAGACCGAACCTATCAACCATATGTCCAGCGTTATCTACAAGCCACGGTTTCAACAACTGCATAATAGTACCCTGTATCCCAGCAAAACCGCCACCCTCTAACACATCCACGAGCTGACCAATGATACCTCTTACTGGAATCAGATCGTTATTAAGAAACACGACATACTTTACATCCTTATCCAGCCTACGAAATGCAAAATTTACTGCACGAGCAAAGCCTATGTTATAAGGTAAACGATAATAACGATAAGGCAAATCGTGTTCTTTTAACAATTCTAGTATTATAGCATCGCTGTTGTCTCTACTAGCATTATCTACAAGATTAAAGATTATATTAGATTCATTTTTTAGATTAAAAATAATTAATTTTTCAAGAAGCAATATTTTCCTACTGTTATAATTTATAAAGAGTATAGCCTTCATCATTTATTACGATTTGGAGGATAGACTGTATGATTAACTTGAAATTTTTGTTTATCTATTATATAGTTTGCGAAATTTAAATTTAGAAAAGAGATGACTATCGTATTAGGGATATTAAATGGTTGGGACATATAGCTGATATCATTAACGCACATGTGAGGAGATTTATCTAAGAGTAAAGTAACAGTCATATAGCAATGATAAGAAGAAAATGTAGATCAGTATTTTCATTTTCCGCTTATTTCTTTGCGTATTATATCGGTTAATGACCACCATGCATGATGTGATCTTAAGATTTTCTTTATATGCTCATATCTGGAAAGGCTAATCCACCTTAAAACGGCTCTTCTTTGATATACAGCATGTCTAAATATAGTTGAGTGTAAAAATTTATATACATCAATGATGTCTCTAACAAGTAATCGATCATTAGTTAATAAACTACGTAGAATAATGATTAATGAAAAAGCGATCAATGCAAATAAACCTAGAGCTTTATCGATACCTTGAACTAATGTTAATATATAAAAGAAATTTCCATATAAATAGTATCTTATTTTATTAGCATCAAAGATTCCACGTCTTCCTAATGTAAAGCTTTCTCTATGATAAAGTACAGCCGAAGGTACAAATATTATCTTATAACCTGCTAAATTCAACAATAATCCTAAGTCAAACTCCTCTACACCAGCAAAGTATATTCTATGAAATCCTCCAAATTTCATAAATATCCTCCGATCTATTAGCAATCCAGCACCGGTACCAAAACCGGTATAATTCCATATTTTTCGTTTATTCAAAACATAATTTTTAATGAATTTCATAAGGTTTTTGATATCTACACAAATATTATAATATCTGTAGTGTCCTCCAACTAATGATAAAATACCACCGGCCGAATTGATGCAGTTAACTTCTGGGTAATAGAAATGCAAACCAACAGCGCCTACGATTCGACCATCTATTTTTCTTGCAGAATGTAGTGTAGATAATAAAATTTCAAGATAATATGGATGGAATATAATATCATTATTAGTAGCTAAAATATACTGATGTTTAGCTTTTTTTGCACCTATATTTATTGCATTTCCATAACCTACGTTTTTTGCTAAGCGAATACATTGTATGTTTATATTCGGAATTTTTTGTTCAAATGATCGACATGCATTTATACTGTTATCATTAGAATTGTTATCTATTACAATTATCTCATACTTTGTCTTTTCTAGGGTTTGATTTACTAAACTTTGTAAACATAGTCCCAAAACTTTTTCGCCATTTAGATTAGGAATGATTATACTAATTCCCTCTTTCATATAAGCCTTAAGAACTATACCTAAGATATCTACTATTATTGAGGAGCCAGGTGATTAGGGGGTTTCCGATGTAGCGGTGGTGACAGGGCATGACTCCTTTGAGTATCTTGCCTTTGAGCCTGGTGCAGATGGCGAGGTCGGCTTTGCCTTCTAGTATTGGCTGGAGTAGTTTGGGGAGTTCGCGCATGTTGTATGTGTCGTCTGCGTCTGCCATGACTATTACGTCGCCTCGGGCGTGACGGAAGGCGTATAGGTAGGCGTAGCTGGAGCCCCGTCGGTCGGGCGTGACGACAGCGGCGCCCATGGATCGGGCTATCTCCGGCGTCTTGTCTGTGGAGTTGTCGGCCACTATGATCTCCTAGGTGAGACCCATGGCTCGAGCACCTCCATGTCTTTCTGGATGACTCTGCCTATGGTTTTCTCCTCGTTGAGGAAGGGTATCACGACACTGACCTTAGGCCTCTCGGCGTTATTGAGCTTGGGTAAATGTAGAGAGCACACGTGACTAAAGTCTATCATTGTTATTATATGTTTCCGCGCAGGGCGTGGGGCAACCCTCTGCCGTTGCCCGTTGCCGTGAACTGGGCAGAGAGTGTCTGGCCGATTGGCTCCGTCTGTCCGCCACTAGGGGGCGACTACGGGAAATCCCATCCATAGCGCCTCGTATACGGCGTAGGGCATGGGTTCTTCCCAGCAGGAGGGGAATAGGAGGGCTCAGGCGCTCGCCACCAGCCGTAGCATAGTTGGCCTTGCCGCGCCTCTCGGGCCCCTGCAAGACCTTGACGTCTGCGTCGGGGTGCGCGGCCGCCCACCTCTTTGCTCTTTCGGCCGTGCCGTCTGTGCTGGCTGAGTCGACGACGATTATCTCAAGCCTGTCGCGGGGGTAGTCCTGTCTGTATACGTCCTCCGGCTTCTCCTCGATGTGTCTGGCCTCGTTGTAGATGGGTATGGCGACTGTCACGGCGGGGAGGGAGGCGGGGTCGGGCTTGATGCGCCAGGGCATTTTAAGCCACCGCCTGGCGGCGGCGTAGTAGGCGAAGGGCGCGCCGAAGTGGGCGGCGGCCAGCGCGGCGCCGAGGGCGGTCAGGAGGTCCATAGGGTGAGGAGCCTCAGCCCGAGCCTTATTGCGTCTCGTGTTTCGGCGATTTCTTTGTCTAACGTGGCGAAGGTGTGTGCCGCCTTTCGGCTGGGTGCAACGCGTAGGCGATGTGGAGGAGGTCGAGGGTCTTTAGCCTGAGGACGTGCGCCAGCCGCATGGCCTTTTGCAGGTGGTCGGCTGGCGTGTTGTCTGCCGGCTGGGCGCCGGCGTGTTTCAGAACGTGTGTAACTGCGGCGGCTACTTTTTCTCTTTGGCCTAACCTAGCGTAATGCGGCGGGAGCTTGAGGGCGCCGATTCTTCGTGAAATATATGCGTAGAGCTCGACGAGCGTTAGGAGGGAGACGCGCATTTCTTCTCCGCGTCTCCTCAGGTTCTCCACGAGCTGCACGGCGTATGGGTGGTTGGGGTCTTCGGCGAAGTAGTGGCTGAGGAGGACGTTGGTGTCTGGGTAGGCCACTTGTCTCTCTGCTGGGAGACTTCCTTCACGACGTCGATGCCTCCCGTTTCCCTTGCCCTGAACCCCCCGGCGTGTGCTATTTCGACCAGCCGCTCTAGGAGCTCGTCGTTGCTGATGTCGGTGGGCTCCGTCCACTCGACCACGACGGGCACCCCGGGGAGAGTCTTTTGGAGCTCCAGGTTTATCCTCAGCGCCTCGCTGGCCTTTACGTCCAACGTAATGACGTAGGTGGGCCCCCAGTCGGGGTCCTCCTCTATCCTCACTTGACGAGGGACAGCGCCTATGAGTGTCCTCGCGGCTTGTAGGACTATTTCGGCGGTTAGCGTAGCCGTTGCGTTTAACGCAGTTGATACGGCGGCGTGCAACTGGGACATAGGCAACGCCATCGGTAACGTGTCCTTATTGCTTCGATGCGGCTATCTTTGCCATTATTTCTGCTATTTCTAGTATTTCGTTTGAAAGTTTCTTTTTTTCTTCTGTGGAAAGCGCTAGGGGGTTTTGTAGTTTTGGCGCCGCTGCGGTAAGCTTGAAGAGAGCTACGGCGAATACGGCATAGAGGTTTGGGGGCACTCTGTTGCGCATTTCGGCGAGCTTCTCTGGGCTGAACAGTTTTTTCAGTATTTCGTCGAACGGCTGTCTGCCTGCTTCTTCAATTTCTGCCACTGCTTTAAGTATTTGCGAGTAGCTCCGCATCATCTCGACGATTAGTTTCAGTGTGGTTTCCTCCACTTCTCCGGCCATGGATATTTTTGCGGTGTCTGTATAAATACGTATATGCGCGTTATAAAAGCTACGGCTGGCAGAGGGCGTATCGTATGTTCAGACTTTTCCAGCGGCTTCTCCGGCGGAAGAGCCGTATCCCCTGCGCCCGACGGGTCTCTCAACCGCCGGAGTACCATTCTGGCATCTCAACGCCGGGCCTCACGGCGTTGTGGCTTCTTTTCTCCACTTTTTCGGCGTGTTTAGCCATTGTATTCCTAGGGCTATTGCCTTCTCTTCGTCTATCTCCACGCCGAGGCGTCTGGCCACGGCGTAGCCTACGGCTTTGGCCAATACGCGTATCGGCGTGGTTAGGCTGAGCACCTCCTCGGCGGCTTTCCTTAGGGCTTCGAGGAGGGCTGGCGACTTTATGCGGCCGCCCCTTTTGAGGTAGAGTATGGCGGCGTCTATGAGCGCCCTGGCGGCGGGGCCGACCCTAAACCAAGCTCCTTTGCGCAAGGCGCGGCTTTTAAGCGCCGAAAGCGACAGAAGCGAAGGCACAAACCCCACCGCCAGAAGCATAACGGGATATAAGAAGCGGTTAATAAGTCTTTTTCATATTGTCGGCGAATTGGCTTATCTTCTTTGTTCCAAATCAGCTGTTTGTCCCACAAATTCCTCACGGCAACCGCCAATAGGCGTATCTGCACGGCTATCCACGTGCGGCGTGGCTTATAGGCAAGTGCGGCTGGGCCCAGCGCCGCGAGCACTCACCCAGGCGGGCCCGACGCTGTTGCGGCATTCTGGGGCCAGTAGCAGTCGGCGTCTGTTATGACGAACATCTCGCCTCAGGCCATTGCCAGCGCCGCGTTCAGAGCAACCGCCTTGCCGCGCCTCTCGGGCTCCTCCACCATCCTGACGTCTAGGTCCGGGCGCGTCCGGGCCCACCTCCTCGCCCTCTCAGCCGTGCCGTCCGTGCTGGCCGAGTCGACAACGATTATCTCAAGCCTGTCGCGGGGTAACCGTGACCGCGGACGCGTACGCGGGGTCGGGCCTGATCCGTCACGGCTGTCTGATCCGCTTCTTGGCGGCGTAGTATGCGAGGGGCGTGCCGAAGTGGGTCGCGCCGAGGGCGGTCAGGAGGTCCATGGGGCGGGGCCCGATTCTACGCGGCGAGGGTGTGGGCGTAGGCGGTCGGCGACGTACCTAGTTCTTGCTGTCTCTGGGGGTTGACGTTTACGACGGGGTTGGTCAGCGTAAGGTCTTGGCGTAGGCTGAGAGTATGGCTGTTGCCGTAGCCGTAGAAGCTTGTGACCGCGCCGCTCATGGGAGCGCTGGGTTGGGGGTCTCCCCGAGCGCTTAGGCGTCTGAACGCGAGGTGTCGAGGGCTTGCGTTGAGTCTTGTGGCTGTCGTCATGTATAGCGTTTGAGCTCCTGCGCGAGCTCTTGCTGGAGGGCTTCGACGTAGGTGTGCCAGTCTAGGTAGCCTTTCTGCTGTATTGCCTCGCGCGCCTTTTCGCCGGCGGCGCGCCTCATGGCGTTGGTCAGCGCCTCGGCTAGGGTTTTCATGGCCTTTAGATGGGTCTGCGTCGGCGGCGACGAGGGCTTGGGGATCAGCTGGATGGCGTTTTCGGTGTGCCATAAGAACACTATGTAGTGTCGTTGCAGGTAGTTGCGGAGGAGTTTGACGTTTTCTTTTATGGCTCTTCTGAGACCTGTGGGGCCCGCCAGCCTCCTCAGCTCAGGGGGCGCGAGGGCGTATAGGCTCCTCGCCAGTTGCCGGGTCCAGGGTCTGTACCAGAGGGGGATGGCGTATCTGTCGCTGTGTTCCTGCGTGGCGTGTATCCGCGCGGCTAGTCTCCACAGGGGGTGCGTCCTCACGCCTGCGCCTGTCGCGACTCTGAGCTTCGCCATGCGTAGCTCTGCGTATAGCTTCACGGCGAGCGTCTTCATGGCCTCGTGCTCTTCGTCGAGGAGCTGGTAGAAGCTTGCGATGGGTCTCTCGTTGACGCGGCCTCTCGGCTCTGCCAGCACCTCGGCGGGTTCGTGCAGAATTCCGGCGAGCACCGGCACGTATTCATGTGCGTAGATGTCTATGTCTACGGCGAGCTCGACCCTCCCCAGCTTGCCCTGCATCTTGATGGTTACGCCGCTGTGTCTGCTTAGGCGCTCCGCCACTGTCTTTATGGCTTCTTCCTCTACGTGTTTGATCTCTACTGTGTTTCTTTTACTGCGTCTGGCACTCCTTTCCAGGCCTCCGCCTCCGCCGCGTCGAAGTTGCCGGCTCCCCTCAGCGCGGCTGCTAGGGCCAGGCCGAGCGCCGCAGATGCCCTCCGGTGGCTCGCGGGGCGGAGGCCCGTCTTGGGCTTCCAGATCTTTGCTGTGATCATATTGCGAGGACTGCGATTTCTTTGATTCCGTAGCTACGTAAAGTGTCGTGGAGCGCTTTATATTTCTTTTTTGCCTTTAGAACACGTGCAACCTGTCTGGGGCGGGGCGCGAGCACTAAGTCGCTTTGGTCTAGCTTTTCGTTGATACGTCCGTGGACAGCCCGTAGGATGTAGTCTTTCAGCAGTCTTTCTGCCGCGGAGAGATGTTGTTGGGGGACTATGAGTAGAAGTACCGCCTCTTGGATGCCTAGTTTGTTGAGCGTTGTTTCGGCTTTCTTGAGCAGTTTTCTTCCCAGCGTCGCGCCTGAACTCATACAGAGCTTCGCCTCTAGGAGGTACTTCTCCGTCGGGGTCTCGACGTAGGCGTCGACTCTAGTGCCGGAGATGTTGGGGTCTTCGGTGCAGATGACGTTGATGATGTTTTGAAAGGTTGCGTGTAGCTTTGCGGCGAGTACCTCGGCGTGTTTCTGGTAGAAGTCTTGGTGTGCTTCGTCGTATTTCTGCAGGCATTTGAGGACGTCGTCGACGGAGGGGGTCATGTTGACGGCGGCGCTGTGTTAAGTGAGTTCGCCGCTTCTGAGGCCGGCGGGGCGTTGTGCTTGCCGGGGACCAGCGTTTGATAGGTACGTCGCGGCTTCTTTAAGCTTCCCCGTGGCTGGTTCTGCTTTGAGGCCTTGGGTCTTCAGCGTCGTTGCGCCGATCGGCACGATGTCCATCTCGTTTGACGCGGTATGTACGTGTGGGCCCTTCTGCCCACGCACCGTAGTGCCTTTGCCGTCATGGCTCTCCCTATTATGGTGCAGTTGGAGTTCCTCGGCGGTTCTTCTCGCCACGGTTAAGGTGACGCCTATATTGACAAGCGCTTTGGCGGTGTCAAGGCTTTTTTCACCTCCTCCAGCGCTTTTTCCAGCTCCTCTGTCCACTTGATGCTGCTCTTCAGCGCCTCTAAGCGTCTGGCGAGTTCTTTGAGGAGTAGCAGGGCGTCGGCGGCGGCTGACTTCCTCGTCGCGTATTTAGACAGCGCCATGTCTGGATCAGGGCCGTGGTATTGATAGTCATGGAGGTCAAGCGCAACGGCAGTCCATGCGGAGATGCCGTAGTGGCCCGCCTCCTCTAGAAGCCTACCCAGCTCCTTCATCTTCGTCGTCGGGACCCGCGGCACTGCCCTCGACTCCAGCCACCTCCGCTCCTCTTCAGTCTTCGCAAGGGCCTTCAGCCTCTCAAGCTCCAGCCGGAGGAGAGCCGCCATAAACGCCTTCCAAGCCTGGAAGGCCTTACACGCGGCGTTTCTCGTCAACCCCCTCTCCAGATACTCCAACGCAAGCCGAGCTTCGCCCAGAGCCTCAATAAGCCTAGCCTCCACATAGCCCTCTGACGAGGGCTTGGGAAGCGGCCTCTCCACAAGCTCAATAACCACGGGAACTCCTGCAGTCCTTTTTTAAAAGTCTTTACAGCGCAGAGCCCCATGCAGACGCCGCCGCGGCGGCTGGGCGTCAAGTAGACGCCGCATCCCTCAGCGCCCTCCTCACCGCCTCTCTGTATATGGGCGTCTGCCAAGCTAGGTATTTCCCGATGCCGAGTTCTGGATCCCTCTCGGGGGGTGGCTGGTCTATCCAGAGGTGCTCCTGCCTGGGGTATACGTCCATGACTAGGTTCTGCTCGACTAGTCTGTGCATCAGCGATAGCCTCTCCCTGACGAACAGCGTGTCTGGGTCCTCGACCGCCTCGGCTAGCCACTCCCTCTCCTCCTTGCTCAACGATTTCGCGAATTCCAGCAAGCCCTTGGCCTTCGTGATTGCCTCGACTGCTTTATCCACGTCCCAATTGAGCCGGTATAGTTGTTTAAGCATGCCGGGGTTCCCGCCCGTGAGTCTCCACGCGTCTTCAAACGGCGGTTTGGCAGGTATCTTCTTGTACAGCTCCTCGAATCCGCCCTTCGGCATGTTCCACATCGTTGTTAAGTCGGCCCATCTGTGTCTCCCTATCTCCCTCTTGGACAGGCCCTCGCTTGTGGTTGCGAGCACCACGGCGTTTTCGTAGCTGTGGGGCGGGTGTTCTATTAGGTTTAGTAGCCCCTTGACGTAGGCCGCCGCCTGTTGTAGCCCTATTGCTTGAAACACGTCGTCGACGATCACTGCGATCTTGGCCTTCTTGGCCTTCAACACCTTGTGTATGAAGTCGACTGCTCCCCAGGCTATCCTGCCGACTGCGTTTTCGGCGAGCGCCTTTTCTACGAACTGCATAAACGCGTTTTTGATGTCTGGCATCGCTACGTCTGCGTGGTATGCCCTTTCCAGCGGGTTTAGGTAGAAGACCTCATAGCCGAGTTCTCTAAGCACGGCGGCGGCTTGTCTGAGCAGTGCCGACTTGCCGCAACCTTCGGGGCCGTAGATAACCATTGGGAGCGCCGTACCCCTAACCGCCAGCTCCTCAACTTGCTTAATCGCTCTGTCTCTATCCGTGAACTCGACTTCAAGCCCGGGTAGGAGCGGCAACTTAACTCTCTTCATCCCCGCCCGACCTCCTCAAGCGCCCTCCTTACGGCTTCTCTGTGTATGGGGGTTTGCCAAGCCACGTTTTTGCCGATGCCTAGTTCTGGGTCTCTTTCGGGTGGGGGCTGGTCTATCCAGAAGTAGGGGTCTCTGTCGTACATGTTGTATACTACAAGGTTCCTTTCCACCAGCTGTTTGATCAGCTCCTCTGGTGCGTCGGGGCTCCACAAGGCTTCGGGGTCCTCAACAGCCTCCTGAAGCCACCTCCTCCACTTGGCTATGAAGCTCGACGTCAGCTCTTTATCTCTAATCAACGCCTCAACTACCCTGTCGACGTTCCAGCCGCTCTTGTGCAACTCAAGAAGCATGTGGGGATTTCCGCCGGTGAGCCGCCACGCCTCCTCGAAGAGAGGCTTTACTCCGGGAATCGCCTCGTATAACCGCCTAAAGCCGTCTTTAGCCATGTTCCACATGGGCATTATGTCAGCCCATCTATGACGGCCGATTTCACTTCTCGACATGCCTTCACTAGTCGCCACCAACACCACGATGTTTTCATACCTATACACGGGGTGCTCTATCATGTTGAGCAGACCCTTCACATACGCTGCGGCTTTATCAAGGCCGATTGCCTGGAACACATCGTCGGCGATGACGGCGATTTTCCGCCTCCGCTTCTTTAGAAGCTCCCGCGTGAGGTCAAACACGGCAAGGGCCAGCCGGCCCCACCTCTCGTCTTCCAGAGTCTTCCTCACCAAATCTACAAAAAGAGACTTGACGTCGGCATCGTCCACCTCAGCAGCGAAGACCCTATCCAGCGGATGTAGATAGAAGACGTCGTAGCCCAGCTCCCTCAGCCCAGAAGCCGCCTGCCGGAGAAAGGCAGTCTTTCCACAGCCCTCGGGGCCGAAGATGACGACGGGCCACCTCGTGCTCTTTTCAGCCCACTCCGCTATCTGCGCAAGGGCGCGGTGCCTGTCTACAAATTCGGTTTCTACGCCGGGAGCAATTTCAAGCTTGATTCTCTTCACGTCTTGGTGGGTGTTCTTGTAATTAAGCTTTGTACGAGACGTAACGTCTAGGTCTCAGAACTGCGCGTAGCATTATTCAACAACAGCGGTTCAAGCGGCACCACCCGTCTAGAAGCTTAACGTGTTAAAGCCCTCCTCACCTCCTCCAGCGCGCGTTCAAGCTCGTCGCCCCATTTGATACGTCCTTTAAGCGTCTCGACGCGTCTGGCGAGTTCTTTGAGGAGTAGCAAGACGTCGGCGGCGGCTGACTCCCTCGTCGTGTATTTAGACAGCGCCATGTCTGGATCCGGCCCGTGGTATTGGTACTCGTGGAGGTCGAGGGCGAGAGCCGTCACAAAAGGAATACCCTCATGCCCAGCCTCCTCCAACAGGCGAGACAGCTCCTTCATCTTCGTCGTCGGGACCCGCGGCACTGCCTTAGACTCCAGCCACCTCTTCTCCTCCTCTGTCTTCGCAAGAGCCTTTAGCCTCTCAAGCTCAAGTCTGAGGAGGGTGGCCAGAAGCGCTTTCCAGGCTTGGAAGGCTTTACACGCGGCGTTTCTCGTAAGGCCCCTCTCCAGATACTCCAACGCCAGCCGGGCCTCCCCCAGCGCCTCCAGAAGCCTAGCCTCTATATAGCCCTCGTCAGAGGGCTTAGGAAGAGGTCTCTCCACAAGCTCAACAACCACGACAATCGCCACTCCACTCTTTAAAAATTTAGAGACGGTGCAGATGTGACACAGTTACAGCAACAGAGGCGGCTACGCCTCCCTTAGCGCCCTCCTTACGGCTTCCCTATGTAGGGGGGTCTGCCAGGCGACGTTCCTCCCGATGCCTAGCTCTGGGTCCCTCTCGGGTGGGGGCTGGTCGATCCAGAATATTTGTTCTCTTTCGTATATGTTGTATAGGATGAGGTTTCTCTCCACCAATTGCTTGATCAACTCTTCGGGGGCGTCTGGGCTCCACAAGACCTCGGGGTCCTCCACAGCCTTCTCAAGCCAGCTTCTCCACCTCGCTACGAAGTCTGGGGTTAGCCTTTTTTCTCTGATGAGCCGCGTCACCACGGCACCGCTGTTCCAGCTGGTTAAGTAAAGCCTAGAAAGCATTCCCGGGTTTCCGCCGGTCCACTTCCAGACATCTTCGAGGGGGGGCTTGGGGCCCGGCAGTTTCTCATATAGTTGCTGGAAGCCCTCCCGCGGCATGTTCCACATGGGCATTACGTCGGCCCACCTATGGCGGCCGATTTCACTTCTCGACATGCCTTCGCTTGTGGCGGCGACGGCGATTATCCTTTCGTAGTCTCTTGGCGGGTACTCGACGAGGTTTAGCAACTTTTTGACGTATAGGCCGGCTTTTTCGATGCCTATGGCCTGGAAGGCCTCGTCGACGAGCACCGCGACTTTCTTCTTCCCACGCCTAATTAGCTCCTTGATCACTTCTATCGCCAGATACGCGAGCTTAACCTCCGCAACGCCGGATACCTCAGACGCGGCCTCAGCAAGCCTCCTAGCCACCTCAGCGACGTCTGTATGAGCAGTGAAATCCACATGAGAAACATCGACATAGATGACGTCGTAGCCAAACTCCCTAAGCACCTCGGCGGCCTGCCTTAAAAAAGCAGACTTGCCGCAACCCTCCGGGCCGAAGATAACCACGGGAAACAAAGCCCCCCTCTCCGCCCACGTCGCAACCTGGCCAAGCCCCACCTCTCTATCCACAAACTCCACGTCCAGGTTAGCAAACTTCACAGCAACTCTCCTCACAAAAAACCCAGACTACCAACTTTAATATTTTCCCCAAATCTGCCGACTCCTAGACCCACCGGCACTGCCAAGTATCACGCCAGCACCACGCCCAGCCCCGCCGGTCCCGACCCCGGGTCTCGCCCGCTAGATGCTCCAGCTAACCAACAACCAGAGTCATGTATATTGCACGATTAGGCTTCTCATCTCAAACTCCCTGAGAAACTCCTCCGGCACGTCGCCGGTCCAGAGCGCCTCCGGATCCTCAACAACCTCGTACGTCGCTTCCTCCACTTAGCTACAAAACCCGCCGTCTACCTCATCCCCGCATCACGTCCTCCCAACCCCTCTCCACAGCCCAGCCTTTACAGCCTTGTTAACATTTCCGGATTTCTGCCGGTGAGCCGCCACGTCTCTTCGAACGGCGGCTTGGAATCTCCTACAGTTGCCTAAAGCCCTCCTTAGGCATGTCTACATTAGCCCCAGAGCCCATCTGTGTCTTCTCTGGAGATTCTCTCGCTTGCGGTCACGAGGACGATGATGTTTCCGTAGTCATACACCGGGTATTCAATCGTGTTAAGCAAGCCATTTACATATGCCACCGCTATATCAAGGCCAATAGCCTGGAAGACGGCGTATAGATGGCGGCGATCTTCCGCCTGCGCCTCTTCAGAATCTATCTCCCGCGTGAGGTCAAACACCGCCAGCGCGATCCTGCCCCATTTCTCCTCCAGCGTCTACCTGACAAGGTCGGCGAAGGGTGTCTCGACGTCGGATCGTCCACCTCAGCCGAGAAGACCCGGGCGCGGAGGTGGAGGTAGAAGACGTCATACCCAAGCTCCCTCAGCGCAGAGACGGCTTGCCGGAGGAAGGCAGATTTGCCGCAACCCTCCGGGCCAAATATTACAATAGGCCACCTCGTGCCCTCCCTGGCCCAGTCTTCAACCCGCCTAAGGGCGCCGTCCCGATCTGTGAACTCGACCCAAGCCCAGGAAGGAGGTTGAGCCTAATCCTCCTCACACTTCGGCTGGTGCCCCTCTAATTAAGCTTTGTACAGAGCATGACGCCTAGGCTTCACTGCCGCACGTAAGCGGCCACGCAATCGCGGCCTAAGCGTCTCGCCGCCTACAAGCTTAAAGCCCTCCTCACCTCCTCTAGTGCACGTTCAAGCTCGTCGCTCCACCTGACGCGGCTTTTCAGCGCCTCCGCCCGTCTTGTCAGCTCCTGCAACACCGACTTTATGTCGGCCACCGCGTCCTCCCGCGTGGCATATTTAGACAACTCGCCGCTTGGGTCGGGCCCGTGGTACTGGTAGTCGTGCAGGTTAAGAACACGGTCGGTCCAGAGCGAGATACCGCCATGCCCCACCTCCTCCAGAAGCCTAGACAAAGACTTCATCTTGGCGGTTGGGACCCGCGGCACCGCCTTAGACTCCAGCCAACGTCTCTCCTCCTCTGTCTTGGCCAGGGCCTTCAGTCTCTCAAGCTCAAGCCGCAACAGAGCGGCTAAAAGCGCTTTCCAGGCCTGGAAGGCCTTGCCGGCGGCGTTTCGCACAAGCCCCTCACGCAGAAACCTCAAGGCGAGGTGGGTCTCTACAAGTGCTTCCAAAAGCCTAGCCTCAACATAAGACGCGTCTGCGGGCCTGGGCAAAGGCCTATCCAACACCTCAACCACACGCAACCCACCCATCCCATTTAAATACCTTCAAGCCCCAGCAAGCCCACTTCCCCGCCCATTTGAGACGACAAGCGCCCTACCCGCCCGGCGAGCAGATAAACCCCGCCAAGCTGCGCTCTGATAAGCCAGAGGCCAAGCGTCGGCGCGCTTAAGCCGCGACGGCACCTCACTCCGCAGGAGCCAAGCGGCAAGAGAAGACGCCATACACCTCCCTCAGCGCCCTCCTCACCGCCTCTCTGTATATGGGGGTCTGCCAGGCGGCGTTTTTCCCAATGCCGAGCTCCGGATCCCTCTCGGGGGGCGGCTGGTCGACCCAGAGGTGCTCCTGCCTGCTCGTGGTGTCTGTTGCCGTGTTTAGCCCCATCTCGGGTCTCTGGCGCGCGGCTGGGGCGTCTCACGGCGTTGTGACTTCTTTTCTCCACTTTTTCGGCGTGTTTAGCCATTGTATTCCTAGGGCTACTGCCCTCTCTTCGTCCACCTCTATGCCGAGTTGTCTGGCCACGGCGTAGCCTACGGCTTTGGCCAATACGCGCACCGGCGTGGTTAGGCGGAGCACCTCCTCGGCGGCTTTTCTTAGGGCCTCGGCGAGGGCTGGTGACTTTATGCGGCCGCCCCTCTTGAGGTAAAATATGGCCGCGTCGATGAGCGCCCTGGCGGCGGGGCCGACCCTAAACCACACGCCTCTGCGCAAGGCGCGGCTTTTAAGCGCCGAAAGCGACAGAAGCGAAGGCACAAACCCCGCCGCCAGAAGCATGGCGGAAGTTTTGCTGGGGGTATTCCCGGTCGAGGGCGGCTGGCGTTGGAGACGGCGGCTGGCCCGTAGGCTTTATCCGCCGGGTTTCGTGCGGCAGGTTTTGCCGTGTTCGTATTTTTATGGGGGCGTCTTCGCACCTATGGATCTGCTGACTGGGTATAGGCTGTTGGTGGAGGCTGCATTGGCCGGGGCTAACGTGACTGTCCTCGCCGATGAGTTCAACAGGGCTCTTGAGGGTGGGGGGCCGCTGGGCCCCGAGTTCGGCGTGTTGGCGCAGCGGCTGGCCGAGGAGGCGAGGTGGTCGTTTTTTGTGTCTGTGGCGGTGGGGGTCGTTGTTTTGGCTGTGGTGGCTGTGGCGGCGGCGTTTCTATTCCGCTATAGGCGGAGGCTGGTGGGGTGGCTGTGGCTTTGGGTGTGGGGCGGCGGCCTCTTGAGGCCGGGGGGCGGGAAGCAGAGGACTTTG
>Ga0080008_181538_pt1 | contig 15531 bp, 21 predicted proteins | sample ConCONMetagenome_FD_69211 | JGI IMG/M metagenome (GOLD analysis project Ga0080008, IMG submission 69211) | Hot spring microbial streamer communities from Conch Spring, Yellowstone National Park, USA - CON_C (SPADES assembly) (version 2) | ecosystem: Environmental > Aquatic > Thermal springs > Hot...
TCACCACCATCCTCTGTAACAAAAACCTCACCGTGAGCGTAGGGGTTCATAGTACCAGCATCAACATTTATATAAGGATCTATCTTAACAGCCCCAACACTATAACCACGAGAGGATAGCAAAAGACCCAAGCTAGCAGCAACAATACCCTTACCAACACTAGATAGCACACCACCAGCAACAAAAACAAACCTAGCCTTAACCAACCCAGCCCACAACTACTATCTAGAATCGAAGGCCTAAAAATAGGGGTATAACCCAGTATAACCTCTGCTTATAGAGCACAGCATTAACAGTAAACTCTATAAGTAACCCTAACAGAGCATACTAAAGCGGTGGACTCCCATGTCTAGTGTTGTAAGCTTCAAGGTTCCCAGAGAGATCAAGGAGAAGATGAAAAAGCTTAAAAAGCATATTAAGTGGAGCGAGGAGCTAAGAAACTTCTTGATAGACTCTCAGGCTATGGAGTTAGTCAAGGTCATATTCAAACTTGGCAAACCTCGCCTTTAAAGGCGAGGGTAGGGCTTGCACACAACTTTAGAGCATTAAGGCTTTTAAACCCCCAGGGTACACTACCTGAGATGGTGATGAGGTTTGGCTGGAGTCGAGGGCTTGGGGGTTGCGGGGTCAAACCCCGCCTTAGAGTACCCAGAGAACAACGTACCCCCGGGCCCGGATGAGATGTTTAAAACCATAACCCCCGTCCGGAGGGGTAACACCCTAGACCCAGAGGTTCGAAACCCCGCCTTCAGGGCGGGGAGGGGTCATAGAGTTTGGATGAGCTGAGTAAACCTGAAGAGTCTAGAGAGTGTAGAGGATGTACGAGGGCCCTCCACGATAGGCTATCCCTTAACCATCATCGCCTCTACTTAACTCCTAGGATGCTTTTATAAGGGTTGTTTGCGTTAACCTCTCTGGTGCTCTGGTTGTTAAGGGTTAGAGGTAGCTATGAGGTTGAGGAGCCTTTATCGTGGGCTCTTGCCTTGATAGCTTTGATCTTTGCCTTCAAGGGTTTCGATATCTTGAACCCGGTTAGGCTAGCATCTCCTACCCTTATAGGCATTGTTGTTGGTTTCATAGCCCACGAGCTCGCTCATAGGAGTGTTGCCAGGATGTATGGTATGTCCGCTCACTTCGTAGCATTCATCCCCGGTTTACTGGTCACCTTCCTATCCGGCTTCCTCCCCATCATTATAATAGCTCCGGGCTATGTTAGAGTTGTTCCACTCTACGGTTTCTGGCATGGCAGGGGCCTCCTCTACTCTGTAGCCGCAGGCCCCCTGACAAACATCATAATCTCAATAGTATCCCTTGTAGCCTTAAACATCATAGGTTACAGGTATTTCTTCGAGCCCGTGGCCTTCGTTAACGCCTGGATAGCCTTCTTCAACCTGCTACCGATACCACCTCTAGACGGATCAAAGATATTTGCCTCAAACACCCTCGTATGGCTAGTACTACTCATCTCGTCAATAGCACTCCTAGTAATTGTATGGTTGTAATGCAGATTTATAGCCTCCACCCAGCCCTACCATATTGGTGCTGTCTATGCCTGGAAACCCCGATCCAGCGAACATGAGGGGTTTTGATATAACCAGAGTTCTTACGAAGGTCTACTCCGACGATGAGATAACAGTTCTAATAGCACCTGACGACTCGAACCTCGAAAACCTAATACTAAACATAGTAAGGAGCAATGAGGGCATAAGCATCAGAGAGCTAAGAAGAATGTTCGCTGGGATAAGTAGCGAAGATAGGATTAGAAGAGCCATAATCAGACTTATAAGGAGGAACAAGCTATACATGGATAGCGAGAGCGGAGCTTTATACGCTATAGAACCCTAAACACACTCCTCCACACATTTCCCCCCACCAGGTAGAGTTCAATAGCCGAGTATGATCATCTCGTATTTATAACACATAGGCTGTCACGGGGTAAACGATGAATTCAAATACCACTGGTTACCTACAAACGTTGAGGTAGTACAGCCCCTGACGATACGCGCTACGGTGAGAGGGGCTGTGAAAACTAGTGGATGGAGGCCCAATGGCGTTAGGGCTCGTCGGGGGCCCGTGAGGTCTTGGTATGTGTATGATCCCAGGCCAAGGCCCAACCCTCGCTAACAGAGATACTGCTAACGGGGAAACGCTCCCAACACCCTCCATTAAGTAGCTTGGATTACCAGCTCTAACACCTAATACCTTATATCGTGGATGTTAAAGCTATGGGAGAGGAGGGGTTGAAGGTTAAAGCTTATGTAGGTGTAGATCATGCTGGTACGCTAACGAAGCGTGTGCTGAGAGAATTTCAACTATACGTGGCAGAGGTCTACGGTATAAAAGTAGACGTGGATGTAATAGAGCTTCCCCTGGTTGAGGAGGAGGGGGAGGGTGTGATACCACTCGTAATAGTTAACGATAGAATCGTATCGAAAGGCGAGCCTCCATCTCTCTCAAGACTAGTAGATGAAGTTTTCCAGAGCATAGAGATGGGGCTTACCAGGACTCTAATGGGATTCCCGGTCCTCGGGGAGTCCATGGCAGAGCTTACAAGCACCAGTTAACACCACGTACTACATTACAACAGAAAGCCCACCTTTCAAGGCGAGGATGGAGAGGTTTAAGGCTAGGTTAACACAACCATGATCGAGCTGCCTGGTACGGGGAGGAGGCCCGACGGCCCTGAAATGTGATACCCCAAGAGATGAAGCTCTGATTAGGAATGCTTCTAAGTGGAGACCTAACAAACTAGGATTTAGACCCACAACGAGGGTACAGGGAGGGGTCCTATCTTGGTGGGCCCGGGGGGATTCGAACCCCCGACCTCCCGGTTATCAGCCGGGCGCTCCACCAGGCTGAGCTACGGGCCCCCATAGGTTATAGGTATTCACCCGAGGGTTTAAGAGTTACTGTAGTCCTGGTTTAAAGCGTTTAAAGGGTTACATGTCTACGTCTACTGCTATACCCTAAGTAGTATCTGTCTCACCGCCCATATCCATCCTTGTGGAGCTGGGTATGGTGGTATCATGTAATCTGATCTTCTAAGTCTAAGGTTAGGTGACGTGCTACCCTGGGGTATAACTATGGGCTCGTCCACCAGTTCTAGGAACTCTAAGTCGGCCTCGCTATCCCCTATTCCTACTATCCTAGGCCTGCCCACCATCATACTCTTCAGTACATCGAGTAGCCTTAATACAGCTTCCCCCTTACCCCTATGTGATCCTACGTGTAGGAATCTCCTACCTAGGAAGGTGTTTAACCCTGCTTTGGAGAGCTTCTTGGAGGCCTCCTCCAAGCACTTCCTATCATCACTCCACACAACCTCCAGGAACAACCTCTTTGTCGCTAGGAGGGCTTCTAAGCCTTTCAAGCCTAGTATCCTCTCAGCATCATCTAGGCTCGCCCTCGATAACCTTACACTCTTACAACCCTCTAGGGCCTCCTCTACCATGTTTTCGAACCCTGCTATGGGATCTCCTAGGGGGTAGCATTGGAGACCTTTAACCTCGATGGGATCCCCTGGGAGTGGTAGGTGTGTTGTAGCGCATATTGCTCCACCCATCTCCACGATAGCTATCAAACCTCCACTTGCGAAGCCCAGCTCCTCGCCTAGGTATAGGATCTCGTGTGTTGTTTTAGCTGTTACAGGTATTGTTGGTATGTGGTGTGCGTTGAGTAACTCTACAGTCTCTCTCACACCATCCCTACTACCATCGTATCCGATCATGCTCCCATCGATATCCGTTAGGATGACCGCCCGAGCCCTGTGCAACATCAAGCTGGCAACCTCTAGTATCCTATGTCCATTGCCATCTCGCTTAACGAGAGATACTCTGAGACAATCTTACCGGGATCCACGTGGTTTAAAGTATAGATTCTAGGCTGGGGGGGCTCCTCCTCGTAGTAGTAGTTCTCTATCAATGTAGCTCTTATTCTAGCTTTGAGATCGTTATCAGCTAGGGAGGAGTGGTATATGACACCGAGGCTCTCAGCAGCCATCCTAGCTAGATGCTCGGAACCCTTCTCAGCATGTATGTGAGGGTTCCTTGTTTCAACCTGGAGTATCCTCACACCCTCAGGCGCCATAGGGCATGGTTCCCCCTTAAACTCGACATCAACATAGCATTGCTCTAGGACTGCTACCAGCTCCTCGGTTTCAACAGCAAACCCCCCAGCCCACGGTATCTTAAGGGCTAAGTCTAAGCTCATAGCATGCTCTCCGCTGTTAGCGGTCTTCACTATGTCTGTTTCCACCCTCCTTATGCTGGATAGAGCTGCGTTGAGAATGGAGTTTGTATGGATGGAGACTCTACCCTTCCTCCTGAATATCATATCGTCTGTAGGTAGCTTACCCTTGTAAGGCCACGATATCCTAACCATCGAGTATCTCGAGTTAAGCATAGCTAAACCAGTGTAGTAAGCCATAGCGTACTCAACTACAGCTCCGGGCACGTAGTTATCACTATCTATGAACCCAACATACCTAGCACCAAGCCATGAGGCTATGAGGACACCCAGTATCATACCCTCACCCTTCCCATACCTAACATTACCACCATCAAGTAGATCCCCGAGACCCGCCTTCGCTAGAACATCAACCCAAGCCTTATCCCTCTGGTGAACTACAATAGCCCTCCTCCCAGACAGCTTGCTAATAAGCTTAACAACTTCAACCTCATGACTATAAACGTCAACAGGCTCTCTGGAGGATGCTGAGACAACGATAAGAGGGGAGGCTAGAGGGACTGCCCTAACAACACCCTCAAAAACCCATAGATCCTCGTTCTTAACAGGAACCACTATAGCAGTCTTAGAAGCCATGTCAACCAAACTATCCCTATCCAGTCCAAAAACACCACTAGAACCCCGAACACCCATGCTACTCAAGCTAACAACCTCGCAGACGTCGTAGAATCTTACGGAGCCGAATACCTCGAACTTGCTAGGTGGCCTTAGAAGCACCACTAGACACCCTTCTTTAAAGAGGTAGGGGAAGGTTATTAGGCTAGAAGGATCATAGAAGTTATGGAAACTCCATGGGCCCCGATGAGGGTAAGAGTGTCTGTTTTTAAACTTAAAATGTACAAGAATACTAGGGGTGGGGTCTGTGAGAGGCGGTGAAACCCTGGCTAAAGCAACCGAGGAGGATGCTGAGAAGAGGTGGATAGCGCTTATGATGAAAACCGCTAAGAAATACCACAAGCTATGCCCCTACTTCGATAAGAAGACCACCCAATGCCTCCTAATGGCAACAGTTGAGGGTAGGGTTGGTAAGTGCGATAGAGATGGTAAGTACGATGGGTGCCCAATCCTGGTGAAGTTCCTAGAGAAGCTTTACAAGTACTACACTGAGAGGAAGAAGGTACTACCAAGGGATTTCCAGGATGTAGTTAACCAAGCGTTCATAATGTGATAGCCGTTAACCCGTGAGAGTTACCTTCGATCTACACGCGTGGCGATCTACCCTTGAGGTTGAAGTATGATGGGTTCTTCGAAGTCCCTAGAAGTAGACTTTACGTATTTCAATTCCTAAGAGACCCCCGGAGGTTTGCTAGAGTACTCCCCGGGTTTAAAGAAGTGGAGGTGGTAGGTGTACACGAGTTTAAAGTCTATTTAACGTTAAATGTGGGGCCCTTGAGGGGTGATGCTGTGGTTGTAGGTAGGTTTGTCGAGGTTGAAGAGCCTAAATACGTTAAGGTTGTTGGTAGAGGTGAAGGTGTTAATAGCACCCTGGATTTCACGCTGATATTCATAGTAGACGAGGTTAACACGGGATCTAGGGTAAGCTGGGTTTTTGAGAGCACTGTAGGAGGACTAGCAGCCTTAATGGGGGGGAGGGTGCTGGATGGTATAGCTCGCATCCTAATTGATGACATAGCGAGCTGTCTAAGAGAGGCTCTGCAAGCCGTTAACCCTTCAAGTTCCAAGCTTACAGCCTCTCAACGCTCCCAAGGAGCTTGTCGAAGCCATGTGCCTCTCCTAAGCTTGGTGCTTCTAGTAGCTGGCAATCCCACCAGGGGATTACGACTTCGCATCATGGTATCCTAGCATCTTTTCTATGAACGCTATTATGTATGCTAATTCAAGTGCGGCTACTTGTGCTTGTGCTCCCTGGTGTCCTGATCTGCTTTCTACTCTCAGGTATACTGGGTGTCCTAGTAGTCTTGCTTTTACAGCGAATTTTATCGCGTGCGCCGGGTGTACTCTATCGTCGTGTAGGCCTGTGTATACTAGTGTTGGTGGTAGCCTCCTATCTCTTGGAATGTTATGGTATGGGCTGTAGCCTAGAAGGTACTCTCTCATTTCTGGATCCTCTGGGTCTCCATACTCTGGAACCCAGTACTTGCCTACGTAGAGTTTATGGTATCTAAGCATGTCTAGCACAGGGTACCCTATGATCGCCACGTCTAGGAGCTCAGGCCACTTAGTTATAACAGCTCCCACTGTTAGCCCTCCATTGCTTGTGCCAAAGCCTACAACCTTCAGCCCCAGGTTTTTGAAGAATCTAGCGAAGGAGGCGAAGTCCTTAAAAGTGTTCTCCTTGTTCTTAAGCATACCAGCCCTATGCCACCACTCCCCCTCCTCTCCACCACCCCTAATGTTAGCTATTGCTATGGCGTAGCCTAGGTCTAGTAGGTAGTGGTATGTAAACATGTACTTTGGCGTCTGGCTTTGAGCGAACCCACCGTAGCCGTAGAGCACAACTCCCTTAACGTTACCACCCTTCGATACAAGGAACCCGTGTATCTTAACACCATCATGTCCTTCAACCCATAGATCTATGGTGACAGCATCCTTGACAGTAACCCCTTCATCAACAGTTCTAACGCTATAGCCTTCAACTATGTCTAGGGAGTACTGTTTTGTGAAACTAGTTCTATGAAGTAGGAACCTGCCGTTGAAGCCGTCTACCGAGAGTACTGTGAAACGCTCACCCCCCAGGATCTCCTTGAACTCCATAGACTCTAGGTCGTAAACCCTAACCCTATGGGATGCACTTACATTCTCTACTAAAAGTAGCTTGTCCCCGCTTACCACAGCATCGTGTATAGGCCTCTCGAACTTGTAAACCCTACTACCGACGACAACCTCCATGCCTTCAACCTTCTTCCTAACGTAAACGTAATCTCTACCCCACCCGGCTAGGATAACGCTGTAATCGCCACCCTCAAGGAACTCCGTGGACCCCGTATCAAGGTCTACGATGTATAGCCTAGATCGAGACCAGCCCCTATGGACTGCTACCAAAGCTCTCCTAAGATCGGGGGAGTAGGCGACATCTATATACTCGCCGCCTCCAACGAAACCCTCACCCCAGACGACCTTCTCCTCTCCACCATCAAGCTTAACAATCCTATCCGTTGGGGTATCACCACCATCAGGGGGTTTAATCCTCGTATAGCTCCTCACATAGTATAAAACCCCGTCTCTGACCATGAAATCATGTAGTACACCTTCTAGAACATTTAGAAGCTTTCCACTAACATTCACTATGTAGACTCTACCCTCATCGGAACCCGCTATGGAGCGGTGAACTGCAACCAGGTCACCTGAGCCCTCAACCCTCCTAACCAGGACGGGGACCCCCTCACCGCTATCCAGTAAAGTTTTAACACCATCCCTTACTACCACAACCTCATCCCTTAACCCCCTGTACACTGCTACCACAGCGTCTCTTACCAGAGTAGCGCTAGTAACCCTGGGGTTCTCGAAGTACCTGGAGAGCCTCTCATAGTGAACCCTAGCAAGCTCTCCAAACAACCCTTCAACCTCCCTGTTGAAGAACTCTATAACACCCCTAACACCCTCCCCACTTAGATCCTCATAGCATATGAGTGGGTCGAAATCCTTAGCTAGCATAGCTACCAGCCCTAGGATACCTATGTTAACCACCCGTTTTAGAGGTGAATTCTCAAGGTGACATTAGAACGTGAATCCAGGTAAAAACTCTCCTCTGTTATAAGAATTTTAAAAGACAGGAGCAACCGCTAGCTTTTACCCCTCACACACTTCATGAAGGATGTGAAAGCTCTAAGTGCTGTCGCAACCTCAGGGCTCCTCATTATGCTTAGTAGCTCCAGTAGCCCTAGCCCTCTTTCAACCCTTGAAGCCTCTCTAACAGCTACATCAACGCATTTAGGTGTTGTCTCAGCGGCTCTCATGAGCGTGAAGTTGTCGAAGAGGGAGAGCATGTAGACTATCATCATGAGGTTACCTAGAGCTCTCATAACCTCGGCTCTAGCTACAGCGTTGAAGGTTTCATCTGAGACCTCTAGTAACCCCTTTAGGGCTGCCATAGTCCCTGTCTCCTTAAGCATCTTAGCAACCTCTATGAGGCTTAGTATGGCGTCAGCGTTATCAGAGAGCTCTCTAAGCAGGAGTGCTAGCTTCTTTATATCAACACCCTTGAGTAGCCTCTCCACCTCCTCCACATCCTCCTCTCTAACACCCTCGAAAACAGCTAGTAGGACATCAACCCCGGGCCTCTTCTCGGACACCCTCTACCACCTCACTAGAACCATTTATCCAACCAGTACCTCTCAAAGGCGTACTTTACAGCTCTGAAGGCCTTCATACCACCTAGGATCACGCAGTCGGGGTACTCGTTCCTCAGTATCCTCTTTGTGAAGTCACAGTATACTGCTGCACCTACGTAGCCCATATCCATTACGCATACACCACTCATGTTATAATGCTCCCCCATGTAGGCACCCTTGATCTCATCGACAATCCTACTAGCTACGTGCTCAGCCTGGAAGTGAGCGAATACACCAGCCATGCCTATACCTAGGCTTGGGGCAATAACATCTCCTACACCGTAGACGTTATCGTACTTGGGCGATCTTAGAGTCCTCTTATCAACCTTCATGTACCCACCCACGCTTGGATCCCCTAGCTCCGAGTTTGCAACAGGCTCCGGTGGGCTGTGCGGTGGAACTGCTATAGCTAGATCGTATCCAATCCTCTCGCCACCTCTAGTCACAACATGCTTGTCCTCGAAGCTCTCGACCTCAACACCACCTATGAAGCTTACACCGTACATGTCCATAAACCTCTTGAAGGCAGATGCCATTGGAGACCCGAAGGGCTCCATAGGTTCCTTCCAGAAGTGTAGTACCGTAACGCTAGAACCCTCGGCAACACCCCTCTGCTCCAACAGGTACTTGATCATAAAGGCGGTCTCGAAGGGGGCTGGAGGGCATTTATAAGGCCATGAGAGGGGTGCAACCACCACATTACCCCTCTTGAAGCCCGCTAGTAGCCTCCTACATTTAAGGGCTCCATCAATAGTCCAGGGTGTGCACACGTTATACTCGTAGCCTGGTATCTTTGAAACCTCAGGTACGCTACCTAAAGCCACTATGAGGTAATCGTAGGGTATCTCCCCAGAGCCTGTGGTGACAACATGGTTCTCGGGTTTAATCGCTCTAACCTCATCGATTAGAACTCTAACACCCCTCCTTTCAAGCAGCTTTAAGGGCCTCCTAATATCATCAGGCTCCCTCTGTCCAAGCATAACCCAAAGCTGGCTCGGCTGAAACACATGGTACCCCGTCTTATCCACCAATAGAACCTCCACATCGTCCCCCTTAAGCCCTCTAACAATGTTGTTTGCAGCTACCACCCCGCCAGGCCCACCCCCTAGGATTAAAACCCTCTTCCTAGCCATGCTAGCCCACCGCTCCACATGTAGCCGTATCAAACCAAAGGCTTTATTTTATAATGTAAAAGCTATAGCTTTCCAGGGCTACACCTTTAAAGGCTCTCTTATACAGTCTAACTGGTGTTGAGGGTTTGAAGGGTCTAGATAGGTTTGCTAGGCTCCTGGTCGACTACTGTACTAGCGTTAGACGTGGTGATGAGGTTTTAATCAGGGGTAGTGTTGAGGCTTTACCCTTGGTTAAGGAGGTTTACAGGGCTGTTGTAGAGCTGGGTGCCTACCCTAGGTTTCAACTTGAGGATGAGGAGTTGGTGGAGATATTCTATAGGTATGCTCCCCGCGAGCTCCTAGAATACCTTTCACCCATAGACAGGTTTATTATGGAGAGTATAAGCGTCTCCATAAACATAATATCGTCTACACACACGAAACCCCTGGTTGGAGTTGACCCTGAGAGGTTCAAGATTAGGAGTAGTGCTTTGAGGCCTCTAACCGAGATATTCATGAGGAGGGATGGTGAGGGTAGCCTTAGGTGGACTGTGACATTGTATCCAACTAGGTCCCTAGCTCAGGAGGCTGGAATGTCTATACTGGAGTACGAGGACTTCGTGTTCAAGGCTTTAAAGCTACACACCCCAGACCCCATCAAGGCTTGGGTTAAGCAGGCCGAAGACCAGGCTAGGATTGCTGAGAAACTATCCAGGATGTCTGAGATTAGGGTTGTAAGCGATGACACAGATCTACTTGTAAGAGTTGATGGTAGGATTTGGATTAACGATGATGGTAGGAAGAACATGCCAGGTGGGGAGGTGTTCACAGGACCTCATGAGGATGCAACCGAAGGGCATATAGTGTTCACGTACCCAGCGGTATGGAGGGGTTATGAAGTTGAAGGTGTTAGACTTGTATTCAGAAGGGGCTCTGTGGTTGAAGCCTCAGCTGTTAAGGGCGAGGAGGTTCTAAAGAAGGTCCTAGAGGTTGATGAGGGTGCTCGGAGGCTGGGAGAGTTCGCCTTCGGCCTAAACTACGATATAAGGAGGTATACGAAGCAGATACTCTTCGACGAGAAGATAGGAGGCTCCATACACATGGCCCTAGGAGCATCTTACCCCTCAACGGGGGGTAGGAACACCTCAGCAATACACTGGGATATGGTGAAGGATATGAGTAGGGCTAAGGTCTACGGAGACGGGGATCTAATATACGAGAACGGTAGGTTCCTCTGGGAGATCCTCTAAGCTTAGGGAACCCTATATTAACCCCCCGGGCAACCATATAGTTTGGTGAAGAGGAGGACCCGGACTCCCTGAGCCGAGGGCTATGAAGAATCCTAGTCCATCTGATTAATAAGGTGTAAAGCTGGTATTCCGGGGCCTCCGGGTGCTAAGGCTACCTCCCACACGTCTACAACTGGTGTTAACATTGAGTGTTGAAGCCCTAGAGGGGGGTGGGAGTGCAGGGTTAAACCTAGGCTATGATGGTTTAAACCTCATACCCGGTATGCTAGCCATAGCGTCTGTGGTCGACGGCCCTGAGAGGTTGGAGCTCCTCGACTACATATCAGGTATACTGGATAGCTACGTTGAGAGGATTAGGTCACCACTCTACGTTAGAGCTTTAGATGTCATAGGGTACCCTCTAGTCGGTGTATTCGAGCTAGTGGAAGCTCTAGGTGTTGAGGGTCTTGAGGAGGTTTTAAACTACGCTAGGGACGCTCTAGAAGGGGGGGTTAGAGAGCCACTTGATGTTGTTAGAGTGTATGCAGACCTACTAGGCTGGAGCTCCGACCCCCGCGATGTGGAGCCGAGGACGCTTGGCTACGCCATAATACTCTCTCTAGTAGCAAGCTTTAACAAAACTCTAAACGATATCGCGGCACAAGCGAGCATTAGACCGTAAACCCCTCCTATTATAAGCCTCCCAGGGTATACGTATAGTGTGGAGATGAGGATCGATGGGCAGGCTGAACGGTGAAGAGCCATTGTAGCACCGATCCCCTCTAAGCTATTAAACGTACCCCTAACCTCTCCTACCACGCTTCTTCATCATCTCCATGGTCTTCTCCATCACCGTTGGGGACGCTAGGTTGTCCTACGCCCTTTACACCACAACACCAGCCCTAGCCCTATCGGGTATCTACATGGTTTGGAGCTCCAGGCGTTTCACGTACCTCTCAGCCTTATCCCCCCTAGTGGTTCTACCCTCAAGCCTTGATATGCTAGCATTCATCCTGGCCTTCACCATCTCAAGGGGGTTTAAGGGCCATGCTAGGGTTGGCTTCACCATGGTGGCCCTAGCCCACCTTGGTAGAGCTCTCGGAGCACTACTACTCCCAGGGGTCATCCCAGTCTCGATCCTCATTGTATCCGAGGCTGTGAGGGCCCTCGGAGCACTCTACATGGCCTTAGGCTATGCTAGGAGGGTTCCCCTGGGTTGAAGGCTAGGAGGAGTAAGGTGTTCATTATAATCGACGTGCTACCATACCTATCAGAGGAGGGTGGGGAAGCCCCGGCTACGAGGATAGCCCAGGCTACGGGCTTAGCCTACGATAGGCAGTTACAGAAGTGGCGATAAGTTTAAATATCTGTGAATACTCGTTAATACTTGGTACGATGTGTTGAGCGAGTGATAGGGTAGGGGGGTTAAGAGGTTTAAGCCCCTGGTGATCCGCACTGCGGTGAGGGGGGCTAAAGGCAGGTTCAAGGTTGTAAAGGTAGGTTAAGAGTTGCGTATGTTGATGGTAGGATTGTCGAGAGGGATGTTGTAGGGGCTATAAACATAGGCCTTAAATATCTCTCCTCAGATGGGAGCCCAGTGGCGTTGGGCTCGACCGGGGCCCATGAGGTGTGGGTGAAGCAGGTGAACCCACACCAAGGCCCAACCCCGCTAACGGAGATACAGGTATTCACAGATACCATCAAATACCGTTAGCGGGGAAACGCTTGTGAGGTTACTAGAGGAGCTTAACGAGAAGGGTATCGTGGTCGTAGAGGCTGGTGAGAGGGCTAGGAGGGTTAAGCTTACAAGGAAGGGTTTCCTGGTGCTCTAGAGGCTTAGGAATCTAAGGGATCTCCTAGAGGATCTCGGGATAGAGGTTTAAACGCTCTATTAAATAAGGTTCAGCTGTGGCCTTGGGTGTTCAGGGGTTTTGGTGTGGTCTTCGAGTACCTAGCCTACATCGTTGCGGGGGCTGTGGTATCGATGATAGGTAGTATGAGTGGTATTGGTGGTGGGGTTTTCATGGTCCCCCTATTCTACCACATGGGCTTGCACATAGAGAAGGCTGTGGGTACAAGCTTGTTCATAATAGTGTTTAACGGTATCTCCGCGTCCATCTCGTACTGGAGGAGGGGGCTTCTAAAGCCTAGGAGTTGGCTTTTGCTAGCACTAATAATGGTGCCATCTAGCATGGTTGGAGCTCAGATAGCTAGTGTAGCTCCAAGAGTCCTTGTTAAGACGGTGGTTGCGCTGATAGTCCTAGTCTACGGTTTAAACCTAATTCTAAGGGGGTCGGGGAGGAGCTTGGGGGTTAAGCTTAACAACAAGATCCTAGTACCGGTGGCTGGTGTCACAGCGGGCCTTGTAGCAGGCCTCTCAGGCATAGGTGGTGGAGCCATACTAATGCCAATCCTAATCTCAGTACTAGGCCTCCCCGTACACGAGGCCGTAGCTACTAGCATGCTATCAATAGTGGTAACCTCAGCATCGGGCTCCATAGTTCACATAGCCAACGGCAATGTGGTCTTCAGCATAGCAATACCATTCGCGCTTGGAGCCGTGGTAGGAGCTCAGGTAGGAAGCACTATAGCCTCTAGGATGAGGTCTAAGACTCTAACCACTATAGTCGGGTTAGTCCTGGTAACAGTAGGAGTTCTAACGTTGTTAAGGTAGCTACCTCCTCCTAAACACTAGTAGTAGCATGGAACCAACATTAATCCCAGCTACTAGTATGCCTGCAATGATCGTTGCGGGTGCCCCTTGCGCTGTTAAACCCGCTACTCCCAGGTTGAGCTTTACAGGGGTGGTGCTTGCATCGCTTGAACTACGGTCTACGTCCCCTGATAAGAGAATTGAGGGTATCTACACTTAAACCTTTTAAAACCCAGCAAACCAAACCATGACTAGGGGGAGCGGCGGTCGTCTAGCCTGGACTAGGACGCCGGCCTGCCAAGCCGGAGGTCCCGGGTTCAAATCCCGGCCGCCGCACCACCCAATAAATCCCACCAATCACTCCAGAGTAACCCCTAGAGGGCTCACTTCTACGATATCTACTCCACATATCGGCTTTCATATCGGCTTTAAACCCCTCCCCATACCAGCGCTCATAGTGCAGGGGCTTTGGTCGACCCAAGCCTAGTGGATTTCAGGAGCCCCTCGGACGAGGTTAGGTTCAGGATTTTCGACTACCTTTGGGTTAGGGGTGTTAGGAGCTCTGAGCTAGGAGTGGACCCAACCTATGCTAATAAGATCAAGAACCGTAGGGCTAGGGTCTCAGATGCTCTTCTTGAGAGGATGCTTGGGATGCTTTCCGTAGACGAGTTCGCTGTGCTAGTAGGCTCCACTTCTACGTAACAGACGCTACAGCAACTTGCAGTAAGGGAGCCTCAGAGCCTTACAGAGGCAACCTTAGCTTTAGAACAGCATGTTAGAGCTCTGGAGCTAGTGCTTGAAAGGTACCCACAGCTTTCCAAACATAGCCTACCAGAAGCTTGTGGAGCTCCTGAGAGCTAGGATCAGGGGTTACAGTGTAACAGTTACAAGAGAGCATGTTGAGGCCTTCGAGAAGCTACTGAAGTCTAAGGCTCCAAAGACTAGGGTGGAGAGGCTACGCTACCTTAGAAGGGCCCTGGAGGGGAGGACCTGGGATGGGAGCTCTCAGCCGAAAGGCTGCAGGAGTGCATAGCGGAGCTCTCTGAGGAGAGCCCGCATGTTGCGAGGCATGTGGCTACAACGCTTAAATCGTTTATAAAGCGTGTGGTAAGGGATTCAAACCTGTATAGTTCGTTCAAGACAACCAGGGTTGAGTACAGTCTAACAGCTGAGCTCCTAACACTAGAGGAGGTTAGGGCCTTAACTAGAGCCATAGAGTGGCCCCCAGCTAAGGCTTACCACGCTTTACTAGCTGAGATAGGGGTGTTAGGTAGCACAGCCTAACACGGACGGCTTAGTCCAATATGCCGGGTAGCAGTGGGCCATACCGATATCCCTGGAATACCGGGTTAAGGCCTTAGATCTAGCCCACGCTGTGAGAGTAAGAGCGTGAAAGCACGTTAAGCTTTCAGTTTCACAGCTAGGGTTTCTAGAGCTCTAGTGGCTACGTTTAAGGTTAGGGTCGTGCCATGCACTACTAGAGGTAACCCCCATGGGCCATACTGATATTCCAGGGTTATCGGGCTACCCTGCGGCCTCTCCAATGAAAACAGGGGTAGGTGAAAACGCCTACCCCCGGGAGCTCTAGGGCCCTGGTGTTATGGGCTAGCCGGGCTTTCAAACCTCTACCTTGACTGGAGGCCACTTTTTGAAACAGCCACGATAGGGAGCTCCTAGTCCTAGAGCTAGGCTCCCATGCTAGGTAACCCATGGTTAGAGGTTTCTAGAGGCAACCCCCATGGCTATATCCTATATCCCTGGAATACCGGAAAACAACCCCATAAGGGTGGGCACAGCCACCCACCATAATGGGGTTTCAAATGCCACCTCCGGCCGAAGCTGGTTTTCCCCGAAAGCCATCCGAGATCCAGGCCTGGAGCTCCAAACCTTTGGGCTAGCGTATCTGTTACCACGTGTTGGGTAACCCTCCTAGGCCGGGTTACCTGACAACCCTCTGTGAGAGGTTTAACCGGGGCTCTGGGGCTAGCGTATGGCTGGGG
>Ga0080008_115055_pt1 | contig 15482 bp, 17 predicted proteins | sample ConCONMetagenome_FD_69211 | JGI IMG/M metagenome (GOLD analysis project Ga0080008, IMG submission 69211) | Hot spring microbial streamer communities from Conch Spring, Yellowstone National Park, USA - CON_C (SPADES assembly) (version 2) | ecosystem: Environmental > Aquatic > Thermal springs > Hot...
CGGAAGTTGGTTTATCTGTTCCAAGACCCTTTCCCTTATCTCCTTAAGGCTTGGCAGAGGGAAGCTCACCTTTTTCACCAAGCCACCCTCTTGAAACCTGCTGACTTTATCGTAATCAAACTTTCCATCTTTCAAAAACCTCCAAACCTGCCTCTTGTATGGAAAGGTCTTCTTGCCAGGGCTCTCCTTGAACTTGGGTTTTCCTTCGTATTCCACCAGCTTGTACGCCATATCCAGGTAAGGTGCATCTGCAGAGGTCAAAAGCTTTGTCCCGACGCCAAAGGTATCTATGGGCACACCTTCGGAGACCCACCTTTCTATATCGTACTCATCCACTCCTCCGCTGACCAAAATTTTCACATCCTTAAAGCCCTCCTGGTCAAGGATCCCTCTTACCTCTCTGCAAAGCTCCGGAATGTCTCCGCTGTCTATTCTTACCCCCAAGACCTTTATACCTTCCTTCAGAAGCTTTAAAGCCTTTTTTGCTCCCTCCACAGCGTTGTAGGTATCTATCAACAAAAAGACCCTGTCTGGAAAGCTCTTTGCAAAAGCCCTGAAGGCTTCCTCCTCTTGATCAAAGACCATTATGTAAGAGTGTGCCATGGTGCCAAAGACGGGTATGCCGTATAACATTCCCGCCTGAAGGTTGGATGTGCCGTTAAAACCTCCAATGTAGCATGCCCTTGCAGAAAGTAGCCCAGCCGTGGGAGAGTGTGCCCTTCTGAGCCCAAAATCCACCAGAGTTTTGCCCTTTGCGGCAATGTAGTTTCTTACCGCCTTGGATGCAATTAAGGTTTCAAAGTGTATTAGGTTTATAGCTAAGGTTTCTATAAGCTGAGCCTTTGGCAGGGGACCCTCCACCTGAAGGACGGGCTCGTTCTGGAAGAAGATAGTCCCCTCCTCCAAGGCATAAAACTCCAAGTCCAGCTCCAGCTCCCTCAGATAGTCCAAAAACCAATCTTTGAATATACCCAAACTTTTTAGGTATTTCAGCTCCCTGTCTCCAAATTTGAAGTTTTCTAAACTTTTCATCAGTGTTTCAAGCCCGCAGGCAACTAAAAAGTTTCTGTTCTCCGGAAGTCTTCTGACAAACAGGCTAAAGACAGCTTTGCCGGTCTTTCCGTGCTCCAAGTAGCTTTGAGCCATGATTAGCTCATAAAGGTCTGTAATTAGGGCAGTGCTTTCCATGTTTAAAATTATAGGTTATGCAAAAACCTTGGGAAGGACGCTTCAGGGAAAAAACTGACGAACTTGTGGAGGAATTTACACAGTCTGTTAGCTTTGACCAACGGCTTGCTTTACAGGATATACGGCAAAACCTTGCCCACTTGAAGGCTCTAAGAATGGCGGGTATTGTTTCAGAGGAAGAAGAGAAGCTTTTAAGAAAGGGGCTTGAAGAGATAGAGCAGGAAGTAAAGGAAAACAGAATGGAGTTTTCCAAGGCTTGGGAAGATGTGCATATGAACATAGAAAGGAGGCTAATAGAAAAGGTGGGAGAGATAGGTGGCAAAATTCACACCGCAAGGTCTCGCAACGATCAAGTGGCAACGGACGAGAAGCTATTTATAAAAGAAGAACTACTAAAGATATTGGAAGGTTTGAGGGAATTAAGGAAAACCTTGGTGCTTTTGGCAGATAATACAGTAGATGTAATAGTGGTCTCTTATACCCATCTTCAAAGGGCTCAGCCTATAAGACTTGCCCACTACTTTTTAGCTTACAGGGAAGCCCTCCTGGCGGATGCCATGCGCTTTGCCCATGCCTACAGGTTGGCAGACAGCTTGCCCTTGGGTAGCGGTGCGTCTGCGGGTGTGGACTTTCCTATAGACCAGTTCTTTTTAGCCCAGGAGCTTGGCTTTAGGTCCTTAACAAGAAACTCCCTCTATGCGGTGGCGGAGAGGGACTTTATCCTTGAGGTTTTGTATGCCTGTGCGGTTTGCGGTATGCATCTTTCAAGGCTGTCTGAGGACCTGATCCTTTGGTCCTCTGAAGAGTTTGGTTTTGTTTCCCTACCCGATAGGTTCTGCACTGGAAGTTCCATAATGCCTCAGAAAAAAAACCCCGATGTGTTGGAGCTCATAAGAGGAAAGACCGGAAGGCTCTATGGCAACCTCTTTGCCCTTCTTACTGTTATGAAGGGACTGCCTTACTCCTACAACAGGGACCTCCAAGAAGACAAGGAGCCCCTCTTTGACAGTTTGGACACCCTTAAAAGCATTCTGGTGGTCTTAAAGCCCCTGTTGGAAGGGCTGAGTATAAACTCAGAAAAGACTTACTCATCAGCGGCAAACTTTGCCTTGGCTACGGACCTGGCAAACTATTTAGTTTTAAAAGGTATGCCCTTCAGACGAGCCCATAAAGTGGTTGGTAGCTTGGTGGCACATCTCTTGGAAAAGGGGAAAAGCTTGGAAGAGGTTAGCTTAGAAGAGCTAAGAGCCTTTTCGGAGCTTTTTGAAGAGGATGCCCTAAGCCTGCTAAAGCCCGAAAAGGTAGCAGACAGAAGAAAGAGCTACGGTGGGACCGCAAAGGAGCAGGTGCTTTTGCAACTACAGGTTGCAAAGAGGGAGGAAGGACTATGAAGGTGTTTATATACTTTTCTATACTTTTGCTTTTGCTTTTGGCCTTTGGCTACGTGGTCTACTTGAACAGAACTCCGGTGGAACTTGTGCTGACCCCAGAGTTTAACGGAGAATACTACCGCATACCCCCCATGCCCCTTGGGCTTTTGGTAGTCGGGGCGCTCTTTTTAGGATTTTTGTTTGGATATTTGATAGCTTGGCTTACAAGTTTTAAAAGATGATAAGCGTGCGTATGCGAGCAGAACTAAAGGGTCTTCATGTATCCGGAGCAGAGAGGATAGTGGATGAAGGGCAGGTGGAGAGGGTGGTAAAGGAACTACTAAAAAGACCAAAAGATTACGACAAGATGGTTATAACTCTGGAAAAACTGGAGGAAATATCCCTGATCCCCAAGGCTCTTAACATATACAGCTACGACTTTAACAGTGTCCAGTCTGCCCGGGACTTTGCAGTGAAGAAGTTGGAGGAGGCGGGTATAAGAAAAGATTTAGCCAAAAAGGCAATAGAACTTTTGGAAAGGGGTGCAAACCCAAAGGGAGGGAATATGAGGGGTGCGGTCCTTATGGATGTCAAAACTGGAGAAAGACTTGAGCCAGACCAGGAGAGGGGAATACGCACCGTTAGGGTTGATTGGAAGGACAGGAAAGCAATAAAGCTTGCCCTTTTGAGGAGGGGAATAAAAAGGCAGTATTTGCATAGGCTCCTGGACGCCTTAGCCCTTGCCACAAAAAACGCGTATTGTGGAGTTCTTGCAGAGCTCTGCTGGAGCGATGATCCCGATTACACCACCGGGTATGTGGCAAGCAAAAACTTAGGCTATGTGAGGATTAAACCTCTAAAAGAGCTCAATAACCCACTGGGTGGGAGGGTGTATTTTGTGGAGAGGGATAGGGTGGAGGAAATAATAAACTGTCTTGAGAGAAAGGCGGTGTTGGTGGAGGCGTTGTAACACGGTGAATATCCGTTGACGAAAATTTTTGAGATTGTATATTAATATTAATACCCTTTGGAGGTGAAATGGTGCTGGAAAAGGTAGAGGTGGGCAAGAAGGTTAAGGTTTTGGACATTGAAGGAAAGGAGGATAGCATAAAAAAGCTTCAGGCTATGGGTATAAGGAAGGGTAAAGTATTGGAGGTGGTGCAAAAGCTTGGTAGGAGCATAGTGGTTAAAGTAGACCACTCTAAGATAGCCATCAGCAAGAGCTTGGCACAGAAGATAAAGGTTCAATGAAGATCAACGTAGCACTTGTGGGAAATCCTAATGTAGGTAAAACGAGCCTTCTCAATCACATTGCAGGAACCACCTTACGTGTAGGCAACTGGGCGGGAACCACCGTAGAAAAAAAGGAAGGCAAAGCCTTTTATAAGGGTTACGAGATTTACTTGGTGGATTTGCCCGGCATTTACAGCCTTGAGCCCTTTTCCGAGGCGGAGCAGGTGGCAAGGGACTACCTTTTGAACCAAAAGCCCGATGTGGTGGTAAATGTGTTGGAAACTCCCAACATGGAAAGGGGCCTTCTACTAACCGCAGAACTATTGGAGATGGAATTGCCTACCGTGATTGTTTTAAACATGGTGGACGAAGCCCGAAGGCTAGGCATAGAGGTGGATAAAGAAAAACTTTCTGAACTTTTGGGAATAAAGGTAGTCCAAACCAACGGTAGGACTGGAGAGGGAAAAAAGGAACTTTTGGAGGCAATAGTCCAAACTTACGAGCAAAAGATAAAGCCCATTCCTTTGAAATACTCCCAAACTTTAGAAGAATACCTTTCCAAGGTAAAGGGAAGTACCAAATTTGAAAAGATCAAAAAAGCCCAAGGGCTTTACGGAGAAGATTTTGACAAACTTTTGAAGGATGAGAGATTTGCCTTTGCCCATGGCTTGTTCTACAAGGTGGTAAAAAAGGTAAATCAAGGTGCCTTTGAGCTGACGGACAGCTTAGACAAATTGCTTTTGCATCCAGTTTTTGGTCTGTTTTTCTTTTTGTTTTTGATGTTTTTTATGTTCAAAATAGCTTTTGACTTTTCTGCCCCTTGGATGGATTGGCTGGACGGTTTTATGAATAACTTTATCTCTCCTTTGATAGTTTATCTTTTGGGTGAGTCTTTGCTTTCAAGGTTTTTATCCGAGGCGGTTGTGGGTGGTGTGGGCTTTGTGCTTACCTTTTTACCTCTGATCGCAAGCATCCTTTTTATCCTTTCCCTGCTTGAGTTTTCTGGATATCTGCCAAGGGTTGCCTTTTTGATGGATGGCTTGATGCATAGACTTGGACTGAATGGCACCGGTTTTATTCCTCTCCTTTTGGGCTTTGGTTGTAATGTGCCAGCCATAATGGCGTCAAGGGTTATGGAGACAAAAAGGGACAAACTCTTGGTTCTTGCAATGGTCCCCTTTATGAGCTGTCCCGCAAGGCTTGTGGTTTTTTCCTTCTTTGCGGTTCTCTTTTTTCCAAATCCCGCCCTTGTGATTTTTCTACTCTATCTTTTTGGCATTCTTGTTGCCTTTCTAACCTCCTTTTTCCTTCAAAAGCTGGTTTATAGAGGTGCTTTGCACCATATGATCTTGGAGCTACCACCCTACCGTTTACCCGCCCTAAAGCTGGTGCTTAGGATCACCTGGGCACATGTGAAACATTTCATATACAGGGCTGGAACCCTAATATTTGCGGTTTCTGTGGTCCTTTGGGCTATGTTAAACTTACCCCCGGGCGTTTCCAATCCAAAGGATAGCTTTGCGGGTTATGTTGGTAGGGCGTTGGTGCCCATATTCAAACCAATGGGACTTGAAGATTGGCAGATCACCACATCCCTTATACCAGCTTTTCTCGCTAGGGAGGTCGTTCTTAGCTCTATGGGAGTTATCTACTCGGTGGAGGAGGAGAAGAAGGAAGAGTTTGAACCCAAAAAGGCACTGCAGGAGCAAGGAGTAGCCTTTGTCAATGCCCTTAAAGAATCAGTTCTTAATGTTTTAAACCCAATGCCAAAAGCCTTTGAGGTGGAGGAGGAACATTCTCAACTAAAGTCTGCCATTAAAAACTCCATGAACCCAGCCCAAGCCCTTGCCTTTATGGTCTTTATACTCTTGTACACCTCCTGCTTAGGCACGGTGGCAGTTTTGCAAAAGGAGGGAGGCACAAAGTTTGCCCTGTTATTCTTAGCATACAGCTTTGTGGTAGCATGGGTCTCGGGGGTTATTGCTTATAGATTAATGAGCCTTTTAGTAGGTTAGAGGATAGGTATAGGTGGAGGATATTTTAAAGGTTTTCCTTTGTGCATTATACTATGTAAGGAAATCAAAAAAAGGGGGTGAGTCATGACGGAACAAAGCAACTTGCCTACTCAGAGGGTGAATATATCCACACAGAAAATGCTTGGTGGCATTGGTTGTATCTTGATGCTATTAAGTTGGATGCCGGAAATAATAGGGATTCTTTCATTACTAGTGGGTTATGTTCTGTGGTTCATCAGCATGTACCAGCTGAGCAATAAACTAGGAAAGCCGAGTATTTTTCAAAAGGCTTTGATAGGTTTCATTTTAAGCATAGGTGGTATAGTAATAGCTTTTGCCTTTGGGCTAATGACAGGAATATCATTATTCGCTTCCGTAAGAGGCGAAATAGGTGCCATTTTAGGATTAGGCTTAGGGGTTGTCTTTGCTATTGTAGTTGCATATGCCACTCTTGTGGTTAGTTTTTACTTCTATAAAGAAGCATATGACATTCTTGCCCAAGCAACGGCTCACAATCTCTTTAATATTGCTGGGCTTTTGATGTTTATAGGTGCAATTACAATAATCCTATTTGGGTTAGGTGCTTTGCTGATAATCGTGGGTTATATAGTGCTTGCGGTAGCATTCTTTACAGCACCAAACGAAGTGGAAGTTCAGGGCACATAGGATAGGACAATGGATGAAGTTATTGTTTAAAGATTATGGAGTATGTTTTAATAACTATCCTTGGGCTTGCGGTTCTCCATTTTTGGTTTAAAAGAAGGAGAAGTAGGGATTGCTGTGGATGAGTTAGGTCCCTATCTCCCAAGAGGAAAGATAAGCTATCTGCTCCTGTGTTAGTTGGTCTATCTCCACTCCCATACTCTTTAACTTTAAAACCGCCACCTCCCTGTCTATTTCATCGGGCACTTTATAAACTTTCTTCTCAAGGTTTTTGTGGTTTTTGACGATGTATTCTGCCGAGAGGGCTTGGTTGGCAAAGGACATATCCATCACCGACGCAGGATGACCTTCTGCGGAGGCAAGATTTACGAGCCTACCCTGTGCCAATAGGTATATGCGTCTGCTGTCCTTGAGGGTGTACTCTTCCACGAACCTTCTTATCTCCCTCTTGGATACAGCCATGCTTTCTAGAGCCTTTTTATCAATCTCCACATCAAAGTGCCCTGCGTTGGAGATTATGGCGCCGTCTTTCATAACTTCAAAGTGTTCTCCTCTTATGACGGAAGTGTTGCCCGTAACGGTGACGAAAAAGTCTCCGAGCTTTGCTGCCTCTTTCATGGGCATTACCAAAAAGCCATCCATCTTGGCTTCTAAGGCTTTGATTGGGTCCACCTCTGTTACGATCACCGTTGCTCCCATACCCCTAGCCCTTTGAGCTACTCCTTTGCCACACCAACCGTAGCCAGCCACCACAAAGTAAGAGCCCGCTATGAGCCGGTTAGTAGCCCTTAGGATGCCGTCTATGGTAGATTGACCGGTGCCATAACGGTTGTCAAACATGTGCTTGGTGTAGGCGTCATTCACCGCAATAATGGGAAAGCCCAGAACACCTTTTTGTGCCATAGCCTTAAGCCTTATTACACCCGTGGTGGTTTCCTCCATACCACCCATTATCTTACCTAACAAGTGTGGATAGTCTTTATGGATGGTAGATATTAGGTCTGCTCCATCGTCTATTACTATGTGGGGCTCCTTTTCTATAACAGCCCTTATGTGGGAATAGTAGGTTTCTGTGTCCTCACCTTTTATGGCAAAGACAGGAATTTGATAATACTTTACCAAGGCACTGGCAACATCATCCTGTGTTGATAGAGGGTTTGACGCAGTAAGATAAACTTCTGCACCACCTTCCTTCAAGGTGATCATCAGGTTAGCGGTTTCTGTAGTTACATGCAGGCATGCAGAGATCCTTAAACCCTTAAAGGGCTTTTCCTTGCTGAACCTTTCCCTTATGCTTCTCAAGACGGGCATATCCCTTTCTGCCCACTCTATACGGTTTTTCCCTTCCTCCGCCAGGCTAAGGTCCTTCACGTGGTATTCCATAGGCTTTAAGTTTATCATATTTTTATGCTGAGACCTGTTTTAGTCCTTAACTTTGGTTCCCAGTATGTCCAGCTAATCGCCAGAAGGATAAGGGAGTTAGGAGTTTACAGTCAGATTGTGCCCTTCTATGAGAGGGTGGAAAAGCTCTTTGAAAAGAAGCCCTACGCCATTATTCTGTCTGGAGGACCTGCCAGCGTCTATATGCCAAAGGCTCCACTGCCCGACGAAAGACTGTATGAGTCAAACATACCCATCCTTGGCATATGCTATGGACTTCAGGCGATAACCTTTCAGTTGGGTGGTGTTGTGGAAAAGGCACAAAGGCAAGAGTATGGCAGGGCAAAGCTACAAGTTCTGAAGGAAGACCCACTCTTTGAAGGACTCCCAACGAGCTTTGATGTGTGGATGAGCCATGCGGACAAGGTCTCCAAACCGCCGCCGGACTTTGCAGTCTTGGCAAGCTCGGAAAACTCTCCTTACGCGGTAATCCGGCACAGAGAAAAGCCCATTTATGGCGTTCAGTTCCATCCAGAGGTTGCCCACACCCAGTATGGAAAGGAGATGCTTGCCAACTTTCTCTTCAAGGTGGCAAAGGCAGAAAAGAACTGGCAGATGGAGGACTTTATTGAAAGGAGCATAGAGGAGATAAGGCAGAAGGTAGGAAACAGAAAGGTTATATGTGCCCTCTCTGGTGGTGTGGATTCTACAGTGGCCTTTGCTCTAACTTACAGGGCTATAGGAAACAACCTTTTGGGTATATTTGTGGATCATGGACTTTTAAGAAAGGGCGAAGCCCAAGAGGTGGAGGGCTACTTTAGGGCAATGAACTTTCCTTTCAAGAAGGTAGATGCAAGCCGATTGTTTTTGGAGAGATTGAAGGGTGTAGAAGATCCAGAAGAAAAGAGAAGGATAATAGGCCATACCTTTATTGAGGTCTTTGAAAGGGAATCAAAGGACTTTGGGGCGGAGCTTTTGCTTCAGGGAACCCTCTATCCCGATGTGGTGGAGAGCGCAGGCATAGAAGGAGCCCGAGTAATAAAAACCCATCACAACGTGGGAGGACTGCCAGAGAGGATGTCTTTGGAGCTTTTAGAGCCCTTGAGGGAGCTGTTTAAGGACGAAGTTAGAGAAATAGGAAAACTTCTGGGAGTTCCCGAGGGCATACTTCGGAGGCATCCATTCCCTGGTCCCGGCCTTGCCATCAGGATCTTGGGAGAGGTAAAGGAAGAGGACCTAAACATACTCCGGGAGGCGGACGCCATATTCATAGAAGAGCTAAAAAAATGGGGACTTTATGACAAGGTTTGGCAAGCCTTTGCGGTGCTATTGCCAGTAAAGAGCGTGGGGGTGATGGGGGATGTTCGGACCTACGAGAGGGTAGTGGGTCTAAGGGCTGTGGATAGTGTGGATGGCATGACCGCAGACTGGTCTAAACTACCCTACGAGTTTTTGGACCATGTGATGCGTAGGATCATAAACGAGGTAAAGGGTGTAAATAGGGTGGTGTACGATATATCCTCTAAGCCACCTGCCACCATAGAGTGGGAATGAACATAGAACTAAGAAGAAAGCTATTTCACATATTTTCCATCCTCCTGTGGCTTTTGCCACTTTTTTTACTTCCAAAGCCTTTACTTTTACTGTTATGTCTTCTGGTGATCCTTTTAAATCTTTCGCTGGTTTTTAAGTTAGGCAAAGACCGACTGAAGCCCATATACAGTCTTATTTACTACTTTGAGAGGGAGAAGAACTTTGAAAAGCCATCCATTCAAGCCCTCTGGCTAAACTTGGGCGTATTTTTAAGCTTTCTTTTCTTCCCAAAAGAATGCAGCGCAGTGGGCGTGGTAATTACCGCGGTGGGAGACGGCTTTGCGGGCATAGTGGGCTATCACTTTGGAAAGACAAAAATAGGAAGCAAGAGCCTGGAGGGTGCTTTGGCTTTCTTTGTTAGCACTAGCCTGGTTCTTTTTCCCTTCCTTGGTTCAAAGGCTTTCTTGGTAGCCCTTGCGGGCACACTGGCAGAACTTTTTTCCAAAAGAGTTGATGATAACTTCTTGCTTCCCTTGGTGGGTAGCTTGGTTGCCTGTCTTTAAGGGTTTAAAAAATGGCAGATGGCAGTTTTTAGGACTTTGTTGTTATTATAATTGCCAATCTTTCTTCCAAACTTGGAAAAGCTAAAGGCGGGCTTTGAAGGGAGCCTGATAGCCACCTACTTGGAGATGCTTATGCAGAAGGACAGACAAAGGGAAGAACTCTTTCATGAGCTTTCCAGCCTATACATTTTTCTGGCGGTAAAGGAGAAGGAAATAGAACTTCTAAAGAGGGCTTTGGAGGATTGCGAAAAGGAAAAGGCTTTGGTGGAAGAGCTAAGAAAGGAACTCAAGGAGAAGGAGAAAGAGATCCACAAATTGGAAGGAAAGCTCAAAGAAAAGGAGCTTGAACTGGCACAGAAGGACATAGAAATCCAAAAGCTACTTTTGGAAAAAGAGAGGGAGATGCTCTCCTTGAGGCTTGAGCTTGAGCGGTGTAAAAAGCAAAGGGAGATAGAGTGCGTCTGTTATGCTGAACATCCACTAGGGCTCCTTCTGAAGCCATTCGTTAAAATAAAAAAACATGGAATTTGAATCGGTTATAGGGCTTGAGATCCACGTACAACTGGACACCAAAACCAAAATGTTCTGCTCGTGCCCTGTGGAGTTTGGGGCAGAGCCTAACAGCCTTGTGTGTCCTGTATGCCTCGGTCTGCCCGGTAGTCTTCCCGTGGTCAATAAGAGGGCTGTTGAGTACGCCATAAGGGCAGCTTTAGCCCTCAATTGCAAGGTGCATACCTTTTCTGTTTTTGCCCGAAAGAACTATTTCTATCCGGACCTGCCGAAGGGATATCAAATATCCCAGTATGAACAGCCTTTGGCTACAGACGGGTGGGTGGAGGTGAATGGCAAAAAAATCCGCATAAGGAGACTACACTTAGAGGAGGATGCGGGTAAAAACATTCACGAGGGCAACAAAACTTACATAGACCTAAACAGGGCTGGCACACCACTTATAGAGATCGTCACCGAACCAGACATAGACTCTCCGGAGCTTGCAAGGGAATTTTTGGAGACCCTCCGGAACATACTCCGGTATGCGGGCGTTTCTAAGGCAGATATGGAAAAGGGACAGCTAAGGTGCGACATAAACCTTTCCCTAAGACCTAAGGGCACAAATCAGCTTGGCACAAAGGTAGAAATAAAGAACGTCAATTCCTTTAGGTTTGTTCAAAAGGCAATAGAGAGCGAGATAGAAAGGCAGATAAAAATTCTCTCTACTGGTGGAAAAATAGTGCAGGAAACCCGCACCTTTGACCCATCCACTGGGCTCACCCATCCCATGAGAACCAAAGAAGAGGCAGAGGACTACAGATACTTCCCAGACCCAGACCTTCTACCTTTGGTAATAAAAGAGGAGTGGATAGAAGAGATCAGGGCAACCATGCCCGAACTTCCCAAACAAAGGTATGAAAGGTTTATAAGGGACTACGCCCTTTCTTCCTACGACGCAAAGGTTCTAACGGACTTAAAAGAGCTTGGAGACTTCTTTGAGAAAGCCCTCAGCTTTTACCCTGAAGACCCAAAGCTAACATCCAACTGGCTTTTGAACGACTTTTTGGGGCAACTAAGAGAATGTGGGCTGAGCTTTGAAGACTCGCCCGTAGACCCAGAAAAGTTTTCCAAATTAATAAAACTCATAAAGGAAGGTGTTCTCTCTTCCAAGCTTGCCAAAGAGGTGCTCTCTCAAATGTTTGAAACTGGAGAGGACCCGGATACGATTGTTGAAAAGAAGGGTCTCAAGCAGATAACCGATGAAGGTTCTCTTAGGGCAGTAGTACAAGAGGTCTTAAATGCCCATCCAAAGGAGTATGAGAGGCTTAAATCGGGAGAGACAAAACTTATGGGCTTTTTTGTGGGACAGGTTATGAAGGCTACAAAAGGAAAGGCAAACCCTCAACTGGTAAATAAAATCCTCAACGAGGTGCTATCTCAATGAAAATAGCCATAGGTTCAGACCACGCGGGCTTTAGACTAAAGGAAAAAATAAAAGAGTTTTTACTATCCAAGGGCTACGAAGTCTTAGACTTTGGAACTAATTCCACTGAATCCACCCACTATCCCATCTTTGCCAAGGAGGTGGCAAGGGCGGTTCAAAGAAAGGAGGCGGACTTTGGCATCCTTATCTGCGGAAGCGGTATAGGAATGTGTATAACCGCCAATAAGTTTAAGGGCATTCGTGCAGCTTTGTGTCTGAACGAATACATGGCACGCATTAGCAGAAGGCACAACAACGCCAACGTGCTCTGTCTTGGAGACCGAGTTCTGGGGGAAGAGTTAGCCCTTTCCATAGTGTCCGCTTGGCTCAGTGAGGACTTTGAGGGCGGAAGGCATCAAAAGAGGCTGGAACTCATACAAGAGATAGAAGAAAGTATGTGTTAAAATACCTATTCAGGAGGCTAAGATGGAAGTCCAGCAAGCCCTTTATCCGAACATAACTTTGTTTATCCAAGCCTTTCTTTTTCTGATCTTCCTGTTCATAATAAGGCAGATTCTCGTAAAGCCCTACAGTGCGGTAATAGAGGAGAGGGAAAACATCACCACAAAGAACTACGAAGAGGCAAAGAAACTCCAAGAGGAAGCCAGTAAGTTCTTTGAACTGGCAAGGGAGGAGTTGGAAAAGGCAAGCTTAACCTCCAACGAGATATTAAACTCCGCCAAGAGGGAAGTGGAAAAGATCAAGGCGGAAAGGCTCGCACAGGTGGAAAAGGAAGCTCAGGAGGAAATAGAAAGGGCAGTGGAGGAAATAAGGAAAAAACTTGAAGAAGAAAAACAAAAACTCCAAGAAAGGCTAAAGGAAATTGCGGAAGAGATCGTAAGAAAAATAGAAGAGGAGGCGGCGTAATGGCAGAAGGGCATCACACCATAGAGCTAATTTGGAAGGGGATAAACGTCCTGCTCTTTTTAGCGATAGTCTATTACTTTGGTAGAAAGCACATAAGCCAAGCCTTTGAAGGCTTTTTCTCCAAACTAACGGAAGGTTTTGAAAGCTCCGAGAGGGAACTGAAGCAGGCAAAGGAGACCTTGGAAAGGGCAAAGGCAGAATATGAGGACGCCAAAAGACGCCACACTGAGCAGATAGAACTCGCCAAGCTAACCGCCCAGCATATGAAGGAAGAGGAGCTCAAAAAGGTAGAAGAGGTGGCAAGCAGAATAAAAGAAAAGGCAAAAGAGACCATTGAGTTGGAGACCAAAAAAGCAAAGGAAGAACTCCTGCGGTTTGGAATGAGGCAGGCAAAGGAGCTTGCCCTCCAAAGGCTATCCCAAGACTTTGAAAACCAAGACATCCAGAAAAAATACGCAGAGAAAATGCTCAAGAAACTGGAGGTGCAAAAATGAACAAGGAGCTTTCAAAAAAGCTGGCTAAATCCCTGCTGAACAAACTTCCGAAAGAAAGGTCTGTTTTAATTCAAGCCAGCGAGTTTCTCGGCTTTGTTTATAACCTATACCGCAAAGAAAGGCTCTTTAGGGACTTTATGCTTAACCCACAAGTTCCCAACGAAAAGAAGGTGGAGTATTTAGTAGGTCTTTCTTTAAAATTTTCCTTACCCTCGGAGGTAAAGGACTTTATAAACTACTTAGTAGAGCTCAACGCAATGCCTATGCTGGGGGAAATCAAAAGACTCTACGATCACGAAGTGGAAAAGTTCCTAAGGCTTTCAAAGGCTTTCATACTCGTTGCCAGAAAGCTTGATGAGAATACCTTAGAGTCCATAAAATCAAAGGTTCAACAGATCCTCAACAGAGAATTGGAATTTGAGGTCCAAGAGGACCCATCCCTCATAGGGGGCTTTGTGGTAAAGACAAGCGGTTTTGTTTTGGATGCTTCAGTAAAGAGGGCTTTAGAAAAATTAACATAGGAGGTTCCAGATGGCGGTGGAGAGAACCTTGGTAATTGTTAAACCCGATGCCTTTGAAAAGGGAGCAACTGGTAAAATAATAGACAGGTTCCTATCCGAAGGCTTTAAGATTGTTGCCCTCAAGCTTCTTAGATTCACCACAGAGCAGGCAAAGGGCTTTTACATAGTGCACAAAGACAGACCCTTTTATGGAGAACTTGTGGAGTTTATGACCTCAGGACCTGTGGTCGCCATGGTTTTGGAGGGAGAGGATGCTATAAAAAGGGTAAGGGAGATCATAGGTCCCACCGACAGTGAGGAAGCAAGGAGGGTTGCTCCGAACTCCATAAGGGCATTGTTTGGTACTGATAAGGGTAAAAATGCGGTGCACGCCTCAGATTCTGTAGAATCTGCACAGTATGAGATTCCGTTTATATTCTCAAGATTGGAGATAGTAGATTAATGTCTGACTGGAAGAAATATAAAGAAAAGCTCTTGGCTTTGAGGGAGCTTATTGAAAGGGAAAGACCCTTTGGTGCAGATGTGGATGTTGAGCTTGTGCTTCCGGAGGACCCTCAGTTTAAGCTACATAAGGAAATTCCTTATCTCCTAGTGCGGTTTGAGGTTTCAGAAAACACAACCAAGGAAAGGAAAATAGAGCTTTTTGATTACTACTTGGAAAAGGAAACGAATGAGCTTATAAAACTTATAACCGATATGATAGAAGAGTTTGTGGCGGAGTCGGAAAGCTCCGAACACGGCGGTGGGTAGCATGCGTAGTATGACAGGGCTCGGAAGGGCTACCGCGGAGGATGAAGAGAGAAAGGTAACAGTTTTTATAAAGACCTTAAACGGGAAGGGGCTTGACGTTTCAATAAGATCCAATATAAACCTTTATGAGTTTGAGTTTGAGGTAAGGAATAAGATAAAAGAGTATCTGCAAAGGGGAACTGTTAGCGTCCTCGTGCAGGTAGAAGCAAAAAAGCCAAAGGGAAACGTGGTAAATCCCGACGCCTTGGTTAGCACTTTTCAGTTTTTTAAAGATCTAGCCCAGCGTTATGGGTTCAATCTTTCCGATGATATGGCTTTTTACGCCTCTTTAAGGTATGTGGAGATGGCGGAGGAAGAGCTAGAAGAAGAGACCAAGGCACTCATAATTCAGGCATTGACCGACGCACTAAAGGAAGTTGTAAAGAGCAGGGAAGAAGAAGGAGCAAAACTAAAGGAGGACCTTCTTTCTAGGCTGAAGATCATAAGGGAGCACCTAAAAAATATCCTTGAAAACAAGGATAGCATTTTAGAAAGGGCAAAGAAAAGGGTTTTGGAGAAGGCAAAGGAGCTAAACCTCCCGGAGGGAAATCCCACCGTTCTCAATGAGATCAGTCTTATCCTTTCAAAGATGGACGTAGAGGAGGAGGTGACACGCTTTAAGGTTCATCTTGAGAGGTTTGAAGGGCTATTGGACGCACAGGGAGAGGTAGGAAGGAAGCTAGAGTTTTTGCTCCAAGAGATGCACAGGGAGATAAACACCTTAGGAAACAAAATGCCCGAACTTTCCCAATGGGTGGTGGAGATAAAAACAGAGGTTGATAGGTTAAAACAGCAGGTGGCAAATATAGAGTAGTCTGGGTTATAATATATTCTATAGCGGGCGTAGCTCAGAGGTGGAGCGGCTGCTTGCCATGCAGCAGGTCGCGGGTT
>Ga0080008_186566_pt1 | contig 15459 bp, 18 predicted proteins | sample ConCONMetagenome_FD_69211 | JGI IMG/M metagenome (GOLD analysis project Ga0080008, IMG submission 69211) | Hot spring microbial streamer communities from Conch Spring, Yellowstone National Park, USA - CON_C (SPADES assembly) (version 2) | ecosystem: Environmental > Aquatic > Thermal springs > Hot...
GGTGGTCGACATAACCTTTGAAGACGTAGGCGGCGGGGTGGAGAGATACGTCGACTTGTTTAATAGAGAGAGGTTTTGGGAGGCTCACAACGCCTTGGAGGGCCTCTGGAGGAAGACCAAAAACGCCACATTGCAAGGTCTCATAATGTTAGCCGCCGCGTTTGTGAAGCTACAGGAGGGCCAGCCGGATAAGTTCGAGAGGATGTTGAAAGAGGCCCTCCACCTGTTGAAAGAAGATGTAGGGTGCATAAAGATGGGGCGGCTCCTGGAAAAGGCGGAGAAGGCGTTGCTGGAAAAGCGACACTTCAAGATAGAATGTGCTTAACCTTAGCCATGATCGCCCTCACGGCGCTGTCCCGTGCGCAAAAAGCCTTTGATGAGGTGAGCGAGAGATACGTCTCCGACTTGTCCACTGCCACCATGTAGGGATCAAAACGCCGAAGGAAAACAGTTTAAGACGGCGGGGGAGGGGGTTGGCGAAATGGTTGGTTTAGAGGTGGCGGTGTTTCGTCTGCTCGCCTAGAGTATCTTCACGTATTCCCTGGCCGCCGTGGCGTATGCCAATAGCCCCTTGGGGTGGTACACCTCTCTAATCTTCTCCTCATATGTCTCGTACCTGCTGAACGCCAGCTCCAGCTTTGTCTCCTTCACGGCTCCGTTTTGGGCACAAAAGGCGTTCGACGAGGTGAGCGAGAGACACGCCTCCGACCCGTCTCTAGCCACATACACCTCCACCGCGTAGGGATTGAGGATGCCCACCGGCCTCTGCCTCACCACATCAACCATCCACGGAAACCTCCGCATAACCTTGGCGATCTCCACAAGCCTCTCTCTGGCGTGGGGTGCCCATGCCCTCACCCACTCCACGCCGAAGGCCTCCAGCTCCGGCCACTCCCGAAGGAGCTCCTCCACGGGGTCGGTCCTAATAACTAAAGCCGGCTGAGACGGCTCCTTCATCTTCTCCACCTCCCTTTTGTAGTCCTCAAGAATCTGCTTGACGCAATCCTCCACGGAGCGGCAGTGGGGCTGATACAGCTTTACACCGTTTACAACGACGCCACAAAAGACGTCGTATTGATTAACCCCCGCACCCACCCTCACATACTCATACCACACACCCACGTTGTGCTGTCCGCCCAGCTCCCACACCGCGTCAGCCACCTGTTGCCTAATACAGCCACCCACCTCCTCATCTCTCCTTCTTCTCCACTTCTCCTTCGCCTCCCACCGCCTCCTATCCCGCGAATGAACCCATACGCGATACCGCACGCATACGCCTCTGCGGCATCCCTCCGCGGTTAGAAGCCCCTCGTATAGGCACCCGTTGATGCACCACTCCCTCGGAGGCGGCTCGTACTCCAAGTACTGGAGGATGCCCAGCTTCTGCGGTAGTTCAAAAACGGCGGCTGTGGTTTTGATTTTCTTTGCGGCCTCCGTCATATCCACTCCCTAAGGGCTGTCAGCACCTCCTCCACAGTCCTCCTCTCGATTAGGTATATGCCTTGTTTGTGCCGCCTTGCGAGGCCTCTCTCCTCTAGGCGCGCCAGGAGGGTTTGCACGATTACGCAACAACGCCTATCTATGCTACATACATCGCGGATGCGTATTGCGACTAAAAAGCCCCTCCCGCCTCCCAGCCGCCCCTGTACGTACCAAAGCAGGTTGGGGAGGTACTGCCTAATCTTCCACGCCTTCATATCCTCAACCTATTGGCGGCGTTTCTGATACTCGTCGGAGTTGTCCCGGCCGCCTCAGCCAGCGCCTTCAGAAGACCCAGCCTCTTAAACGACGCCAGCCACAACGCCGCCGCCGCAGAAACCCACGGATTCTTACCAAACAAAACCCTCCTATTCCGCTCCAGAAGCTCCACCGCCGCTTTGACAATAGGCGCCGGCAGGTTGACCCTAGCCGCCACCGTCTTCACGTAGTCCTCAATGCTCGGCCTCCTCCCCAGCTTCATTACTTCTTTCAGCCTCCACGCCGCCTTCCTAACCCTCCGCTCATCTGACCTGCTACATTTGAGGAAGTCCTCCAGCGGCCTAGGCACCCCGGCCGCCTTGGCGGCTGTCCACAGCACAGCCACAGCCACCACCTCAGGCGGAAAACCGGCCACAAGGTCGAAAAACTTCTTCACCAGGGCCTCAGCCTCCTCCACCACGCTCTGAGACAAACCGACACACTCCCTCACACGCTTCAGCTCGCCTCCTATCGCCGCCAGCCTCCTCTCGTAGCCGTGGAGAGTTTCTCTGTGGAACTTCGCCAGCCTACGCCACCGCACGCCGTGCTCAGGCTTAACGGCCATGTCCGTCTTGACGACTAGTTTAAGCGGGGCCGTCCTAACCCGCCTCTTCTCCCTCTCGTCGAAGACACGCCACTCCGGCCCCACGTCTACAGCGGATTCAGACACCACCAAGCCGCATTGGGCGCACACCACCTCTCCCCTTTGTAGGTCGGTTATTAGCCGACCCCCACAGACCGGACACCCGGCCATGACCTGGAGAAAAACCCACCTTTAAAAAGTTTTCGTAAAATCGATATAATAATAAAGGGTAAAGGCGACTAAATAGTTAAGCCGTCTAAAAATATACGCAGTTTAAGACGCCGACTCTTAGAAACAACAAAATATGTAAAGCTTGAAAGAAAATAACGGTTTAAGACGGCGGGGAGAGGGGGATTGACAAAAAAGGTTGGATTTAGAGGCGGCAGTGCTTTATGCGCCTTGCCTTCTCAACTGCCTTCTTCTTCACAGCCTCGTCTCTCAGCGCCATGGCCCAGCCCCTCAGCCACTGCACCGCCTCGTCGTGTAGCCTAAAGCCCACGACGGGCTCCGTGTTGAGGAGGACGTGGAGCTCCTCCACATCGGCCAGCCTCTCGCCGTGCTGGGGACACGCCACTGCTGTAAACCTGGCGTCTTCAAACACCACCTCCACGCCGAATAGCCCGCTTCCAAATATCCACGGCACCGCCACCCACGTCTTCTCCACCCACCACTCGCCGGGCTCAGCCTCACGCGGGAATTTGACCACGGCAAACACCACGTCGCCCGCCTTGACCCACGCCGTCGGCACGGCGGCTTTAAGCGCACGCTCGGCCTCCCACGCCTGCTGATAGAACTGCCAAAGCTCCATGTCAACACTTCAGCGAGATGTCTTCTTCCTTGACGTTAAGCAACTTCGCCAAGAAGCGCCTCACGGCGTGCGCCGGCACCGCATACCAGTCGTCAACCGCACCCACCACATACACATCGCCAACCCTAACCACCACCACTTCATCCTAATCCACACCACCCACAAACACCCAACACCGCCTCGCAAACCGCACCTCAGGCATTTTCAACACCTCCACCCGACCCATAACCCCAGGAAAACACACCTATAAAAACATTTCGCAAAACCGCTAATATAATAAGGGAAAAAAGCAATAAATTAGTCAAGTCAGGCAAAAAGATGCAGTTTAAAACGCCGTATTTTTCAATTAACATATTTTGTTAAGCCGGCACAGAGACGCAGTTTAAGACGCCTAATTTCCAAATTGACAAATTAGTTTACAAGGCCGAATTTGGCCTCTGGTAGTTGCGGCTGTTGCTACAGCTCAACCTAGACGAAAGGGCCATACGACATATACGCCGCCATCTTAAGCGTTAGAAATATAAACCAGCACCAACTCAAACACAGCCCCACAGGCTGGACACCCGGCCTCCACCCAGCCCACACACCTCTCCCCTCCTCTTCATGGACAAGCTTGTAGAGGCAGTCGCCGCATACCTGTGCCAGCACAGAAGCGTCGGCCTGCTCCGCCTCACCCTCGACCTTATGCGGCGCAGGCTGGACCTCTTCGCCGAAATAGGCGCTGTGGAGGTGGTGAAAGGCGCCGTGGCCCCGCCGACGCCCGGCACAGACGCCTGGTGGCGGGCCGTCGCCGCCGTCAGAGAGGCTGTGTATGCATTGCGCGAGAGGGGGCTGGCCCAGTACGTGCGAGAGGCGGAGGTGGTCAACTGGACAGGCCCGCTCTGCTGACAAGCCGACGCCAAACCGCCAGCTGTGAGTAACGGCGTTCTTTCCCGCCTTTTTTCTTGTCTTCGCCTTCGCGGTGCGCCGAAGAATGGCGTCTCGCTTTCACCCAACGCCGAATGAAATGAATGTAAAGCGTGGTTCCAAGCCAACCGCCGAGAAGACAAAAAACCCAAGAAAAACTCAGAAACCCGCAAGAACCGAACATATGAGCCTTAGAATCTCAAGAAGGGTTGAAACAGAGCGCAAACAGAGGAGCCGCGCCGACCACAATGACGCATACGTTGTTCACAACGACCGCCGCACGGACGGCGGCGGAAACTACAAACACGACAAACACAAAACGCTTCACGATACGTTGTAAGTCAACGTTAAGCGCGTTGGTGAGCCTCGAGACTGCCGCGGCGTTTGCGTTAATTATGCCCGCGACAATGGGGCTGGACTCCACGCCGAGACCGGCGCTGACTACGTAATACGTCGTCAAAGCGTCAAGAAGCGTCAGCAAAAAATAAGCGTTATGAGGGTCTTCACGTAGCTATAACTGTAGCTATAACTTTCAACGCTTCTCTTATTTTCCACGGGGTCAGCGAAGCAGGACTTACTCCAAAAATTGCCGCTACCTCTTTCTTTGTCACGTACCTGCCATTTATCAAAGCGACTCCATACGCCGCAAGCGCACCGGCCACGGGGCTCCATACGTTTAACTTTTTCTTAATTACGACAGCCGCTTTAGCTATCACTTTAGACAAGTCCTCCAGCTTCGTGCCGCGTAACTTCTCGATAACTAGTCTCTCCACGTCGCATTCAGGTGAGCCGTACTTCTCTCTAAACTGCATTAAATACTTCCTGATATTCGGCGTCAGTTTCACCGCTGGCGGATAACACGGATCTTGTACCCACTTCTCGTAGTAGTCTACGGCGTTGATACATGCTTTTGACCCGCCGCATTCTCTTATCAAGCTTTCTCTGTCCGGAAGCATGCGTATTTGTTAATAAAACTGTATAAAAATCTTTCGTTTGAAGATATCCGACATCAATTGGTTTCAACCATTCTTGAGATTCCGGCTAGTCCTGGCGTAGCCTGCTATTTTGTTTTTCCTGCCATGCCGTTTAAACCCTTCTTGAAAGAGAGAAATTCTTTGCAACGCCGAGCGCCGGGCTTGTGGGGTGGTGGGTGGGGCGCGCCGCGTCGGGCTTTACCGGCGTCGCCTCGGCGATTGACGCGGCGGGGGCCGGGGCAGGCGCCGCGGAGTCGTAAAGGGCGCCATAGCACTGCCTACGCCGGGGACAGAGGCGTGGTGGCGGGTCGCCGTCAGAGGGGCAGTATACGCTATGCGAGAGGTCCAGTACGTGCGGGAGACCGTCGGCTGGACAGGTCTGCTGAAAAAAGGCCTAGGCGGCCTTCAGCTCTTCCAGCGGCTTGACCCACCTCTCCTCCCTCCTGTCAAACCTAAAGCCAAGCCTCCTACACACCTCGGTGTATTTCCTGAACTGCCCCCGGTCCATAGGCGCCGCCCTCTTCACGTAGACATAGCCGCCCTCAATGCCGACGTACACCGGCAGGCCGGAGAACTCCCTCCTCACCTCCTCCAACGCGCGCTCCACTCCGCCCCCGCCGGTAGATACAACGCCGCGCCCCGCGGCGCCTCTACGCTCAACGCCCCCGCCTTCTCCACCGCCCCTACGCCGGCTGACACTGCGCACAGCGCCTACCGCCGCTTCTGCGTCTGTTGCTGTCTTCTCCGCCGCCTCTCCCCCGCCGGCGCCGGCCGTCCTGCCGGCTTGAGCCGCCTCCCCTCCGCCGGCGCCTGCCGTCTTGCCTGTGCCTGCCTGGGCCGCCTCTTTAAGCCTGTAGCCCGGCGCCGCGCCTTCAAAGACGGCCTCTACGCCTAGGTCTAGGGCGGCTTTGTACCTAACGGCGGCTATTTTTCCCTCTTGGTCCACAGCCGCCTCGATCTTCAGCAGAGGCGCCTCCACCACCTCAAGCCTAAGGCCGAACAAGCGGCTTCTAGCCGCCTCGATGACTTCGGCCGCCTTTCCATCTTCGGCGAACTGCCTCTTGAGATGGGCGTAGACCGCCGTCGCAATTCTATACCACTTGTCCTCGTACAGGATGTCTCTAATTGCAGACAGCTCATCTGCCCGCCTCTTCGCGCCGACGCGCCTAGCCTCAGCCAGCTCCTTCTCCACCTGCTTAATCTCCGCCTCCACCTCATCAGCCACACGCCGCAACAAGCCTCCGAGATCAAAATCCATAGAGAGACCGGGGGAGGAGTTTAAAACTTTCAGCCCGTACGCGAAAGCGGCAGAGCGCCGGCTGGCTATGATTTCCCAACGTATATCAAACTCCAAGACGTCTCTAGGCATTGCCCCTCCACCTCGCCAAGCGGCAAGGCCCCTTAAGGCAGTCTACTGTAGAAACGCCGAGTCTCCCCGGCTGGGGGCAGAGACGCAGACAACACAGCCCTCTCTCTCATAGAGCTGAATACCTGCGCTCCGCCCCTCACGGACAGCCGCTACATCTAGAGACGGTGCAACGGCTGATCCGGGGCCCTCCAGGAATACAAAAGCCGACCCTCTCTGGCAAACCCCCGGCGAAGACGCTACAGAGCGTCGAGGAGTTGTTAGACTCCTCTGTGTCTCGTCTGGGGCGGCAGAGTTTTGAAGGTTACTGCGTGCGTCCTGTAGATAAAGCTCTTCGCCACGGCGACTCCGCTTTGGGCGTAGGCCAGCTCTCTGGCGTATTCTGCCATGTCTACGCGTTCAAGCACCTTAGACTCGCTCCTCATGGCTATTTTAGTGTTGGTGAGCTGGATCACCAAGTCGTTGAGGTCGGCGGGGCTGTGGGTGGCGAAGACCACGCCCATCCTCCTTACTCTTTCCAGCCTGGTGAGTTTGTTTATCACGGCCTCCACCACCTCCTTGTTGAAGTCCTCCCGGGCGCCCTCCTGCGGGAAGTAGTAGTGGGCCTCGCCGATGGACATGGGCGAAGGCGCGGCGCCTCTCGCCGGATCCTCATCCCGCGCCTCAAACAGCCTAGACAACACTCTATACACCACTGCCAACGGCGCCTTCATAAACCCGCGTAGGTCGACAACCACGAGACTACACAGCTCCACACAGACTCGCTGAACGTAGCAAAGACTCCCGGCCTGCGGGCTCGGCGTCGCCGTCGAAGGTCTCCAGCCGTACGTCGTCTTACGGGCTTAGGCGCCAGTCTGAGGGAGTGGGAGAAGGAGTCGTGAAGGGGAAGGGCTTATGACGCGTCTATACACCTCGTCGAGAAGCTTCTTGACATACTGAGGGTCTTACGTACGTCTTCCGCTCCGTGATTTTGCCGAGCACCTGCAGCATTTTGCCGGCCTTGAGCGCGTTGACCAGCTTATTAATCGCGTCGAGACTCACCTCAAAGCCCAACTCCTTTCTGGAGAACCTCGCCGCCGAGCCCTCGGGGAAGCAACCCTGCTCGATCACGCCTCTGTCTACGCATTCTTGCTTCACGCCTCCGAGGAGTATCTGGAGGGCTAGCTCCCTGTCGCCGCCCCTCAGGACTTGCGCCAAGTCGCCGGAGAGCCGGCTTAAGACCTCCTGCCTCGCCTCCATGAAGCCGGCCAACGCGGAGTTGAAGGCGCCCAGCTCATCCCGGAAATACCTAACCCACGTAGACTTATCCCAAAACTCTACAGGCACGCTAACGGCCATATAGATCTCTATTCTGGAATAAAAAAATTGATAACTGGGGTCTACCGCAACGGCTTCAGTAGTTCTGCCAGCTTCTCCGCCGGCTCTGGCTTCATTGTCTGTATGCCTGGCAGTATCCTTACGCCGAGTTCCTCCAGCCGCTGCCTGTCCGGCAGGCGCCATTTGGTTGGGTCGTTGGGGCTCTCTATAACCCCCTCTGCCGCTTTTTCTGCCTTTATGGGGAGGAGGTAGTGCCACTCGCCGGAGGGCCAGTACCTCCCCGAGAACTCCCTCACGTCGAGGAGACGGCCGTAGAGGACGAGCCCGCCCTCGTTATACTGGTTCTTCGTCACGTAGAGAAACACGCCGACTCTCGCCTTGACGCGGCTGTCCACCCGGCTGGCCCCCCACAGGAAGACACCCGCGGGGAACTGCCTAATCAACTCAGAACGCCTCCCCACGAAATCACCCAAGCTATGGAGAAAGTTCTCAAGCGACCCCTTGAGAAGGATATAATTCATGATCAAGTTTATACACACCGTAAATAAATTCCTTTTGCTTCAGTCTCCGACAATCTGCCTAATAGGGTGCAAGTATCAAAATTCTTATTTATTTCAGTTTATGTGATACTACATGCAGTTGATAGAAGGGGAGATGCCGGTAAAGGAGGTCAATGTCCTCGCCATGCATGAGATGGCGTTTCTTAAACTTCTCCCGAGCTGGCTGAAGGATGAGGTTCGCAAGGTGTTGAATATTTCAAGAGATGTTAAGAAGACCAATTTGCCGAAGCTTCACAACTTGCATTACTACCCCGCCAGGGAGCCTTTGGCAGTGGCTCGCGTCTTAAACGCAGCGGCGGTTCTGCCAGCTGACGTGTCGATGCAAGAGCTATTGCGCGTCGTGGGCGTGGAGGGGCTGAGGAGGAAAATTGAGGGAGAGGGGCGGCTCTACACGCTTTCTAGCGTGGAGCCCGACAGAGAGACGCTTAGGAGGAGGCTGGGCAACTACACGCCGCTTGTGGTGGATCCCATGGCTGGGGGCGGCTCTATACCGCTGGAGGCTAAGAGACTCGGGCTGAAGGTGGTGGCGGGCGACTTAAACCCCGTAGCGTACCTCCTCCTCAGAGCCTCGATAGAGTTCCCCGCTAAATACGGCAAACAGCTCTTCCAGCTAGCGCTAGAGGAGGCGGAGAAGTTGATTAACTACGCGAACCGTGAGCTCTCCAAGTACTACCCCGCCGACGCGAGAGGCATCGTATGGGTTCGGGGCGCGGTGCACTCTTGCGGCGGCGTGGTGCCTTTGGTCAAGACCACTGCCCTCTCCAGGGGCGAGGGGAGGTACTACGGCTTTGAATTTGTGGCCGGCGGTGTGAAGGTGAAACTACAAGACAGGCCCTACACACCGCCGGCTGTCTGCCCCCACTGCGGCGGCCTGCTCAGTGTGTATGAGCTTCAGCGCAGATGGGCAGAAGAACATAGGAAGCTGATAGGTGACCTCCTCACGGGGAAGGCAGAGGATGTCAAGGAGAGGATAAAGAGACTGTACATACCCGCGGCGGTGCAGGTGTCCGGCGGGTACCGCGAGCCAGACGACGCAGACCTCAAGCTCCTTGCCGAGGCAGCCAGGGACTTAGCACAAGCGAAGGATACCGCTTTGATCCTTCCCACGGCGCAGATAGACAGAGACAATGAGGTGTTCAGGCCTATGGTGCAGGCTGGGCTGACCCACTGGCATCACCTCTTCAACCCCCGCCAGCTCCTCGCCCTCTACAAGCTCATCAAATACGTAAGAGAGAGGGCGAAGGAGCTGAAGGAGAAACACGGCGAGCTTGGAGCCGCCGCCGCGCTGTACCTAGCCATAGGAATAAGCAAGGCGGCCAACTACAACAACATAACAACGCAGTGGAACCCAGGCAGTGAGGTAATAAGAGACATTACGGGCCAATACTCCTTGTCGCGTGAAGTAGAGCTCGGCTATGACTTTGTCGAGGCGATTCCCCATTCCAAGAATCTGCCGTGGGTCTTTGAGGTAGATGTCGCCGAGTCGGGCAGGCTTGACCTCACAGGTGGCGGCATCTTGCCGGTTCTACGGTGGTTAACAGAATCGCTTGGTGGTCTGTGGGGCGAGGGCGATGGGATATATTTGTGGGATGCGGCTGAGCTAGATAGGCATTTGCCGCCGAAGAGTGTTGACGTAGTGCACGTGGATCCGCCCTACTACGAGCAACACAACTACACCGGCGTTTCCGAATTCTTTTGGCAGGTGCTGAGGTCAGCGCTGGAGCCCGCCTTGGACGTCTTGTTCCCGCCGGAGCGAGTTAAGCTTGAGTGGTCGCCGAGGAGCGCCTCTCTGCCTAAGGCGCGGGAGATAAGGGGGCCACCTGGTTCGGCGTTTGGCGACAGAATCGAACAGTTCTTTAGGTCTGCCGCAACCGTCTTGAAGGAGGAGGGGCTCTTTATGCTGTGGTACACATACGGCAAGGTGGAGGGGTGGGAGGAGTTGTTCTTCAGGCTCTACCGCGCCGGCTTTGCCGTGACGCGGGCGTGGCAAGTGTGGACGCAGTCGCCGCAGAGGAGGGTTGCACTTGAATCATCTGCCTTCAACACGTCTATCGTGGTGGTGGCTAGGCCAGCGCGGAGGACGTTAATACAAGGCCGCGACGACCCGCGGTTCCGCGAGGCGGTGTATTCCGAGGCCAGGAAAACGGCAGATATGCTACTGGAACGGGGGCTTCTGGGGGAGGCTGCCGTGACTGCCATAGCCAACGGGCTGGCCGTCTCCACACGGTTCGAGGCGCTGGACGGGACACAGGCAAGGGGCCTCATGTCGACTGCCATCTCCATAGCAGTAGATGCTTACCTGGACGCCCTAGCGGAGCGCCTTGGCGCCCCAAAGGCCAGGCTGGCCTTCCTAGATCCGAGGAGTAAGCTATATCTATACCTGCTGGTATTGTCTAACGATAGCCTCGAGGTGCTGTATGATGTCGCAAATAGGTTGGCGCAGGTACTCGGTGTACAGCTAGATGGGCTACTCTTCGGGAAGGGCGAGACGAGGGAAGTGGCCAAGCCGCGCGACGTGATCCTTGGCAGACACAAGTTGGCGATTCGACCGATTCTTGAGGCCATATACAGAGCCGACGACCTATGTGCAAAGGGGATGGTACGCTCGGCCGCAGATATCTTCAAGGAGCTGAGCGAGGAGGAGAGGGTACTGGCCAAGTTCATAATCTCTGCCGCCGGCAAGAAACTGGAGCTGAAGTGCAACGTCTCTCTGCTATGAGTATGAAGTGTCTGAGGAGCAGGTTGGAGGAGTACGCCGTAGGGCGCTCGGTGGATGAGCTAGCGCCCTCCCTCAGCTCCCTCGTTCACAGTCTGCTTAAGGGGAACGAGACTGACTATTCGAACCCGCAACTCTTCATAGAGCTGACGTATCCCACAGACAGCATGAAGGTTGCTCTCTCCCTAGTCTTCGGCGCGTTACGGGCAAAGCAGGATAGATTCGCCGCGTTACTCCTTGACGCTGATATGGGAAGTGGCAAGACCCACCTCCTGGCCCTTTTGCTCCACCTCTTCTATTCGCTTAAGAGGTGGAGCCACTTTACACGGCAACTTAGCACCACGCTGGTGAAGCTTCTGGGTGATGACGTAGTAGAGCTGGAGAAGCCCGTTGCCGTCTTGGCGGTGGATCTGAAGACGGGGAACGCGGAAGAGACCTTAAAGCTTTTTGAAGATTCACTGAGGCTGGCGGGGGACCACGCGGCGGCGCATTTGATCAAGGAGGCTGACTACGATCCGTCCCGCATCAGCGGCGTAAACCTTGTCAAGTCAATAAACGCGAAGACTAGCTTAGTGGTGCTGATTGACGAACTCTTCGGTTTCGCCGTCATGAACTGCAACGACCCAGAGCACGAAATGGCGTACCTACTTAGGCTTATATACGAGTTGGTGCAGAGGCGGAGGCCGCTGGCGGATTCCGGCGACTCGGCCGTGGCGCTCCTCGTGGCTAGCGCCCGGAGCGACTATAGGGGGGGGAAGCGCATCTCCGAAATATGCAGGATCGGTGTCATTGTCGAACAGTTCGAAAGGGATCTGCAGAGGGTCAGACTGACGGCTGAGTCCAGATGGGTCAGCACAGATGAGGCCATACGAATTGTAGCACAGCGGCTCAAGTTGTCGCCTAACGATTTCAGCCGTGGCCTCTACGACCTCGCGGAGAAAGTGCTGAGAGAGGACACTCTCTTCCCCCAGGCGCATCATCTCCGCGGCTTGCTTAAGGCGCTTGCGGCCTATGCGCTGTCAGCCTGCAAGGCTGGACACAGGAAGGCCGCAACCGTTCATCTGACAGAGACCGCCATATCTGCCCTACTCGGCACAGACGCACATAGATACAAATCCCTCTACGATGTAGTTAGGGGCAGAGTCGGCAACGACCAGGACCTCCTCTACGCAGTTAACGCGGTCTTCACGGGCTCCATGGTCGGCGATGCCGAGAGGCTGGCGGCTGTAGTGGCGGGCGACAAGGGGGTTGTTTCCTCCACGGAGAGATGGCTCATGGAGGAGCTTTCGTACGTAGTGCCCAAGGATAGGGCGGCCCAGGCGATTAAGAAGCTTGAAACGCTTCCTTACGTCAGGATGGTAAAGAACGGTGAAGTTGTTTATACCATGGTGCCGTTCCTCAACATAAGGGCCTACTTGGGCGAAGTCTTCAATGAGGCTGTGAAGTCGGAGGCTGTGGACGCCGCGCGGCGCCTGAAGGAGCTCTTGCGGTCAGCTACAGTGCCGGCATGGAGCAACCTCTTGGTAATTGAGGGCGAGTTCGATCCCAAGGAGCTGAGGGACGGCGTGCTCAACTTGGTGGTTGTACTTTCGGGCAATCCCAGGTCTGTGCTGGAGAAGGCTGGGAGGGCCCTTGCCGTGGTGGCGGTTGCCCCGAGGTATAACGTGCTTGTCCAGGCGCTGGCAAGGGCTGATGCGTTTATGAAGGCGGTTGGGGAGACCAGAAGATATCTGGAGGAGAGGGAGGACGTGAAGAGAGTAGCCGTCAACGAGAAGATATATGAACATATTCTCAAATCCTTCCAGAAGGAGTTGGTGGAGGCCGCGGTGGAGCTGGGTTCCAGGGTCTTCAACGAGTTGATACATGCCGTGGCGGATTCGTTGGCCGACGCATATTTCAAGTCGCCGGTAACCGGCGCCATTGAGCCAGTGAAGGTTAAGCCGGAGCTGGGCAGGAGGGAGTTCGCCAGAGGTATCGCCTACGAGAGACTCTTGGAGGCCATGCATGTGGAAAGAGACGAGGCCGTGAATAATGTTGTCAGCGCCTACCTCAAGGCCCTCGCGCAGATTGTAAACTTCATATACGACGAGAAGACGGCAACGTCCCTAGGCCGCAGGTTTGAGCCCGGGACCCGCGCCGAGCTTCCCAAGTCTACATACATAGCCAACGTCGCTAGCCAGTACTTCATCTTCTCGAAAGAGGCGTACCGCACCTTTTTAGAGACTGTGCGAGAAAACGTCATAAAGCAGGGATACGCGGTGCATGAGCGGGGCGACCTCATAATAATAGAACGAGTTGAGCAACTGCAACCACAACGGCAGCCATCACTGTCCCCAACTGTTGTGGCTGTGCCCAGTGCTTCAGTCTTGCCCGGGCGCCTTCAAGACTTCGACGCAGTTCTCCAGACTATCGTCGAAGGGGCTGAGGTGGAGCTGGTGCTTGAGGTCACGGACCCCAGCGTTGTGGTTGCGCTTCTCAACGCCATTAGGGGCAATGTGAAGAGAGTGACGGTCAAGTCGGGCGGCTCGACGTACACCTACAGCGACTAGCTCAAATTAAGCGCCACGGCCAGCTTTGACAACATACCTGGGCACCTGTGACCGTGGCAGAGCCTGCATCCGTCTCGGGCGCAGACCACATCGTACGCGTGGTCTGTCGCGATGGAGGCGCGCCTCCTCAGCGCCTCCTCCGCTATCAGTCTCAGCCTCTCCGCGACTGCGCGCTCCATGGCCGAGGCCAGCTCCTCGGCCGGCATGGACGGAAGGCTGTGCACCGCCTTGTCTATTGACGCGAAGAGGGTCAGCTCCCCCAGCTTCTGCGAGGCTTGGATCATGTTCTCGACGCCGAGTCTTTGCTTGAAGCCGTATGTGTCGCCGCGGAGGTTCACGCCTACGTCTACGGCGGGGGGCATGCCGGCGGCGGCAAGCCACTTGTATATGAAATAGGCCTCGGCCAACCCCAATCCGTCCACCAATATAGCGTCTCTTGGGATGCGCCATCTTGGAGGCGACCTGGAAGCCAGCTGAACCAGCTCCCTAAGCTTCTCCGCCAAGCGGTGGTCAGCTTGTACCGGCGCTCCGCCTACGGCGGCTACGGCGAGGAAGAAGTCTTTGTAGCCGAGCCCCCTTTTCGCGGCGTATAGAAACGCCTCAAGCAGATACGCCCCAACCACATTATGCATGGTGAATTGTTATTAAAACCGTTTCGCTGGTCAGACATGAGGAACGCAGTGGTCGTCCTGGAAGGGCGTTGTATATTGGTATACCTCTCCGAGCGGTGGCCGCCCGACCTCCCGCCAGTAGTTAAGGCGTGTCCGCCCGGGCAGCGCGCCGCTGATTTGTTCAGAGTTCTGGCAAAATATGGAAGGCCCATAGAAGGTGCCCAGGCCCTCGCACTCCCCACCTGGCTTCTGCACGCCCTGGCGGCTTTGGCCATGACGCTGTACATCCAAGACGTCGATCCCGACTTAGTCGACAAGCTCTTTGAAGAGACACCAGCGTCAATCGTAACGCTTGTAAATGAGTTTGCAAAAAAGAGCCGAAATAAAACTGGCCCAGTGATTGCACCCAAATACTACATCAGATTAGGCAAAATTATATTACTTATTACAGAGGCGCACTTCGACGAGTAGCCGCCTTTACACACCGATCTAAGCTAAAAGTGGATCAAGAGAAATCTCTAAAATGGTATCATCTTTTTATAGTAGCTTAAAGTGGGGGTGTGGATGTGGAGGAGCTTGTCTGCGCCGTCTCCCGGAAGGTGAGGGATGAAGTGGGGGGCTTGCGCCGCGGAGTCGTTGTCTTCGTCCCGCCGGGCTCCTCCCGTTTCGAGGTGGTGAAGCGCCTGCGGGAGCTCGTAGACGTGGTCTATGCCTATAGGGGGGAGGTCGGCGTCTCCAGCTACCGAGACGTTGAACAGCTTGCGGAGGCTGTGGCTGAGGAGTTTAGGAGGGCCGGAGGTGGGCAGGTCTACCGCGTGGCTGTGGTGCCTCGAAGCACCCTAGAGGCCCTCCTGCTGACGGAGAGGCTTAGAGAGGCGAAGAGGGAGGATCTACAGATGAAGATTCTCTACCTGCCCAAGTACTACGCCGAAGCGGCGGGGAAGCTGGAGGAGGAGCTTCGGGCCCTCGCCGAGGTGGAGCACAGCAGGCTGAAGACCGCGGCAAGAGGCGAATACCGCGGCATCTCGCCCAAACCTCTGCAGATCTCGGACAAGGAAAAGCTGAAAAAACTTCTAGAGGCCAAGAAGACGCTGGAGGAGCTGAGCCCGGGCAGGCTGGTGCTTAAGGACGTGCTTGCAGAGGCCTTCGGAAAGGCCCTCAAGGCGGCGCCGGGGGCCGCCGTGGCCCTTGCCCTAGGCGACCTCCTGGGCTACGCGTTCGGTGGTCTTGCCGCCGAACCGCTGAAGAAACTGGCGAAGAGGCTGGCGGAGAAAACCGGCCTGGAGTTCATAGAGAGGCTGGCAGACTCGGTGCTGGAGGGCTGGGGGCGGG
>Ga0080008_135027_pt1 | contig 15361 bp, 18 predicted proteins | sample ConCONMetagenome_FD_69211 | JGI IMG/M metagenome (GOLD analysis project Ga0080008, IMG submission 69211) | Hot spring microbial streamer communities from Conch Spring, Yellowstone National Park, USA - CON_C (SPADES assembly) (version 2) | ecosystem: Environmental > Aquatic > Thermal springs > Hot...
GTGCCATAGCCAGCATCTCAGCTGCGAGAGCAGCGTCCCTGAAGTGCTCACTTACGCCATGGCGACTTCCTTCAACTAACCTCACGTAAGTACCCGTCAGCGCGATCCCATGAGCGAGAAGCGGGTTCTCCTCGTCAGGCCTGACCACATGGCCTGCTGTCAACTCTCCCTCCTTCAGCTGCTTTTTCGAGCTGAGGAACGCACGCCTCGCGCCGGGCAGCTCCACGACGTACAACCCCTCCTGTAGGCGCTCGATGACGCGCACAAGGAACGTCGTGTAAGGCCCCTCTTCGAGGTACACAGTCATGCTACCCGGGACAGCAGCTGCAATAGCATAAGCCACGCGGGGGACTAGCGCTGGGTCACCTACGACCACAACCCCCTTCCTATCCTCCAGATCCTTCACGGTCACGGCTACTCGCCCCTGGACTCTTACGCAGGGTACGCGCTCCCTAACCTTCTCCGTCAAATCGGCAAACATGTACCCAAAGTCGTCCAGCAGCCCTGTCAGCGCCGTGGCGTAAATCCCTCTAACGCGGAGCAAAATCCCTCACCCGCGGCGCGCGGTAGAACGTGTACCATGGTCGAGGTGGAACTTCCTGCCGCTTCAGCGGGTAGCGCCTCACGTATCCGCACTTCAGGCATGTGACAGCTATGTACTTCATCCTCCCCCGCCTCCGGAGGCGAACTCGAGCAGTAACTCCTGGGACCAGCCACGCGCCACAGCGCCTGCACACGCGAGCCTTGAGAAAATCCGGGTAGTGGAGCTGCGCCTTCCTCGCGGTAGCCAGGGCGAGCTCTCCGTACCTGTCGGCGAGCTCCGGCTCCACAGCTCTCACCTGCTCTGCAAACATCACGAGCCGCCTAATTCTCTGCAACGCAAGGTCGCGCAAATACTTTCTACTACTGCGCCTCGGCATCACTACGCGGGGGAGAGTATGGAGAAGCTCTTATTGATACTTGCGGACGCCGGCCTTGAGCTAGTACCGCGGGAGCTCTGGCACCATCCAGCGGTGAGAAACACCGCCAATGCCAGAGGTAAGAGGCCCGGCGAGATCCTTCTTGACATATCGCTTCACTACGCTGCTGCGAAAACGCTGAAGGACTGGAGGAAGAGGGGGCGCCCGGACATCCTTCATGCATGCCTGCTACTCGCTTTGAGCACCCTGCTTAATAAGAGGGGGTTACTCGAGGTTGTTGTGCATACATACGGGGGGCTTGTGATAAGGGTGGACCCTGTAGTCCGCATACCGAGGAACCACAACAGGTTTGTTGGGCTGATGGAGCAGCTCCTAGCGGAGGGGAAGGTGCCGCCTGACGCCGAGAAGCCACTGCTCTGGGTGTCGCAGGAGAAGCTCGAAGACGTCGTGATGGCCTGGAACCCTGACTTCGCTGCGCTCATGCATGAAAGGGGCGAGAGGATACATGCCCGCAGGCTAGCCGCGATGCTCTCCGAGTACAGGAGGCCTCTTGTAATCGTGGGCTGCTTCCAGAGCGGCGAGTTCTCGGGGGAAGTGCTCAGGCTAGGCGGCAAGCCCTTCTCCTACGCAGACGAAGTTCTCGACGCGTGGTATGTTGTGGCGAGGACCCTTCTAGCACTGGAGGACCAGCTGGGAATCGCATGAGGTGATGCTTCTTGAGGGTTCTCGGGATAGATGAGAGAAGGGGGGAGCTGGAGGTCCTGCTCGAAGTCCCTGAAGACTTCTACTTCCTAGCGCTGCTGCTCGAGAGAAATGACATTGTTTACGCGTGGACTACAAGGCAGCTGCGCGTGGACGCAGAGGGTAGGAAAGGCGACAGGGTACGCGTGTACCTTGGGCTACAGGTCGAGAAAATCTCCTACTCGAAGTTCCTGCACAGGATAAGGGTTACTGGGAGGATAGTCGATGCTCCTGAGGATGTAAGCGGGAGGGGCTCCTACCACACGCTCTCCTTAGGTGTTGGTGACACTGTGAGAATAGTCAAGCAAAAGGGTATTGGCACCTTGACGCGGGAAATCCTCTCGAAAGCCTCCTCAGCGATAAAGAGGGTTCTGCTAGTATCCGTGGGCGATGATGAGATTGCGGTGGGCTACCTATCACCCGTAGGGATCGAGGTCAGGTTCGTATCCGGTATTGACTACACGAAGACGGGGGAGGAGGAAAGCATCAGGGAGCAGGTGTACATCCCACTCAGGAAGAAGCTGGAGGACGTGCTGAAAAGCGGCTACGCGGAGGGCGTGGACGAGGTAGTCATAGCTACCACAGAGCGTCTCACCGAGGTAGTGAGTGAAGCCATCAGGGAAGCCGGTGCCCGCGCTAAGCTGGTTAAGGTTAGCGAGGGGGGAGAGGCGGGGATCCACGAGCTCTTGCGCAGAGAGGATTTGAGGAGCCTCTTCAAAGAGGTTAGAGCGGTCATTGAGAGGGAGCTTGTGGACGAGGTCCTCCAGAGCGTCTCAAAGGGCTCAAAGAAGGTTGTGCTGGGCCTCGAGAACGTGGTGAAGGTGGTAAAGTGGGGAGTCGTGGAGAAACTCCTTGTCGCCGATGATCTCCTCTTCGAGGAGACAACGAGAGATACCGTTCTAGAGCTTCTCAACGACGTCCTAAGCCTCTCTGGGAAAGTGTACATAATCCCCACGGAGAGCGAGTGGGGGCAAACCCTGAGAAAGCTCGGAGGCGCTGCAGCCCTGCTCTTTTATGAGCTAAAGGACCTAGAGAGCACCACGATGTAAGAGGTCAGACCTCCCTCGTTTATCTCGTGCTTTGCAACCACCGAGAAACCCCTCCTCGTGCCGAGCTCCTCAACAGCCTTCAGCTTAGTCGTGAGCACCACAAGCCTCCCTTCTCTCCTGAGAGCCGCTGAGGCGATATCGAAGAGAGCTCTGTAGACAGCGGCAAGCCCGCCCACAGCCTTTTCCCTGATACCGAAAGGCGGGTTTGTAACCACGGCATCCACCTCCCGCGCGAAGGGGTGTCTACGCACATCGGATGCTAGGATGTGGATCCTCGGGTAAACCCCCGCCCCGAGCGAGTTGAGCCTGGCCCCGGCCGCGTACTGCTCGTTTACGTCGCTGCAGAACGCCTGCGCCTCCGCAACCTGGGAGCATTCGAGCGGAATGGTGCCACTTCCGCAGAATGGATCAAGTAAAGTCTCGAAGGGCATCGCCAGCCTGCACATAGCGTAAGCGATCACAGGGTTGAGAGCCGATGGGTGTACGAACACCCTGTAGGGCCTGTCGCGCAGCCCGTGGAAGAACGACAGGTCCAAGCCATACCTGTACAACCCGCCCTCGTACTCAACGTAAAGGGGTATGTCGGGGAAGTCCAGCGACACCTCGAGCCCCAGCTCTCTCTTAACCCTCTCCCCCACAGCACGCGCCAGGTCGAGCGAGGTGAAGCCCCCCTCCTTTGTGACTCTCTCAGCGTGGACAGAGAAGTACAAGTCCTCCACCCCCAACCCCCTGACGAAGGAGACGACTCCCTCAAGCAGCCCCTCGAGGGAGGGAGCCTCTCCAGCAATAAGCCTTAGTCCTTCTAGCGACCGCGCCCTAGCAGCCAGCAGAGGTAGACAGCTCTCGTCTATCTCGAGAAAAACTCTTCCCGAGAGCTTGGTGTAGCTAGCCTCGGCCCACCCGCAGATCTCCCTCACCTCCTCCATCACAACGAATTCCAAGCCGGGAACGGTTGTCGCGAGGACCCTCACGCCCCAGCCCCCCGTTTTCAGCGGGATTCGCGAACAGCGTTTACGAGTATCAGAAAGTAGTTCTGCCTGGCAATCTCCACCGCGAGCTCTGGCGAGAAAGTGCCGTAGGTGTGCCACACCGCTAGCGCGAGGTAAGCAGCAACTAGCCTCAGAACCAGGAGGCTGGGGTCTGCTTTCACGACGTATATCGCCCCGGCCTCAGGGATCACAAAAGACCCGTCGGTGACTGTTAACGCACCCTTGGGTGGCCCGGCGTTGCCCTCGAGAACTCGTACCTCGGTTACTAGGGGGCGGCTTAGGTTCGCTTTAGCAGCTACAGCATCCGCCAGGTTCAGCACACGCTTTACAAACTTCTCCACGGTGTTCACGCTACAGTGCCACTGCGTGAAAATCTGCTACTTTAAGATGGTGCGGTCAAGGTGCGAGGGATGTGCGCCATGTCTGCGCGCTAGCCATGATGCCGATTCGCTCCAGATCGGGGAGCGTGGCGGCCGTGAAGGTGTATCCCTCTTTCGCGAGGGCCCAGAGGGGGCTGCTCTTGGTCACCGCGTATTTGACGCCGTGCTTGCTCTTCCCGGCGATGCTAATAAGCCCTTTCTCGCGTAACCCCTCGAGCACATCCTTCACAAGCGTCAGTATCACTGGGTGAGTATCAATACCCGCGAGGACGGCTATCTTCTTGGGGTTGAAGGTCACCAGGCTCCCCCTAGTCCTCCTGATCATCTCGAGAAGCGTGTTCAGGACAAGGGCGGAAAACTCGTTATAGTTCCGGTAAACCCCAGTCTTCATCGCTGACGACTACCAGCCTCAGGAGTGATTACCGGAGCATTTCTTATCGCGTGAGAGGACAGTTGTAGACTATCCGTATTATATTACTGCGCGCCCACGCGCGGACATTATTGCTGACAGCACAGGAATATTGCTAAAATAATAAGATCTCAGAATGTCATCTTTGTTATCTTTTATCAAGACGGAAAGGACTTACATTTTGCCCTTGCCCTGTCTTCTCTAAATCTTTGAGCCTCTTAATCTGCTCTTCCATTATTTGGAAAAACTCCGCCGGGGTATCAGGGATGGTGGAATAGACCTTTAAAATTCTCTCGATTTTCTCGAGGAAGCCCTTAACACGTATTGTGAACATTTTCTCGTAGAGATCTTCTTTGAATTCTTTCCCCAGCTCCCTTGCGAAGATTTCCCTCAGATCCTCGTATGTCGGGATATAGCCTACAGGCGTCTCTATGGCCTGAGCCTCGCCGTGAACCCTCCGCTCCATCCACTTTAACCAGGCAATCTTGTCCCTTTTCTCGGCTAGGAACTTTCCGTTTTCACGAAGGAAATAGTTTACGCTGAATATCTTCGGAGGTCTAGCAAGCTTTTTCTCGAATTCAAGGTGCAGAGCTGTAAAGGCTCCGACAGAGATCGGCAAGAAGTCAAGAATAGCGTATGGGTTTAGCTCCATTACACCTACCTGGCCAAGGACAGCCGCTGTCATTTCGCTTTCAAGTGATGCGCCCATTGTTACTATTCCGTGCTTCCAGTCAAAGGCCTCTAGGACGGGCGGCAAAGTTGAGGAGTCCCTGCCTCCAAAGATGACGCCGGCCACGGGGACGCCCTCGGGGTCGTCTATCCTTGGGTCGAGCTTTGATAGGTGCCTTATGCTGACGGTGAACCTCGCGTTTGGATGGGAGGGAGGTATTTCTTTTCCGTTTTCGTCCTTTTTTCCCGGCCACCACTCTCCAGCATAGTTTATGCCTTTTTTCGGCTCTCCTGGTTTCCCGCGCCACCAGACGTTGCCGTCCTCCATCAGCAGAACGTTGCTAAATATTACTTCTGCAGAGGGGTTTACAAGTATGCTGTAGATTTCTGGGTCGTCTCGCGGATTAACATCGTCTATGATGCCGAACATGCCGACCTCTGGGTTTACAGCCCTAGCCTCGCCATTCACCGCGTGTATTATTGCCAGGTCGTCTCCAACCACGGTGTCGGCAACAATAGCTGTAGAGGTTTTACCGCAACCAGCAGGATAGGCTCCCGTGAAGTAAGAGATTCTTCCACCCCTTCCCTTCACCCCAACTATGAACATGTGCTCCGCAAGCCAGCCTTCCCTGTAGCCTTTGTAGATGGCAAGCCTAAGAGCGAGCTTTTTCAGACCCACAGCGTTGCCGGCGTACTGCGTGTTAACGCTGTATACAGAGTTTCCCTCTAGGTCGATGAATACCCTCCTGTTTTCAACGTTTTTGCTCCAGCCGTTCTCGTCGCGCTCGCCGGCAGAATGAATAAAGAGCATGTATTCCAGTTCTTCTCCTTTCTCTACAAAGTCCCTGTAGCCGTTCCTATAGAGAATTTCCTCGCTGTGCGCAACATAGGCAGAGTCAGTTATCTGGACACCGTAGAGAGAGAACCTGGAGTGCCTAGGACCATACAGGTAGAAGGACACAAACATTTCTTTTCCACTCATTACTCCCCTAAACAGCTTCCCTATCTCGCTTAGCCCAGCATCTCGGTCAAAGGTGTTGATAAGGGGGACCTGCCTGCCTCCAGGATAGAGTACCCTCGTGTTCTCCTTGTCGCGTGCAAGATCCTTTGGTCCATCGAAGTGCACTGTATGCATGGGATGCACTGTAGGATACTCCTCCCTGTTTTCAAGCGCCTTCCTACGGATATAGTCCTTGTCCTCGTCGCTACCCGTGTTTACATACATGCTTGCCGGCCTAGCTACGAGCGCCACCTCTGCTATATCTCTCCAGAGCCTCGGGTTCTTAATCTCTCTAAGCCTATCTAGGTGCTCCTCACTGCAGAACATTGAGAGTATGCGTAAAGGGTCCTCTAGGGACTCCTTCTCGATTAAACCTGGAAATCTCACATCTACCTACATCAAGAACCTATTAAAAAATCTTCACATTGAGCGGTAAGACTCGCCCTCCGGAGGCGGTGAGGATTTAACACCCCTGCAGGCCTCGCTGGAGCGGTGACAGGGAAAGGTCAGAGGAGGCAGAAAGGCACGGACTCGCTCACGCGGACTCACGCAGACGAGGTCTTCCGCGCTCTTGCTAGCCCTGTTCGCCTCGGCGTGCTGAGAGTTCTTTATAGCGAGCGTAGGAGGCTCTCCGAGATCGCCAATCTGCTGGGAGTGAGTCCCGAGCAGCTCATGTACCACCTTAAGCAGCTTAAGAAAGCTCAACTGGTAAGCCAGGTTAATGAGTTCTACACGCTCACCGACCTTGGGAGAAGAGTTTATAGTTTAGTTGCGGAGCTGGAGGCTTCACTTAAGCTGGCAGAGCGCGAGCTCCTAGTGCTCGATGGCAAGGGCGCTCCCTTGCCCCTCCGCTCATATCTCCAGGCGCTGGCTTCCTGGATCTCCGACGCTGAGACCCGCCCTAGAAGAGGAGGTGGGCTTGAAGGCATCCTAGAAGATATCTCCAGCTTAAGCGGCGACGCGATCCCAGAGTCGTTGGTGCTGCTTATTTCTCTTTCACGGCTGATTAAGGAGGGGAAAACCGAGGTGAGTAGAGTTGAAGAGGTGATGAGAAGGCGTGCTGGAGCCTGTGAGAACTCGAGCAGAGCTTTGGAGCTTCTCGGCGGTACAAGGCTCTACGACTTTGTCCTCTTGAGGCTTGCCAGCACTTACGTGAACCCGGACAACGGAGTCTCACTCGTACACGTTCCCGCTAGTCGGCTTGACCACTTGAGAGCACTCCTTAGAGGCGAGACTTTACCGAGCGAGATCACCTTGGAAATCCCCGACGGCAAAGGTGGTACACCAGAGGCGCTCAGTTTACTTGCTGCAGTCTCACGCTTTCTCAAAACCTCCATCGTGCTGCACGCGGAAAATCTCGACTACGTAATCCCAGAGATCGAAAGGTTTCTAGGCGAGGTCACACGCACTCACCCGCTCCTCATAATCCTCGCGAAGAGCGGCGATGAGTACACAACTACCGCGTTCAGGTCTCTAGCGCAAATGATCAACAGAGGCGTTCCTGTGCTTCTCGGCTTTCAGGAGCTAGCCCCCTCTGCCGGGATGCTGGCTCTCGAAGTCGGGGAGAACGCCGCAATTCACCTGGGTGCCTGCACAGTGCTTGGACCGGAGCTCGCTGCTAAGTCAAGCATCTTGGAAAGAGAGCCTGGTGACCTCCTGAAGGGGCTCGCACCTGGAATCGTAGACCTGTTCAAGCTTCTCAGGAGGAAAGCCTCCCTGTGGGGCAACCTTGTTAAGACGGGCTCCGCGGAAACTAAGGTGGTTGCCCAAATCGCATTCGCGGGAGCAGAGGTTGCGTATGCGATGCTGAATAAAGGCGAGAAGGTGGACAAGCACATTTACGTCCACCGGCTTGTTGAGTGGACTAGAGGCTTACTCGCCGAGCTGAGGGAGTGCACAGAGGAAAAGCTCGCAGAGGAAGGAATACGCACCTTGTACACGTTCTTCTTGCCGAAGGAAACCATCACCCTGGAGAAGAGCACTGGTCGTTGGGCAGTGAACAGCATCTCCCCATTCATCTTAGCAGGCAGGTCGTTCGAGGAAGCTTTGGCTCTTGAAAGCAGGCTGCACATACTGGTTAAACCTGCTCCGAGCATCCTGGAGGTCCGTCTGCGCGAGGTAAGCGCTGTGCAGCTGGAGCACGCGCTCCGGTTGGTTGAGAAGCTCGGGGTAAAGCTCTTCACGATCACAAAGACCGGAATTGCTTACTGTGAAGAGTGTGGCAATATCTTCGGAGGAGGACTACCGCGGTGCCCGCGCTGCCAGTCCGTCAGGCTGAGCCCCCTTGTCAGGGTTGATCTCTCATACGTACCTTCCTCAGAGCTTCTTCCGGGCTACGCCGAGGAGGCTGAGGCCAGGGGTTCTGCAGAGCACTACTTAAGCGAGCTAGAGCAACGCTAGGAAAGCGCGCCGCTCGCTCTATCGAGAACTTCATGTACGTACGCTATGCAGTGGCTGGCCAGGTAGGGCCTTCTGCCTAAGCTCAGGGTCGAGTCGCACTCAGACCTCAATCTGGCCAGAAGCTCCCTGGGGAACCCTATGTGGTCGCCGAGGACAAACGCCAGGCGCAAACTACTCAGGCGGAGGTTCTCCAGGTTCTCGCCGTCCTCTGACAGCAGGTAAACGCGGAAATCCTTACTCCTCAAGGCTTGAACAACCTCGAGCGTTCCCTGCCTTCTCAATGCTGCACAGCCCTCTTCACCTCTAAGCGCGCGCAGGATAATAGCTGCCACATCCTTCTCCCCAGGTCTCCGCGTGAACCCGCACGAGGAACCAATGTAGAGCGCCGCAGGGGGGTTGGGTGGGCCGTGCAGCACAGCTACGAAGAGAGTATCGCTGCGGGGCGGAGTCATATCCCAGAGTGCGCTGATGTAGGCTCGAGCGACAACGTCCATGCGCCCTCCCTGAGTGGCTAGCGTTTCCTCCGTAAACACCGGCGCAGTAGCACCAGTGTTGGAGTGCAGGACGAACACTCTCTTGTAGGAGGACAGCATTCCAGGCTAAAAGAACTCGAAGCGCATTTTGACCTTTTTGCGCTCCTCCTCAGGCCTTATCTTTATTATGCCTCTGTGTATAGCGCACCTCAAGCACAAGTACTTCGTGACTGTGTACTGGGGGAGGATGGCCCCCTTGTCCCTCAGCTCCTTGGCCAGCTGCGGGTCCACAGGCGTAACGGGCTTCGTGATCTTCACAGCCTTAGACCGCGGGAGCAGAGCCCCGCACTCATCGCACTGGACAATGTCCTCCTTGCCCTTACCTCCTTTGTGTCTCCCTCTGCTCTTCCTCTTCTTAGGCATTAGCCGCTCAGAAGGTGTGCCCAGCCTGGGTCTTATATATTCTGCGCGCGCCGCGCTTAGGGGCTTCCTCATGACAGATTTTCACGAGAGGCTTTGATCAGGAGAGTGCTCACATTATATGTTAGTATACTTGGTTTGAAAAATAAGTTATTAGATTGTAAGCTCAGCGCCTTGCCTTGCCGCTCAGCCTCTGCTCCAGCTCCTCCGCGACGCACGCGAGCGCGGCGTCGTGCTCATCGGCTACCCGTGGGGCATGGCGCACAATAAGCCGGGGAAGGGCAACGTAAACACGTGGAGCTACAGGAGGCTGAGGGATAGGCTCGCTGTCGCGCTGGAGAACCACGGCATTGCAGCATTCGCCGTCAGCGAGGACGGGACATCGAAAACCTTCGCGTACCATGGGTGCGAGGTTCAGCGGGGCCCGAGGGGGGCTGGTGCACTGCCCCCACGGCCACACAATGCACGCGGACGTGAACGCTGCCTTGAACATCCTGCTGCGCGGGCTGGGAGCGCTGGGAGTCAAAGCCAGCCCGCCGAGCCAGGTCAGGGTGCTCAGCTTCCTACCCACGCCCAGCGGAGTGGCCGAGAGGAAGAGAAACCCATAACCCCGCGAAAAGGCGGGGGTAACGGCGTGGCGCGCGCATAAAAACCCGTACCTCTGCAATAGTGCGGGGGTAGTGTGGCGGCGCATGCGTGCACTGAAGCCGTGCTAGATACTAGCGCTATAATATTCGCGGTTGAGAGGAGAGTTAGCCTTCTGGAATTAGCGCTCTCGGCGCCCGAAGATGTGTGTAAGGTTATCATACCAGGCCCTGTAGTAGAAGAGCTAAAAATCATAGCGAGAGGGAGGGGGGCACGCTCTAGAGCAGCACGTGCTGCGCTCGAGATTATCGAAAAGGATAGAGCCGTGCGCGGCTCTATCCTGGAGATTATCGACGCGGGTGATCTCCGCGCCCCTGTAGACGACGTAGTTCTGCTCCTGGCTAAGAACAGCCAGCGCGTGGTTATAACAGCTGACCGAAAGATGAGGAAGAGGGCAGAGGCTCTTGGTGTCCGTGTTTACTCAGTCGCGAAAGCTTCTTTAAGCGCACGGTAAAGAAGTCTTCCTCAAAAGAAAAGTTTAAAAACAATGTGCTCGGATTCTTGAGATGGGTTTAAGTAAGTTTCGGGGTGGTGAGCATGCTCAGGAGGGATTCCCCCGATTACCAGGCGCGAGACGATGCTGCGGAGCTGAAGTGCCCGCAGTGCGGTAGTACTAAGCTGGTCTATGACCCCAGTAGAGGGGAGGTCATCTGCGCCGAGTGCGGCTACGTGATGAGTGAGAGAGAGATAGACCTCGGGGCAGAGTGGCGTGCCTTCACGCCAGAGGAGCGGGAGCGCAGAAGTAGGGTGGGGGCCCCTATCTCGCGGTACGGTATAGAGAGCCTGGTCACGGACATAGATTGGGGTGGGCGCGACGCCGCAGGACGGGAGATAAGCCTCAGAAGGAAGCTGGAGATGCTGAGGCTGCGGAAGTGGCAGGTGCGCGCAAGGGCTCAGAGCTCCATTGAGAGAAATCTGGCTCAGGCAGTTATAGAACTTGAGAGGTTAGGGGCTCAGCTCGGGCTGCCTAAGCCTGTCCTTGACAGAGCGCTCGAAATCTACAAGAAGGCCCTGGAGAGCAACCTGGTCAGGGGTAGATCTATAGAGTCTGTGATGGCCGCCGCAGTCTACGCGGCCTGCAGGGAGCTTAAGCTGCCCAGGACCTTGGACGAGATAGCTATGTACACTAGGGCTGGTAGAAAGGACGTGGCCAGGTGCTACAGGCTGCTTCTCCGCGAGGCCTCCATCAAGGTGCCGCTGCCCAACGCCGCAGACTTCGTTCCCAGGATAGGCTCCTACCTCAGGCTATCTGGGCAAACGATTAAGAGAGCAATCGAGATTCTAGAGCAAGCTAGAGCTGCGGGCCTGACGGCTGGGAAAGACCCCGCGGGTCTAGCCGCCGCCGCTATCTACATCGCAGCGCTGCAGAACGGTGAGATTAGAACCCAGAAGGAGGTAGCTAGAGCGGCGAAGGTAACCGAAGTTACTGTGCGAAACAGGTACAAAGAGCTGGTCAAGAAGCTCGGCTTAAAGCTGCCCGTGAAAAAGTAGCCTGCGATGCTGGTGTTAGCAGGACTGGGGTTATACAGCACCAGGGATATACCGCTGGGAGTCTTGGAGCTTCTTCGAAGAGCAGATGCCATCTACTTTGAGGGATATACGAGCTTAGCGCCCTTCCTAAACAGAGAGACCATAGAGAGGCTTTGCGGTAGAGAGGTTAAGGAGGTCAAGCGGGAAGACCTCGAAGAGCGTTCAGCTCGTGAGCTGCTAGCCGAAGCTGCCGAGAAGCTAGTTGTCCTTCTAACGGTCGGTAACCCGCTACTAGCTACTACGCATGCAGCCATCGTCCTGGAGGCCAAGAGGAGGGGCGTGCCCTTTCTCGTGCTACCCTCAGCCTCGGTTATCGACGGGATAATCTGTGCGACCGGGCTGCACATATACCGCTTCGGCAGATTAACCCCCCTGGTTTTTCCCGACGAGGAGAAGGGGTTCTACCCCCTCTCCACGTACTACGCGATAAAGAGTAACATGAGCAGGGGCCTCCACACACTTGTGCTCTTAGACATAAAAGCGGAGGAGGGACGCTACATGAATCCGGGTTACGCTGCTCAGCTGCTTTTAAGGCTGGAGAGCATGCTCTCCGAGGGTGTTCTGGACGAGAATACTCTCGCTATCGTGGTAGCCCGGGCTACGGCGCCTGACCAGGAGGTAAAAGTGTGCACGCTTGGTGAAGCCGCGCAGGAGGATTTTGGCCAGCCTCCATTCTCGGTGATTATTCCCGGATTGCTGCACGCTACAGAAATAGAATACTTGCAGCATGTGCACGGTGCTCCTCCTGAGGTGATGGTAAGGTGGAACGAGCGTGTGAGGAAAAGGTTCTCAAATACATTGGAAGTGTGAGGACCGCTCTGCAGAGGATCACAGAGCAGCAAAGGCCGGGGTCGGACGACTTCGTGTCCACGGTTTTGGACTACGCCTCTAGGTACCTCTTCGACACCGAGTGGTACCTGCAGAGGGGAGATTGCCTCACGGCGCTCGCCTGCATATCCTACGCGGAGGGTTTGCTGGACGCGATCCGCATAGGTGGTATGGTGAGCTTCAGCTGGCCCAGCCAGCAGGAGAGACCTAGAAGGGTCTTGGTGGGTGGCGTCTTCGACATAGTGCACCCAGGCCACGTGTACTTCTTAGCCAGGGCTTCCTCGCTGGGTCTAGTGCACGTTGTTGTGGCAAACGACAAGACAGTTAGGGAGAGTAAAGGCGCGTACCCTGTATTCACTGAGCAGGAAAGGCTTCAGCTGGTGCAGAGTCTAAAGCCCGTTTACAGAGCTTTCCTCGGCACATACCCCCCCGACTTCGGTAAATACCTCGCGGAGGTCAAGCCGGACGTAGTGCTGCTGGGTCACGATCAGGGGTGGCTTGAGGAGAAGGTAAGGAGACACCTCGAAGAACTTAACCTAAACGCGGAGGTGCTCGTTCTAAACGAGAAGCTCGAAGGCTACTCATCATCGATCATAAAGAGCCGTGTGCTTAGAGCTTTCCTCTCACACTAGGCTGTCCCTCCCTCTCACGCTCAGGGCGTGAGCGCGCGCGAGGGGCTCTGGAAGGGATGCTCCTCGCCTCGTGAAGGCCTTTGTGAGATTTACCGCGGTCTGCAAAGTCACTTTATGGCCCACGCTTACGTAGACTATCTTCCTCGACAGCCTAAGGGCATACCCCAGCACCTCGCCACCCACCATCACTTCAGCCTCGTCCTCGCTAACCCACTTGAGCTCCCCTAGCAGGAGCTTCTTAGCGACACCGATCGTAGGCTTATCCATTATAACCCCTAAATGGCACGCAAACCCCGCTTTAAGCGGGTGGAGCCGCCCATTCCCGTCCACAAATAGCACCTGGTAATTTGTGCTCAACATCCTCAGAGCCCTAAGCGCCGGCGGCACTTCTCTAAAAGCCAGGAACGTCGGGACGTATGGGATGCTCACCTCCGTTACGGCTATCTTCTCCTCAACCACTCTGAGGGAGGGGTACTCCACCACGACTGCCGAGCCGATGGCCAAGCCGCCCTTGAACGCCACATCCACTCCTGCAGCATAGCGAATAGGGTACTCTATCTCGTCGACCTCTTTCACGCGCTTTGACAGCTCTGCCTGGGCTCTCTTGGCCCTCTCGTAGTCGAGAGCCACGCTCACTCCTCCACGCATAAGCGACTTAAATGCGTGAGGATGATCAGCGATTCCTGTGAGCGTCCCTAAGGAGCTCGAGAAAGCCGGTAGAGTCGCTTATGAGGCGTTGAAGCTGGCTCTTGACGTGGTTCGCGAGGGCGAGCTATACCTGGAGATCGCGGAAACCATAGAGAGGTTCATACTGATGCAAGGCGCCGCGCCTGCCTTCCCCGTCAACATATCGGTTAACGATGTCGCGGCCCACTACTCTCCGGGCGTAGAGGACCCGGCGCGCATCCCTCCAGGTTCTCTGGTCAAGGTGGACGTGGGGGTTCACGTGGACGGCTTTATAGCAGATGCTGCCATCTCGATAACCTTTGACAAACGCTGGGAAAACCTTGTTAGGGCTTCCCGCGATGCCTTAGCCTCTGCGTTGCAGAGACTGCGGCACACAGTCCCTGTGAACGAGGTCGCTCGAGCCATAGAAGTGACCATCAGGGGGCTGGGCTACAACCCTGTGAGAAACCTGACGGGGCACAAGATCGAGAGGTACAACCTGCACGCTGGCAAATCTCTGCCGAATGTTCCAGCACTAGAGTACTCGGCAGTGAAAGTTCTCGCTGGTGAGGTGTATGCGGTAGAGCCCTTCGCCACACCGGGTAGGGGCATCGTCGTAGAGAGAGGACCGAGCAACATTTACCGTGTGGTCTCTGTAAGGAGAATTCCCAAGGATGAGGGCTTGAACGCGCTGCTGGAGGAGCTGTGGAAGAGATACAAGGGGCTGCCCTTCTCCGAGCGCTGGCTTTACAGGGAGGGCTTCTCCCTCCGCGAGCTTGAGAGGCTTGTGAAAGCCGGTAGAGTCTACCACTACCCCCGGCTTGTCGAAGCCTCGGGAGGATACGTGTCTCAGTATGAAGACACCGCTGTTGTCTCCGAGAACGGATGCTTTCCTCTCGTGCACGTGCTCGAGCTGGAGTCGTAGCGCGTCACCCTTCACCTCGCGCGTATACAGAGGTTGAGGACTTTCACTTAGCCGTGCACGGGGGCCTCCGAAAGTTAAAGGCGCGGCAGCGGTGAAAAAGATCCTTCCAGGAGGGGGCTTAGAGCTTGTCGAGGGATGTCGTCTGGATCTTCAGGTACTCTTCTAGCTCCCCCGAGTACCTTGCGAGCCTCTCGTCGGCCAGGTAGACCGTGGGTGGCTTCTGGGGGTCCCGCCAGGCCCGGCCCACGCTCTGGAGCGTCGCCACCAGCATTGGTATGTCGCGGGCCAGCCTAGCGGCCTGCTCGATCCCCGCCCTCCTGTACACGCTCGCCAGCCTCTCTGAGACTGAGGGGGGCAGGTACGGGCAGCCCGCCACGACGACGCACTCGCTGGGCAGGTCAACCCCCTCGCTGAAGCGCCCGCGAGCTCGGAGGAGCAGCACGCCCTCCCACCCTGGGGGAGGCACCACCTCCTCGTACGTGGCCCAGCTCCTCAGCTCGCGCGCCACTCTCTCCGAGGCCGCGAAGACGATTACCCTCCTGCAGCTCCTCCCGACCCTCAGCAGCAGCTTGACATAGCGCTCAGCCATCCGGCTGTCGAAGCTCTCCGACTTCGTCGTCAAAACCCCCCCCCGCAAAGACACCCCCCCCCCCCCCCCCCCCCACCCCCCGCATCCCCCACCCTA
>Ga0080008_137665_pt1 | contig 15307 bp, 16 predicted proteins | sample ConCONMetagenome_FD_69211 | JGI IMG/M metagenome (GOLD analysis project Ga0080008, IMG submission 69211) | Hot spring microbial streamer communities from Conch Spring, Yellowstone National Park, USA - CON_C (SPADES assembly) (version 2) | ecosystem: Environmental > Aquatic > Thermal springs > Hot...
CAGTCCTAGAGTAGTGACCCACGACGCCTATAACGCGGACGAGCTTAGCGCCGGAGTTGTCAGCGACGGGGACTAAGCTGTTCATGAATATCCCCGGCGTTACGTGGAATCTATACGGCACGCCTACTGTTCTCTTGCCACCGCGCTTCGCCATAGACGCCAGCTTTTTATCGATTTATATATTTATTCGCCTGGGTCTCTGCATAAATCGACACTATGCCCCCCAAAATCACCAGAGCTCCGCCGACGGCGGTCCACTGCGTCGGTACCTGGCCCAGAAACAAGAAGGCAAAGACAGACGCATAAACTGGGTCTAGATAGCTGAGCGCCGACGCCAACTGCACCGTGATTCTGCGCAACGCGTCGTACCACAGAAACAACGCCAACAAGGTGTTCACCATAGCGGCTGTAAACGCCGCGACCAAGGCGGAGGGAGTTGCCTCAAACCTGTATATAGCCAAGAAAGGCGCTGTGAAAAGCGTTGCCACGGACGTCTGGCATAGGACCAAGTAGATAGGCGCCGTGCGGCTTGTGGAGAGCTTGCTGGTAACTATAAGTGCCGCGTAAAACGCGGCACTCAACACTGCGAACAGGAGACCTAGGGGCGTAACATAGCTGGCATACCCCACTAGCAAGGCTACGCCCGTGAACGAGATCAACAAGGCTAGGAACTTTGGCTTCTGCATTTTCTCGCCAAGGAAGTGCATGTAGACGCTGGCCATTATAGGGCCAGCATAGTAGATCATAACGGCGGTGGACACCGGCATTAGGGCTGTGGCGTAGAAGAGGAAAATCCAGTTAAGCGCAAGGAAGACGCCAGACAAAACCGCAGTTAAGCCGCCACACGCGAAGCGGCGTAGAGCTACGGCCAGCAAGACGGCAGTAATTGCCACCCTGAAGAAGACAAACACGGGCGAAGGAAGTCCAGAAAGCTTGAATATTACAGGCACGCTACCCCAAATAGCCGTCACCGCCAACATTTCAAATATGCCGACTGCGACTTGACTCCTCATGTCACGACTTGCGAAAAACCAACACGTGAGTGCCCGATTCCCTTCCCGTGGGATACACCCTATACTGCGCCATCAGCTTCAAGCCGAGCGCAGACGCCGCGCCTACAAACTTCTCCACCGACGTCTCCCTCTCCTCTATGTAAGCCGCCCCAAGCAAAAGCGACGTCAGCTCAAGCCGGTAGAAGTGGAGAAAAGCCTTCTCCACGTCGTCTCCGCCTCCGCCAAGCTCTTTGGATATGTCGTGGTACGTCTTCGCCAGGATGTCTAAGGCTAATCTTACCCTCCCCTCCCTGGCTACATGATATGCAGATAGAAGCTCCACGCGGAACTTATTCAGCGGGATGTCTAGGAGATAGCGCAAATGATGCGCTATTACGTTTCTCCGCCTCTCCAGCTCGCTGTCGTAGTCCGCTATAAATTCGTCAGCGACGATGAGCAGACCGCCGGCTCTTAACCTCGACGACAGCCATTTAAGGAAATTATCAAGATGCGAGGCCCCAAACGAAACCACGGCGGAGGCGCCGGCAGGCACGTCGTCTAGCACCGGGACCGGACTCAACTTTTTGAAAAACGGCGAAGATTCTACACAGGATATTTTCGCGCTAGGCAGAAGCTCGGCCAGCATTTTCTCGTGATAGGCAGGGCCGCATCCCACGCTGACTATCTCCGTGACTCCGCGCCTATAGAGCTTATACGCGACGTATACGGCCTGCTCGGCGTAGCCAGGATGCAGGGGTTCGTAGATGAAGTATTCATACACGTCGAAGTTCTGCTCAAACGACGTCGCTCTTAGATGCGGAGGGCTCGCGCTTCTTGTCTCCACAACGGCTTTAGGCAACGTCGGCCTGCCAGCCAACGTGTTGTATTCGGCAGAGAGAACGTCGAAAAGCAGTAGATCTAAATACCTCTCCGGTGGCTGCCTCTTGTTTACCGCAGAAATCGCGTAGGCGAGAACCTCGTTGTCCACGTCTGGCTCAAGCAGATCCCTAACCCCCTCCGGAGCTAGCGGCGTTGCGTTGAGGTACCACCTCTTGACAGGTCTTATCTGCGAGCGGTAAAACATAGACACGACAGCGACAGCGCCGCCGCCCACAGCCATGTAAAAGTGGGGCTCCCCGCCGTAGAATTTGGCCGTCTCCCCCTCCCAGACGTATTTAGGCGCATCGAGAGGCCCCACTATCATAGCGCCTTCGATTACGTGAACAACTTCAAGCGGCGAGTTTTCATGAGGCTCCGCGTAGCGCACCGCCCCAGCCCCCAGCCGCATGATATATACCTCCTTGCCGTTTCTCCGTTCTATTAAACGAACTTCGACGCCGTTTTCAGCAACGAACAAACTCGGCTCCATAAGTTCGCCGAATGTGACGCCTAAGGCGTTGGCGATTTTCCACAGAGTAGAGATTGTGGGGCTTACCCTTCCCTGCTCAACGGCCCACAATGCCGATTTAGACATCCCCACCAACTTAGCTAGTTGAGACAAGGTGAGGCCCCTCTTTTCTCTGAGCTCCGCAATCATTTTCCCAACGGCTACCTCCACATCAGTTCTATGTTTAGAACTTAAAAATTTGCTCAGCCCGTCCGTCGCTACTCACCCTTCGTCCACCAACACACTCATCACCGAGGGTTCTAGGTGCAGGGGCTATTATCCTTTTTTCCAGCTGAGGAGGATCCCCACGTTGCTTGTTAGTTTTATCTGAACCCTGTTTTTCTCTAGGAGCGGCGGTAGCTTGAGCTTGGGCCACGCTCCGCCGTAGTAGAAATAGAGGTAGCCCAAGTCCCCGGGGTCCACGCCGAGTGCCTGCGCCGTGGTGTAGTCTACTTCGGCGCAGTTCTCGCCGGTCACCAACACGCCCCAGTACCGCTGGAAGCCTTTTATGGGGCCGTCGCCTTCTATTACAAACTTGCCGTCTGCTATGCAGTAGGTGTTTCTCTGCATCTTGTATATGTCGGCGATGTATTTATACAAAGCCCTGAAGCCTTCGTAGAGGTTCTGCGACTCCTTCGGTTCCAAGATCTGCAGAGCCGCGGTGGGCGTGGTGAGGTATAGTATTGTCTGTGGGTGGCTCACCGGGATGGCGATTACGATCTTCACAAGAGACTCATCAAAAGCGGCCCTAAGCGCCCTGACCGAGATCTTGGTCCCTCTCAGCGTCTCCAGCTCCAGCTTGTAGTCGGCGTGTTGATGCGGCGGCAGGATCCTAGCGCCGTATTTGCCGGCGAGCTTCTCCAAGCCCATGATCTTCACGGCCTTCTCGAAATACGACTTGGGCATGGAGAAGGTAATCGCCACGTCCCTACCCTGGAGACTCTGCAGAACAGCCTCTACAAGCTCCGTGCGGGGGTTCGCCTGCGACGGGATATAACTGTGTACCGCAAGGACGAGCAAGGCGTCTTTTCTCGGTATTGACAACTCCCCGTCTGCGGGATGCGCGTCAACCACGTCGGTAATAACATGTCTAGAAATAAATTTGTTACTAGAACCCGTGCCGATACGGCTCCGTGGGCTTCACCAACTCCCTAAGGAGCACCGTCGCGTAGCTACCCCTCGGCAACGTAAACCGGAGCTCCACGTCTTTTCCCGCGACACGCCAGCGGAAATCCCTCGCCTCCAGCCGGGTTTTCCTGTAGCCTCCATATGCCCTAAGCCCCCTGGGCATTTTTAGGAAGGACTCCATCTCCAGACCCTCCTCCTTCAACACGCGGAGCAACGCCTCCCCCACCTTACCCCGCGGCATCCGGGCGCCAGGACCTACGACGGGCAGGACCACCTCGCCGCCGAGGCCCTCCACGTAGTAGACCACCTGGCCGTTTAGCTCGACCAGATCTCCCTCAACAGGCTTCTCGAGGGGACCCAGCTCCATCCGCCTAGAGAGGAAGATGTTGAACACGTAGGACTGGGCGGCCTCCACGTATATCCTGAGTATCTGGACCGGTATGGACATTACGGCGTTCCACAGATCCACGCCGCTTGCCAGCCTTCTGAGCACCGCCCTCTCCTCGATAAACTTCTTGGGGAACGCCTCCAGCGCCTTTTGGTACTCCCCCCTACACGCAAGCTCCCTGGCCTTCTTCGCAGAGTCGGACTCGTGGGGGAAAATTCTGCAGAACATGATGTCGAGGAAGGCCTCGGCGTCTTTCCTCAGAAGCGCCTTGCCCAGGAGGTGGCTGACCGGCCTGATCGTGCCGAAGCGTTGGTAGCCGTAGTAGTTGGGCAGGGCGACCGCGTGTATCATCTTCAGCGCCTCCTCCACACATTCCATCTTTTCCACCGAGCGGATCACTACGGTGAACCTATTGCCGTAGATCACAGAGGGCGTTATGGGCCTGTCCATGGGCCAAAGACCTAGAAACTCCACGTTGGGGATCTTGGGCAGATTAGCCGCGTCGCCTCTTACCGAGATTATCTGCGACGTCACCGCCCTGGTGTCCTTTATCCCGCCTATGGAGACGTCCCTAGGGCTCAACCCAAGCGCCTTTGAGAGACGTATGACGAGCTTCAGGGTATCCACGTTGCGCTTAACCACGTGGATCCACGTCCAGTTGCCTACCCTCGGCTGGAGAGAGACCCCGCCCACGGCGACGACTGTGCCGTCTGCCAACACCTCCTCCACCACGAAGTCCTCCGGACTCGCCTTAATCACGCCGCCCGAGGGGCAGGTGGCGGTGACGTAATACCACATGCCGAGCTCCTTGTCGAAAGGCGGGGCTTGAATCACGATACAGCATACAAGCTACTTAAAAAGTAGAAATCCACATATGGCGATGGCAAATGTATACCTAGGGCCTGCGGGTATCCCCCAATATGTCGTCAAGGCTAAGTCCACGCTTGATGCAGTGAAGGCGGTGAGGGAGCTGGGCCTCAACGCCATGGAGGTGGAGTTTGTGCAGGGGGTTCGCATGTCTAGGGAGTTGGCTAAGCAGGTGGGGAGGGCGGCTAGGGACTACCGCGTGAGGCTCTCGGTGCACGCCCCCTATTTCATAAACCTGTGCTCCGAGGAGGCGGAGAAGGTGGAGAAGTCGCGGCGGAGGCTTGTTGATTCCCTCGACAGGGCGTACCACATGGAGGCTTGGGTCGTGGTGGTACATGCCGCATACTACGGGAAGCTGGGCCCGGAGAGGTGCTACGAGAAGGTTAAGGAGGAGCTGGAGCGGGCGTATAAGGAGTCCGGCATCGGGTCGGGCGTCTACGTAGGCGTGGAGGTAACCGCCAGGAACAACCAATTCGGCAGCGTAGAGGAGGCGTTTAGGCTGGCTAAGGAGCTCCCCTTCGTGACGCCGGTCATAGACTGGGGACACCTCTATGCGAGGAACGAGGGCGCGATAAACTACGGCGAGATCTTAGACCTCTGGACTAGGGAGTTCGGCGGGAGGCATATGCATACCCACTTCACCTCGGTGCGGTACCGCAACGGGAGGTTTGTAGACGAGCATGAGCCGGTGGAGCGGGACATGCCGCCGTTTGAGCCCCTAGCAAAAGAGCTTAAGACACGTGATATGACCATCACGCTTATATGCGAATCGCCGCTCCTGGAGAAAGACGCGCTCCTTATGAAGGAGATCCTAGAAAGAAACGGGGTGAACCTGGCGGACTAGCGGCTGTTTCAGCTCGCGGGGCCCCCTGAATTTGTTTACCAGCTCCGCCTTCAGCCTCTCTAGGCATGCCCCTCTTCCTCAGCGCCACCGTAAAGGCGCAGAGCCTCGCGTTGATCACCTCAGGCAAGAGGCCGCATTCCACGTCTTTCCCCCAGCTCTTCATTTCCTTCACCTCCTCAGCCAATGCAAGCCCCTTGCCCCGACATCCTTGACCTTCCTCCCCTAGAGGCGGCCCTTCTCCACCTTCCCATCTTCGGAGGTGATCCTTGAAAACTTGGTCGAAGAACCGCTAGGCGTCAGCTACCTCAGGCTCCAGCTTCCCAAGCCTGGTCAAGACGAATCTATTTCATCGGTAGAAACCTTCCCGCGTCTCTTTACCCGCTCGTGTTCCTTCATGATTTCCCGGGCAACCTCGTCGGAAGTACCTGCGTCTCGTGAGGCATTGTAGACCTTGTCGCTTAGGTATTCCTCCTCCCGGCCTGATCTCTTGAACTTTAGCTATATGGACATGTGGGATCTTTACAGAAAACTTTTTCAATAAGCCGCTCCGTTGGTTGTGTGAAGAAGGTGGTGACGGCCCTTGATCTGCTGGCGGCCGTTGCCGAGATGTCCAGCGCGGTCGGCGGCAAGGTGGAGAACATCTACCGGACGGGGGCTGGGTACATCTTTAAGCTGTCGTCTGGCTACATAGCCGCGACGAGGTTTAGAGTTTCCCTCACCGGCGTCGTTCCTGAGAAGACTCACGAAGGCGCTGAGACCCTTAGGGGCCTTTTCCGCGACGAGCGGCTGGCGGTGGTTTCCATGCCCCGGTTTGACCGCATAGTGGAGCTCAGCTTCAGCTCGGGGAGGCTTGTGGCTGAGCTACTAGAGCCTTTCAACATGGCCGCCGTGAGGGAGGGGAGGGTCGTATGGCTTCTCCACAGCTACAGAGGCAAAGACCGCGAGCTGAGGCCCGGCCTGCCGTATGTGTATCCGCCGGCCGTCTTTGTCGACGTGTTAACCGCCGACGTAGACGCCATAGAGAAGGCCATCGACCCCAACGACGTGAGGAGGAGCTTAATCAGGCGGCTGGGCACGGGGCCTGAGCTTGCAGATGAGCTCATAGCCCGCGCCGGCACGCCGCCCCGGGCGCTTGCCGAGGAGCTGAAGGCCCTGGTGGAACGCGTCCGTTCAGGTAGGCTGGAGCCGGCCGTGTGTATAAGGGGTGGCGTCCCCGTGACTGTTCTGCCCATTAGACCTGTGTCGATTCAATGCGACGAGGTTAGACAATTCGACCACTTCTGGGCCGCGTTGGATTACTACTTCACACCCCTTGAGCTCGAGTCGGCGGCTACGCAGAAAACTCAGGGGCTCGCGCTTAGGCGCAGAAAGCTCGAGGCGACAATCGCCGAGCTTGAAAAGAAGGTTCCTGAATACAGGGCCGAAGCGGCGAGGCTTAAGACCATTGCACACAAGCTCCTCATGTATAAGTCGGAAATCGAAGAGGCGTTAGGCGGCAGGGAGAGCGGTGTACGTGTAGTAAACGTAAACGGTTCTAGAGTAAAAGTAGAGCTTCCAGAAGGCGACGTCGTGGAGGTAGCCAGAGGCGTGCCGCTGGGCCGCCAAGTCACGAATCTTTTCAACGAGGCAAAGGAGATGGAGGAGAAGGCGTCTAAGGCTGTTCAGGTGCTGGAGAGGCTCAAGAAGGAGCTTGCGAAGGTGGAGGAGGAACAGCGCCGCATTGAGGAGGAGGTAAGGGCCTCTGCCAAAGCTGTGGCTAAGAAGAGCTGGTTTGAGAAGTTCCGCTGGAGCATCACAGCTGGCAAGAGGCCGATGATAGGGGGAAGAGACGCGTCGCAGAACGAGACGGTCGTCAGGAAGTATCTAAAGGATCACTACCTCTTTTTCCACGCAGACATTCCCGGCGCCTCGGCCGTCGTGACCCCGCCTATGGACGACTTGCTTGAGGTGTACCAAGTGGCGCAGTTCGCCGCAGCCTACAGCAGGGCGTGGAAGATAGGCATACACGCCATAGACGTCTACTACGTCCGCGGCGAGCAGGTGTCTAAACAGCCGCCCTCTGGGCAGTACCTGGCCAAGGGATCCTTCATGGTCTACGGCAAGAGGGAATATGTCAGGAACGTCCGCCTCGAGCTGGCGATAGGTTGCAGGAGAGACGGCGACGTCTACAGAGCCGTGGCTGCGCCGCCGAGATCCGCACCTCTGCTCGCTGAGAAATACGTCGTTGTGACGCCCGGCAACGTGGAGAAGAACAAGCTGGCTAAAGAAATCGCCAAGCTGGGTAAATGCTCCATAGACGACATCGCGGTAGCCCTCCCGGGCCCGTCAAGGATTTCAGAGGAGGGACGCGGCTCCCCAATTCCCTGGGAGGAGGTGGAGCAGATATTCGCCACGTGGTAGACTGCGAATTCAAAGGCCCACTTCGCGTGGACTGTGTATACGTCGACGCGATGCTGGGGTGGCTGGCCCGCATGTTGCGGATACTCTTTGGCCTATCCGCCGTGTACAAGACGGAGCTGGACGACGCAGAGCTCGTCACTACAGAGTGTCTGGTGATTACGCGCGATAGGGAGCTCTTCAGACGCAGAAGGGGGCCCACAATCCTTCTCGCAACAGAGGACCACGTTAAGTGGATAGCCGCGTTCCTCCGGCTTGGTTTAAAGCCGTTTGAGAAATCCGTATGTCCCCTGTGCGGTGGTCAGCTTCTTGAAGTTCCCTGCGCAGAGGCGGAGAAAGCCGTGGGGCACAGGGTGTTGAGCCACGTGTGTTGGCGGTGCTCATCCTGCGGCCGCTACTACTGGGTGGGGTCCCACTGGCGCAGGTTGCTACAGCTGGTGCAGGACGCTGAGAAGACGGTCATACAATGTCGGGGCATTGGTTGAGCAGTTTGAGCACGAAGGGCGTGAAGTACAGTATGGAGGTCAGCACCTCGGCCGCGTTGGCCAGCTTCAGCACCTTCCTGAGCTGGCTACAGGTGAAGAGACCGCCGCTGTATATAATAGGAGTGTCGGGCCCCACAAGCCCCCTTATTCTTCCCAGCATCCTAACGCCGTATTTGTAGACCAAAAGTCCGCTGAGGCCGCCCCTCCCCACGCTGATGCGGCGGTCCTCCACCGGGAAGGTGTTGGTCACCACCAGGCCCCACCCCATCCTCCTCGCCGCTTTAACCACCAACGGCATGTTTGTCCCAGGCCCTATCTTGATGAAGATGGGGAGATCCACCCGGTAGTGCTCCTCGGCGATATGAGGTTTGACGACCTCCAGCACGTCCCTCATCTTATACACGCTGTAGACCTCAACCCCGGCTTCGGCCTTGACCTTTGCGGCCCCGCACTGCTCTCTATCCAGGAAAACAAGCACCCCCGTAGCCACGCCGCCGGCGGATCTCACGGCGTGGAGAGCCCCGGAGACGCTTCTGCCCGTGGTCAACACGTCGTCTACAACTAAAACCCCCCTGCCCGTGACGTCTGCGCCCTCCACCAGGCGCCCAGTTCCGTACCCCTTAGCCTCCGGACGCACATAGCCGATGGGCTTGCCCATTAGGTAGCCCAACACAGAGGCGTAGGGTATGCCGCCCGTCGCCACGCCGACGACGACGTCGAAGTCCAGCCCAGCCGCCGCCTCGCGGTACCTCTCCACAACCCACCTAAACAAATCCGCCTCCCCCAACACGCCGCGGAGATCAACATAAAACGGGCTCTCCAGACCGCTGGAAAGCTTAAACCTACCGAACTTCAAAATCCCACGTTCTACAAACTTCTCAATCATAACAAGTCACCAAGCTCGTGGTACCGGCCGCAGTAAGCGCAGACAAACAGCGGCGGCTCCCTCCGCACTAAGTAAAACGCAGGCTCCACAGGCTCCCTAGGAGCATTGGTCACACAGCTTGGGTTTTTACACTTAAACCTACCCCTGATGACCTCCGGAGGCGACACCTTAAACTTCTTCACCACCTTAAAACTCCTCACGATGTTGATAGTCGCCGTAGGCGCCACCGCGGAAATTATGTTCACCTCCTCAGGTGTCAGCTCACGCCCCTCGATCTTAACAATATCCTTCTTACCCAGCTTGCCAGACTCGACGTTCATAACAAGCGCCACGCGCACGCCCTCCCTCCCAGTTATGCCCAAGACCCTAAGCACGGCGAGAGCCCTCCCCGCCGGTATGTGGTCTATGACAGTCCCATGCTCGATCTTGCTAACAATAAGCTCCCTAGACATCATCAATACCACAAACCCCCTTTAAAAGAATTTAACGAATGCGGGGGGTGGGATTCGAACCCACGCAGGCCTACGCCACAGGGTCTTAAGCCCTGCCCCTCTAGCCGGGCGGACAGCCGCCCGCCCCATTGACCTGGCTCGGGCACCCCCGCCCCGTTCAAACCCTCCCCTCAAGGTTTTAAACTTTTCGCAGGTGTTGCTGGCTACGCGCCACGCTTGAGCAGTGGGGCAAAAAGGGACGCTACAAGTGTCTGATCGCCCTCTCGGCGATATAGACCATGTGGTCGTCTCGTACTACGGTAGCCCTGTCTCGGAGGGGGTCAACCTAGACGTGAAGGCTGGCGTCTTGGTGGGCTTCCCCATACCAGACGTGAAGTCGAGGGAGCTGTGGCTGAAGAGACGTATACTCAACGGGCTGGGGTTCGATGGTTACAAATACGCGGTGTTGTTCACAGCGGTGAACCACGTGATCCAAGCCGCCGGCAGAGTGATGAGGAACTTAGCCAGAGAGAAAAAGCTCCTACTACTCATCGACGACAGATTTACCCAGTATAAACACCTACTCCCCCCGTATCTCAAGCCCTGAAGTAGGTTAAAAAGGGGGACATATGGTGTGGGAGCTTGTCCTCCTAGCGGTGCTTTTCGCCGCTTCTCTAAAAAACGGCATATTCATAGGCATCGGGAAGAGGGGGCCTGTATATCTTCCGCTCGATAGACATGTAATAATCACAGGCCCCACCCGCAGCGGCAAGACCAAACTCGCCAAAAAGATAATAAAGCGAGCTGGCCTACCTGCCTTGGTCCTGGACTGGCACGGGGAATACGGCGGGTTGCGGGTAGACGCCAGGTTGCTTAAGATCTCCCTTGAGAACTTCGACAAGAAGCTTCTGGCCGAGATCCTCGGCCTCGCCTTGAACCTCAACGAGCCCAGCGTCTACTTCCTCTACCGCGCCATTAGGCAACGACGCCTAGCCGCGTTGAGAGACATTGTGGCGGCGCTGGAGGACTTCCTAGTCACGACGAGGAGCGAGGTGGAGATGAAAGCCGCCATCGCGAGGCGGCTTGAGTATATACTCGACGTGTTTGAAGGCGGGAGGATCCCCCTCGAGAAGCTGTTTACCACGAAGAAGACGGTGGCTGTGGACCTATCCCGCCTGAGACTATACGAGGAGAAGGTCTTGATAGCCCTTTTCGTCTTGGCGTCGCTTTACAACCATCTTTTTGAGAAGGGGGTGGCGAAGGGGCCCGAGAGGTTGCTGGTGGTAGATGAGGCGCAGAACATTATGAAGCGCGGGGACGTGGTGAAGTACCTGGTGTTTGAAAGCGCCAAGTACGGCCTCAGGGTGGTCCTCGTCAGCAACGAGATGCCGCCGCAGGATCTTCTGGTACATGGGACGCACATAGTCACCCAGCCGCACTACACCTACAACATTAAGGCTAAGCGGTCTGCAGTGTTGAGGAACAACGAAGCGGAGGAGCTATGGACGATGTAGAGAAGGTGGTGAGGCTTTTAGGTTTGGAAATAGATGAGTTAAATCCATGTGACATATATATTAACTACTTTATGCAGTATATCGCAAGTATTGAGAGAGAAATCCACGCAATAAAAAGTAAAATCAGATATCTTGAAGATAGATGCTTTAAAAATGTCAAAGAAATAAATAAATAGGAGGATTTTCTTTAAATATATGGCCGATATACGAACCCTATCGCGTACTTACGCCGATAAAACCGATTCTTTCCGCATCAAGCTCATCACTATTAAATTCCTCCAGGGCCAGGTCCAGAACGCCAAGGGCAACCTCATAACCTTCAGGCCGTCTAAAGTGGCCCAAGATCTTCACCTATACGGCCGCCAGGACCTAAGGGCGAAGACCGTCTTGATAAGGGCGTTCCTCGACGACTTGGTGCAGAGAGGCTACATCACAATAATTAAACGAAGCGCCAGAGGCAAGGTCTACGGCCTGTACAAAAACAACAAGTTCTGGGACATGCTCACCATACACGAGCCGGAAAAAGTCCTCGAGCTGTTGGAGGCGGAGAAAATAGGCACCTAGCCTGAGCATTGGCGTTAAATACCTAAACACCCCCCCTTAGGTGGACGCCGTAGAGCTCTTACAGTTTTTACGCAGAAAATACAAGAAAGACAGCTACAAGGCGGCTCTTGTGGGGACCTACAAAGACGGACGATACGTGGAGCCCCCGCCTCTCCAGACAGGCATGTATCTGTTCCTCGCGCCGCTGGTGCTGTCGGCGGTTCCCGTGTTGCTAGTAAAAAACATGTGGCTCCAGTGGGCCGCCGGCGTTGCGGTGATACTCGGGGCCTACATGGCCCTTTATCTATACCTCAGGAAAAACTGCCTAATTCCAGACGAGGTCAAGGTTGTGCGGACAAACCACGGAGACGTGGAGAGCCTCAGGCGGAACAAGCTTAACATCCTCGAAAACCCCTCAACGCTCCCCGACGACTATGAGCTTTACTACGCGCGGCCCGGCGTATGTGTGGCGCGGGACAAGAGAGCAAACGCCTTCACCCTAGACGGGCCCCTCGGACCCGTGATATACTTCACCACTGGGCTCTTCGCAAGGCTTGGGCCCGAGGAGCTCCAGGCGGTGTTGGAACACGAGAGGGGGCACATCAAGTATAGACACACCCACAAACTCCTCGCCTTCCTCATCGCCGAATACACGTTGCGCCTCCCGCTGGTCCACCTAGTATACGCAAAATACTCCATCACGCTCCTCGCCCTCCACCTAATAGGCGTAGCCTTCCTCTTCACCGCGGTGTTGCAAGCCTTCGAGTTCGAGGCGGATAGATACGCCGCGGCGAGACACAGAGACCGCCTCGTCTCTGCGCTCGTCAAGCTGGACTGGAACGGCATAGTGGAATCCGTCATAAGCCCCCTCGCCGCCAGACTCACCCTACTAGCCAGGACGCACCCCCTGACCATTGACAGGATAAGGAAGCTCGATGCAGTTCCTCACTAGGCTGGCACGGACTGCAGAGCAGCTAGAAAGAGTTGCGCAGAAGTACGAAGACGAAGACCTAAAAGCCCTGGTGGCCGATCTTTACAAACAACTCACCGTAGTGATAAACATCCTCGAGAAGATATACTCCATATACACCGAGCTGGATATACTCGTCAGAACCGACCTCAAAATAGAGCCAGGTCTCTACCTAGACGCGGAAACCCCCCAGCAACCAGAAAAACTGGCGGAATACGTAGAGAAGCTGAAAAACGCAGGTCACGACCCCAACAAAGTCGTGGCGTATCTACTCGGGACAGGCATAGCCCACGTAGAAAACAGAAACGGGGAACTATACATAGTACCACACGCCAAAAAGCGCTGAGGCGTCAACCCACCGAATCAGCGCTATTAACCCTGATCATCTATCACCCAGCCTGGTCTCGTCACCACTGAGGACGGGGCGGGGGGTTAATATTTTTGCAACTGACCTCCTCCCCGCCCCGGGAATTATTCCCCTTCGGGCGGTTCATCGGCCCCCTCGTCCCGCCTTCATTGGCGCCTTGGGCGGGGGTCATGGGGGCGGCCCGGGCCAGCACCGCGGGCCACTGGGAGCTGGCCTTCAGCGCCATGAGCGAGGCCAAGACGGCGTGTATAATGGGCCGCGGAATGATGGGATTCGCCTTCCTCACAACTTCCTTAGGCACGATCCCCTTTCCCAGCCTCTTCCTCGCTTCCTTCACGTCCCACCAGACGCCTTTCACCCACCCAGTGGGGGTGGCTTTCCATAGCATGTTAAGGACGGCCGCCGCGTCTCTATCCACGGTGTGGCCGCGGGGGCAGTGTAGTACATGCCAATCGCCGCCGTTTTTCAACAAGGCGAAGTGTATTGGACAGACCTTGCTGTTTCTAAAGCTGGAGACGTAGAAAACCACAGAGCCGACCTCCCTCGCCTTGTCCTCTATTGACTTAAGCAACTTCTTAAACGGCGTCTGCTTAATGCGATGTCTCAGCTTTCTTTCCTTCACCCTTTTCTCCTCAACGCCGATCATTTCCTCTTGTGGGTTTTTGCCAAGCTCCTCGGTTATGATTACGGCGGGGCTTCTCGTCATCTCGCGGGCGACCTGCTTTATGCGGCCCTCCTTCCGCCTCCTTTCGCGGAGTCTCTTCGCAAATTTTCTAAACTCCCTCGTGTCTGTGACATTTTGCACTTTTTCTTCGTCGTCTCCCCCGGCGTATGGGTATTTTCTTTTAAGCTCCTCCAGCTTTGCGTTTCTGACGGCTTCGTACCGCTTGGCAAGCCTGCCGAAGTCTGTCTTTATGGAGAAGACGGCTGGATTAAGGTATTGCCTATTCCAGCTGGCCATCGGCCTACCGTGGCCTAGAGACTCAACCTGGCGACTGCTACCGAGTTTTCGTTCACGTCCAACGCAACGACCTCCGCCGGAGGCTTCCTCTCGGGCTTCACGTCGAATACAAATACCGCGTACCATCTGCCCCTCCGCCGCTTCAGCATCAGCGTGGAGGCAAGCTCGGCTTTTCCCCTCAGCGTCTTCCACCAGTAGAGCCAGAACCTCCTATGCGGCTTTATCCAAACCTCCCTCCTCCCACCGGGGAGAGACACGGCGATTTTGACGGGAGCCGCGGTGCTGATGGCTTTCTTGTAGCTCCAGCTGTCTTTAGCAAATCTTATCGAAACCCACCGAACCTCTGGGCGGGGTTTGTGGACTCGGCCATCTCTCTTCAGCGCGAGAAACGACTTGCCGATTTCTACGCCTTGGTTCATAGCCTGCTGGATCAGCTGGGCGGGCAAGGGGTACTGCTTTCTGAAGCGGCGGTACAGATCGTTGTACTTCTCCTTTTCCAGCGTCCCTCTCTCTGCGACGTAGGCGGCTACCTCCTCCACGATGCGGCGGTATGGTTCCTCCACGGCGGAAAGCTCAGGCGGTGGGCACTCAAGCTCTACAGCAATAGCTCTCCTCACCCTCTCCATGCACCCACCTCCCCTAAAAACTTTAACGAACCGCATCCCCGCCCCATGCAGGTACTGACTTGCAGGACTAATTATGCTTGTGAGCAAATCCCTGAGGGGATGTACCTGAAGGGCGGCGGCATAAAAAGGGGATTTGTAAAAAGGATTCAGCGTCTGCTACATCAACTCTCCCAAAGGGGCAGTAGTTTACCAAATTGATTAACGTTTTCTTGCCTATGGATAAGTTCTATCAATTGTACCCATCGAGCTACTTAGAAGCCGTGTACCTAGTTCGTACGCTACATAAAGAAGAAAAGGCGAGGAGCCTGATTAAGAAATACGTCGATAAAGCTAAAGTGGTAGTTGCGTTAAGCGGTAAAGACAGCATCGTTTTGCAAGTAGTCGAGATACCTCCTCAACACGCCAGCCACATCTACCCCGGTCCGGAACTTCCTCCTGTAGTCACCCGCCACGACCCTCGCCGTGCCTCCGCTCAGCACAACCTCGGCGGTGGAGGTGGGGGACACGTAGGGCCGATACCT
>Ga0080008_138228_pt1 | contig 15284 bp, 16 predicted proteins | sample ConCONMetagenome_FD_69211 | JGI IMG/M metagenome (GOLD analysis project Ga0080008, IMG submission 69211) | Hot spring microbial streamer communities from Conch Spring, Yellowstone National Park, USA - CON_C (SPADES assembly) (version 2) | ecosystem: Environmental > Aquatic > Thermal springs > Hot...
TTGGCCCTTATCAGAGGCGTCGGTCTACCCACCTGGATATACCTCTCCCACACCTCCTCAGGAATCTTGACATACCTCTCAGTCGAGAACTCCAGCCTCAACGGCTCCGAAGGCACCACCCGCTTAAGGAGCTCCAACCTCCTCCCGTTGTCAGGATCCTGAGGCGGCGGAAGCGGCTCCGGCAGATCAGCCAAAATGTTGTACCACCTATCCGGCAACTCCTCCGGGGGCAGGTCAACCCTCAACCTATCCGGCATAAATCCCCCAAATAAATTGCCTATATAACAATTCACGACCCCTATATTCTCCACAATCACGAAGCTGTGCTCGCCGATGCAGGCATATTTGCAGTCACCCCTTTCGACATACAGTCTATATCAGGCCCCCTCTAGGTCTGAGCATCCAGACTCCACAGAGAGGACAAGCCTAAGTGTTATCAACCTCCGCGATGCCCTCGCCCGACACCACAGCGAACCCCACGTCGCCAGCGACCCCCTTCACCACCCGGAACGGCGGAGGTCGAGGGCTTGCGACCCTCCCCCCACGCTCCACTTCCTCTCGACCAGGTCGGCCCAGGCCTTGAACAGAAGCGCAGTCTCGGGGCGCCCGCCACGCTCCACTTCCTCTCGTTACAACACGCACCCCTAAGCCGCCAGACCCCCCAGATCCAGCAAGTCCACACCGCGCCCCAGCCCGAGACTCGGCCCGCCGCCCTATATCTTCTGACAAGCGGCTACGGCTAATCAGCCTCCCCTCCGTGGGACCGACAAGCGTCGCGGCGTGTGCCCAGCGGCTTAGAAGAGGTTGGGCGCCGCGTTAAATATTTAACCAGCTGTTTAAAATTCGGCGTTTATAAATCGTCGTGCAAAATGCGCTTTATCTTTGTCTAGTCGTCCCACTCCTTCGCCGTGTTGGTTTTGCAAAGCGGAGATCTAGTTTATAAAACGTCGTGCAATTTCTCGGCATAAGCCGACGCCGAGGAGAAAAAACACGCAGATACTCTACACACCCGACACATTTTGCCTATAGACAAGACCCGGAAACCCACACAGCCCAACCCAAGCACCACCGAGCCAAAACACAGACAAAAAACTTAAAAACCCATACATTCAAAACTCCACAAGACCCGGCATCTCAAACAGAGAATTGAAACTGCTCCATGTAGTACGCTCGCTCCACGATTTCGAAGAGCATGCCGTGGGTTGCATCTCAAATAGAGAATTGAAACATCAGCGCTTGATCAGTCGCGTATTGGCCGTACGCCTGCCCGCATCTCAAATAGAGAATTGAAACGTTTGTGTAAGGACTCTTTGATATTCAGCCCAAGCACGCTGCATCTCAAATAGAGAATTGAAACGGCTCTCTGCAGACACCCGCTTGGGGAGCGCTAGCAGAAACAGCATCTCAAATAGAGAATTGAAACGGCTCTCTGCAGACACCCGCTTGGGGAGCGCTAGCAGAAACAGCATCTCAAATAGAGAATTGAAACGGCTCTCTGCAGACACCCGCTTGGGGAGCGCTAGCAGAAACAGCATCTCAAATAGAGAATTGAAACGTGAATATGTTCCACATCACAAACGCCACCACCACGACCAAAGGCATCTCAAATAGAGAATTGAAACTCACACACCGCCACGGCCACGTTGGCGCCTAACCTCCGCTTCATGCATCTCAAATAGAGAATTGAAACAGATACAACACGCCGCCTTGGTCGATCCAGTACGTGCTAGGCATCTCAAATAGACAATTGAAACTCCCCGCCATGTCGGCTCAAGCATTAGACGGCAGAACATGGCGCATCTCAAATAGAGAATTGAAACTCGACGCCGCGCGCGAGACCCATGACGACGGCGTAGCCCACCTCTGGCATCTCAAGATAGAGAATTGAAACTATACCAACAGCGCGTCCAGCACCACGCCGAATATTATTAGTGCATCTCAAATAGAGCATTGAAACAGCCCAACTTCGAGGTCATGAACCCAGGTAAAAGGCCTTTCGGCATCTCAAATAGAGAATTGAAACAAGTCTGCTTCGGTCTTCGCCTGGGGGATGGGCACGGCGGGCATCTCAAATAGAGAAATGAAACCATAGTTTGCAACCCAGGCAGTGACGTAGGCAGGCCTGTCAGGGGCATCTCAAATAGAGAATTGAAACGCCGACGCTGAACATCAGCGTTAAGTCTGCCAAGTCGTAGAGGCATCTCAAATAGAGAATTGAAACAGCCACTACCAGCCCAGGCGGTGGATTGCGGTGGATATGCATCTCAAATAGAGAATTGAAACGCTGGAGAAGTAGCTCAAGCAACGTGGTTCTGTCCATCCCCGCATCTCAAATTAGAGAATTGAAACAATGCGCCCGCCACCTTCGCCAGCGTGGGTAGCTTTGCCACAGTGCATCTCAAATAGAGAATTGAAACCATATCTCCGCTATGGCGTCTTCTACTCTTCTACTCCTCATGGCACCTCAAATAGAGAATTGAAACGTTTGCAGAACCGCCGATGCTCATGTGGTGGTAGAATATCGCATCTCAAATAGAGTATTGAAAAGACATCTTTAGATAGCCGCTGGCCCACTTCTTGATCAAATTATGCATCTCAAATAGAGAATTGAAACAATAACCTCCCCAGCACCACCTGCTCCACCTTGACGACGGCTATGCATTTCCGTATAGAGAATTGAAACACTTTTACATCCCCGCGCGGAGACGGGCCCAGCGCGCCGCTTGGACCGCAGGGGGCTTGCATGTAGCCGTGATAGCCGCGGTGCCCTATGAATACGGCAAGGAATCGGTCGAGAGATCGCTGAACGCGGTTGGGGAAACTTGATTGTCGTGGAGCCGCTCAACGGCGGTAGAATCTCAAGAGGGTTGAAACAGTGCGGCTTCGGCGTCCGCAGTCAGAGAACTAATGCCTTACCTGCCTCCCGCGGTTTAATTTGTTGCGGGATTAACGCCGTGTCCTCTCTGCCGCCATGTTATATAAGGAGGGGTCTGTACGACCTTTAGAAAGGTCTGCGGCGCAACTGACGAGACTTTCTAAGATACCTTTTTCAGCTTTCCCTCTCTTTCCAGCTTCTTGAGGGCTAGGTAGATAGGGGCTGGCCCGGTGTGCTTGGGGTGGTAGCATGCGCCGTCTTTAATCAGTTTTTTGAAGACGTGGTAGTTTATATGGGGGTTGTACGAGGAGGCCAATATCCTAACCACATCCGGCTTCTCCTCCTTCTTGACCGAGAGGGCATATTTGACAAAATGGTATACGTTGGGCGTGTAGATTACGTACACCCTTTCGACGCCTTGGAGGAGGTAGAGGTAATACGCCGAAAAGGACTCCGTGGCCGTCAGCACAGCGGAGTCGCAACTCCTCAGATTCTCAACCGCCTTTCCCAGATCCCCTCGGTAGGGCTGTAATAGCCAGTCGCAAAGGGGCCCTTGTGGCTGGGCGTACATCATGGCGAGCTCATGTGCCACGTATTCGCCGCTTTTATCTACAGCCTCTTTTAGTCTCTTGTCAAAGCGCGACGTAAGCTCCTCAAGCACGTACAGCGTGGCGTCGAAATTGAAGAGCCGGCCGACCTCGCGGTCATAAAGCGCTGTGCCCGCGGCCACCCTGGCCCAGGAGAGCCCCCTCCTCCCAGGGCCGAAAAACATCGGGAGGAGAACGGCGGGATGCACACTACACGGCTCAACTTCCACATCAACAAACTTAAACTTTAGAAACCTGTGGTAAAACAGTATCTTGAACTCGTGCACAAGCTCCTTCTTAGGATACTTAACCACCAGGGAGTGGCTAAACGCCTGAGCCAGTGCGAACAACACTTCGGTGGGCCAAGATCCCTCCAGCGACACCCCAACGCCCTCGTCATCCTCGCCCAGCCAGATAAACAGCTGGTTCTCTGGCAACGGTAAGCGCCACAAGCCACCGCGCCGCGTTTAGCAACATGTTCCGCCCCCTTAGATCCACAAAGTGAAGCGACGCGTCTAGAAACCTATGTGCGCCCGCGAACCTAACCTCCACAAATCAACAACAGACCCCTAATAAAAGTAACACATATGGGACCGCCGTAGCCCAACGCAAATCTATAGATGCCGTCAAGCCTGATCCCGGCGTGCCAAGCCCAACGCATCTCTCCACCGGCGGGTCTTCCCAAAACTCCGCATTCTGTCTCAGAGCCTCTCTCGACAGGCAACACCACAGGTGCGTTCCCGCGCCCAGTGACTATTCTCTCGCTGGCCGGTGCACAGATGCTCCGGTCCGGCCTCGCGCTAAGCGCCGCGCCGATTCCTCCGGCGCTATTTGCCGCAGAGCTTCTCCGGCTTGGCGGCGGTGGCGCGGACAGGAGGTCGAGTTAAACCACGTCGCTGACGGCGACGGCGCGGTAGAGACGCTCTGCGCACTCGCCATCGCCGAGCTTTACGCCGAGCGCAACCACCGGGAGCGCGACCACTGGGGGCGGCGTCTTGCTGAAATAGACCCCGTATATTGTGAGGTAGGGCTGGGTGGTTGCCACCGCGAGGTAGTAAAGTCCGCGCGCCCTGTCGAGAATGGCGCAGAGCTCCTCCCTATAGCGCAACACAGCCTCGGGGGTCACTTGGAATGGGGAGTAGTAGTCGCCTGTGTTGAGGTGCAGGACCAAGTAATCCGTAGGGCACGAGGAGTCTAGAGACTCGGCGGCGCCCTCCGACTCGCGGCGCAGCGCCACTACCCCTCCCTACGCCGCGAAGCACTCGGGCCCCTCCCCCTCGAGGGGGCCGAGAACCCCCCGCCACGGCATTCAGCGCAGATCTGCAACGCCCCCTCTTAAGCAAAACTAGGAGCATATGCTCTTATAGGGCCTAACCACCCTCACGTCCATTCCGCGTCTTTTGAAGTATTCCTTCGTCTTACTATCGAGCTTGAGCTCTCTGGAAACTATGACCAATTTCAGTTGGATGCTCCTGAACCTCGCCCGGGTCTGTTCCAGCTTGTCGACGAACTTCTTCTTGTAATGCCACGCGTCAGTCCTCTCGGTCACCTCAACGGCGAAAGACCGCGGACCGCACTTGCATATATATAGTTGACGATTGAGACGTTGGGCGGGACGTCGTTGCTGGAACGTCGGCAACATTGATTCTGAGAACCGCACTGTTCTTGGGGATCTGCCGTGCAGCAGCAGTCGGCTAAGAAGTTGACAATGCAGTTATCCTTAACGCATTCGCCGTGAGACGCAACGTCTTAACTGCCGCTACGGGGCACTACCGCCTGGTACGCGGAGAGCTCCCGCTTGAAGAGCTCCACGTCGTCCAGCCGCTCGATGCGCCTGGCTACCTGCTCTATGTAGTACGCATGTAGTCCGTGCCTCATGGCGAGGCGGAGCACAAGCCCGCTGTGGGTCTCAAGCACCACCGCCGCGTCTGACTCAGCTATCTGCTTGACGAGATCCGCTATGTAATCCGCGTGGAGACCTACCTCGAAGTTCTCGACGGCAACGAAGTCCCCCGTCTCCAGCGCCGCCTCGATCGCCAGCCGCCTCCTTTGGCCGTAGGAGAGATGCCTTATGGGAATCCAGCCCAGATCCGGGTCGTAGGATCTGTCGTAATAGACCTCTAGGTAGAGACGCTTGGTGACCTCGGGGCAACGGACGACGAACAGCTCGAGGTCGCCGGCGAAATGCGTCTCCTCCCCTCCGAAGACGATGCCGCACTTCTTCGCAACCCCGACCTGCCTCGCCTTAACCTCGTCTATATGCCACACGACCAGGCCCTGGCCCCAGCCGTCGGAGCCTGTGACGGGGTTACTCCACAATTTCCCGTCATCGCTCTTCGCGGAGAGGTTGTATCCGCTTATCTCTACACGGAACTTCCTGAACTTCACGACGGCTTCAGCCCTTTCCAGCACTGGCCTGGGTAACACGTCGCTGTTGTAGTACTGGCCCGCGGAGAGCTTGGTGAGGGCTAGGAGCAAGAGGTGGATCACCGTAGACTTCCCAGAGCCGTTGGGCCCGTAGAGGACCACCTTATCCCCCTCGATAATCACGTCCCTTAACGTCTTCAAGGCCTTGATTTGAATGAGCACGAAGTGAGGTGTCGATTATTTAAATAAAGCTATCGGGCACCTCAAAAGGGATAAGGACCTGCCTATCTGAGCTTGACTATGCCGTACCCCAGCCTGGTCTTCGCTCCGAGGCCCTCCGCCAGGGCCTCCTTGATTAGGCCGTATATCTCCTTGGTGTATCGCATCTCTATGGAGCGGGACGCCACAAAGAAGTCGAAGGTGGCGCCGGGCTTGACCACTGGAAAGACGAGGGGGGTCGGCTCCGCTTGGTCCTCTCTGACGTCCGGCTCCTTATAGTGCGGCGTTATTACGTCCGGCTCTACGGCGGCTGAGGGGGTGGGGAGGGCGTCGGTTATGACCAACGCCCCCTCCTGCCCCACGTATCCGAACAGATCGGCCGGCGGCAATCCGCAGGTGCCTCTCCGCGCCCCCGCCTTAAGGGCGCCCTTGAGCGTGGTCGCAGGTATATATGGCGTGTTGAATAAGGGATGCCACGCCAGGCCTATCTCCAGCGGCATGTAGGGATTGCGGAGATGCACCGCGAGGGGGGTCTCCGCCTCCATGGTCAAGCGGAGGACCAGGGGGAACAAGCTCCTCAGCTCCCTATCCACAGCCTCTAGATACCTCGCCACCGCGGCTGTGTCGACGGAGAAGTTCCCCAGCCCCATGGCCGCCTCACGGCTGAACCTCGGGAACTTGACCTCGCCCCCCGTTTGACCCTCATCCATACAAGCAACTTGGACTTCCACAAAGGTCTCCTCCAGCTGGCCCGGGCAGTGGGCAACGACGCGAGGATGGCTAGGAGGGAGACGACCAACGTCGTCGCGACGGGCGGCTTCAAGCCGGAGTGCCGTGATTGCGGCACGCCTCGCCGGGGTCCACGGACCACCTGCCTAGACTTTGGCTCACCCCCGCGGGACCCTCTTTATGTTTCGGCCCCGATAAGGGACGCAAAGCATACTCTGTACGTGTCTCCCCTCTGGGGCCGTCTATGCAACGGTGTGACTCGACGTTGTCTAGTTGCGGGCCTAGGTTATGACTTTTATTCGTCCATTGCACGTCTTTGTGAGCTCCTCTGCAAGTTGCGCATCTGTAGCCGCCGTACAGCCGAATCGCTCCTCTATACATTTGACCTGCGCCTGGAACCTTCTGAGCTGCTCGTAGTCGAGGTCTAGGAGCTTCACGAGCCCCTCAGCACTCTCTCTGGCGTAGAGGAGGCTGAGGAGCACATAGGCGAGTATAGAGGGGGCGTCTCGCCTGAGCAACACGGGCAACGCCTCGCAGGGGTCCTCTAGCATCCGCTCTTGTAGAGTTCCCTCAAACTCACCGGCGAAAAACGACAGTGGATACAGTACCACAGCCGCGAAAGACGCGCCTAGGCGCTCTGCAAGAAGCCGCAATGAAGACTCCGCCTCCCCGCCACTTTTCTCTAGATAGTCCCTAGCTACATCTATAAAATACGCCCCCTCGGAGATGGCCTCCTCAGGAAAGAATTGAAACACGGTTGTAGGACCCCGGCGACTTACAAAGCCTAGGAGCCTCAGCCCACCGATTCTGCATTTCAGCTTTACTGACGTCTTTTCAAATTCGTCACATATCTCCCTCAGCGCTTCTATAGCAACTTCTATTGGGAGGGAGGTTTCAACGAGAAACACGTTCTAAACAAGGAAATGGATAAATATTATTATTTTCAAATTCCTCTTTCATTGCTATTACGCGACCGTATAGTTTATGATTAAGAAGGAGTATGACAAAGCTTGGCTGTTGACAAAGTCTGTTGACCTTTGCGCGGACATCATCTATCAGGATATCCGCAACTAGTTCTGTTTTTCTACTACGTTGAACCATACCGCACTTACACTCAATTGAGGCAAATACAGCCTTATTTTCAGAAACTATTAACATACATATATCAGGTACGCCCTGCATATTTTGACACATAGTTTGCCTACACATATAATTTGCACAATCACTATTAGTATTTGAAAAATCCATATAGCAGAGAAATGCAAGACTATTTGACTCGTCGATGTAGAATCTTTTTAGGTGTTTAATAAACTCACTATCTTTAAGGAAACGCAATTCTCCGCCGTCACAGAGAGTCCCGCATTCAGCACATGCAACACGGCCGGAGCTACATGAGTGTGTAGCCGCGGCGTTTAGTGCTGTAGAGCATATCTGCGAAAAGCAACACCTCATAGCATATTAACTCCGACCATGGCGGCTATTTCTCTTTTGAAAAGTTTGGAGTCTTTTATTTCGGTGTAGACGGCGCCGTCTTCGAAAATATAGTACCGCACATTTCCCTTGCTCTTGGTCTCGTATAACCTCCTTAGGACGAAGCCGCTGTGTGTCTCTGCTACAACCGCCACGGACCTTCGGCGCATGAACTCGATCAAGTACTCTAAGTAGTCCACGTGTAGCGACTCGAATTCTTCCACGTAGACAACCGGGGTGGCTCCCTCTGCTACAGCCTCGGCTAGGAGGGCCGTGGCGAGTATAAGGGCCATGCGCCTTACCCCCTCGGCCACCCGGCTGGGGTGGAAGAGGTGAATGCCGCGTCTGAAATACAGCCTATCTCTGTACTCCAGCGCATGGCCAGAGAAGGCTTCTAGGTATTTGTTCACCTCTGCGAGGAGCTCCTCGTAGAAGTCCAAGAACTCCCCCAGCGTCTTTCCCTCGCCCGCAAGGCCGCGGAGGACCGAAGGGCCGAAGAGGTCCGCTAGCTCATAGGACTGCCCCTCCTGCGCCTTAATTCCGTACAGCGTGACGAAGTCGTGCAGTATCCAGAACATGGTGATCCTAGGCCTGTCTGTGCTTTCCAAGCGGTCGTTGGCGTAGACGCGGCGCTCCCCGCTAAGCACGCCGCCGAATTTCAGCCAAGCGCCCCGCTCTCCCAAGGCGCAACTTATCTCAAGCACAGAGCCGCCATCCTCATACACGATCTTGCCCTCCCTCTTTACGCGGTTTATAAGCTCCATCAACTCCTCCGCGTTTGCAACGCCCATGTTCATCAACGTAAGGAGTCTCAACGCCCTAGCCACAGTGGTCTTCCCCGAGGCGTTAGGCCCGTAAAACACCGTGAGCCCCCTCCCCAGCTCAACCCTCGCCTCTTTCAAGGGACCTATGTTTACAAGGGTCAAGATCATATCTATACAACATTTCCGGCTTTATAAACCTTGTATAGCGAGCCGAAGCCGATTTCGGAGAGTATGCCGATTGCGGCTACGTCTCTGCACGTGTTCTTGAGCCGCAGGACGGTGCCTTGGGGAAGCGCCTTTAGCATAGGCCTCCTGCGTCTGCAGACCTCGCTGAACCCAAGGCCGAAGTCCACCACCCTCACCTTAAATACGTCCCCTTCAAATACGCCGTAGACCTCCTCCACGCACTCAAGCCCCAGCACCTCCTCCACCCCGGCCACCGGCTTGTCGGAGTACATCAGAACCGGCTGGAGGGCTACTGCGTACTCGCCCCTCTGCGACCCGGCGGGGGGCGCGCCTGCCTCCTTTGCCTCTACAGCTGCGAGCCTCCCCTCGCCGCCCAGCCTGACCACGGCCCTATCCAGCTTTCTTGCAAGCCTAGCCCAGAAGAGTATCTCCACGTCGTCGACGTAGCCTACATATTTGGCGCGGTACATGTGCCTCACGATCTTGCCGACGCCGAGCTGTACGCCAATTCTCTCCGAGGTTGCGGCTACACGGCACAGTAGCTCTGCCGCCCTCTCGGCTGCATCCTCCTCTCCCTCGTAATACCTCACCGCCTTTTCGACGTATTCCTTGGCGAGCGAGACCGGTAGGGCATATTTACCCACGGGCAGGTGGTGCTCCTCGCGGATGCTCAGCAAGGTGCCCCACAGCACTGGCTCGTTGCTACGAGTTGTCAAGGTTAAGTCTACGTCAGCCACATTTTTAACCAGCGACTTCAGGTCTGAGAAATCATATTTGTCGTGCCAAGCGCAGTCTACGTCCACTCCGAGGAGGGCGCCCAGGGCGCCTAGCGCTGCCGTCGGAGGGGGGATGTACGCAACCTCGTCTACGCCAAAGACGTCCACGCCTCCCAAGTTCCTGAGGCCGAAACGAAGCGGCTCCAGAGGTCTGAAGGCCAGCTGTATCATGGGTACCCCCTCAAGATCTCGTAGGCCTTGACGATCTGCGTCAGCAAGGAGCCCCCCTCCGAAGACGCCTTGGCGCAACGGTCAACGCCGCAGTTTTCTAATACGTCTAAAGAGAGAAGCCTCTTGACATCCTCCCCAGCAGTGTTTCTCCCCACCACGTAGCTCCAAACGTCCTTCACCACTCCGCTTCTGCAGTCCACACGTTCCACAACCTTCCTGTATCTCTCGTAGTCCTCGGACAGGTTGCCGCTGAGAGCGCCCCCTAGCCTCATGACGAACAGTTGGTTGAGCACATTTAACACGCTGAGGTCCTTATGCGGCGTCCGCGGCGCGAATAGCTGTTTGGGGGTGGTCAGCGGGAGGACTGCGGACTTCACAGTTCGCGACTCAGACACCACCACCGCGTCTTTCTCAACACTCCTGAACCCCGGAAAGTCCCACCTGATCTTTTTGGCCTCCTCCTCTAAAAGCCTCGTCGCCTCCTTGATCTCCGCGGTCATTATATCCATGATGTTGACGTACCTAACGGAGAAGCTACGGCCGAACCCCAGCAAGCGCGGTGCCGCAAAGAGGTAGTCCCCTACTTTGTGGAACCCCATCTCGTCGCCCCAATAGTTGTCCCGCAGGTTTCTAGTCGCGATTAACGCAGTCTCCGCGGGCAAAAGGGCGAGCACGTCGTCTCCGCCTGCGTATATGACCTGGCCCTTGTATTTCGCCACCTCCCTGACGTCTTTCAGCGCTGTGATCATCAAAGACATGGAAAGCACCGCGTAGTAAGTCGGCGTTACCAACACGCCAAGTCCCCCCTGCTGGAGCTCCATAAGTATATTGACAAGCTCGTCATACACCGCCCTTAGCTCCTCCGGCGTCTCCTTAGCTTCTCTCAGCTCTCTTAAGAATGCGACATAATTATTTAGGTCTATCAGCCCTCTGTTCAGTCTCCCCACGTTATCGCCGTCGCCCTTCACTACAGCGAAGTACGACCTGAAGTGGAGAATATCATCGCCTATCCTCACTGCCTCAATACAGCTCTCCAAATCATCGCGCAACCTGGCGTAGGCCGTTTCCGTTGCGTCTGCCAAGTGCTTGCTTACCATCCTGTCGAATATCTGCCTAGCCTGTTCTGCCGTACATCTCTCCAGCCCAACCTCTCTGCAGATAATCGCAATATCTTTACGTTTCGCGTTTAAGTACTCCGCGACGGCTTCGAGCTCGACATCGCTTGGTTTTTCTGTAAGGTCGGTTTTAGTATAAAGGCGTTCTATATACCACGCGAATGCCACATCTTCTGTGCTGTCGAACAGCCTAAACTTTCCCTGTCGCTTTGCGTACCACGAGGCGAAGCGGTAGTAAAGCGCCCTCTTTGCAAGACAAAGCGGCCCCAGCGCCTCGCCGGGCCGCATCTGCTTCACAAGGTCCTCGACCTCCTCGTCGTTGAGATCAAACTCTTTTCTTAACATGTCTCTAGCCTCAGTGCTGTATGCATGTGGGTCGTCGGCATGTCTCGGCAGGTGAATTATGGCAAGCTCTGCGCCGCATGTAGAACAGTAGATAAAGCCGGAGTCGACCCTTCTGTAGAAGACGTAGCGGCTGTGCTCCCGTCTCAGTGGTATTGCAGAGCCGTAGCTAAACCAGCTCTTGCCAAGAACAAGCTTCCTTCTTCCCCCGCTCTGCTTCCTATACGCAAGAGCCCCAAGCGCAATGTCAAAGGCCAAGTGTCTAGGGGTACGCCTCAAACCCTCTTCTTTTTTATGCTTCTTTTGTAGTTGCTTTAATGCGTTTACAAACTTCTCCGCGCGCCTCAGCCCCTCCTCTGTTACGCCCTCCCCTTCGCACTCCTTCGGCAGTCTGCCGTCGACGACAAACTCTTTGACGCAACTGTAGACTTGTCTTAGGTCCACTGCCGTCACCCGCACGGAAATCAGGTCAGCAAATAACTCCCGACCCAAGCTTTCCCTAATCTTACTTGCCACTTTTAAAAACATCTCCTCCGTGAACTCAGCATCGCCAAACATATCTCTGAAGGCTACACAGCTCTCGCGCGCCAGCTCGTCCTTTATTCCGCCGCAGTCCACCGCACCTGTTAAAGCCCAGTCGAGAACCACCCTCTGCACCTCCCTAAACGCGTCCTCCACCCTCTGCACCTCTTTCTCTGCCTCGGGTGGGAGAAGGAGAAGCGCTGTGCCGGGGATAAACGCCACCGTCATGAGTTCCTCTAAGCTTTCTGCACCCCAGAAAAAGAAGCTCTCCACGGCAGATCTAAACGATTGGTACACTGTCTCTTGCCGTAGAAGCTTGCTACTCAGCGTGTAGAGATAGGCCGGATTCAGCCTCAGGGTGGGCTTAATCATTACATCGGGCCCGTACTTCCAGACGAAGGGCCATGCGGCTAGCCAGGTTAGCATAGAAACGAGCCAACTCCCGGCCCAGAAGTCGCCGGCTTTCCTAGCCGCGTTAACGACTCTTTGGATCTGCGGGATGTCTATCTCTACGAGGTATCCGCCCACTTCATCGCCCTTGGGCCACAGCGTGTTGACCACGGAGGCGGTTGCGTAGAGGTGGTCAAACACCGTGTGCGTGGGCATCCGCGTCTCGGCTAAACTCGGCGGAAGCCCCTTCTGTATCCACATCAGCTCATACAGCGAGTAGAACAGGTGATACGCAAGCTTGTAGTTCTCATCCCCCTTTTCTAAATTGTCCAAGATTTTCTTTATTTCCTGCGCAAATTCACTGACCTTATTTATATTTATTTCTTCAGGAAGTTCTATTTTCAGCGACGGATTAAAAATATTATGAAGCGACATATATTTAAACGAAACTTTTCTCTCACCAATAGCCCATCTAATTTGGTCAAAGAACCAACGGTCCATCGTCGAAGAAGTCTGGTCTGCCTCTTTGACTAAGTTACTAATCTTCTCATCTGTTGTTATAGGGCCAAAACGTTGGACCAAACCAACGTCATGCCATAGATAGACTGCCTCCTTCTCGTGTTGCTGCAGTTTCTTAAGCTTCTCAGGATCCTCCCTGGGCGGTTGCCCCTCATCTCCGTATTTCGCGAGGTTGAGGATCGCCCACATCTTGTGGGGAGGATCATGGAGAAGGGCCCACGCCTTAGCCTTGAAAAATTCCTCCATATAGGTCAATGTGAACTGTTTTAAAAGATGAACATCTTCAAATTATGGCGTTGAAACGTGACGGAAGGGTCATCCTCCTCGAGACCTTGACGCCGCTTCACCCCGGCGCCGGCCGCGGGGCCGGCCACGTCGATTTGCCGGTACAGAGAGACGAGTTCGGCTTCCCCGCCGTCTGGGCCACCAGCCTAAAGGGGGCTCTCAAATCGACGCACCTCCTCTCCTGCGACACGCTCAGCGGCGAGCTAGATAAGGTTGCGTGCCGAAGGAGGGTGTTGTCGATCTTCGGGCCGGAGACCGACGAGGCCCATGAATACGCTTCTGCGGTTTCGTTCCTAGATGCGCGTCTGGTGGCGATACCCGCCAGATCTCTGCGGGGCGTCTGGACATACGTCACTTCGCCGCACCTCCTCCGATACCTCTCGCGTTACCTAGAGGCGGTGGGACATTCAGCGGCGGGGGAGCTGGGAAAGCTCCTGGAGGCGGTAAAGCAGGCCGTGGCTGGCGCGGACGCTGTCGTAAGTAACGACAGAGTCTTGGTGGGGGACTACGCCGTCCTCAACGAAATCACTATCCCAGCTAAGACTCACGACGCGGCTGTCCGCCTGGCATCGCTCCTCCCCGGGGAGGTGGGCAAGCTGGTTGGAGAGCAGGGGCTCGTGGTTGTCGGCAACGACGTCATTGGGGAGCTCGTGAGAAGGAGCCTGCTGGTCCAGACGAGAGTTAGGCTGGACTACCGGAGGAAGACCGTGGCTAGCGGCGGCTTGTGGGAAGAGGAGTACGTCCCCCAGTTTACAATATTTGCAACAGTCCTCTTCTGCACAGGCGTAAAGGCGGCGAAAGAGAGAGCAGAGGCGTTCGCCAAAAACGACGTCAAGAAAATAAAGCTTCAAGTTTCCCCCGAGGAGGAGGCCAAAATGAAGGAGGAACTTCAAAAGGAATATATAGAAATGATATCTACGCTGGAGAGACCAGATGCAGTATGTAAGGAGGTTTTTAAGGCTGGCGATGGGTCGCAGATTAGGAGCTTGGTGTTTGGCGGGAAGGAGACTGTGGGCAAGGGTCTCACCAGCGTTGTAATTTGGGAGACATGATGCGGAGCAAATCGCTAGATCTTGCGACGAAGTGTATAGAGGCGCTTAAGGCAGTCTTCGGCGATCAGACTGACGTCCTTGAGGGCTTCAGGTCGAGAGCTAGGGAGGCTACGGCTCAGCTGTATTACAGCGGGCTCCCATATGCGGTGACCTACATGGCCGCCAAGGCAAGCAAGGAGAGGGCGAGAGGCGGGGGGTGGGTGAGCGGAAGTGTGTTGATGGAGCAGGCGCTCCGCGAGGCCGATCTGAAGGCACTGTTTGAGAGGTGGAAGAGTGAGGGCGTCGTGAAGGATACTGCTTATGAACTCTACGGCGCATGTATCATGAGGGCTCTGCGGGAGCTTGCCAATCTCGACGTTACGGACTTCCTCGCGCTTTTAAATAAGTTGAACAGCCCAGAGACCCAGGCGGTTGCAGGTGCGGCGGTTTCTGAGTTTGCGGAATGGCTGAAGAGGCTGGCAGAGGCGGCGGTTCCGTGATATGGAGTACGTAACTCTTGAGCTGAAGCTGGAGACTCCCTTCCTCCCCGGCTCGGTGGATCCCGCCACGCCCGACCCGGATTGGCCGCTGAGGCCGAGCGAGGTGAAGGGGCTCTGGCGGTGGTGGGCCAGGGCCTTGGTCGCCGGCGCGTTGTTTGAGCGGGGGCTTCTGCACGGCGCTGGGAGGAGGGACGTGGTGAAGACGCCGACTTGGGAGGAGGCGGACTGCATCTCGCAGATCGTCGGGCTAGACATGGGGCTGGGCTACGCGGGAGGACGGGAGGCACAAGCCTCCTGCTTCCGCATAAGATTTGAACGGATAAACTTCGCCCCGCCCAGGAACGTCTCCCAGAACCTCGCGGCCCAGCTCCAGCGGGTGCGGCTGTTGACTCTCGGAGGCAGGAGGTTGCAGTATATAGACAGGGGCTCTGCAACG
>Ga0080008_145722_pt1 | contig 15165 bp, 16 predicted proteins | sample ConCONMetagenome_FD_69211 | JGI IMG/M metagenome (GOLD analysis project Ga0080008, IMG submission 69211) | Hot spring microbial streamer communities from Conch Spring, Yellowstone National Park, USA - CON_C (SPADES assembly) (version 2) | ecosystem: Environmental > Aquatic > Thermal springs > Hot...
CCCACAGAGCCCTCCCCACCTGGACGTGACATAAAGGAGCACCTTGGATTTATCTCTAGTACAATCCACCTTTATATCCTAATGAGGGGTTACACGCTATAAGACGCATGTTTTTAAGGCTATCTTACACCATACTAGTCCCTTGGTGAGTTTATGGTGCTTGTCGGCCCTCACTTGGTAGAAGCTCATGTTAGGTCTAGCAAGCTACTCTCCAGGGCTTGGGATTACATGGTAAGAGATGTTGAGATCCAGGAGTTGCTTAGGATGAGTAATGTTAATACTGTTACGAGGCTCCTATACAATGATCACGGCCCGGTCCACGCTACAATTGTCTCAGGAGCCTCCCTTGAGATACTGAACCTGCTACTCGAAGCTGGCGTCATCCCCTCTAGTCTAGCTCAGGGTATTGTAGGTGACGTCGAGTACTCAAAGCTCATAGTGTTACTTGGAGCCTACCTACACGATATTGGTAACTCCGTGCACAGGCATGGCCACGAGTACACGGGAGCCCTCATAGCCTACAACATACTATCCAGGATGCTACCCGAGATACTACCAGTAGAGGATGTAAGGCTCATCTACAGGGTTAGAAGTGAGGTTATGAACGTGATATACAGTACGGCGATGGACGTGGACGCCCTAACAATAGAGGCTAGCATAGTCAAGGTAGCGGATGGAACTGATATGGCTGAGGGTAGGGCGAGGATACCGTATAGCAGGGGTAAGATGGATATGCACGCTCTATCAGCACTAAGCATAAAGAAGGTTGAGATAGAGCAAGGCGGGGTTAGGCCTGTGAGGATAAGGGTTACCATGAACAGCTATGCAGGCTACTTCCAGCTAGAACAAGTACTGCTACCTAAGATAAGGAGGTCCTTGATAGGAGAGTACATAGAGATAGTGCCGGAGCTCCTGCTCGAAGATGGTAGGGTTAAACCACTACCACCCATAAACCCCTGATGCCGATCGCTGGAATCCAATGCGTGGGGTTTAGGAGCGGTCATGGTATAAGCTTAGGTTTAAAGGATTTAGCTGTGGTGAACCTCACGGTGTAGGAGCTTGGTTCTCTACACTAAACCCCCCGTGGTCGAGGTCTATGAGGGTAACCCTCTGGAGCCCCCCTGCGAGTCAATAGTAGTCCCAGTGCTCCAAGGCCCTGATGGTAAGCCTGTGGTCGACGCTATTAGAGATCTCGATCCAGGCGGGCAGCTTAGGGGGGTCTCGGATCTCGGATTCTTTAAGGCTAGTGTTGGTGATGTCTTTAAAGCCTACGTTAATGGGAGGCTTATAGTCTACGCTGGGATCGGTAGGTTTGATGAAGAGTGGTCTAGGCTACTTGAGAACGCTAGGAGGGGGTTAGCGAGTGGTATCAAGCAGGCTGTAGAGGGCTCCAAGTGCACCCTCCTAGTGCTATCCAGGTTGAACCGCGATGTAGCAGTTGAAGCTCTTATAGGAGCGCTCCTAGCCTCCTATAGGCTTGAAGCTTTCACTAGGGAGAAGAGGAGGTTGCTCGAAAGGGTTCTCGTTGATAGAGGAGACCTAGATCTAAACTATGTTACAGCTGTTGTTGAGGGTGTGTACCTTGCACGCGATATAGCTAATGCTCCTCCACACGAGCTCCCACCTAGGAGGCTGGCTGAGGTTGTTAGAGAGCTCTTCTCCAAGCGTGATAACGTGGAGGTCGAGGTATTCGACTTCGATAGGCTTGTTAGGGAGGGGTTTGGTGGGATCGTTAGTGTTGGGATGGGTTCGAAGGAGAAGCCTGTCATGGTGGTGGTACGCTACAAAGGCTCTAATGGCGCCCCGGTGGCCCTCGTAGGTAAAACGGTTGTATTCGACTCGGGTGGCATAAACCTTAAGACTGGAGAATCGATAGTTTACATGAGGTCTGATAAGGCTGGAGGCGCGGCCATCATAGGGGCCCTGTGGGCTATCTCGAAGCTCAACCTGGGGATCAACGTTGTAGGCTTGATCCCAGCTGTTATAAACGTGCCTAGTGGGGAGTCCTACCTTCCAAGCGATATCATAAGGATGTGGGATGGGACTGTGGTGGAGGTCACCAATACCGATGCCGAGGGTAGGCTTATCATAGGCGATGCTATAGCCTACGCTGCAAAAGCTCTAGGTGCTGGTGAGATAGTGGATCTAGCAACGCTAACGGGGGCCATAGTGGTGGCACTCGGCCCCCTCATAGCTGGGCTCTTCACGAGGGATGATAGGCTTAGGGAGGAGCTCCTAGAAGCTTCAAGGAGAACAGGGGAGAAGCTATGGCCTATGCCAATGGAGGACGACTATAAACAGTGGCTTACGAGAGGGGCTATGGTGGGTGACATAGCGAACGCTGGTACAAGGGTGGGCGGGGCTATCTACGGAGCACTATTCCTCGAAAGGTTCTCCCACGGCAAACCCTACGCACACATAGACATGGCGGGCCCGGGGATGGGCTATGAGGCTAGTGGTATAGCTCCAAGCTACTGGCCCGACAGGAGTCTAGCACCAGGCTACGGTGTAAGGCTACTCATAGGATACCTGTTATCCAAAGCTAGCAGGCTTAAAGCCCAACCATCCTCCTAAAAGCTGGGTTATCCCTAGCCACCCTGGCTACAGCCTCCTCCACGCTATCCTCTGGGTTGAGCTCCACCTTAAGGAAAACCCCCGTCCTCCCATGCTCCCTCCTCCTCGTTAAAACCCTAACCCTCTCCATAACCGTCTCGACGGAGATGCCTAGGAGTCTAGCAACGTAACCCTCCCTACTGATGACAGGCGACTCCCTATGACCCCTCTCGGTGGGCTCTATCAGCTTAAGCCTCTTATCAACACCCGGAACCCTAACCCCCCTACGTAGGTCCTCTAAGGTGCACTCACCACCCCACTTGTAGAACTCCCTCTCCCTAGGTTTTAGATGTGCTAGGGGGTAGCTTACAACAAGTAGCCCCTCGTAGTCCAGGTATAGGTACACCTTGGGGGTGTAGGCTGGGGTTGCCTGAACTATCTCCTTCCACCTAACCCTAAACCCTCCCCTCTCTAGGGTGAGCTCCACCAAGGAGGGGCTCGGGGGGTCTACTATGACTACGTCTACATCGCTATCCCTATCCACGTCGCCTCTAGCAATACTACCATGGGCTATCAAACCCCTATACTGTGCTCGTAGAACCTCCATAGCCCTGATAGCGAGTCCCCTCTTCTCCTCTAAAACCCTCCACCTCCAAGGCTCATAGTAGATCTCGACAAAACCCTCCATGGACATGTGCATCCTCTACTGTAACGCCAAGAGTACATACCGGGGGTTTAACCCCTTTAAACGCTAGCAGGGGACCATACATGGCTGGAAGGGTGCTAGGGTACATGCCTAGGAGGAGAGAGGATCCCTTCACGTGCCCTGAGTGTGGGGTTAGAGCTCCAAGCCCTGTGAGAACCTGGACCCTGGTTTCACCGATCCCCGATAGGTATGGTAGGGTTACGATAACGGTTATGGGGGCCTTCGTGTGCAGCAACTGTGGTAAAACGTGGAGTGGCCCCATACAGAAGCTTAAGAGTGAGGGGGAGAGAGTGGAGGGGAGAGGTGAGGGGGTGAGGGGGGAGCCTGAGGTTATCGTTATAGATGTGGAGGAGCTCAAGAAAGAGCATTAGCTGTTACTCCCATTCTATTGTTGCTGGTGGCTTGCTTGTTATATCGTATAAGACTCTAACAACACCTGGAACCTCGCTTACAATCCTAGATGCTATCCTCTCCAGGAGCTCCCACTTTAGCCTAGCTATCGAGGCTGTCATCGCGTCAACGCTTATAACAGCTCTTACTGCTATCACGTACCCGTAAGCCCTCCTATCCCCTTTAACCCCTGTTGCCTTCGATGCTGTTAGTACGGCGAAGTACTGCCATAACCTGTCCTGTAACCCCTCAGCTTCAATCTCCTCCCTTACAATGGCGTCAGCCTTCCTCACCACCTCCACCTTCTCCCTGGTAACCTCACCTTCAATCCTCACTACTAACGCTGGCCCGGGGATCGGCTGCCTCCTGATTATCTCCTTTGGGACGCCTATCCTGGAGGCTATCCTCCTAACCTCATCCTTGTAGAACCATTTGAGTGGCTCTACGAGTTTAAGCTTAAACCCTCTAGGTAACCCTGCAACATTATGATGTGTCTTAATGATGCTAGACCCGGGCCTCCCACCGCTCTCGATAACATCAGGGTATATGGTGCCCTGGACTAGGTACTCAGCGCCATGCTGCTCCGCTACCTCCTCTAGAACCTCAGCGTAAACCCTACCGAAAACCCTCCTCTTCTCCTCGGGATCAACGACGCCCTTCAATGCCTCAAAGAACCTATCATCAGCTTTAACAACCTTAACATCCAACCCTACTTTCCCGAGCAACTCCACCGAACCCCACGGCTCCCCGGCAGGGTGTAAACCATGGTCTATGACTACCGGGATCAACCTATCCCCTAGAGCTCTCCTGGCGAGTAGAGCTACTGTAGTCGAGTCAACACCCCCGCTTACCGCTGCTATAGCCAGGCTGTCGCCTACAGCCTCTCTAATGCTATCCACGAGTCTACCCACCATATCCTCTGGCTTCCAACTCCTCTCAACCCCAACGATCTTAAGCCAGTTATCTATTAGCTTTAACCCGAACATCGTGTGGACAACCTCAGGATGCCATTGAGCCCCGTAGATGTTACCATGCTTGAAGGCCGCCACGGGGCTACCCTGGCTTACAGCTAGGATGCTAGAACCTGGTGGTGGTTCCAGGACAGCATCATTGTGGCTCATCCACACTACTATCGTCTCGTTTATACCGTTAAACAGGGGGTCGTCTCTAGCCTTGATGGAGACTATTGTCGGCCCGAACTCAGGCTTACGAGCTTTATCCACGACGCCCCCGAGAACCCTAGCTAGAAGCTGGTGTCCATAGCATATCCCTAGAGCAGGCTTACCCTCCTCGATGATGATCCTAGCTATCTCATCATGCCTACCCTCCCATACACTTGAAGGCCCCCCACTTAGGATAACACCCCTAGCCCCCCTTACGGCCTCCATTAACACCTCCAACGGTGTACCATCAACGCTTAAAAGCTCGCTGTAAACACCCAGCTCCCTAACCCTACGTGCTATCAAGTGGGCATACTGGCCTCCGAAATCTAACACTAGTATGTAGTCCATCAAAGGCTAGCTCCCATTCTTACTGTTAACGATAGAAGTACTTATAAATCATATGGGTATGACCGGTGTATCCCCGAACCTGGGGATGGAGACTACGTCTCCAGGCTGCACTCCATCGAGGGGGATTAGCCTAACACCTAGGGGCTTCCTCTTAGCTCTAGAGTAGGCTGCAACCTCCAGTATCAGGCCTGCAACACCCTCAACGTCAGCTGGAACCACTACCAGATCCAGCCCTGCTAGGCATACCCCTGAGAGCCTTGCAAGATCTCTCGCTCTAATCTCGCCCTCGCTAACCCTAGCTTTAAGCTTTAAATCCTCAGCTACAGGTAGCTGTACCTCGTTGAACCCAACAGTAGGGCTTATCCTAGTGGCTGTAGATTCGAGCACCTCGTTGACCACCCGGATGCCCATAGCGAACCCAGGTTTAGGCATCCTAACCCCTGCTACGGTCTCAACAAGGCCTAGAGATGACTCCTCCATCCAGGGTGCAACGCTTAGATCAACACCTCCCAGGGTCGCCTCCACAATCTCAGCGGCCTCACTTAGACTCCTTAACGATGTCAACCCGGCAGCTTCAACAGCCTCGCTTAAGCCCCTAACACCACCCCTCTGATAGGCATCCCTAAGGTAGTTAGGGTATGTTAGGGATGCTGTGATGCTAAGCTGGTCACCTGGGGAGTAGCTTAGAGGGTAGTAGGGGGTGTATATGGGCTCGCCTAGGACGTTAACACCAAGCCTCGTAGCACCACCTATATCCTCCTCTGCAACCTCGTGGATGAGCTTGGAAATCCTCCTCGCCGTATCCCATGTAGGCTCCTCGAGCAACACCCCCACGTAGAGGTTGCTTGAGACAACCTCCTTAACAATCTCCTCAAGCCTAGAACTAGAACTACCAATGTTGCCCATAGAGACTAGGACATCCTCGGGCTTAACCCTTCTAATAACCTCTAGGACTTCGGGGAACCTTCCAGTATCAATGTTGGGTAGGGTAACCCTAACACTATCAACCTCAATTCCAACATTGGACTCCACGATATCCCTGGCTTCGAGTAGCTTATACATTCTACCCTCTAAAGCATCCTCATCTTCAACGAGCCCCCTTGAGAGGTGCAGTGTTAAAGCCCTTAACCTATAGGGGTACACTTTAGCTCGCACCCCTTGGTAACCACGCCCTCAGCCTATTAAAGTCCATCTACTTCTCCTCAATCTCATCTAAGCTCCAGGGCCCCTCCTTCCACATCCTCCTAGCTAGTTCTCCATCGTACATGTAGAGGTTGATTAGCTTCCTAGCCTCCTCCCTCCTAGCTCTATGCTCTTCTAGGAACTCGTTTATCCTCTCTATCAAGTACTCCTTGAGCTCCCCGGTTAGCATCCTACCACTCCTATAATCCTCCTCTATCTTCCTAAGCTTGGCGTCGTCTGGCTCAAAGTATATCTTAAGCCACTGGAATGACACATCTACATCGGGGTTACCTCCCAGCTTTCTATGTAGCTCCACCGTAGGCTGTCCTCCGGAGAACGCGTACCTCATTATCTTATACCTCACAGTCTTAGGGTCGTCGTGTAGGAATATTGCTGTCTCAGGCCTCGAAGTACTCATCTTACCCTCAAGCCCTGTAAGTGGTGGCATGAACTTGGAGTGTATAGCCGCTGTCTTGTAGTAGCCTAGGCTCTCAGCCAGATCCCTCTGTATCCTCCAATAGGGGTCCTGGTCTATGGCTGCTGGTATCAGGCACCTCCTCTTCTCGAAGAACGTTGGGACTACTTGTAGGGCTGGGTAGAATATGAGGCCTATGTTTGTTGAGCCTGTGAAGCCGAATACCGCTCTTGCGGTATTAAAGTTTATCCTCTTAGCCACCTTAACTGCCATCGGGTAGAGCTTCCCAATGTACTCTATGTCGTGGAATACGAAGGTCCTATCGGGGTCGAAGCCGACAGCTATGATATCAAGTGTGTTCTCGTAAGCCCACCTCCTAACATCTCTAAGGCTCATACCAGGCTCGTCCCAGTACTTCTCATCATCTGTTATCATTATGTAGACGTTAACCCTAAACTTGTCCTGAAACCACTTAGTCAGAATGAATGGTATCAAATGACCAATATGCATTGGGCCCGAGGGCCCCCTACCGGTGTAGAGGAAGAAACCTCTACCGTTAATGTAGTCGTCTAGCACTAGATCTAGGTCGCGGTGAGAGAAGAAAACACCCCTCCTTAGAAGCACGTGGAGCTCCCCAGCTAAACCCTCAATCCTATCCAGGAGCTCCCTCGTTATAGGCTGGGTGCCAAAAATGTTTATAAGTTTATCGTAGTCAACACGACCCCTAACCTCCCAAGGGGTTACAACAAACTCCTCAGCCACAATACCAAGCCACCACTCTACTCATCAATAATAGGGGTTAAGCCCACCCCCTTTAAACTCTTATTGACCGTTGAGCGTTCTATAGAGTGCTTACCCTTTAAACCGTACGTTGAGTGAATCTGCCTAGGGGGTAGCTTGGGAGTTGAGGGCAACGAGCACGAGTACGAAATCCTAGTCTCAGAGATACTTGGTTGCACCAGGTGTCCTCTTCACACCTCCAGGACGAAGGCTGTCCCCGGTGAGGGGCCTCTTAACGCTAGTGTAATGTTCGTGGGGGAGGCTCCTGGTAGGAGTGAGGATCTTGAGGGTAGGCCTTTCGTCGGCTCAGCTGGTAAGCTTCTAGACTCCCTACTCTCATCTATTGGTGTTGAGAGGGGTAGTGTTTACATAACGAATGTTGTTAAGTGCAGGCCTCCAGGTAACCGTGAGCCCTCCGATGAGGAGGTTAGGGCTTGCAATGGGTATCTTAGAAGGCAGATCTCCATTGTCAAACCTAGGGTTATAGTTGCTCTCGGTAGGATCGCTGGTAGAACCCTCTACGAGATGGCGGGGCTTAGGTGGTCTAGCATTAGGAGTGCTAGGGGGAGGGTTGTTAGGGTTAAGCTGGAGGGTGTTGATGTAATGCTAACTGTAACCTACCATCCGGCAGCTGCACTCTACAACCCGGGGTTGCGTGAGGAGCTCGAAGGGGATTTCAGGGAGGTTATAGCACCGTTGATCAAAGGGGCTAGCGTTGCTAGGAAGCCTACACTAGAAGACTTCCTCAGGTGAACCTGGTAGCTCTAGAGGAGAGCCATGCGGAGAAGGTTACACCTAGTAGGAATGATAGGAGTATCGCTAGGGTAACCACTACGTAGAAGTCTAGAGCGTTAGACCTAGGAGTGGTAGGCGGAGGTGAAGCTACCAGTGAAACCCCCTCTATGGGCCCTGCTAGGGATGCAGCCTTCAACGCCAGGGTATACCATAGTATTGTTGATGCTACAGCCTCCTCTAGCAGGCCTAGAGAGAGCTCGTAGTCGCCCAGCCTATACCTAACCATAGCGTAGTCAGCGTACGCAGGAGCCAGACCTGAAGTGAGCCCCCTGGACGCTATCGCCATGGTTAGGAGGGATTGTAGGTTGGAGAGCTCCGACAGGTACCCGTCAACCAAATCCCTCTCTGTAACATCACGTGACACGAATATCCTGGATAGGCTCTTTGACAAAGCCTCCCTGTAGAAGCCTACAGCAGCTAGGCAGTTACCCTTAGAAGCCTCCCCATCAGCTCTCCCCAGCAACCCCCTAACCACGTCGAGGTATGTGTTCAAGTATACGGCCTCCCGTTCGGGGATGTTGTAGGCTTTAATCATGTATTTCACCAGCTCCGATGCGTATTCAACACTTGATCTAACGTAGTCCCCGAAGATTGGGGCTATGGTTTTAGCGAGATCCTCCCTGATAACAGGCTTCTCCTCCCTCAAACGTTCAGCTATGGAAACCCACGTCCTAACGGTGTCGAGCCTCGCTACAGCGAAGCCTAGATCTCGAGCCACATCAGCTGGGGTGTAGCCCCCTTTGGCTATTAGCGATTCAGCACGGTAGAGCGTGCTATTGGCGTCTGCAAGCCTGGAGTAGGCTGTAGCTAGGAACTCCAGGTAGTATACGGAGCCGCTCCTAGGCTTTGAGTCGAGCTCCCCCTTGAGCCTTTCAACCTCAGATTTCAACCTTGATATCTCCTCCCTAGCCCACCTGACACCCCTCTCCTCCAGTTGTACATAGTAGTGTGATTGGAGTGCTACAACGTAGGCTACGAATGCTAGGCTGGCCGCTGCGTAAGGGTGCTCGTCCACGAGATCCCTGGCCCTGGTAATGTTCCCTTCAACCCACTCTAGAGTCCACGGGGTTCGCGCCCCCCTAAGGCTTCTTAGGAGCTTCTCAGCCTCACCTATGTACCTTTGAGCTGTCTCCCTCATACTCCTGTTATACTCTCCGGGTAGGGGGTAGGAGGCTTTTATGGAAACCTCTGGAGCCCCCTTAACGCTCCTCAGCCCGGAGAGGAGCCCTCCAACGGGGATCATGGACCTACACTGTGGCCCTACATCGTTGACGTTAGCTAGTGGTAGTATGAGCGTGTAGCCCGACTCCTGGGCAACACTGCACTTTACACTCACACCTCCAACCTTCGATGCTAGACCATCGGGCGATATAGCGCCTGTTACGGCGAAACCCTTTATACCCACGTTCGAGCGTGTTACAAGCATAAGGTACGTTAGGAGGGCTATGGCGAAGCCCCCACTAGGCCCCTCAACCTCCCCCCTAGTCCCAATTCTTATGGTTGCATCCAGGGAGCCCCAGTAGTAGCCTGCGTACAAGCTCCCAGTCTTAACGGCCATCACCATGCTCGTCCTCGTAGTCTCCCCTACAGTCCTCGCCCCCCTCTCACCCACAACTTCTATGACCCCCGACCCCGGTATCGTTATGGTCACGGTTATGTTTATCAAGACACCCTTATCGCTACTCTCAACAGCTGGTACCATAACCCAACCTGTAATAGTCACCTTCTCCTGCTGGGCCGAGCTAGCATAACCTAGGATGAGGATTACTGCTAGGAGCCCCGCTAGTAGAGGCTTCCAGTGCACCCTCCACACCAGCTTTACGTCAGGCGATTAAACCTTAAATTTTAAAGTTCTAGACTACAACATTAATAGTCTTGGTGTAGCTTATGCCGAAGAAGGAGGAGCAGAAGGGTCAAGCGAAGCAGGAGGCTGGGAAGAGTAAGGAGCTTAAGATCGTGACCGTACAGGTTGTAACAAGGGATAAGGTTGTCAAGAACCCTAAGCAGATGGCCTTACTCTACATAGTAGACAGCCTAGGCCCCCTCCATGAGAGGACGCTACATGATATCGTTAAACACATACAGGATCTCGGAGGGGATCTAGGCTACGAGTTTAAAAGCCTTGGGGTCGGCCTCCACAGTCCTGAGTTGAAGAACGACCTTATAGCCTTAACCTACGTTGGCTTCGTCGAGGTTGACCCTGTTAGGAGGAAGTACAGGTCTACAGGTGAGGGTAAGGAGGCTTTGGAGAAGTACGGTGCACCACCTGGTATAGTGAGGATCGTTGAGGAGAACAAGGTTAACTTGAAGAACCTCGTAGCGTTATTCGATAGCCAGGTTGACATGCAGCTTAGGAGGAGGAGTGAGAGGCCCACCCGGAGGTTCCCTGGTTTAAGGTTTAAGGTAATGTGATGTCACACCCGCTCATAACAGGGCTTGTGAAGGGCAGGGAGCTTGTATACATCTACGGCCCCCCGGGGACTGGGAAGACTAGGATTGGAATCCACTTCTTCAACCTAGCGGGGAGCCTAGGCTTAAACCCCATCTATGTAGCCACGGAGGCCGGCTCCCTAATAGTCGCTCGCAGCCTTGAGGGGGGCTCTAGGGTGGCTAGGACTCTAGATGAGCTGGTAAAGGTTGTTTGCGATGCCCTAGTCAGGGGCTCCTACGTTGTAGTTGATACTGTTAACTCCTACTACAGGGGGGATCCTGACGTCTACTCTAGGAGGATGCTAGCAGCAGTACTAGCCTTCATGAGGGTCACCGGGGGTCTAGCGCTAGGGCAGGCGTCGGAGTTCTCGGGGGTCATATCAAGCCCCGGGGTTAGGGTTGCTGAGAGGTACGCTAGGGTCCTGGGCTACACTAGTAGGGTTGATGATGGTAAGTTCATGCTGAGGATTATTAAGCCGTGGGAGAAGGTACTCCTATTCAAGGTCGAAGGGGGGGATTTAAGGTGGCTCTAGACTTCAAACCCATAGACGGCCTCTACGAGGGGCTAGTAGCGATAATCCCGGCTATGTTCGCTAACGCAACACCAGTAGTAGCAAGGGGGAGGAGGCCCATAGACGGAGGGTTGAGGTTCATAGACGGGCGTAGACTACTAGGAGATGGGAAGACGTGGGAGGGCCTCATAGCAGGGCTGGCGGCCGGGGTTACCGTAGCACTCCTCCTAGCAATAGCCTTAGACAACATCCTGGTAGCCTACGTAGGCACACTAACATCAATAGGGGCGATGGCAGGAGACATAACAGCATCATTCATTAAAAGAAGGCTTGGAATGGAGAGAGGGGCACCAGCACCAGTACTAGACCAGCTAAACTTCTACATAGGGGCAATAGCAGTACTACTCATAGCAGGCTACACGATAACACCAACAATGTTCATAACACTAGCAGTCATCTCAGGACTAGCACACATAACAGCCAACATCCTAGCCTACAAACTAAAACTAAAAAACGTACCATGGTAAACCCCTCAAACCCCACGCAACTTTCAACTCCATGCAATGGATTCATGGCTAAGGGAGAGCCTGGGGCTAAGACTTTCAACTCCATGTAACGGATTCAAGACACACAAATGCCAGTTAGAACCATATTACACACTATCTTTCAACTCCATGTAACGGATTCGGGGCCAGCACCTTGCCAGGCATAGCGGAGGCCGTGGCCTTTCAACTCCATGTAACGGATTCATGTTCGCCGTGTAGACTCCCGCTACCTGTAACACTTTCAACTCCATGTAACGGATTCCGATAAAATCGAAGCCATCAGGTGCTACAAATTAGGTTACACCCCTTTCAACTCCATGTAACGGATTCTCTTGATGCAGCGGGCGGTTATGACTACCGTGTAGCCGCTTTCAACTCCATGTAACGGATTCGAAGTTGTAATCGTCAAGAACGACAAACTGTTTAGATCTTTCAACTCCATGTATAACGGATTCCTCTAGTGGGCAGTCGAGCTCGTCGATGCACTCTTCTACCCTTTCAACTCCATGTAACGGATTCCTAACGGTTTTTACAAAGGTATCACCCAACCGCCAGCCCGACGCTTTCAACTCCATGTAACGGATTCCCATAACAGGCTCCCTGGTAGAGGCCAGCCGCTACTGGTTTCTTTCAACTCCATGTAACGGATTCGTAGGAACCGCGTGATCTCCGATAGCAGTTCTGGTTTGCCCACCTTTCAACTCCATGTAACGGATTCTGCACCATGGGGCCCTCGTCACGGTGTATCGTCTTGTAATCGCTGGTTTCTATTCCGTTTTCTATTGCTATACTCCTGTTTTCTCCTCTGTGGGCCCCCCATGGTCTTAGCTGGCTGTGGGGGTATTTAAGCTTTACTCCACATCATCCCTAGCTAGGCCGGGATCTCGCCTTGGTGTCCCTTTGGAACACCTAGCAACGGTTGAGGCTTGACTTCAGCTACATCAACCGAAAAGTATATAAGGATCCCTGGCCAGCCGGGGATTAGTTTTAGTGTGTTCCACCTGTGGGTTTTTGTTTTATTAAGGGTTTTCCTGTCTAGTTCTTCTTGGTGTTTGGTTTTGCTTGAGGGGGTTAGGGCTGCTCTGGCGAGGTTTCTTGGGGGTTATGATTATGAGAGGGCTGTTGAGGAGTTTGTTAGGGATCTTCAGAGGGAGCTTTTGAAGGCTGATGTTAATGTTAGGCTTGTTTTCGAGCTTTCTCGGAGGATTAGGGAGAGGGCTCTTAGGGGGGAGCCTCCTGCTGGTGTTAGTAGGAGGGATTGGTTTGTTAAGATTGTCTACGATGAGCTTTCCCAGCTTTTCGGGGGTGATAGGGAGCCTTCCGTGGACCCTCCTAGGAGGCCTTGGGTTATCCTGTTGGTTGGTGTTCAGGGTTCTGGTAAGACTACTAGTGCTGGTAAGCTAGCCTTCTTCTACTCCCGTCGTGGCTACAAGGTGGGCCTTGTGTCGGCTGACACCTACAGGCCTGGGGCTCTGCAACAGCTTAAGACTCTTGCTGAGAGAGCTGGGGCAATGTTCTACGGCTTGGATTCAGGTGATCCAGCTGAGATAGCCTATAGGGGTGTTGAGGTTTTGAAGGCGAGGGGGGCTGAGGTTATAGTAATTGATACGGCTGGAAGGCATGGCTACGGTGAGGAGGAGGCTTTACTTGAGGAGATGAAGCGTATAGCTGATAGGGTTAAACCGGATGAGGTCATACTGGTAATAGACGCTGCTATGGGCCAGAAGGCTTACGATCTCGCATCGAGGTTCCACAAGTACACCCCGGTTGGGAGCATCCTGGTAGCTAAGACTGATGGTACTGCTAGAGGTGGAGGCGTGCTATCAGCTGTAGCTGCGACAGGAGCGGTTGTAAAGTTCATAGGCTATGGGGAGAAGCTTGAGGAGCTGGAGGTTTTCAAGCCTAGGAGGTTTGTGGCTAGACTCCTAGGCCTAGGTGATCTAGAGGGTATACTTGAGAGGTTGAAGGCCTTAGAGGAGGCTAGGGAGCTGGAGGAGGTTGCAGAGGACATAGTGAGGGGTAGGCTTAACCTGAGGCTTGTGTACAGGCAGTTAAAGGCGGCCAGGAAGATGGGCCCGCTGGCGAGGGTACTCCAGATGATACCAGGGCTCACGCTGGCACCCGAGGTTATGAGGGACGCTGCTAAGCTGGGGGAGGAGAAGATAGACAGGTGGCTGGCCATAATGGAGAGTATGACCTACGAGGAGCTGGAAAACCCGGAGATGATAGATAAGAGTAGGATCAAGAGGATAGCCGTTGGCAGTGGGACTACGGTAGAGGATGTAAGGGAGCTTCTAAACTACTACAAGAACCTAAAGAACCTGATGAAGAGGCTGAGGAGGGATAAAAGGCTGCTGAGAAGGCTTGGGTTAGAGCTGGAGGAGCACGAGGGAAACCCTTAATAGCTGAGCTGTAACCACACTAAACCCCAGGGGTGCCCCTAGGTTGAGCTCATGCAAGGGGTTCGAGCACCTAGAGCATACGGCAGACGTACTCATAGAGGCTAGGGGTTCAAGCCTATCAGAGGCTTTCGAGATTGCAGCCCTAGCAACGTACGAGGTTATGACCGATACGAGTAGGGTTGAGCCTAAGGTAAGGGTTGAAGTCGAGGTTGAAGGATACGACCTCTTCAACCTACTATACAGGTGGATAGAGGAGCTCATAGCATACACGGACTCCCAGAGGCTCGTATTCAGCAAGTTCAAGGTGAAGGAGATAGAGATAGGCCAGGACTACGCAAAGCTAAAAGCAGAAGCATGGGGGGAGGAGTTCAACCCAGAAAAACACCCAAGCAGAACTGTAGTCAAAGCAATGACATACGCCCAGATGAGCATGAAAGAGGAGATGGGATGCTGGACAATAAGATTCGTAGTAGACATCTAATATCAACATAATCAAATAAAGATGTCTTCTAAAACACCCCTTGGTAGAGAATAGCTTTATCCATCTACAATGCTGATATCGATTCTCACAAAAAGTTCCCAGGAGCTTTATCAAATCCGACATAGGGTGGCTTAGAGGCCACCTTGGAGGTACACTCCTTACCCAAGATAACATTGGATTTAAAGCTGCCCAGACATGAAGAGGGGTATAGAAGGGGGAGAGATAGGTTTTCTTGGGGTTAAACTTTATATGATTAGGGGCTGATTATGGGTTTTACTATTATGAATAGCACTTGGCTCGATTGGGGCCCGTGAGGTGTGGGTGAGGCTAGTGATCCCACACCCTTGCCTTGCGTGTTTAGGGTGTAGGGTATATCTTTTCGTCTCCTGGGCCGCAGAATATTACTGCTGGTTCTGGCTCTATTCTCTTTCCTGTCTCCGGGTCTCTTGTGTATGCTTCTAGG
>Ga0080008_128004_pt1 | contig 15147 bp, 13 predicted proteins | sample ConCONMetagenome_FD_69211 | JGI IMG/M metagenome (GOLD analysis project Ga0080008, IMG submission 69211) | Hot spring microbial streamer communities from Conch Spring, Yellowstone National Park, USA - CON_C (SPADES assembly) (version 2) | ecosystem: Environmental > Aquatic > Thermal springs > Hot...
CGATGGCGGCGCTTGGAGGCGCGGCTACCCGCCTCCTCTCGGCGGAGAGCTACGCAGTGTTTCTGGTGATCCTCGCCGCGATGTTGCTCTACTTTGGGGCCCAGCTAATTTTCAACCCGCCCTAAAATGCTGTGCATAGCCCTGGCGTTATCAAGCAGGATTGGTCGTTGTTGAAGAAGACGTACACCTTCTCCGGCCTCAGCTTAGCCACGTCCTCCGTCACGGCCCTCAGCTCGTCCTCCTCGTAGTAGTGGGAATACCAGAAGGTTCTGCCGTGCACCCTGAGGTAAACGACGCCGCCTGTGGAGACTATCCAAGTGACGTCGGGCGAGTCTACAGACACAAGAGTGGAGCCGATCCTCTCAGCCCACCTCACAACCTCGTCGCGTAACCAGTCTGGATGCCGAAACTCAAACGCCGCCCTCGCCCCCAGAAGCCGGGCGATTCGCTCCACCCGTGCCATGTTTTCTGCAATTCTGCGGAAAGTCGGCGGCATCTGGAAGAGGTAAAAATCGATCAGATAATCCAGCGGACGAAATACGGCAAGAAAACCCCCAAGCCTCTCCAGTGCCTTTTCAGACAGCTTGCCGAAGTGCGTAACGCCTTTGTGCACCTTGACGGCCCACCTCAGCGCCCTCCCCACCTCCGCCCACCTCTCCACGTGCCCCGCGGCGGGGACGCGGTGGAAGCTGGCGTTGAGCTCCACCGCGTTTAGCCCGCTGTGATTGACATACCACTCAAGAGACCTCCCCAAGTTCCAGGAATACATCCACCCCGAAGTCCCCACATAGACCTCCACCTAAAAACCCACCACAACAGTATTTATCCCTATTCTCAACTTCCGCTTAGACTTTTACAGAACGCGAAAGGGGGCTTGGGTACGTAGGAAAGAAGCTCACTGAATAGACGCCCCGCCGCAGATCAAGTCCGTGGTCAGGCTGTTTATAGAAACCGGCAATCCGTGGCTTTCACAGAAGCTCTCTGGGCTCGGGCTTGAGGAGTTTATAGAGCACTTATGGAGAGCTGGCGTATAGATTACGTACAGATGTTATGTTTGAAGTCTGCGATGTCTGGACGGAACAGAAAATAACAGGAAGTGGCGCCCCGGCCGGGATTTTTGGGCGGGGTTTCTCCCCCGAACCCGGGTCACGGGCTCGACAGGCCCATAGTTTTTGAAATCAGCGAAACGTTTTTAAACAGCACAAACCAGAAATAAACCAATGATAACCCCAAACCCATACTGGTACAAGCTACCCGACGAGCAGAGGAGGGCCGTTGTTGCCTGCCTCCGCGATCTGGGCTACTCCCTGAGCGACATCGCTAGGGCCGCTGGCGTGAACCCTTCGACGGTGCATGCGTGGCTTTCCGGCAGAGCGGCGCCGCAGGCAGACAAGCTGGAGATGCTCTACAAGGCAGTGCCGGACAGCATCGAGAGGTGTCTCCCCGAGCCCCCCGTCAATGAGTTGGACGTCATGCAGGCGCTGGCAGTAATCGCCAAGGCCCTTAGGACAAGGGCGCTGAGGGACATGGTCATCGACGAGCTCGCGAAGCTGTTGCCGGGCGGCCTGAAGAGGGAGATAGCCTACCGCGTTGAGCGGGGCGATATCGAGCTTTTCAGGTCGAAGCTGGCGGCCGAGGGCGTGTCCCGCGATACGGTGAGTTACTACGTCAGGTATCTCGTCAAATTCCTCGACGAAGTGGGCTGGGTCCTGTCGCCCGAGACCTTGCAACGCGTCTACACGATAGAACAGCCGCGGGTGATGGGGAAGACCGCCGTGGCGCTTAAGCGCTTCATAGACACGGTGGTGAAGGTGAAGGATCCCCAGATCGCCCCGCTCCTCTACGATTCGTTTACAACTGTCCAAAGCAAGCCTAAAAACGGCTTCCGCGTCCCTACGCTTGAGGAGGTGAGGAGAGTGTGGGAGGAGGCGCACAAGACGTTGCCCTGCGCCGCGGCAATCTGGGGGCTGTTAGCCGAGACAGGAGTCAGATTAGATCATCTGCTCAGGGCGAGGCTGGACGGCTTGCAACTCGACAAGCGCCGCCTACTGCTGGGAGAGGTGGCAGGGCCCAAGAGGCAACCCTTGGTCTTCCTCACCGCTGGCGCGGCGAAGTATTTGGCCGAAGTTTATCTTCCCTGGCGGCAGAAGTTCGAGGCCATGCTTCGGCAACATTCGGAGCGCTTGTTCCCTTGTGAGGAACTTACAGTCTATCGGTGGCTGAAAGAGGCCAGGAAACGAGCTGGCCTCCCCTGGCTAGAGCCCCGCCTGCTTAGAAAATTTTACGCGCAATGGCTCCTGGATCACGGCGTTGATCCTAGCGATATTGACTTATTGCAAGGCAGAAGCGTCAGGGAGCGCATCCTCTTCGAGCACTATATCGCCGACTACGAGCGGCGTTTGAGGCGAGTCTTTGACCAATACGCCCCACGCGTATTTCCTCAATAATCCCTTTTCTTCAGGCCTTTATTATTCTATAATTTTAAGATAGCAACACACCGTCCCGCGGGGTGTGGCGGGTGTGCAGAAGGCCGAGGGTGCTGGCGATCGGTTGGCGCATATCTATCAGCCAAACGGCGGCCGCCGCATTTGCGGCGCCGTCTTACAACCGACTTATCTATTATTTAGAAGGCGGAGCGTCCGGCGCTCAGAATGAAAAACAAGTTGGGGGGTGGGGGTTTTTCTCCCCATCCACTTCCGCCGTATGAACGCTCTTTACAAGCGACAACCAGCGTACTTTAGACACCTCTATGTTCGTAGTTATGTGTAGTCAACATGAGTCAAGTTTATGGGGGATATGCGAACAACTGCCGCTTTATAGCTGTAAAGAGATCTTCAGCGGTCTTACGACGTCGAGAAGTTCTAGAAAAACATAAAGAAGGACGAAAAGACGGCGTTAGTCACCCTATTTTAGAGCCCTAAACGGCGGACTTCTGCGGCGGCGCCGAGGGGTTTGGAAGCGTAAAGGGGACATTGTATAAATAAATAGAGTGTTGAAAAGACGGCGCTTGTCACTGGATTTTAGGGCTCTAAACGGCGAATCTTCACGTCGCCGCCGCGGGTTTCGGCTACGTCTAGCGGCTGTTGTACAAACAAATAGGAGACTGGCCCTTAGGACAGGTGAAGCTGGCAGGTAAAACGCTTCGGCGGCGCTACATAAAATCTTGCCGTCGGATATGTACTTTTCGCCTTTGCAGACGGCGCATGTCAACACTGCGGCGACCCCAAGGCGCGCTTCTGCGGCGCCGGTGAAAAGCCAGCCAGGTGAATTTCTGAACGCCGCGCGCTAGGTATAATTAGTGTAACATTTCCGCGCCAAAATCGGCGAGCCATCGATTTTTATGTCATCACCCCAGAGCAGTCATGGGCGCGCAACCGGACCGCACAAACCCAAATCCGGTCACAAATCCCACGGCAATTAAACACGTTGTCAATATAACAGTTGCTTCCGCCGCGATCCCTGGATACGTAGTTAGGCACGACAAAAACTCGGTAGCGATAAGCGGGGAGAAGCTCGGCGAGGTCTTGCAACAGCTCTACGACTCTGGATTCCGCCGCGTCGAAGTCTTGCTAGAGGTCGCCGGCCGGCAGGTTGTGACCGACGCTACGATTTACAGTAAATACGACAGACGGAGAAGCCGCACGTATTGGTGGCTATACGTCTTGCAACCTGGGCAGGCGGTACTCCGCATGCTCCTCGACGAGCACCGCCGCGAAGCCGCGCCTCGCGCAAGGCGGCCGCTACCGGTGCTTATCCTTCGAATTGCAGTACCGCTGACGCCGAAGCAGTAAGAAAAAGGGGGCTATGAGCGGGGGCGCAGTTGAACAGGCTGGGGGAGGGGTGTCCCTGCCTGTTGAGAACATGCAGTTATTTAAACTTGTCACATTACAGCTCGTTGAGGAAGAAACATTGAGAGAGAAAGCGCCGTCTCTACAACAAAAAACTGATACAAATTTAGACATCTGTGAAAAGATAAGAAAAGAAGTGTCACTGACGCCGCCAGGGATACTAGAAGCTTTGTGCGAGAATAGGCTTGTTTACGTTCGCTGTAACAAGGCAGTATTCATTGAAGAGGTGCTTGAGCTGGCTCGCATGCTTGAACGAACACACCTCTTGAACTTCGACGCCGACTGCTGAGAGGGCATGGCGGCGCCTTGCTTGGAGACTGGGGCTAAGGCGTTTGCGGCCGGCTCCGTGGTAGTGCTCGTGAAGCAGGTTGGGGAGGCCAAAGGCCGCGTGAGGTACGAAGTAAAGGTCAAAAGGGCTGACGATTGTTCCGTCGTCGATTTGGTTCCCGAGACAATCAGCTTGACTTCCAAAGAAGTGGCCAAACTGTTGAAGAAGGCGGGCTTCACGCCAGACGAAATCGAAAAATATGTAGAATGGGCCCGCCGTCTCATATCGGGGCCAAGCAGAGACGAGATCACCTCGCTGTTTCGCGAGGTCGTCAAGGCCGCAAAGGAGGCTTTGTCGGGCCGTCTGGACTCTCCTTATCTCGACTTGTTGATTCCCAAACGGGATAAGGAGACGCTTACCAACTGCAGGCCGGCGGACTGCTGGCAGTCGGCTAACGCCGCGGCGGTTGTACCTGCCAAAATCGACGAGCGCTTCGGCATCTTAGACTTCGACTCGAAAGAGACGCTGGAGAAGGCTGAATCGCTTGGGTTCGACCCCAAAAGGCATATGCACATCTTGACGGGGCCCGCCGCCGACGCAGTCCTCACTCCGGAGGGCAAGTGGAGAACACCTGACGGCCAAGTATTAGACAGCGTCCCCCGCAAACTGCACGTGCCCGTCTTCATCCCAGAAGGATGCAGGAAAAACGTCAGCGCGCCGGGCTTTGAGCTTAAATGCTCGGGGGAGATCAACATTGCGGGTAAGCACCCGTCGGGCGCCAATTATGAGCTCATCGACGGCGAGCTCTTGGAGGTCTCGTATACGCGGCTGAGGGAATTCGCCGAGGCGCTCGGCGGCTACGGATACGGCAGAGTCGCTTTTCCGGAGTGCAATATACCGAAGCGCGTCGACGTCGACAAGTTAACAGAACTCTTCTCGCGGATTTACTCCGTAGCGCAGGCCGCGGGGTACAGCCGCCACGATGCCCTCTACGACTTGGGCATCTTGTGCAGGTTTGCATGTGTGCCGAAGGAGGACGCTGAGGAGGTCGCTAAAAGGGTTTACAACACGGCGGGGGGCGAGTCGCAGACGCTGTCCCAGCGGCTATCGCATATCGAGAGGGCTTACAGGGCGACAACGGAAGGCGGGCCTAAGCTGAGGCCGCCGGATAAGATATATGAAACGTGGCGTAAAATAGACGAAGCCGCCGCAGAAGAAATCTTTAAGCTTTTAGACATTGACGTCGACGGGGAGCTCGACAGGGAATGCTTAGGCAATCGCTCAACGAGCGCTGATGAATATGTCGACGAGGATTTTAAATTAAAGCGCGTGCAGTATTGCAAAAAGTACGTTGTTGCTGAAATCGTAAATGGACAGCTAGTCATTGCCATAGAGAACGTATCTGCCGGGCTTAAAAAAGACGGTGGCGACGTGGACTTTATCGAAAATTACGACAGAGATTACATCTACAAAGGGCCGAGGCCAAAGCGGGTTTACGACGTCGCCCGCAAAGTTTGGTACTATGAAATCGGAGGTTTTTACGGCACCAGCATTGAACAGCTATTCTCAAAGCTGAGCCAGCCCGGGGCCGGGCTTAGGCTTCACATAAACACGCGGCATAAAGATGAAATATTAACAATGTTGCGGACGGTCACCAAGACAGAAGAAATTGCTTTGACAGTCGGCCTCCTCCCGCGCAAGAATGGGGCCGTCCTCGTGGATGTTTACGGTATTTTGGATGTTGGCCCATCTCTTGAAGAAGCCGTTGCTGATTTGGATAAGGCGCTGAGGTCTGTGATAGAGGCGTATCCCGATGCGAACCACGACGCCGCGCTTGCTACGGTGGGGTATGTCTTGGGACTAAACACTGCACCCGTCTGGTGGTACAGCAAACCTAATGCAGAAGTTCCACTGCCGATAATTCACGGCGCTACGGGCTTAGGCAAATCTGTTTTGTTAACCAACGTGGTGGAGCCAGCCATCGTCGGGCTGGGTATAGAGATTCGCGCCGAAGAAATCAGCAGAAAACTTGTTGACGAGTCGCTGATCGACATCTTCATCAACCCCGAGATCCACAAGACTAACGAGTACACGACGCCAGAACAGCTGAGGAACGACTTGGACATCAACACGCTTGTACTAATACTCGACGAGCAGAAGCCGGGCGATCCGCGCAGTCCGAAGGCCTCCGCCAAGATCTTCGGGAAATTCTGGCTTCAGGTGGCCACCGCCAAGTGGGGACGCCGCCTTTCACAACATGCGGCTAGGTACGGCGGAGGCTTTGGTTATAAATTCCACAGGATGAGGGCATTCGCCATCGTCACAAACTATTCGCTTGACGAATGGAAGCGCGCCGGGCTGGCTGACGCAGTCAGCGCAGAGGGCGCCATAGACCGGAGAATCTTCGAAATCCCTTGGGAAGACGCAAAGCTGGATGGGTCGAAGCTCGGCTTAATCTACACGCCGAGGTACAGCGTGTTGAAGGTGCTGGAGGTCACAATAAACCGGCACTTCGACGAGCTGATAACGCAGAGCAAGTTCGCCGACTTCGTCATCGCCTTGTGGCGCAAGGTAGTTGAGGACTTCGAGCCGAAGGTCGGCAGGTTGGAAGGCATCAGGCGGATGATTGAAGCGCTAGAGCGGCTGGCCCAGTACAACCTGGAAAAGAACAGGTTCCGCGACCCCGACACAGCCGCCAAGGAGGAGCTGAGACGTAACGTCCTAACCTACCTCCGCGAGACTGCTAAGGTCGTAGACCTAAGCCCTGCAAAACTTGTTACCAAAGTTGTAGAGTACGCTATTGAGCTTGGTTTGGTCTTTAGGAAGCCGAAGTGGGCCGACGAAATAGACAAGGTGCGGGAAGACTTCTGCAAGGCGCTGGCCAAAGCAGTGGACATCCCCGACTACGACTGCGGCGTGTTTATAACTACAATAATTGAGAGCTACAAGACGCCTGCAGAGGCGCCTTTATTTAACCTGATTATAGACAAAGAGCTCCGCGAAGCTCTTTGGAGGATCTTTGTAGACTACGCGGCTAAAGGGCTTGCCCCTTCGGTTCTTGCCGGTAGCGTGCTTTGGCCTAAGAACACTAAAATGCTGGGGAGGATCCTGAGGACGTCGTTGAAGCGTTCCGACGGAGATGTCGAGTATTACTACAAGCTGACTTGGCAGGACTTCTTCGAAGTTTTCGTCGGTCGGCTGGTCGCCGGAGATCAGCAAACACCTGAAGAGTATAATGCATACCCGAGTGCTGGGATTAGTGGTGGTTATGTGGTTAGTTCCCCGACTCCCTTTACGAATCTAGAAAACCATGCGGCAAATATCGAAACAGCCGCGCCGGCCAATATAGACACAAGTCAAGAGCAAAGCGGATTAACCACCTCACCACTTCCGGCGGGCGGCCGTCTGGTGGTTAGTGAAAGCACGGCGGCTATTCCGCCGCCGGCTAGAGACAGCGCGGTGGTTAGTCCCCAGAAGCCCTTGACACAGCTAGAAGGGCGGAAGGAGGAAGTTGAAGCTGTCTCGTTAGTAGGTAAAGAACAAGGCGAACTAACCACCGAACCGCACGCGCTGACTACTGCGGTGGTTAATCCGCCTAGCGCTTTAACGGAGTCCAGAGGACACGTGGTAAATATCGAACCTGCTTCGGCGGCCGGTATGAGTATAAGTCAAGAGCAAAGGGGATTAACCACTCAACCACCACTAACCCCAGCTCAAAGATATAACATAGATGAAAAAGTTGAAATTTCTCCGCCTGCCGAGACAGTTGAAAGCCGTAAGTTGGATTCTGCGGAGGCTTGCTTGGCGAATTCTATCTGCATGAACAGGCTAATACTCTGTCTCTGGAAGCGGCTCAGGGTGCCTAAGGCGGAGAAGAAGGCGGCGATCAACGCCGAAATCGAGAGGCGCGGCGACCTCTTCGCCTACTGCCTAAGGGACGCCTTAGAGTACGCAAGGCGGGAGTCGGGGCCATGAGGCCTGTAGTATACCTCGGCGGAACCAGGTTCTGGGTGGGCGGCCGCGTGGAGCAGTTCGAGCCATACTTCTACGTCGTGTCGGCGGGCGCCGTTCCGGACGCAGATAGGGTTGACCTAAACGCGAAATGCTGGGACGGCGTGGGGTACAGGGACTGCCGGGGGAGGGTGTACAGAATATACGCTGACCACCCTGCCGAGGTTAGGAAGCTAAAGGAAGAGTACAGGAAGTACGGAAGGATGGCGCAGGCGGGGATTCCGTTTGCGCTGAGGTTTTCGGTGGACTGGGGGAGACCGCCGCTGGTTTTCGCCAGGTCTGAGGTGGAGCTGGCCTCGTCGATTAAGAGGCAAGAGGTGGAGTTTGCCGTGGTGGACGTAGAGGTGCACGGCTCAGAGGTTTTGATCGGCTGGTCTCTCCCAGACGGCGAGGTGAAGATTTCAGACAGCGTTTCCGACTTGTATGCAGACTTGGAGGGCGCTGATTACCTGCTCGGCTACAACATCTCCGGCTTCGACTACAAGTACCTAGGCGCAAATAAGCTGTACCTAGACGTCGGGAGGCCGGTGGGCATCATCGACTTGCTCGACTTCGCCACAGGCGGCTGGAGGTCGTCGCTGGGCGTGGGGGAAGAAGCATATGCCCTCCACGAGGTGGTGAGGCAGGTAGGCGCCCCGCCGGACATCGACGTGGCCGAGTGGGTTAAGGCGAAGATGCGGCGGGGCCAGCTGGCCGGCGCCGAGCTCAGGCGGTACTTAATGTGGGACGTCAAGGCGACGCTCCACCTGGCGCAGGCGTGGCTACCCACCTTGACGGCAGTCTCGTCGCTGGCCGGGGTTCCGCTCCACCTCCTTTGGGTCTATAGCGCCTCCGGGTCGCCCGGCGGCCTGCATGAGGCGATGCTGGCCAGGCTGACCGTCCTCAACGGCTACGTCCTTGAAGATAGGTCGCGGGGCGAAGGCGGCTTCTCCGGCAGTAAGGTGGTGCTCCGCAAAACGGGGCTCTTCAGGCGGGTCGCCGAGTTTGATTTTCACATGCTGTACCCCACTGCGTATTACGAGTTCGGCGCTGACCCCGTCGAGGCGTACGAGTGCCAAGGCGGCTTCAAGGGCGTAGGGAAGACCGTCTGCTTCAGGCAGGGAGACGCGTACCGCTACCTGGCTAAGGTCTACAAGGCCAGGGAGATCACGAAGAAGCTGGGGGACAAGGCCCTGGATCAGGCGGTTAAGATCATTGCAAATTCGGCGTACGGCGCGCTGGCAAAGCCGTCGGGGTACGGCCTAAACGAGCACGTCTCCGCCGTGATCTTCAACGAGACGAAGCACCTGTTTGAGAGGCTGGTGGACAGGCTGAACGGAATCTACGGCGACACCGACTCAGTCTATGTGCCGCTCACCGGAGACCCCTACCCCGACGGCGAAGTTACGGCGGTGGCGCAGGAGATCGCAAGGGGGCTGTGGGGCGGCAGACTGCTGTATGGGGGGAGCCACTTCCGCCTCAAGCTGGAGGGCGTTTGGGACGTCTTCATCTACGAGAAGAAGAACTATCTAAAGTGGAGCGGCGAAAAGATCGAGGCCAAGGGGCAGGTGTTTAAGCCGAGCGGCCTCCCCGCGGGCTGGAAATACGGAAGCTGGCGGAAGCTTCTGGTGGAGTTCGCCGAGGGGAAGAAGTGCTGGCTGGAGGAGCTGAGGCGGCTCCCGCCCGAGGACGTCATGCTTGAGGAGTCTATGGACTTGGCCGACTTCTTCGTTGCATCTAAAGGAGAAGATCTGAAGACGATTGACTACAGGAAGAGGCTCCCCGTGCTGGCTAAGCTCCTTGCTGAGTCGGGAGGCTCCGTGTACTCCCTGAAGAGAGGCGCCAGGGGGTTGGTCAACATCCGCTATCTGTTCCTCGCCCGCGGCATAAAGCACGCGTCCTTAGTAATTTACACCCAGGGCAGGTTCGTGCGGGTCGACGTCGCCGGCGTCGAGCTGGTGAAAGACGGAAGCGGCAGGCCGGCGGAGGCCAAGGTTATGGGGACGCACATGCCCGTCAGCGACGTGGAGGTTGTGTACCGCACTGCGGCGAACACCTACACCGCCTTGAAGAATGTGTTCGGCAACTGCCTGCAGGCGAAGCTGGTATGACTTGCAGAAGGGCTGTGGCTAGAGAGGCGCCCCTCGAGTACGCCGCCGCCTTCTGCATAGAGGCGGACAGCCAAGAAGTGCTGGAGGCCGCCGTGGAGTACGTCATGAAGCGTTTAGGGAGCGGCTTAGTGGGGTATGCCTGCGTCCCGCAGGCCTGCATTTGTGAGGTTGAAGTGGAGTGGGGCGGCGGTTGGCTTGCGGTTAAGACGTGTACGGAGCACGCCGCGTACGCCGTAGCTAAGTTGCTAGTTAGGGCATACACATGGCTCGGCGGCAAGTTGATACAGGTAGTAAAGTGTAAAAAGCAGACGCTATGACTTGTCAAGAACTCCTCAAGAGGTTTAAAGAGACGCTGGAGAGGGGCGAGTTGGACTTGGCGGCCCTTCGGAAGCTTGCAAACAAATGCGGCGAAAGCTTCGGCCTAGAGGCGCTGAGGGCCGTCGCCAGGAGGGCTATCCACTTTGCGATGACAAAAGCATGGGCGTACTACCGAGGGGCGATAATTGCGGAGCGGGATCCAGCCGCCGCCTACGGCCATGTGGTTAACTACATCTGGGGGATGACCGACTGGTTCGGAATGACTTGCGACGTCCTTACAGAATTCGCCGCCTACGTGGCCGAGGCTGTAGCCAAATATAAATGGCCCGCAAAATGGCCGTTTGTGGTACCGGCGGCGGTGGCGGCTGAAGTGAACGCCTGCGAACTGCCAGACGCCGTAGCGGAGGCGCTGGGGCCCGACGAGTTTGCCAAGCTCGAAGCGTTTCTGGAGCAGGGCGAGGCTGTGGTGGAAATTGCTCCGGGGCTGAAGGTTGCTCTGGTCAGAGACGGGCGCTATGTTGTAATGGTGGTGTAAACGCGGCGGAAAACGAAGACGGAGAAGATTTCAAAAATTTAGAAAAAATCTGCTTGCCCGCTTCCCTCATTGAAAAGCAAAATTTTCTCGCCGCTGTTTTTCGGCGTGTTTGGAAGGGGGGGGCGCCTTCTGCCCACTGTTTTCAAATGTGTCCAACAGTTAGACATATTTAAGGCTGGCAGAAAGACGGCGGCGCGCATTTTCGGCGGTACTTAAGCCATTGCTCCTTATTCAGAGCAGGTTTTACCTCCTGTCCGCCGCGAAAGCTTTTATACATAGGCGTAGATGCGTGCCATGAAAGGAGAGATTTCGCAAAAAGAGACAGCAAACGCGGCGTCTGTGGCGCCTCATCACGCGCCTACAGCGAGCAGTGTTCGCGTGGTGGGTTTGGACACTCTGTCGCCCAGAATGTTCCCCCCGATTGGGCCTTATGTGGTAAGGATGACTCCGGCGGCCTCGCTGTCCGAGCTGAGGGCTGTGCTCAGCAAGCACCTGCAAGAAATCGGCGCGGAGAACGTCGTTTGGGTTCATTTCATCAGACACAAGAGGACGCTTAGGATCCTGCGCACAGAGTTTACCGAGCTCCCGCAGGTGCCCAGCTACGCCGCCTACAAGTACGCCCCCGGCGACATATTGCTAGTAGCTGTGCTTAGGCGGAAGCCGCACCCCTGCATACTGCTCATGCCGGAGGACTTGTCCTACTGGCTTGTGACCGCAGAGTTGCAGGCAGAGGCGATACCTAAGCTTTAACTCTGCGCCTTTCACCTGTAAACCCCCTCGTTTTTTCCTCTGCGCGGGCGGAGGCTGATAGTAGATAATTAAATTGATTATAATACAGCGCCGCAAAGGCGGCGGCCGCCGCTTTTGCGTTCTGGACTTGCACTTGTTGCATGGGGGCTGTGTCTTCTGCTGTGTCGATAAGTTTTTAAAGATGTACCGAACTGCCGCCATGGAGGCGTCATTGCCTGTGGATGCGTGGCTCCCCAGCAAGCTAACGCTCTACGCCGGCAAGCACAAGCGCGCGCTCTTAGTAATAAAGACAGGGTTTCCAGCTGAGGCTGGGGCAGTCGTGTTGCTGTTGGTTAAACGGGCCGGGGACGACCTCGTGCTTCAAGTTCCCGGCACGGTGAGCAAGGCCCGGAGGAACTACGTAGAGATAAGACTGCCGTGGGACGCCGCGGTGTCTCTTGCGGTGTTTGCCGGCAGGAAGATCGACGCAAGCAAGCCTGAAGGGAAGGTCGTGATTCACGACTATGTAGTTAAGATTGAACGGTGGAGGCCCCCTTTGCGGCAGTGATTTTCAGCGGCTACGTGCGCATCTACGGCACCGCCATATACAAAGTGCTGGACGCGCCGCCTGGCGATTACTACGTCGAGATCCCCCTCGGCGATGGATCTTCTCTTCTGTCTCCGGCCAGATATTACAAGTATGAGAGGAAAAAACGCCATGTGGGGGGCGACGCGGGCATGTTTCTGTTACCTCTCGACGCGTGGCGCGCCCTCGTCGCTTGGGGCTTCCACGTGCCGGGTTCAGACGCGATCTACACCTACGTGAGGATCTGGTCAGCCAAGTAAAACCTATTTTTCAAATTTAAATACTCCAGCGGTAAGTCGGCTTGGTGATTTATGTAAGCATTGCCGACAGCTGGTAACGAGTCACCGCACTGATGACTTCTTGCGAAGCAAGAAGGGGAGCACAGCTTTTCTGCCGGACACAAGCGGCGGCAGTTCGGCCCCAGAAGCCGGGGAGGTTCCGCAACCCCCCAGGGGCGGCCGCAACGTACGCTTTTCTGCAGACGTAAGCCTTCTCATGCAACGCACGCTCTATTCTCTCGGTTTTCCTGCAAATATACACACGCTTTGCCGATACCCCTTTGTGGGGCGCGCACGCTTGCTGGTTCTCAGACTTCTCTGCCTCATATATTTTTCCGCCGCCGCGGCGCGCCGGCACGTGCCGAAACCGCCCCATTCCGGTGCGGTGCGCCAAAAGGGCGGGTAGGTTTTTAATGCCTTGAGCACCTTTTCGGCATGCGCCTCGTGGCGTACATCCGGGTGTCGAGAGACGACGAACAGCCCGAAAACCAGGAGTACGCCGTCTACAAGTGGGCCGCGGAGCGCGGCCACCAGATTGTAGACACTGTGAGGGACGTCGGCGTCTCGGGCGCCCTTCCCCCGGCGCAGAGGCCCGGCTGGCAGAGGGTCATGCAGTTGCTCGAGTCCGCCGACGGAGTCGTGGTGTACGCGCTTGACAGGGTTGCCCGCAGTCTGTGGGACTTGGCGGCTGTGGTCAGGGAGCTGGAGTCCAGGGGGAAGCTCCTCCTCAGCGTGAGGGAGGAGTGGCTCCAGGACGTGGACTCCCGAGTGAGACAGCTGATAATTTCGATACTGGGTTGGGCGGCGGAGATGGAGCGTGAGTTCATAAGGGAGCGCACCAGGGAGGCGATTGCTAGGCTTAAGGCGCAGGGGAAGCACGTGGGGAGGCCTCCGAAGTGGTCGGAGGCTACGCGGAGGAAGATTATCGACCTGGTGAGGAGGGGCCTCACGCTGAGGGAGGCCTGCCAGCTGGTGGGAGTAGGCTACAGGACGGCGCAGAGGTACCTGTCGAAAGACCCCGAATACTTGAAGGCGCGGATGGAGGCGCGGCTGACGGCGCGCTAGCGCTTTGGATAACTTTGGGTTTTTTCTTGGTACGCCGCTTTTGTCTGTTTTTGGTGTGCTTTTGGATAAAGCGCGCCGAGAATGCAAAAGCGGCGCTTTACGAAAATTTTGTAAAGAGGGGGGTTGGTGCCCCGGCCGGGATTTGAACCCGGGTCACGGGCTCGAGAGACCCATAGTTTTTGAAATCGGCGCAACATTTTTAAACGGCACAAACCAAATTTTATCCAATGATAAACCAAAACCCCTACTGGTACAAGCTACCCGACGAGCAGAGGAGAGGCGTCGTTGCCTGCCTCCGCGACCTGGGCTACTCCCTAAGCGACATAGCAAGGGCGGCGGGTGTGAACCCTTCAACAGTGCATGCTTGGTTAACCGGCAGGTCGGCGCCTCAAGCCGACAAGCTGGAGAGGCTCTACGCCGCCATGCCGGACACAATAGAGCGCTGTTTACCAGAGCCACCTGTCGGCGAGCTAGAGGTCAGGAGAGCGCTGGACGTCATCGCCAAGGCGCTCAGGACAAAGGCATTGCGGGACATGGTCATCGACGAGCTTGCCAAGCTGTTGCCGGGCGGCCTCAAGCGGGAAATCGCCTACCGCGTTGAGCGGGACGATATAGAGCTGTTTAGGGCCAAGCTGGCGGCTGAGGACATCTCGCGAGATACTATAAACTACTACGTCCGGTACCTGGTCAGGTTTCTAGACGAAGTTGGTTGGGTTTTGTCGTCAGAGAACTTGCAGAGAGTTTACACCATATCGCAACCCCGCGTTATGGGAAAAACAGCTGTGGCACTTAAGCGGTTCATAGATACGGTGGTGAAGGTGAAGGACCCCCAGGTAGCGCCCCTGCTGTACGACTCGTTTAACACCGTCCAGAGCAAGCCTAGGAACAGCTTCAAGGTGCCGACGCTTGAGGAGGTGCGGCAAGTGTGGCAGGTCGCGGCTGAAATTACCCCATGTGCGGCCGCCGTATGGGGCTTGCTGGCGGAGACAGGAGTCAGGCTGGACCACCTGTTAAGAGCCAAGATAGACGGCCTTCAGCTCGACAGAAGGCGTCTCCTGCTAGGAGAGACCGAAGGCCCGAAGAGGCAACCCTTGATCTTCTTAACCGAAGGCGCCGCCAAGCACCTCAAAGAAGTTTACCTTCCGTGGAGAGAAAAGTTTGAAAGGATGCTCCAGCAGAAGACCGACCGCCTTTTCCCCTGTGAAGAGCTGACGATTTACCGCTGGCTGAAAGAGGCCAGGGAGCGGGCGGGGCTCCCCTGGCTGGAGCCGCGCCTGCTTAGAAAGTTCTACGCCCAATGGCTTCTAGACCGCGGGGTCGATCCCACAGATATAGACCTTCTCCAAGGCAGGAGCGTTAAGGAGCGCGTGCTTTTCAACCATTATATAGCCGACTTTGAACGGCGGCTTCGGCAAGTGT
>Ga0080008_152526_pt1 | contig 15140 bp, 18 predicted proteins | sample ConCONMetagenome_FD_69211 | JGI IMG/M metagenome (GOLD analysis project Ga0080008, IMG submission 69211) | Hot spring microbial streamer communities from Conch Spring, Yellowstone National Park, USA - CON_C (SPADES assembly) (version 2) | ecosystem: Environmental > Aquatic > Thermal springs > Hot...
CCTCGAGCGGAGCCGGCTGGAGGAGTCCTGTGAGGTGGGGCGGATCCGCCTCAAGAAGGGGTACTACTTCGTCATGGGGGATAACCGCACCCTGGGAGGCTCCGAGGACTCCCGCACCTTCGGGCCCGTGCCCGTGGAGGCCATCGCCGGGCGGGCCAGCTTCGTCTGGTGGCCCCTCTTCGTGCGGGACGAAAAGGGCCTCCGCCTGAACCTGAGGCGGCTTGAGCCCCCGGCGGCCTACGGGCTCAGGTGAGGACGGCCACCAAAAGCCTCCCCGGTCCGTGGACCCCCTTCACCATCACCTGGCCGATGTCGGCGCTCTTGGAGGGGCCGGAGTGGAGGCCTAGGGCGGTGGGGAGGGCCTCCAGGGAGAGGAGGCCCTCGAGGAGGGTCCCGAAGACCCTATCCGCCTCCACGAAGACCAGGTGGGTGGGGGGGAGGAGGTGGACCTTCCGTCCCTCCTCGGAGGAGAGGGCCACGCTCCCCGTCTCCGCCACGGCGAAGAGGGCGTAGGACACGCCCAGAGGGGCCTCCTCCGGGGGAAGCTCGGGGAGGGGGGGCCTGAGGTCCAGGGGCAGGGTCCTGCCCAAGGCGGCCCCGGAGAAGCCCTGGGCCAGGGCTTCCAGGAAGCTTCTTACCTCCTCCCGCCGCATGAGGCGGCCTTCCCCGCCGTTTTCCCCAAGCCGCCTGAGGAAAAGCTCCAGGGGGTCGGGAAGGGGCACAGGGTGGAGGGGGCCCGGGAGCTCCGCCTTGGGGCGATCCTTCAGGGCCCGCTTCACCCGGGAGAGGATCCTAGTTCTGGCGTCCACGGTCTTCCTCCATTTCCCGCCAGAGTTCGTGGAAGGGCTTGGGGCTTGGCCTTAAGGCCCCGCGGCCTTCCGTCCAGGCCCTTAGGAGGGGGAGGAGGTCCTGGGGGAGGGGAAGCCCCCTCAGGGCCTTGGAGAAGAGGCGGTAGAGGGCGGGGCTTTCCATGACCTTGCGGAAGGCCGCCATGGCCGCCTTCTCCCAGCCCGGGGCCAGGCCCTCGGCCACGGCCCGGTGCCGCCAGGTGAGGAGGAGCCTGGGGATGGGGATCTTGACCGGGCAGGCCTCGAGGCAGGCCCCGCACAGGGTGGAGGCGTAGGGGAGGGGGTAGGCCTCCTCCAGGGAGAGGAGGCCCGGGTCCAGGACCGCCCCGATGGGCCCCGAGTAGACGTAGCCGTAGGGGTGCCCCCCGGTCTGGCGGTAGACGGGGCAGGCGTTGAGGCAGGCCCCGCACCGGAGGCACCTCAGGGTCTCCCAGGCCTCGGGATCGGCCAGGAGGGCGGTGCGGCCGTGGTCCACCAGGACCACGTGGACCTCCTCGGGGCCCTCCTCCCCTTCCTTCGCCGGGCCCCCTAGGAGGGAGACGTAGGTGGAAAGCCTCTGCCCCGTGGCCGCCCGGGCGGTGAGGGGGAGGAAGAGGGCGAGGTCAGAAAGGCGGGGGAGGAGCTTCTCCAGCCCCACGAAGGCCACGTGGACCCTGGGGAGGCTGGTGGAGAGCCGGATGTTCCCCTCGTTTTCCATGAGGGCCAGGGTGCCCGTCTCCGCCACCAGGAAGTTGGCCCCGCTGATGCCCAGGTCGGCGGTGAGGAAGGCCTCCCTCAGGACCTTCCGGGCCACGCCCGCCAGCGCCTCGGGGCTCGCCTCCAGGGGGGTGCCGAAGCGCTCGTGGAAGAGCCTGCGGATCTCCTCGAGGGAGAGGTGGATGGCGGGGCCCACGATGTGGCTCGGGGGCTCCTTTAGGAGCTGGATCAGGTACTCTCCTAAGTCGGTCTCAAAGACCTCCACCCCCAAGGACTCCAGGAAGGGGTTCACCCCGAGCTCCTCCGTCAGCATGCTCTTGGCCTTCACCGCCCGCCGGACCCCTCGCCTCCTTACGATCTCCAGGAGCACCTGGTGGGCCTCCTCCGGCCCTTCCGCCCAGTGGACCCGCACCCCCTTTTCCAAAAGGCGCCTTTCCGCCTCCTCCAGGTAGCGGTCCAGGTGGCTTAAGACGTGGTCCTTGACCGCCTTGGCCCGCTCCCGCCACTCCTCTATGGGCACCTCGGCGTAGGCCCGGAGGCGGTTCCGCTCAAAGTGCAGCGTGGCCCCGGTAACCGCCTCCCGCACCCCGGGCCTCTCCTGGAGAAGCCTCGCCGCCTCCTTGGGGTAGAACCTGGCCTTAGCCCGCATACGCCTCCCAGAGGAGGGTGGCCAGGGGGGCCACCCTCAGGTTCGCGCCCCTTTTGGCCATCCGGCCCGAGAGGTGGAGGAGGCAGCCGGCGTCGGTGGAGGTGAGGACCTGGGCCTCAGGCAGGGTGGAGAGCTTCCGGTCCGCCATAGCTAAGGAGACCTCGGGGAGCTTGACGCTGAAAAGCCCCCCGAAGCCGCAGCACTCCTCGGCGGCCTCCCAGGGGAGGACCTCGGCCCCGGCGTTCGTGAGGAGGGTGAGGGGCTCCTCCCGCACCCCGAGCTCCCTTAGGGCGTGGCAGCCGTGGTGGTAGGCCACCCTCACCCCCTTCAGGCCCTCCCCCAGCCTCTCCACCCCCAGGACCCGCACCAGGAACTGGGAAAGCTCATAGACCCTTTCCGAAAAGGCCAGGGCCTCCCGGCTCCCGGGCAGGAGCTCGGGGTAGTGGTTCCTCAGCATGCTGGCGCAGCTTCCCGAGGGCAGGACCACGTACTCCGCCTCCTGGAAGACCCGCAGGGTGCGCCTGGCCAGGGCCCTGGCCTCCTCCCAATGCCCGGCGTTGAAGGCGGGCTGGCCGCAACAGGTCTGGCCCTCGGGGAAGTCCACCTCCACCCCCAGGGCCCTTAGGAGGCGCACCGCCGCCACCCCGGCCTCGGCGTAGAACTGGTCCGCTAGGCAGGTGATGAAGAGGGCTACCCGCATTTCCCCCATTCTATGGCTTCCACCTCGAGGGGAAGGCCTATGGCGATCCTTAAGTACCCCAAAAAAGCCCTTAGCCCCGACTTGGGCACCTCACGTTGCGAAACCAAAGCGCGGGCCCTTAGTCTTCCTCCAGAAGAGGAAGCCGCACCCGGAAAAGGGTCCTTCCCGGGGTGCTTTCCACCTCTATCTGCCCCCCGTGGGCCCGGGCGATGGCCTGGGCCACGGCGAGGCCTAAGCCGGTGCCCCCGCCAGGGCCCTTGCGGAAGCGCTCAAAGACGTGGGGGAGGAGGTCTTCCGGGATGCCCGGCCCCTCGTCCTCCACCTCCACCAGGCCGAAGGGAGGGCTTTTCTTCACCCGCACCCGGACCTTCTCCTTCCCGGCGGCCCGGACGGCGTTGGCGATGAGGTTGCGGAGCATCTGCAGCAGGCGGTCCGGGTCTCCCAGGACCTCGGCCGTCTCCCCCTCGCAGGCCACCCCCTGCTCCCGGGCGGCCTCCTCGGCCAGGGCCTTCAGGTCCAGGATGTGGGGGTTCAGGGAGAAGCCCACCTCGCCCCGGGCCAGGTCCAGGAGGTCCTCCACCAGGCGGCGCATCCGCTCGGCCGTGGCCCGGGCGGTCTTGAGGCCCTCGAGGTCCAAGGGGTTCCGCTCCAGGCGGTCCAGGTGGCCCAGGAGGACGGTGAGGGGGGTGCGGAGCTCGTGGCCCACCTCGGCCAGGAAGGTGCGTTCCCGCTCCTTGGCCTCCTTGAGGGCCAAAAGGAGGGCGTTCACCGCCTCCACCATGCGGCCCAGCTCGTCCTTGGGCAGGGCCAGGGCGATGGGGGTGAGGCGCTCGGGGCTGCGGAGGGCGATCTCCCGGGCCGCCCCTTCCAGGGGCCTGGTGGCCAGGCGGGCGGTCAGGTAGACCAGGAGGGTCCCTAAGGGGAAGAGGAGGAAGAAGGCTTCCAGAAGGGCCCGGCGCAGGGCCAGGAGGGCCCTTTCTATGGGCTCGGCCTCGGCGGTGAGGACCAAAAGGCCCAAAGGGGTGGGGACCGCCGTCCAGGCGAAGCCTCGGGCCCACCGGACCCCATCCCCCGCGCCCTTCAGGGCCTCTTTGGGGAGGCGATGGTCCTCCCGGGAGAGGACCAGGGGCTCCCCGTCCTGGGTGTAGAGGTGGAGGTAGACCCCGCCGGTGGTGAGAAGGCTTCCCGCCTGGCCCCTCTGGTAGGCCTCCGCCGCCCGCCTGGCGTCCTGGAGGAGGGTGGCCTCCAGGTGGCCCCGGAGGGCGCCCTCTACCCCCCGGCCCGCCAGGTACAAGGCCCCCACCAGAAAGAGGAGCCAGAGGAGGCTGAAGGCGAGGAAGAGCCTGGCCCGGAAGGGAAGCACCTACTCCCCTTCGCCCCGGGGGCGGAGGGCGTAGCCCAGGCCCCGCACCGTGCGCAGGTACCCGTAGGCCCCGGCCTCGCGGAGCTTGGCCCGCAGGTTGGCCACGTGGACGTCCAGGACGTTGGAGTCCCGGCCCAGGGGGCGGCCCCAGACCTTCTCCTCTATCTCCTGGCGGGAGAAGACCCGCCCGGGGCGGCTCATGAGGAGGGCCAGCAGGTCAAACTCCTTGGGGGAAAGCCGCACCTCCTGCTCCCGGAAGAAGACCTGCCGCCTCTTGGGGTAAAGGGTAAGCTCCCCCACCGAGAGGACCTCGCTCCCCTCCCGGTGCCGAAGCTGGACCTGGATGCGGGCCAGAAGCTCGGCGGGGTGGAAGGGCTTGACCAGGTAGTCGTCGGCCCCTTCGGAGAGGAGGGAGACCTTGCGCTCCACGGCGTCCTGGGCGGTGAGGACCAGGATGGGGGTATCGTCGGTGGCGCGGATCCTCCGGGCCACCTCGCCGCCGTCCAGGTCGGGGAGGCCCAGGTCCAGGACCACCAGGTCGGGCCGCTTCTCCCGGTGGCGGATGAGGCCCTCCACGCCGCTTTTGGCCCATTCCACGGCGAAGCCCGCCTCCTTCAGTTCCAGCAAGAGAAGCCTCGCCACCTCGGGGTCGTCCTCTATGAGGAGGATGCGCTTCATGGCCAGAGCCTTTCCGGAGGGGTGAGGCCGTAGACCTCCTTGAGGAGCTTTAGGAGGCTCACCCGCTCCTTGTCCAGAAGGAGCACATCCCCCCGGTCCGCCAGGGCGGGGAAGGCCCGGGGCCTTTCGCCGGGGAGGAAGAGGAGGAGCTGGACCTCCTGCCCGGGCCTGGGGGGAAGGGGCGGGGAGAGGGGCTTCAGGGCCTTCCCCTCCACCCGCCAGGCCCCGTGGAGGGTGCGGAGGTCCTGGGAGAGGAGCCTGAGCTCCGTCCCCGGGGGCAGGGCGGGCCCCAGGAGCGGGGGGAGGGCCGCCAGGGCCAGGGAAAGGAGCAGGAAGAGGGGAAGAAGCCGCCGCATCTATCCCCATTCTAGGCGGGGGGCGTGGGGTTTTGTTGGAGGGCGCTAAAGGCCTTTGAAGGTTTTTCGGGCAGGAGGAAGCCGGCGGAGACCACGTACTTAAGGGCGTCCTCCACGCTGATCTCCAGGGGGATGACCTCCTCGGAGGGCACCAGGATCACCACGCCGCTGGCGGGGACGGGGCTCGTGGGGACCAAGACGGCGGTGTACCCCTCGGGCAGAGGGGGAAGGCGGCCTTCCACCGGCTGGACCACGAAGCAGAGGGTGTAAAGGCCCCGCCTGGGGTACTCAATGACCGCCGCCCGGCTGAACTTGACCTCTTTTTGGCCGAAGAGGGTGTGGGCGATCTGCTGGACCGCCTTGTAGATGTCCCGCACGATGGGCAGGAGGAGGAGGGAGCGCTCTAGGGAGACGATGAGGCGCCTGCCCAGGTAGTGCTCCGCCAGCGCCCCCACCAGGTAGATGAAGGCCGCCGCCAGAAGGAGGCCCACGAAGGGGAGGGCGGGCCTATAGGCCTGGGGCACCTCGAGGCCCAAAAAGCGCAGGAAGGCCTGGATGTAGCCGCCGGAGTAGGCGTAGACCCAGCCCAGGAAGTAGAGGGTGACCAGGAGGGGGAGAAGGGTGACCAGGCCGGTGAGGAGGCGTTGCCGGAGCCGCATGAACCCCAGTCTACCAGCCTCTAGCGGCCGTCGCCCTTGCTTTGGGCCAGGGTCTTCAGGCCCTCCGGGTCCTTGAGGACGATCTTGCCGTAGCCGGAGCGGATGTACCCCTCCCGGGCGAGCTCCCCGATCACCTTGGTGACCGTCTCCCGCACGCTGCCCACGGCGGCGGCCAGCTCGTCGTGGGTGGCGTGGAGGACGATGACCCCTTCCTCCTCCCGGGCTAGCGGCGTGGCGGCGAGCTCCAAAAGGGCCGCCGCCATGCGGTTCTTGAGGCGCTGGGTGGCCAGGCTCTCAATGCGGCGGTAGGCGCGGGCCAGGGCCTCCGCCAGGTGCTGGGCCAAGGCCCGCATCTCCTCGGGGGAGGGCTCCTTGGGCAGGGCCTCCAGGACCACCCCCGTCACCGCCTCGGCGAAGTAGCCCCGCTCCAGGCCAAAAAGGGCCTCCTCCCCGAAGTAGCCTCCCGGGGGCACCAGGCGCAGGGTGAGGGCGTTGCCCTCCTCGTCCACGGCCTCGAGGCGGACCAGGCCTGAAAGCACCCTGTAGGCCCGGTCCCGGGGGCCGGGGCGGCCGGGGTAGAGGATGACCTCGCCGGGCTTGAAGCTCACCGTTTCGCGGGCCTGGGTCATGGCTGCCTCCTGCCCCCAGGCTAGCACGCCCCCGGGGATTTTGTAAACGGAGAGGTTGAAAAAATGGAGCCCGGGCTACCGAAGGGGGCGCCTCCGGGCCACGGGGAGGAGGCGGTCCAGGGCGATCTCCGGGGCCTCGCCCCGCTTCCTGGCCTCTTCCAGCTCCAGCCTGGCCCAGAAGAGGGCCATCTCCCACACCGCCTTTAGCCTTTCCTCCACGGGGAGGGCCCGCCACTCGGAAAGGTCGTCCGGCCTCTCTTCCAGGGAGAACCTCCGGGCCACCGGCTTAATCGCCCTCATAGTTCCTCCAGGTCCCTTAGGTCCATGGGCCGGCCCAGGAAGGCCAGGGCGTACCCCCCGATCACCAAAAACCTGGCCCCCGCCCGGTGGAGGGCCCGGAGGAAGTCCAGCATGTCCTCGGTCATCCCACGTTCTCCCGGAGCCAGGAGAGATAGGCCCCGTGCCCCTCGGCGATGGGGAGGGCGATGATCTCGGGCACGGTGTAGGGGTGGAGGGCGAGGACCCGCTCTTTAAGCCTGGGGAAGGCGAAGGTGGTGGTCTTGACGATGAGGAGCACCTCCTGGTCCTCCACCACCTCCCCCTGCCAGCGGTAGACCGAGGTGAGGCCGGGGACCAGGTTCACGCAGGCCGCCAGGCGCTCCTCCACCAGGGCCCGGGCGATGGTCTTGGCCACCTCCTGGTTGGGGGCGGTGATCAGGACCACCTCTTCCATCTACTTCTCCTCCTCCACCACGAAGGCGCTGGCGATCTCGTCGTCCTCGGGGAGGTTCATGATCTTGACCCCCGCCGTGGCCCGGGAGTACTGGCGGATCTCGGCCACAGGGGTGCGGAGGGCGAGGCCCTTTTTGGAGAGGACCAGAAGGTCTTCCGTGCCCCGCACCTTGAGGAGGGCGGCCAGGCGGCCCACCTTGGCGGAGACGGCGTAGGTGATGACCCCCATCCCTCCCCGGCCCTTTAGGGGGTACTCGCTGAGGGGGGTGCGCTTGCCGTAGCCCCGGGTGCTCACCGAGAGGAGGTCCGCCATCTCCCCGGGTTTCACCGTGACCAGGGAGACCACCCGGTCCTCGGGCCTCTTGAAGCGGATGCCCACCACGCCTTGGGTGTCCCGGCCCGTGGCCCGCACCTCCTCCAGGGGGAAGCGGATGGCCTGGCCCTCGGCCGTGGCCAGGATGGCCTCGTCCTCGGGGTCGGAGAGGGCCACGCCCACCAGGCGGTCCCCCTCCAGAAGCCGGATGGCGATGAGGCCGCCCGTCCCCAGGTTGGCGTACTCCTTGAGGGCGGTGCGCTTGACCAGGCCCCGCTCGGTGGCGAAGACCAGGTAGCCCTCCCCCTCGAGGCCCCGCACGGCCAAAAGAGCCGCCACCTCCTCCTCCTCGGCGAGGGGCAGGAGGGTCTTCACGTGGACTCCCCGGGCCTGGCGGCCCATCTCCGGCAGGTCGTAGACCTTGAGGCGGTAGACCCGGCCCCGGTTGCTGAAGACGAGGAGGTCGTCGTGGGCGTCGGCCACGAAGACGTGGGTGGCCTCGTCCTCCTCCTTGGTCTTGCCCGCCATGAGGCCCTTGCCGCCCCGCCCCTGGGCCCTATAGGCCTCCAGGGGAAGGCGCTTCAGGAAGCCCTGGGCGGTGAGGGTGATGACCATGGGCTCGTCCTCAATGAGGTCCTCGGGGTTGAAGCTCTCCTCAAACTCGGTGAGGAGGGTGCGCCTTGCGTCCCCGTACTTTTCCTTGACCCTGAGGAGCTCCCGCTTCACCTCGCCCCAGAGGCGGCCTTCGTCCTCCAGGATGGCCTTGAGGCGGGCGATCTCCTCCATGAGCTCCCGGTATTCTTCCAAGAGCTTCTCCCGCTCCAGGGCCACCAGGCGCTGGAGGCGCATGTCCAGGATGGCCTGGGCCTGGGCCTCGGAGAGGCCGAAGCGCTCCATGAGGCCCCGCCTGGCGGCGGGGGCGTCCTCGGAGGCCCGGATCAGGGCGATGACCTCGTCGATGTGGTCCAGGGCGATGAGGAGGCCCTCCAGGATGTGGGCCCTCTCCTCGGCCTTCTTGAGGTCAAAGAGGCTCCGGCGCCGGACCACCTCCTTGCGGTGGTCCAGGTAGTGGCGCATGAGGTCTAGGAGGGAGAGGACCCGGGGCTCGCCCTCCACGATGGCCAGGAGGTTCACGGTGAAGGAGGACTGGAGGGCGGTGTGCTTGTAGAGCTGGTTGAGGACCACCTGGGGGTTGGCCCCCCGCTTGAGCTCAATGGCGATGCGGAGGCCCTGGCGGTCGGACTCGTCCCGGAGGGCCACGATGTCCTCAATCTTCTTGGCCTTGACCAGGGCGGCGATCTGGGCGATGAGGCCCGCCTTGTTGACCTGGTAGGGGATCTCGGTGACCACCAGCATGGGCCTAGAGCCCTTCTCCTCCACCCGGACCTTGGCCCGGACCTTGAGGCTTCCCCGGCCCGTGGCGTAGGCCTCCTTGATGCCCTTTCGCGAGAGCCTGCCCCCTGTGGGGAAGTCGGGGCCCGGCAGGTGGGCCATGACCTCCTCGAGGGTGATCCCGGGATTGTCAATCATGGCCACCAGGGCGTCCACCACCTCGGAGAGGTTATGGGGCGGGAGGCTGGTGGCCATGCCCACGGCGATGCCGCTTGCGCCGTTCACCAGAAGGTTGGGGATGGCGGCGGGCAGGACCTCGGGCTCCTTGAGGGAGCCATCGTAGTTGGGGCGGAAGTCCACCGTCTCCTTGTCTATGTCCTGGAGCATCTCCGCCCCGATGGGCGACAGCCTGGCCTCGGTGTAGCGCTGGGCCGCCGGGGGGTCCCCGTCTATGGAGCCGAAGTTGCCCTGGCCGTCAACGAGGGGGTAGCGGAGGTTCCAGGGCTGGGCCAGGCGGGCCAGGGCGTCGTAGATGGCGGCGTCCCCGTGGGGGTGGTACTTGCCCATGACCTCGCCCACGATCTTGGCGCTCTTCACGTGCTTGCGCCCCGGGAGGACCCCCTCCTGGTAGGCGGCGAAGAGGATGCGCCTTTGGACCGGCTTGAGCCCGTCGCGAACGTCGGGCAGGGCCCGGTCCACGATCACGGACATGGCGTAGTTGATGAAGCTTTGCTTGAGCTCCTCGGTGATTTCTACAGGCAGAACCTGGGCCATAGCGCTCCTGGATGGCGTTTAGACGCCACCTTTCAGTATACCTCATCGGGGTGGGCCAGGGGCCATGGCCCTCCTTGTTCGGTCTAATCCCAGAGAGTGACACCCTTGCCCGGAGGGGATGGCTTCCGGGGAAGACGTTTCTACCCCACCTCGAGGACCTCGGCCAGGTAGGCCAGGGCCAGCTTATAGGAGAGGGGGCCGAAGCCGGAGACGATGCCCCGGCAGGCGGCGGCGGTCACCGAGTGCTGGCGGAAGGGCTCCCGGGCGTGGAGGTTGGTGAGGTGGACCTCCACCACGGGAAGGGGCTGGGCCTTGATGGCGTCCAGGAGGGCGTAGGAGTAGTGGGTGAGGGCCCCGGGGTTCAGGACGATGGCCAAAAAGCCCTCCTCGTGGGCCTGCTGGACCCAGTCTATGAGCTGGCCCTCGTAGTTGCTCTGGCGGAAGACCACGCCCAGGCCCAGCTCCGCCCCCCAGGCCTCGCAGAGGGCCTCCAGCTCCTCCAGGGTGGTCCTTCCGTAAAGCTCGGGCTCCCGCCTTCCCAGGAGGTTCAGGTTGGGGCCGTTCAGGATCAGGACCATTGGCCTTAGCATAAACCCATGCGCCTTTTCGCCCTGGTCCTTCTCCTCTCCTTTGCCCTGGCCCAGACCCACGTGGTGGCCCCCGGAGAGACCCTCTTCGCCATCGCCAAGCGTTACGGCACCACGGTGGAGGAGCTGGCCCGCCTGAACGGCCTGAAGGACCCAAGCCGCATCCGGGCCGGGCAGGTCCTCCGGGTGCGCCCGGTGGCCGAGATGGGCCTGCCCAAGGGGCGGCTCTGGTACACCCACCCCGTCCAGGGGCGGGCCTTCGGCCTCAGGGTGGAGGGGTATGGCGGGGGCGAGGCCTTCTTCCTGGAGGGGCGCTACCCCCTCTTCCGCGAGGGGGAGAGGCTTTGGGGCCTGGTTCCGGTGGGGGCCCTGGTGGAGCCCGGGGCCTACCCCCTTAGGCTTCTTCTGGACGGGGCGGAGGTGAGCCTCACGCTCCAGGTGGCCCCGGGCGGGTACGCCAAGGAGGTCCTTGCCCTCTCCCAGGACCTCGAGGCCCTCCTCAAGGACCCGGGCCTCAAGGCGGAGCGGGAGAAGGTGGTGGCCGCCTGCCCCAAGGGGGGCCCTTTACGCCTTCAGGGGCCTTTCGTGAAGCCCCTGGAGGGGCGCATCACCAGCGCCTTCGGCACCCGGAGGCAGTACGGCACCCTCTTCACCTCCTACCACGAGGGCCTGGACTTCGCCGCGCCCCTCAAGACCCCGGTGCGGGCCGTGGCCAAGGGCCGGGTGGTCCTCTCCGAGAGGCTTAGGGTGCGGGGGGAGGCGGTGATCCTGGCCCACGGGCCCGGGCTTTGCACCGGGTACTGGCACCTCGCCGAAAGAAGGGTGCGGGTGGGGGAGGAGGTCCAGGCGGGGAAGGTCATCGGCCTTCTGGGGAGCACGGGGCTTTCCACCGGGCCCCACCTGCACCTGGAGGTGCGCCTCTTTGGGGTGCCCGTGGACCCCATGCCCTTCTTCGCCGGCCTGCCCCTACCCTAGGCGTAAGAGGGAGAGGACCTCCACGTGGTGGGTGAAGGGGAAGAAGTCGTAGGGCCGGGCGAAGGCGAGTTCGTACCCTCCCCTCACCAGCTCCCCCACGTCCCGGGCCCAGGTGGCGGGGTCGCAGGCGATGTAGAGGACCTCCTTGGGGCGGCTTTGGAGGAGGTAGGCCCGCACCTCCTCCGAAAGCCCCGCCCGGGGCGGGTCCAGGACCACCAGGTCAAACCGGCCGAAGCGCCGGGCCTCCCGGGCGTCCCCCCGGTGGAAGCGGACGTTTTCCACCCCAAGCCGGGCCTTGTCCCGCTCCCCCCGCCGCACCGCCTCCTTGCTGATCTCCACCGCCACCACCTCCTGGAACCTGGGGGCCAGGAGGAGGGAGAGGAGGCCCGAGCCAGCGTAAAGCTCCAGCGCCCTCCCGCCCCCCTGGACCAGGTCCCGGGCCTCCTCCAGAAGGAGCCCCGCCGCCAGGGGGTTCACCTGGGCGAAGCTCTCCAGGCTCACCGTGGCCGTGATGGGGCCGAAGGCCTCGAGGAGCGCGGTCTCCCCCTGAAGGGGGCGGACCCGACCCCGGAAGCGCCCCTTGGGGGAAGGCTCGGCCCAGACCACCCCGGCGAAGCCCTCCTGGACCAGGGCCCGGGCGGGCCTCTTTAGGGCCTCCGGCGAGCCCCCGATGAGGCCCAGGAGGACCTTCCCCTCCAGGAGGCTTCCCCTCAGGGCGATCTCCTCCACCGGGAGGGGCCAGGTCTTGAGAAGGGCGAAAGCCCAGGCCAAGGGCTCGGCCAAGAGGGGGTCCTCCTCCACCCGGACGAGGGCCTGGCTTTCCGGCAGGCGGTAGGCGAGCCCCCCTAGGGGGTGGCGGGCGTACTGGGCGGCGGTGCGGTAGCCCAGGGCCCTGGGGGAAGGCCGGATGGGGCTTAGGGCGAAGGGGACCTTGGCGATGCGCCTTAGGGCCTCCGCCACCAGGCCCTCCTTGAGGGGGAGCTGGGCCTCGTAGACCAGGGGGAGGTCGGCGGAGGGGGGGAGGGGGTGGGGGTAGCGGTCGGGGCGGGGCTTCAGGAGGCGCACCTCCTCCAGGAAGAGGGCCCCCTTGCGGCGCGCGGGCCTCCCCTCCACCTCCTCGCCGGGAAGCCCCCCTCGGACCAGGACCGCCCCTTCCGCCGTGCGGGCCAGGCCGTAGCCGCCCGGGACCAGCTTCTCCACAACCACCCTCACCCCTTCACCTTACCCGAAGGCCGAGGGCGCTAAGATGAAGGGGTGATCCGCATTCTGCTGGCAGACGACCACGCCCTCTTCCGCCAAGGGCTGAAGAGCCTCCTGGAGGCGGAGGGGGACTTCCGTGTGGTGGGGGAGGCCAAGGACGGCTGGGAGGCGTTGCGGCACGCCCTCGAGGCCAAGCCCGACGTGATCCTCATGGACATCCAGATGCCGGGCCTGGACGGGGTGCAGGCCACCCAGGCCATCCTCCAGGAGTGGCCCGAGGCCCGTGTCATCATCCTCACCATGTACCGCCAGGATGCCTACGTCTTTGAGGCGGTGAAGGCGGGGGCCAGGGGGTACCTCCTCAAGGACACCGACGCCAAGGAGCTCATTGAGGCCATCCGCCGGGTCCACGCCGGGGAGGTGCTTCTGGACGCCGAGCTGGCGGGGCGCATCATCCAGGACTTCCGCGCCCGCAAGGAGCAGAGCCTTCCCCTCCACGCCGAGCTCTCCGAGCGGGAGATCCAGATCCTCAAGCTGGTGGCCCAGGGGTACACCAACCTGGAGATCGCCGCCGAGCTCCAGCTCTCGGAAAAGACGGTGCGGAACCGCCTCTCCGAGATCTTCCAGAAGCTCCACCTCAATAACCGCACCCAGGCCGCCCTCTACGCCATCCGGGAGGGGCTGGCCGAGCCCGGGCCGGAAGCGTAGTGGACCCGGTCCACCTCCTCCTGGAGCTGGCCCCCCTTAAGGGGGAGGAGGCCCGGGGGGCCTTCGTGGCCGAGCGCCTCCCTGGGGCCAGGCGGGACGGGCTCGGCAACGTCTTCGCCGGGGAAGGGGAGGTCCTCCTTTTGGCCCACCTGGACACCGTCCTCCCCCCGCGCCCCCTAAGGGCCGTGGGGGAGAGGCTTTACGGCCCCGGGGTGGGGGACAACTCGGCCGGGGTGGCCGTCCTCCTCTCCCTGCCGGAGATCCCCGGGGTGGTGCGGGGCTTCTCCGTGGGGGAGGAGGGCCTGGGGAACCTGAGGGGGGCGAGGGCCTTGGTGGCGGGCCTGAGGCCCAAGGTGGTGGTGGCCGTGGACGGCTATATCCCCGGGGTCGTGGACCGGGCCCTGGGCTCGGTGCGCTTCGCCGTCCGCTTCCTGGGCCCCGGGGGGCACGCCTGGGGGGACCGGGGGAGTCCCAACCCGGTCTTCGCCCTGGCGGAGGCCCTCACCGCCCTGCGGGCCCGCTTTGGGGAGGAGAAGGAGGTGAGCCTCAACGCCAGCGCCCTGAAGGGGGGCGAGGCGGTGAACGCCATCCCCAAGGAGGCCTCGGCCCTCCTGGAGATCCGGGCCCTGGAGGAGGAGAAGCTCTTGGCCCTGTTCCAGGAGGCCAGGGACCTCTTCCAGGAGGCGGCCAGGCGGAACCGGGTGGAGGTGGCCCTCGAGGTCCTGGGCCGCCGGCCCGCCGGCTCCACGGCCACCGAGGCCCTGAGGCGGGCGGCGGAGGAGGCCCTTAAGGCCATCGGGGAAAGGGCGGCCTTCCAGGCGGGCTCCACCGATGCCAGCGCGGCGGTGGAGCGGGGGATCCCCGCCTTGGCCCTTGGGGTCTACCGGGGAGGCGGGGCCCACACCGAGGAGGAGTGGGTCCTGCCCAGAAGCCTCCTGGAGGGGCGCAAGGCCCTCCTGGCCTTCCTCAAGGCCCTTGGCGTAGGATAGGGCGTATGCGCGTGGGGCTCATAGAGGGCTTCCTTTCCCGGCGGTACCTGGGCTTCTGGGAGGCCTACCTGAAGGCCCTGGGGGTGGAGGTGGTGCGGGCGGGCGCCCCTCCGGATCTCCGCCAGCCCTACTGTCTCCCGGTCCAGGCCCTCTTGGCCCAGGTGGAGGCCCTGAAGGCCAAGGGGGTGGACTACCTCCTCCTCCCCGACCTCCAGGGCGGGGTGGAGTCCTCCAAGGGCGGGGGGCAGTGCCCCTGGCTTCTGGACCTGGAGGCCACCCTCCGCCGCTACTACCCGGGGCTTCCCCCCGCCTTGAAGGTGCCGGCGGAGCTTTCCGAGAGGGTCCTGGGCCGGGCGGGGGAGGTGGGGCAGATCCTGACGCAAAACCCCATGCGGGTGGGCCGGGCCCTGGACCAGACCAAAAGCCTCCTCAAGCCCCCTCCTCCCCTAAAGACCCCTCCGGGGAGCGTGGGCGTGGCGGCCCAGCCCTACCTTCTGGAGGATGAGGGCTTCCGCAAGCGGGTGGAGGAGGCTTTAGCCCAGGTGGACCTCCTCCCCTACTTCCCCGACCTGCCCCCGGAGCGCCTCCGGGAGGAGGGGGACAGGCTCCTTCCCATGGACCTGCCCACGGACCGGGAGCTCCTCGGCATGGTCCACTACCTCCACCGCCTGGGGCGGGTGAAGGGCCTGATCCTGGTGGTCTCCTACGCCTGCCCGCCTATCCCCGGGCTCCTGAAGCGGGCCACCAGGAGGCTTTCCAAGCCCCACCGCCTCCTCACCCTGGGGGAGGAGTGGCGGGAGGCCCTCTTGGTCCTCAAGAGGGAGATGGGGGTCTAAGTACCCCACCGCGGCTTTCGCCGCGGTGGGGGCCCCAAAAAGCCTTTAGCCCCGGCTTGGGCGCCCCATGTGGCGAAGCCAAAGCGCGGCCGCGCAAGCACCGCCGTGGCAGGGGC
>Ga0080008_132488_pt1 | contig 15111 bp, 14 predicted proteins | sample ConCONMetagenome_FD_69211 | JGI IMG/M metagenome (GOLD analysis project Ga0080008, IMG submission 69211) | Hot spring microbial streamer communities from Conch Spring, Yellowstone National Park, USA - CON_C (SPADES assembly) (version 2) | ecosystem: Environmental > Aquatic > Thermal springs > Hot...
GCTAGTACTAGGTGATGGTTCAGTGCTGAGAGAAGTAAACTCTACTGGTGTTTTCGTCGTCGTGACCAGGAGAACTGGTCACTACGTGCGGGCCGGAGGCTTAGTCGGAGTCGTGGACTTAATACCACTAGAGGTGCCGGCAGCTTTTATCGAGGAGCTTGAAGAGAGAGTAGCGAGAGTTAAACCCGTTATTAGAGCAGTCGAGAACAAGCACCCCAGAATAGGCGTGGTCGTGACTGGTAATGAGATCGTTGCGGGCTTGAGGAGAGATCTCGCGGGGCCAATTGCTCTCGAGAAGATCAAGAGCTACGACTGTGTTCCCGGAGAGCTGGTGTATTCGAGAGACGACGTCGAGGAGATTTCCAGTCGAATTCTCGAGCTACTGTCTAGTCACGACGCAGTAGTAGTAACTGGGGGTATGAGCGTTGACCCGACTGACCAGACTCCTCGAGCAATCGCTAGTGTGGCCGACGAGGTCGTGGCGTATGGAGTGCCCGTAAAGCCCACGACTATGAGTATGATAGCCTACAGGGGTGGCAAGGCAATTATAGGAGTCTCTAGTGGGCTAATACACTACCCAGAGGAAAACATACTCGACATAGTACTCCCCTGGATTGCCAGTGGAGTGAAGATACCCCGGGAATTCCTTATCTCACTTGGAGAGGGTGGTTTACTGAGCTCTTTTCTAGCTAAATTCAGCACCATCAGGCTTTAACTCAGCAACACTAGCAATGTACACTCTGTGGGCGTTACTAACACTCCTAACCAAGTGTGTTGTTTGTAAAGTCTGCTCTAACTCACCTCCAATAACATAACAGTATTTCTATCGATAGATTTGTTGAGTAGCTCTTCAACCCCACAGATCCCAAGACGATAAGTTCTCGCCATACTAAATGATGAAAGCTGGAGACCCATTGATGTAGACATTTACTCTACCCTCGGACACAGCATAACTTGTATTTGTATCTCTTTACTTCAACAACCATCTTAGTTGTGTTTAGGACTATGTCTCCTGGTAGGTAGGGTGATTTAACTAGTTCAACACTTCCATTCCTGTAGATGTATAGTGTGTTGAGCAATTCGTACCTCTCAACCTGATCCAACGGAGTGTCACTAAATAGCAAAGCTATCATAGCCAGCATAATAAGCTTAGATCTATCAACACTGCTTACCGCTACATCCTCAGCTAAAACCCTTGGAACACTAATCCCTGCTACTACCGGCACGAACAACAGGATTACTATGGTTAGTGCAGGAATATTCACAAACATTTCTAGGCTTTACGATTTAGTGAAACCAAGACTTTAAAACCTCTTAGAGAAGAATAAGGACTCCGGTTATGTACCACAGGCATATCCACAAATAGCTAAAATCAAAACTATGATTGTAGCAATAGCCACGTATTTCCTATTAATTGGGCTCATTGTAGTTAGCTAAACTGGGTTCATCATGTCTCAGGAACAGGATTACTCATCACTAGCCGAGAAAGCCTCTGATTTTCGCCAAGGCTATTACATGTGGCCCTACTGGATTAAGCTCTAAAATATTTTTGTAGGTCTCGTTTGGCTCAGGCTTTATCCCCATGTAGTCTAGAGCCTCATTAACCCTCTTCACAATTAGTTCATCAAGTCTTCTTGATACAACTGAGGGTATGTAAAATTGTGCTTCATGCTCCCACTCCTCTGCTAGGTACGGCATATAGTTAAGTATCTCATCTATCTCATTGTTTTTATAAGCCTCAATAACAAATTCCGCGTCTAAGAATATTGGTGGAAGCCCAAGGACATACCACGTGGCTGTATAAACAATAGCTCTAGGAACATTAAGTAGCTTATCTTCTAAAGTAAACGCTCTACCATACTCTCTCCATGCAATCCTATCTCTAGTTGACGGAATGCAGGACGCGTATTTAATTAAACTATCGAGATACCTTGTTACAGTTTTTCTATAGCTTTCAGAAGCCTTACGTACTAACCTAACGATGTTTGCCTCTACCTTCTTCACAGGCTTTCCTAACCACTGAAGAATTGATGAAGAGACTTTTCGATACTCACTGTAAGGAACATCATATCTTACCGCAGATTGTATAGTTGCTGTTTTATAGCCTTGGTAATGCCGAACCTCGTAATCAACTAGCTTCGGATTGTTTATTCCACCTCTAAACGCTGGTGAGCCCATGCCTATAATGGGTTGAATATCCATATCAAGCTCTTCACCTATTTTAGATAACTCGTGTAGTGCATACATTAGTGCTAGAGCTGAAGCTATGTGACCTGTTTTTACAGCAGCATCGCTTTTACCCAGAAATACTCTCATGTGTCGTAGCTCTACATTGAATTCCTTCAATGTGTTGTAGAGAATTGTTGTGAACCTATAGATTTCTAAAAACCTGCTACTATCCTCTACTAGAGGAATGAGCTGTATATCCATTTTTGGAAGCCCGAGCTCCTCGTAATACACCCTCATCTTCTTTACTATAAGTCTCTGTACAAGTCTAATAATTTCTGGCTCTTCAACCATGGGCAGAATAATCCACTTTACTGCCTGCGTGTTTAAATGTTTGTAAGAGTAGTAATTTGCTATGAGCGAAGCCTCTATAGAAAGTGCAACTCTATCTATATCCTCGAGTCTCGGGTTTGGTATTCTTGGAGTCACAAAGAACTTTTCCCCTATGGCAATACCAAGCCTGCTTGCCATTACCACAATATCTTTTGGCTGTGCATAAGGTGTGAGTTTTCCCTCATAGTCACTCATAACCTCATCGCATCCAAACATTGTAAACCCTTGAATAGCCTCATCAACTTCGTCCTGAGCCGTAACCCTTACTGTAGCATCTGGGTGTTGAGTGCACATAAGTCTTGGTGTAGACTCTGCCACGTTAATCTCTCCTTGAGAAGTACTTTGTTATTGTATCCGGGTCTTTAAGTGCATATCCCGCAACAACCAATACCGCTACATCACCCTTACCTATTATCCCAATTTCTAAAGCCTTTCTGTAACCAGCAAGAGAAGCTACACTTGCGGGCTCAACACCTACCCCCTCATACACAGCCAAATATCTCATACTATCGACTATCTCATCATCAAAAACCGTTATTGTTATAAACACTCTATATCATTACGTAGTGGGAGAAGCTCGCGTTATCTCCAGATCCCAAACGACAGTGTGCTGAAGCACACCACGCTAGTCGTGCTTGCACTCCTAATCTCCATTTTCGCATCTCCACTAGTAGCTCTCTGGAGGCGGGGATTTAGCGTGGAGAGCGCGAACTTCGACTCGCTCGTAGAGTCGTTGATGCTTTCACTAGCTACTTCACTGCTATCTACTGCGCTGATATTCGTGTTCTCAGTTCCCGTGGCGTTCACTCTCAGCAGACTGAGAGCTACTGTTAAGAGACTAGTTGAGACTGTAACTACAATATCCAGTTATAGTGTCATCATCAGCGATCGGGTCGGTGCTTCTATTATTCTTCGCGGAGAACCCAGTTGGCTCAGCAATCAATAAGTCTATGGGCGTGTTAAACGACCCTAAAGGCGTCATAGCGGCTCAATTCATAATCGGCTACCCCGTTGCGCTCTCGCTCTACACGGCCATTTTCTTCTCTATTCCACGAGTCTACGAGGAAGTGGCCCTCGAAGCGGGCCTCTCGAGACTAGAGTACTTGTACAGAGTCCTCCTGCCAATGACTAGAAACCAGGTGCTCTCGGGGCTTGTCCTCACGCACGCGAGGGTCTTCGCGGACTTCGGCGCCTCACTAGTAGTAGGCGGCGGTATTAGGGGGAAGACGTGGATTTTTCCAATATACATCTACATGACTACGCAGTACGGCGATCTAGTGGCACTCTCGATTGCGCTACTCTTGTATCTCGCAGTAGCCGTAGCACTACTCTATACTCTGTACACTATTAGAGAAGTTGCGGGCGGCTTTACGTAGAAAATGAGAGTCTACGGGCAACGAGACACATCTTCTACTCTCTGCTCTTGCTCCCGAGCGCTTGTGTTTGTTCTCTAGTCTAGCTCTAGAAGAGGCGGGTGGTGGTTAATTTGCTGTAGGTATTTAAGTTCAATAGTTTAATAAACGCTGTGTAGGAGCTGAGGGACCCGGAGCCCGCGCGAGAGCTCCGCGCCGCGGAGCTAAGTGAGCGCGGGACAGACCCCTCGGCGACACGAAAAAGCTCTCTACTTTAGACACCTGAACTTGTTGTCTATTTCTTTGAGCTTGGCTATGTTAGCCTCTTCACTGGGATCAGGCTTTTCGACTGAAAGCCACGCGTCTATTATCTCGCGCGCTACAATGTTCGTTACTAGTCTACCACTCATTACTAGGACGTTCGCGTCGTTCCACAGCCTAGCCCCCCGCGCTGTTTCAGCGTCGTTACAGAGTGCGGCGCGAATACCGGGGACTTTGTTAGCGACTATTGAGACCCCTGTTCCAGTGTAGCAGACGAGTACTCCAAAGCTGGCCTCGCCGCGAGAGACGGCTAGCGCGACTTCTAAGGCCACATCTGGCCAGGGCTCTGGTCTCCCGGTCTTGAGAGACCCGGCTCTAATAACATAGAAGCCCTTCTTCTCCAAGTAGGACGCGGCCTCTAGGGCGCAGGCGTATGCGTCGTCTGCTCCCACAATTACTCGCTCCAAGTAGCCCCACCTAGAGTTAGTAGGAGGGCTCTCTTAACTTTAAACTCGCACTACTGTGAGTACTAGCCCCCCTCGAAGAGCGGTAGCGACAGAGTTACCTCGTCGCGGTCTCTCAGCACAGCTGTCTCGGAGTAGAATGACACTTCTCTCCCATTAATGTGGACTTGGAGAAGGGGCACGGCTTCTAGTACTCTTCGAAGCTGAGTGTGTTGTAGCGAGAGACGGGCTATGAGGTCCTTAATAGTCGTGTTCTCGGGGATTTCTACTTCCTCCGAGTAAACTCCCAGTACCTCTGAGAGTAGTCCCGAGTACTTCACAGTGATCCTCATCTCCTAGACCTGTACTTAGCGGCTTTCAAGACAGCTCTGAATATGTTTATGTAGCCAGTACACCTGCAGAGAACACCCTTTAAGTACTCTCTCACATCACTGAGCGTGGGGTTGGGGACTTCTCTGAGTAAGTACTCAGCCATTACTACGAAGCTGGGTGTGCAGTAGCCGCACTGAATAGCCCCCTCTTCTATAAACGCCCTCTGCACGTCTGTGAGGCCGCTTCCCGACAACCCCTCTACAGTTGTAACCTCCTTTCCGTCAACATCAACTGTTAGTGTTAAACACGCTAGCACGGGCTCGCCGTTAACTAGTACTGTGCAGTTACCGCACTCTCCTATTCCACAACCGTACTTTACGCTAGTGAGCCCTAGTCTACTCCTGAGAGTGTTTATTAGTAGTTCTCGCGGGGAGACGTCTAGCTCGACAGGCTCCCCGTTAACTCTAAACGAGACTCTGACCACGCTACCCTCCACCCCTAATTCTCTTGTAGACTCGCTCTATAGCATTCCACACTAAGACCTTGACGACGTGCCTTCTGTACTCGGCAGTAGACCTCACGTCTGTTATAGGGGAGATCTCCTCGTGAATATCGTAGAGGGCTTTTTTGAGCTCTTCCGACCCCACGTGCAGCCCCCTAATTCTCTCCTCTAAGAGCCTCGCTCGGAGAGGTGTTGGGGCGACGGAGCCCAAGGCTACTCTGGTCTTCTCAATAACCCCGTCAGCACTAATCTCAGCGTAGACGGCCGCGCTGGCAATAGCCAAGTCCACTGCTACCCTGGAGACCTTCTCGAAGGCTGAGGAGCCTCTAGTAGCCTTCTCCGCGAAGACCTCCACGACCATTTCGTCGGGCTCTAGCGCGGTCACGCCGGGCCCCCTAAAGAACTCCTCTAGGGGAATAACTCTCTTACCCCGAGTGCTAAGGGCCACGACTTTCGCGTTGTGTACTAGTAGGGGCGGCGCTGTGTCAGCTGCCGGTGAGGCGTTACAGAGATTGCCGACTACAGTCGCCATATTTCTGATTTGAATACTCCCCATTACTCTCACAGCGTCGTGGAGTGCAGGGAGGTATCTCTTCACGACGTCCGACTTCTCTACATCTCTCAGAGTAGTGAGGGCCCCGATTCTAATGTAGTCGCCGTCTTCTACAATGTAGCGTAGTCCAGGTATCTTCTTAATGCTGACAACCGCTTTGGGCTCTACTAGTCTAGTTTTCATTTTGACAACGAGGTCTGTCCCTCCTGCGAGTATTTTAGCGCGGTCTCTGAGCTCGGAGAGGACTCTGAGTGCCTCCTCTAGGCTCCTGGGCTCGTAGTACTCGAAGTCGAAGGGTATAATGTGAGTGTTTCTAGCCGTCACGTTAACAGGTGGTATTTTAGCTACCACTCCAGCTCACCCCTCTCCTTTAGGGCCTCGACAATCTTGTCCGGCGTTACGGGGAGCTCGTAGAACCTCACGCCAATAGCGTTGTAGAGAGCGTTGAGTATCGCGGCGACAGCCGGGTTTGTAGCCGCCTCGCCTAGGCCTTTAGCTCCAAAGGGCCCAGTGGGCTCGTAGGTATTGGCGAGAATGACTGTAAACTCCTCCGTTCCCGGGACATCGGCGGCTGTGAGTATCTTGTAGTCTGTTATGAGCCCTCTCCCAGAGATCTCGCCGGTGCCGGGGTCGTACCTCGTGTTCTCAGTGAAAGCCATGCCCCACGCCATGGCGAAGCCTCCGTGCAACTGGCCCTCCACCATGTCCGGGTTTATCGGAGTCCCCACGTCTGCTCCCGCTACTACGCGAACAGGCCTCGACTTGCCCGTCCACGTGTCTACCTCCACCTCTACGAAGTACACTGTAAAGCTTGGAGGAGCTGATGTAGCCCTGTGACTCACAAACGCGCCTATAGTACCCCAGTTCCTCTGCCAGGCGGTTCTCGCGATCTCTGCTAGAGGCATCTTCATGTCTGTTCCCTCAACGTAGACAACAGCCTGTTTAAGCCCCTCGTCGTAACCTATTCTCAGAGCCTCTGGATTTACAGCTCTACCAATAATTCTCAGCGCCGTCTCCAGGATCTTCTGCTTAACTATCTGGGCGGCGCGCCTAGCGCACTCTCCGCCAACGTAAGTCCCGCGCGACGCGTGCGTGCAGACGTCATATGGAGTAGTCTCGGTGCTGGCAGTCGCGATGTTAATTAACTCCGGGGGGACTCCCAGCTCCTCTGCTATTATCTTCACTTGCGCGTCCAGCGTCCCTCCACCATGGTCTTGCAGGGCTGTTATGTAGTCCAGTGTGCCGTCCTCGTTCAGCTTTAATATACAGCCCGTGTAGTCTACTACCTCGCCGCTTATCGGCCCCCCAGCACCTGAAGTGTGAAATCCCCTCCCCACGCCTATACCGCGCCTAAACCTCCCCTTTTTCTGGCTCGGGTGTCCGCGCTCATCCCAGTTAATAATCTCCTTGCCCCTCAAGAGGAGCTCGGGCACTCCGTCAGACTTAATAATAGACCTCACAGTGGGGCCTTGACCCCAGAAGACGTCGCCTCTACCCACGTAGTTCTTGAGTCTGAGCTCGATTGGATCTACTCCCAGCTCCTCTGCGATCTCGTCTACAATGGTCTCGACAGCCCACTGTACTTCGGGAGCGCCGTAACCCCTCATAGCGCAGCCTGGTACTTTATTAGTGTACACCGCTATTCCGCGGTATCTTATATTCCTCCACTTGTACATGGAGACAAACCAGCCGAGGCTAGTGCCTAGTAGTGGGTACGGCTGTACTTGGTGTGCTCCGACGTCTAGTATATTGGTGAACTCGGCGGCTGTGAATACGCCGTCCCTCCTAGCCCCAACTTTGATCTTGAAGTAGAAGACGAAGTTTGAGTGGTCTAGCATGTCCTCCTCTCTAGTGTACGCGATCTTCACGGGCTTCTTGGCTTTGAGCGCGAGTGCTACTGCAATTGGCACTAAGTAGTTGGTCTGAATACTAGAGCCGAAAGAGCCCCCAATAGGCACTCTAACTACGTTTACTCTGCTCTCAGGTATGTCAAAGAGCTGACTTATGAGTATGCGCGTGTTGTGAATGCTCTGCGTAGTGGTGTAAATAGTGATCTTGCCGCCCGGCTCGGGGACTACTAGAACAGCCTTGGGCTCTAGCTGCATGTGATACCTCTTACCCGTTTTAAAAGTCCTCTCAACAGCCACGTCTGCCTCTTCAAAGCCCTTCTCGACGCCCCCCTCCTCGTAGTCTAAGCGGGCGGCAATGTTGTTTTCAACTTCAATCCACTTATCGCCCCTCATAATCCTCTCGTGGATTTTCGGCGCGTCGGGCTTTATGGCCTCGAAGGGGTCGAGAATGGGCTTGTATATGCGCTCGAATTCTAGTCTAATAGACTCCGCGGCTCTCTGAGCCAGCTCCTCGCTGGAGGCGGCTACAGCGGCTACGGGCTCTCCCAGATACCGCGGCCTGTACGTCAGTATGTAAGTGTCTTTAAAAGTAACTTCGTGGACGCTCACAAGCCTCGGGTTGTAGGGCTTCTGTGGCACGTCGTCCGGGGTTATGACTACAGCCCCCATTCTCACGGCTTCGCTGACATCTATTCTAAGTATGTCGGCGAACGCGTAGGGGCTCCTCACAATTCTCCCAATTAGCATGCCCGGGACTTCGAGGTCGTGAGTGTACTTCAGGGCACCAGTAACTTTCGCCTCGGCGTCTTTTCGAGGAGTCCTCTTACCAATAAACTTAAACTCCCCCACTACCCCGCACCTCGGAGGCCGCTTTAACCACGGCTTCAATTATTTTAACGTAGCCAGTGCACCTACAGAGGTTACCTATATACTCCTTAGCGTCCTCAGCGCTCTTTATCCTGCCCTGTTTAATTCCAGCGTAGGCTGTTAGCAGTATTCCGGGTGTGCAGAAGCCGCACTGCACAGCGCCAGTTTCAATAAAGCTCTTGGCGAGCCTCTCGAAGATCTCATCGCCCACGAGACCCTCTACAGTAGTGACCTCAGCCCCCTCGACCTGAATCGTGAGGAGTATGCAGGAAGTCACTGGGTTGCCGTTAACTAGTACCGTGCAGCTTCCGCACTCACCCCGCTCACAGCCCCTCTTAACGCTCTTAACTCTAAGTTTAAACCTCAGAGTGTCTATTAGAGTCTCGCGGGGATTCACGTCTACTTCTACAGGCTTACCGTTGAGAATAAACTTCACTATCACGCCGCGTCACCTCACTCTCGCGAGAGCCTCTAAGAGGGCTTCTCGCGTGAGGAGCCTAGCCATGTACGCTCTGTACTCAGCTGGAGCCCTCACATCGCTAATAGGCGAGATGTCGTGAACTACGAGTTTAGAGACCTCTTCAATAACTTCGAGAGAAGGCTCCTTGCCGGCAAGGGCTCTCTCAACGCTAGTAGCCCGCACGGGTGTGGGGGCAACAGAGTTCAAAGCCACTCTCACATCGGAGATAAAGCCATCACCGACTTTGACAGCGCAGGCCACGGCTACTAGTGAAATGTCGTGGCCCCTCCTCCTACCAGCTCTGAAGCACGCGTAGCCAGAGCCCTCTAGCCCCCTGTACGGCACCATGATCTCCGCGACTATCTCGCCGTGCCTGAGAGCTGTCTGGCGGGGCCCCTTAAAGAACTCTCTCACGGGTATGAGCCTCGAGCCCTCCACGCTCTCAGCCCTAATAAAAGCCTCGTAGACAAGTAGCGGCACAGCCATGTCGGCTGCTGGAGAGGCGCTACATATATTTCCACCTATAGTAGCGACATTCCTGATCTGCCAGTAGGCGAATTTCTCGGCTACAGCTCTCAGTAGAGGAGTACTAGTCGCCACTACCTCGGAGTCGAGTAGCTCCTGTATAGTTGTGAGCGCGCCGATGTGTAGTGAAGAGCCGTCGTCGCGTATGTACTTCAACTCCCTCAACCCCCCAATGTAGATCACATACCTCGGTCTCAGCCGCCCTGTCTTCAAGTCCAGGACGAGGTCTGTTCCACCAGCCATTACTCTCGCGTCTTCTAGCTCGCTGGCGAGCTTGAGGGCGTCTCGGAGGTCTCTGGCCACGAGGACTTCTACGCTACTCGGAATAGCGTACATCACTGAGCACCACCCCCACTCCTGAGGGCGCCTATTAGTTCTAGTACTCTCCACGGTGTGAGGGGAGTAGACGTGATATTCACTCCGAGAGCAAACGCGGCGGCGTTAGCTATAGACGCGGGGCCGGGTATCATAGCCATTTCCCCAACACCCTTCGCCCCGAAAGCACCGTACCTGAACACGTCTTCGACTAGAGCGGGCTTAGAGATCTCCGGCGCGTCTCTAGCTGCCGGCAGTACGTAGTCTGTTAAATTAGTGTTCACGATACTACCCCGCTCGTCGAAGTGCAATTGCTCCATCAGAGTGTAGCCAATAGCCTGCAGTACAGCCCCCTCTATTTGCCCCTCGACCTGATTGGGATTAATGATCCTGCCGGCGGCTAGGCCGGGGTAGACTCGTAGAACTCTAATAACACCCGTCCACGTGTCCACCTCGACCTCGGTAATGAGGACTATGTAGCTGTAAGCGGGGTACGCGAAACCCTGACCTACTGTGTCGTCGAACTTGCCTTTAGGCAAGTAGAAGTAGCCAGTAGCGCTGAGCTCAACACCTCTAGCGTAGGCCTCTCTCACGAGCTCTCTCCACGCTAAGCCTACTTCGGGGTTTCGCCTCCAGTACACTCTCCCATTTCTAAACTCAAGCTCGCTCGGGTCTACTCCGAGTATCCTGGAGGCCAGCTGAGCCAGCCTCTCTCTAATTCTCCCGGCAGCTACGAGCACACCTACGCCTCCAATACCAGTACCCCTAGAGGCGTGGGTAGCCCCCGTGTCAGGCGCCTCGGTGGAGCCCTGTACTACTCTAATGAGCTCTACTGGCACTCCGAGCACCTCGGAGACTATTTGAGCGTGAGAACTAACTGGAGAGCCCTGCCCCATCTCGACTATTCCAGTGTAGACGACTACAGAGCCGTCTAGCTCGACTTTAATGTAGGCGTTAGACCAGTCGGGGACGGCTCTAGAGGTGCTAATACCGTGCCAGCCAACAGCAACACCGATCCCCCTCTTAAACCTAGAGCTCTGCTCATTGAACTTCCTGTACTCTTCGCGCTTTCTCCACCACTCAGCGAGCTCAGCTGTCTTCTTCAGGGCTTCTCCAACTCCGACCGAGTGGTCTAGTAGCTGGCTAGTCAGCGCGTAGGAGCCCTCTCTAAGGACGTTCTTGAGCCTGAACTCCACGGGGTCCATTCCGAGCTTCTCGGCGAGGCAGTCCATTTGCCTCTCAACAGCGAACTGTATTGAGAGGTTTCCAAACCCCCTAAACGAGCCCTGGTAGACTTTATTAGTGTACACAGCGTAGCCGTCGACCTTGCCGTGTGGTACTTCATACGGCCCCGAGGCGTGCATAGTTGCTCTCCACAGTATAAATGGGGCTCTATTAGCGTACGCCCCGGTGTCGTGTATTATTGTCACGTCTATAGCTGTGAGCTTGCCACTGGCATCCGCACCGCTCTTGTACCTTATAATAGCGGCTTCGCGCTTGGGGTGCACCTTTATTGAGTCCTCGCGGCTGTACATGAGAAACGCGGGCTTACCAGTCAAGTAGGCTACTAGAGCGGCTTTTGCGCAGACAAGAGGGCCCTCGTCGTCCTTGCCGCCGAAGCCCCCTCCAATGTACGGGGCAACTACTTTGACTCTACCAGCTGGTAGCCCGAGAGCCCTCGCGACTATTCTCTGCCCTAAGTGAGGGTACTGAGTAGTCCCTATAACAGTGATTCTGCCCTCGGACTCTGGTATCGCGAGCGCGGCCTCCGTCTCTAAGTACGCGTGATCCTGGTGGTGTAGTCTGTACTCATTTTCCACGACTACGTGTGCTCTACTAAAGCCCTCTTCGATATTGCCCTTTCTAACGCGAGTAGTAAAGGCTATATTTGAACCCCTCTCCTCGTGTACTAGAACATCGGTTCTCTTCATGGCGTCGAGAGGGTCTAGCACGTAAGGTAGGGGCTCGTACTCGACACGGACCTCTTCAGCCCCCCTGAACGCCTTCTCGTAGTCTACAGCGGCTACTAGAGCTACTACTTCTCCAGCATATCTAACCTTGCCCTCGGCTAGTAGCGGCTGGTCTGGAATTGCGTATCCAACTTGATTCTCACCCGGTATGTCACGCGAAGTGATAGCTCTGACTACACCGGGTACTTCGAGTGCTCTCTCGTAGTCTACACTCTTGATCCTCGCGTGCGAGTGGGGGCTCAAGACATGCTTAACAAAGAGGGCGCTGCCCAGCACGTAGTCTACGAAGTAGTCCTCTGTGAACATTGCTCGCCCAAGGACCTTGTCTAGAGCGTCGACTCTGGCAGCGTCCTTGCCCACGATTATGTAAGACTCCGCGGAGAGCCACTTCTCTAAGATCTTAACAGGGTCTTCCAAAAAGACACCACTACTAGTTTATCTCGCAGTACAATATTAAGCTCTGCAAACTCAATAACTTACTCTTAGCGCTTAAATCGAAGCAGCGTATCTCTAGAAGTTAGTGGTGGCTTGCAGTGAGTAGCCTGCTAGTCAGGAATGGATTAGTAGTCCTCCCGAGTGGCGTGTACAGGTGGGATATTAAGATAGTTGACGGAGAGGTCTCGGAGGTCGGCGCTAATCTCAGTCCCAGCGGCGCAGAAGAGGTTATTGATGCGTCGGGGTGCTACGTGCTTCCCGGCGTAGTAGATGAGCACGTGCACATGAGAGAACCCGGCCTCGAGTACAAAGACGACTTCGAGCACGGCTCTAGAGCGGCTATTAAAGGCGGTGTCACAACGGTAATAGAGCACCCGAACACTATACCCCCTGTTGACAGCGCCGAGAGGCTACTCTCTAAAGCCCGGCTTCTCGAGAGTAAAGCCTACGTGGACTTCGCCCTCCTAGGTGTTCTCCACGACTCTAATGTGCACGAATTCGAGAATATGGTCGCAGCCGGCGCGGTGGGCTTTAAAGTCTTCATGGGGCCTACAACCGGTAATATCCCGCCTCCCAGCGACACTTCGCTGTACGAGATAATGGAGAAATCTGGCAGACTACGCGTGAGAGTAGCGTTTCACGCAGAGGACTACAGGCTCGTTGAATACTTCACTGAGAGGGCTAAGAGGTCTGGTAGAGACGACCCGGAACTACACATTGAGGCAAGACCCCCCATAGCAGAGGTCTATAGCATAGTGAAAATAGCCACAATAGCCAAGTACACTGGCGGGCACGCGCACATAGTTCACGTCACTTCACGAGACGCACTAGAGGCTATTAAGCTGGCTAGAGAACAGGGTGTTGACATAACAGCTGAGACGTGTCCTCACTACTTGTTACTAGACCTAGAGGACTACAAGCGCCACGGTTCACTAATAAAGGTGAACCCGCCGATTCGCGGCGGGGTCCACAGAGAGATCCTAATAAAAGCAGTAGTCTCCGGTTTCATAGACGCTATAGGCTCAGACCACGCCCCACACACTCCAGCAGAGAAGTACAAGTCGATCTGGGAGGCCGCGGCGGGCTTTCCAGGAGTACAGACACTACTCCCATTAATACTCGACCTCGCGCTCCGCGGCGTAGTATCGCTAACACACATACCGAGACTACTAGCCGAAAACCCGGCTAAGCTATTCGGCCTCTGGCCCTACAAGGGCTCTCTAATGCCGGGCTCGAGCGGCGACCTAGTAGTAGTCGACCCGGAGGGCTACACCGAGATAACTACTAGTTGGCTGGAGTACAAGTACAAGTTGTCACCGTACATAGGACTAAAGCTGAGAGGCAGGATAAAACACGTAGTACTGAGAGGTCACGTCGCAGTTAGAGAGGGTGAATTAACGGGGAAGAGAGTAGGAGTCTTTCTGGGGAGAGGAAGCGGTGAGGGCTTTAGTAGGCTTAGAAAATAATTAAGCTAGGTGACTCTACTCCTACAGCGCTGATGAAGACCTTTGGGTCGGATCTGTGAAGAGGCGCTGCGGAGTGCTGAGCTCAGACTCCTAGAATAGTCTTTATTAAAGCCATTCTAATGTAAAGCCCGTTTTTCGCCTGCTCAAAGTACTGAGCCTGCGGCAAGACGTCTACATCTGGTGTCAACTCCCAGACTCTCGGCAGTGGGTGGAGTATAACGGGTATTTTTCTGAATTTCCTTAGGTAGTCGTAGGTTATAGTGTAACTGCCTCTGAGCCTCTCGTACTCCTCAGCGTTCATCCTCTCCCTCTGCAACCTCGTCACGTAGAGCACGTCGAGTCTCTCCATGGCTTCATCAGGCCTATCGTAAAACTCGTAGTAGACTCGCCTCTGGTCTAGTACTTTCAATACCTCTTCTCTCGGCCTCAGCTCGCGCGGCGATATAAAGTACAGCTTGACGTCCTGGAAGTTTGAGAGCGCGTACGAGAAACTCGAAACAGTTCTACTGTACTTCAAGTCCCCCATTAACCCCACTACCAGTCCATCGAGGCGCTTAAAGAGCCTCCACATAGTGTAGACGTCTAGTAGTGCCTGTGTAGGGTGCTCGTTGTACCCGTCACCGGCGTTTATTACAGGTGCTCTACATATCTCTGCCGCCCTAGCCGCGAAGCCGGGCTCTCTGTGCCTAACTACAATAACATCTGGCTCGTAGCTATCAACAGTTCTTAGAGTGTCCTCGGGGCTCTCCCCCTTAGCCATACTAGTCACCTCTTCGGGCCCGAGGTCAATGACGACTCCTCCCAGCTTTACCATTGCGAACTGAAAACTGAGCCTCGTCCTAGTACTCGGCTCGAAGAAAGCCGTGAACATTACTCTGTCTTTGGCGATGCTGAGTCTACTCTCACTCTCGCACACTCCTCTGATCTCCTCTGCCAGCTTAATAAGCCTCTCAATATCACTAAGTGTAAACTGGAGAGCAGAAATTACGTCTGCACCCTTATACACGACTAGACACCACGGTGTACTAACACGGCTGAGTATTTTAAGCTGAACGGCTCGGTCGCTCTACCTCGACTACGCGGAGAGCAGCCTCTCGCAGAGCTGATCGCGACAACTAGATTTGAGCGTGCTTTTTAATAATAGGCTTAGTCCACCCACCTCTATGCGCCCACGGTATAATTGCTAGGCCGGAGAACACGTTGCTGAGAGCCATGGCAAC
>Ga0080008_178900_pt1 | contig 15054 bp, 18 predicted proteins | sample ConCONMetagenome_FD_69211 | JGI IMG/M metagenome (GOLD analysis project Ga0080008, IMG submission 69211) | Hot spring microbial streamer communities from Conch Spring, Yellowstone National Park, USA - CON_C (SPADES assembly) (version 2) | ecosystem: Environmental > Aquatic > Thermal springs > Hot...
CGAGGGCGTAGAGCACTGCGCACATCGCCGCCAGGGTTAGCTCCAGGGACCTGGGCCTGCTGCTCACACACGCGCCTGGGCGTTGAGGTAAAAACTCTTTCAGTTTGACTAGTTATACTGGTTTAGCTTCTGAGGAGGGCCAGCACCTTGGGGAGCAGCTCCCAGCCGTGCTCCACAAGCCCCAGGCTGCCGGAGGCGCAGAGGCGCTCTGTGAAGGCCTTCACGCCGTCCGGCTGGAGCTTCTCGTGCATGAGCACGACGGGCACTGGGTCGCCTGTGTGGGCCTTCCGGGTGTAGGGCGTGGCGTGGTCCGCGGTCACCAGGAGCGCGGTGTCCTCTGGCATCTCGCGGAGGAGCTTGGCGACGTAGTGCTCGTCGATAAGCTCGATCGACCTCACCTTCGCCTTGAAGTCGCCGTCGTGGCCAGGCTCGTCCGGCCCCTTGAGGTGGACGTAGACCGCGTCAACCCTCTCTAGGAGCTTCAGCGTCGCCTCGAGCCTGGCGGCGTAGTCGGAGGCCTTGTCCTCGGTGGGTGGTGGGACGCTGGCCACCTCCATGCCGAGCACGCGGGCAATGCCGATCTCGACGGGCATCTCGGCCACGGCGCCGAACCTGAGGCCGAACCTGGACTGTATGGCCTGGAGCCTGGGAAGCCTCCCCCCAGCGTCCCTGAGGAGGATCGCGTTAGCCGGGAGCTTGCCCTCCTTGGCGCGCCTCAGGTTGACCGGGTGGTTCTTCAGGATGTTTATGGAGAGCTCGGTGAACATGTCGACCAGCTCCGCCGTCCTGAGCGCCTCGGGCGTCCTCTCCAGCGGCCCCGCCCTGGCCACGTAGGGCTCGAAGGAGGAGCGCGCCACGGAGACGTAGCCCCTCTTCTCATAGGCCGGGTCCGTGTTGTCCACCGCGTCCGAAAGCGGGAAGCTCCTGCTCCCTATCACCACGACAGCCCTGTGGCCCACGGTGGCCACGACCCTCGCGTACGCGTCGTAGACGTTGAGGGCCATGCCGTCCAGGGCTCTGGCGAGCTCCCTGGCCTCCTGGCTCGAGAGGTTCCTGCCGCACCTCCTGTCTATGATCCTACGCGTGTCAGGGTCTATCGTCGCGAAGTTCGCCCTGAAGGCGACCTCGAACCCTTCCCTCAGCGTGAGGCCGGCGCCCACCGCCTCCAGGGGACCGCGCCCCGTGTACTCCTCGTGTGGGTTGTAGCCAAGGATGGACATCACGGCGGCATCGCTCTCGGGGGCCACACCCTCCTCTATGGGGTACATCAGGCCGCACTTCGCGCGCCTGGCAACCTCGTCCAGGGCGGGCTTCCTGGCCGCCTCCAGCGAGGTGAGACCATCCTCCGGCTTGTCAGCTACACCGTCTAGAACCAGGTAGACCAGCTTCACGGCTCATCACGGGGTGGAAGCGGCAAAACCCAGTTATTGTAGCTATGTTTTTACAGTGCTGTAAGTCCGTGGAGCCCGCTCCGCGAGGGGTTGAAGAAAACCCAGGGCTTCCTCGAGGCGGTTCGGTAGCCCAGCGCGCTGTACACGCGCAGAGCTGGCTCGTTGGCCTCGCTGACGTGCAGCAGGGCGCGCGCACCCGAGGCTACGGCGTCCCTTGTGACCGCGGAGGTGACGGCCTTGGCGTGACCCCTCCCCCTGTGCTCGGGCAGCGTGTAAACATCTCCAACGATCCATACCTCGGGGAGGCGGAGGTAGGCGCACGCCACGGAGACCAGCTCCTCCCCCTCGAAGACGCCGTAGTACCTACGCCTAGCGAGCAGCCCGCGGGCTTCCTCTGCTGACAGGCTCAGCCCCCGAGCCCGCGAGAGCCTGAGGAAGGACTCCACGTGCTGCTCATCGCGCGCGTTGAGCCTCACCGCCCTCTCAGCCCCGATTGGCCTGAAGGTGCTCTCGTCGGCGACCATGTCGAGGTACCACTCGACTCTCGCACTGCCTCTCCCCTTCAGAGAGGCTAGGAGCGGGCCCAGCAGGCCCTCGCTGTGCACCATGATGATGGACTCCAGCCCTGGGACGTAAGCTGCCGGATCCTCGAGCCTGCCCCACAAGTGCACGCCGGCCTCCCTGGGCCCCCGCCACACCAGTGCGTAGCCGGCCACCTCCCCCTCGCTAACCTCGAACCAAGCGTCCGTGCGGTCCAGCTCGTACACCAGGTCGTAGAGCAGGTATGCGTGCGTCAAGGGGTCTTGCGCGTAGAGCCTGGCGATGCTCCTCCAGAGCCCGTAATCGAGCTCGCTGAGACTCCTCAGCTCGCTGAGACTCCTCACAGCGCGCACCCAGGGCGCAAGGCGCGCGGGCCCTTAGGGCTTGGAGGTGCACGGAGCGTCGCTGGCGCCGCTTTCCGTTCTCTCGATGTACTCGAGCCAGCCCTCCAGGGCCTCCACGCTGACCTCCTCCCTCCGCCCGTTGCGCACCACCGTGACCCTCTGCAGGTGGATCCTGTCCCCCTCCTCCTTCCCCTCGATCGTTATCTCTGCGTAGCCGCCGAGAACCCCCTCCAGGTCTATGGACGAGAAGCTTATGACAAGCCTGCCCTCCCTCTCCTCAACCGAGTAGAGGCCGCTGCGGCTGAGGAAGGAGAGAAGCTTGGACTTGGTCACGCTCACGCATCGTACTCCGCGCAAGAAATTAATAAACACCGCGCGTCTTGCCTGGTGTGCTGCCGAGGATAAAGGCCGCGCGGGTGGAGCAGCTTCTCACCGAGTCCCTCAGGAGGCACGTGCTCGAGGAGGCTGGGGCTAGGGGCTGCGTAGTCGGCGTCAGCGGCGGGGTTGACAGCGCGGTAACAGCAGTCCTCGCAGCCCGCGTGCTAGGACCCGAGAACACCTACCTGATGATCCTCCCCTCGGCCGCGACGCCCAAGGAGGACGTCGAGGACGCGCTCCTCGTGGCGGAGCACGCCGGGGTGCCTCGCTCGAACGTGGAGGTGCTGGACATAGAGCCCCTCCTGCAGGCCTTTGACAAGGCGCTAGGCGAGATGACCCTGGTTGAGAGGGGTAACGTCGCCGCGCGCGTCAGGATGATCGTGCTGCACCAGCGCGCGTACCGGAGGCGCTACCTGGTGGTCGGCAGCGGTGACAGGAGCGAGCTCCTCATAGGCTACTTCACGAAGTACGGGGACGGCGGCGTCGACGTGCTGCCGCTGGGCGGGCTGTACAAGACGTGGGTGCGCCAGCTGGCGCTCCACCTGGGGCTTCCCGATAGGATTGCGCTGAAGCCCAGCAGCCCCCGCCTCTGGCCGGGCCAGACCGCGGAGGCTGAGCTCGGCATAAGCTACGAGGTCATCGACCCCGTGCTGTACGCCGTCTTCGACCTGGGGCTGGGCGCCGAGGAGGCCGCCAGGAGGGTCGGGGTGAGCATAAGCGTCGTCGAGAGGATACTCCAGATGCACAAGCGGAGCGAGCACAAGCGGAGACCACCGCCCGTGTTAAGCCTGCCGCTGAGCGAGATCCTTGAGGGCTAGCCCGCCGTTGAGCACCGCGTCTACGTCGCGGGAGAGCCTCCTAGCGAGCAGGGCGAGCACGGGCGTGAGGGCGAGCCTGAGGGCGAGCGAGGCCAGGAAGGGCGCGCGAGGCCCCAGAGCCGAGTAGAGCCAGCCGCCGAGGGCGGCGCCGGCAGACCAGGCGATGGCCGTGGGCAGGCCCAGCAGCGCGTAGACACGGCCTCTGCTCTCCAGCGGGAACACGTCGGCCCGGAGCGCCGAGTGGGCGAGGCCGTAGAGCGACCCGCCGATGGCCCCCGCAACGCCGGAGAGCAGCAGTAGGGGGAGCGTGGGCGCGGAGCGTGGCGGCGCCACCACGAAGAGTAGCAGCGAGGCTGTTCCCAGGTGGATGCCGAGCTGGAGCGGGAGGCCGCGGCCCCTCAGGTCGACGAGGTAGCCCGAGGGTATCGTGGAGAGCAGGCCGACCACGGCGGACGTGCTTGAGAGCAGTGCAAGCCCTGTGGCGTCGAGGCCGAGGAAGTAGTAGACGTAGTAGTTCCCCAGGAGCGTGAGCCCGCCGAGGAAGTTCAGCGTGGCATCGAGGGCGACTATGTCCCTTATAGGGCCCCTCAGCCTGCTGAGGACCTCCCTGTAAGCGCTGATTAGCGAGCCGCCAGAGCCCGGCTCCCTAAGGGTCTCCTCCAGCCACTTGTACCTCGCGAGCGCCACCCCCAGGCCCACTGCCGCCGATAGGGCGAGAGACACGCGGACCCCCTCCACCACGCCGAGGCTGTTCACGAGCGCAGCGCCACCCAGGGGTGCGACCGAGGAGAGCGAGCCCGAGAGGAGCTGCAGGGCAGCGTAGGTGCGCCCTCTGAGGTGCATTGCCACCGAGTCCGCCTGTATGCTTTCCAGAGCCGGCTGGTAGAAGAGCGCAGCGCTGTTCAGGATCGAGGCGGCCGCGTACGCCGCCCAGCTGGGCGCCAGCGCCATCAGCGCGTAAGCCGCTGAGACGAGGGCCGTGCCGAGCCAGATGATCTTCTTCCTGCCCTTCTTATCGGTGAGGTAGCCCCCCACAACCCTGGAGGCGGCGTTCACCACGTTCTGCAGGGACTGGACCGCTGAGATCTGCTCCGGGCTCGCGCCGAGACTGCTCAGGTAGAGCTGCAGGTAGGGCCCCGACATCGACTGCACCGGGGACCAGGCGAGCCAGCCGAGCGCCAGCACCTTTATGTTCCTCGGGAGCCTCCGCAGTCCCTCCACCACTCGCAAAAGCCTCACGTGAGCAACCCCCTCCAAGATGGATAAAAAATCTTCAGTGCAGTAAGGGTTATTTACAGGCGGGCGTCCCTCCTGCGTGTGGAGAAGCGGTGGATCCTGCTCGCCGCGCTCCTGGTCCTGGCTGCCGCCGCGGTGGCTCTGCTCACGGTGCAGCCGGACCCCCTTCCCTGCGCGGTGGAGAGAGTGCGCGCAGCCAGGGGGTGGAGCTTCGAGGAGCTTGTGAACTTCACGGACGCTAGGGTGCTCGTCCGGGGGAATGTTAGCGCGTCAACAAGGGAGCTTCTAACCAGCGTGACCGTCCTCAAGGGCTTGAGCGCTGAAAACTACCTCGTGTACTCTAACGCCTCGCACTCGATGGTGAACTTCCAGGGGGTTTGGCTCGCGCGGGAGGGCGGCTGGAGGGTGGAGGACACATTCCTGTACAAGGTGCTCGCCCTGGCCTCGTCCTCTGAGAGGAGGGTTAGCCGCCAGCAGGGCGGGGTTGTCGAGGTGGTTTTTGAGGGAGAGTGCGGGGAGCAGTGCCAGAGGATCTTCGGGGATCTCAGGAGCCTGGCGGGGTCCACGGCCGCCAGCCCCGCGAGGTACTCTGGGCGTGTGCGGGTCGCGGGATGCGCGCTCGAGAGCATCACCATCGAGTTCCTTGGCGAGGGGGTCGCCGCGCGTGCAAGCTACACAGTGCTAGCGTTCGACGTGGAAGTCTCCGCCAGGCCAGCCGGCTGGTAGCCCCTCTTTGTAATCAAGGAAGGTTTATAATGACGGTGGCTTAGGCCTGGGGGGAAGGTAGGTGAAGACCCTGCTGGAGCTGTTCAAGGTGAAGCAGACTCTGCTGCTGCTCCTGACGGGTGTGCTCTCGTACGTTGCGGCCAGCAGCTCCAGGGTGGACTGGCCGACGCTGGCGGTAGCCACTCTCTCCTTCTTCCTCACGATCTCGGGCACCACGGGCTTCAACATGGTGCTCGACGCGGACATTGACGCGGCGATGTTCAGGACCAGGAACAGGCCTATACCCTCCGGCAGAATGGACAGGAGAACGGCCACCGTGGCTAGCGCCTCCGCGCTGCTGCTGGGGCTCCTCCTGGCGTCAGCGATCAACCCGTACTTCCTGGCAGCAGCTCTCGCAGGCTTCCTCATAGACATCGTGGTGTACACGGTCCTGCTCAAGAGGAAGAGCCCTTGGAGCGTGGTCCTCGGGGGCTTCGCAGGGGGGATGCCCGCGCTGGGAGGCTGGGCCGCCGCGACAGGCTCCTTCGGCCCCGGCGGCCTCCTGCTCATGCTGCTCGCGGCGCTCTGGAGCTCGCTGCACATCTGGACCCTGGCCACCTACTACGCTGACGACTACAGGCGGGCTGGGGCACCCATGCTCCCTGCAGTGTACGGCGAGAAGACGGGCGTCCAGGCCTCCCTGCTCGTGGCCGCCCTAGTGGCAGGCCTTACAGCCCTCCTCTGGGCCCAGGGGCTGCTATCCGTCATTGGCCTCGCAGTCTCGCTAGCCCCCCTAGCCGCCGCATCCGCGCTGCTCGCGAGGGGGCTTGCGGTCGGCGAGTACCGGTGGCACTCCTTCAGAGCGTTCAAGCTGGTCAACATGTACATGGCCGTGGTCTTCATCTCGGCAGCACTCCTCAGGTGACGGGAAACGAGCGTGGAGGAGCTCCTCGCCACGCGCTTCGTTGTGGCGCACAGAGGTGCGAGCGCCTACGAGCCCGAGAATACGCTCCGCGCCGTCAGGAGAGCAGTGGAGATGGGGGCGCACGCGGTCGAGGTCGACGCCAGGGTCACCAGGGATGGGCACGTGGTCGTGGTGCACGACGAGGACCTCGCGAGGGTGGCGGGGGTTCCCAGGAGGGTGGCCGAGATGAGCCTCGAGGAGGTCAGATCCGTTACTCTCAGCTCGGGGGAGCGCGTCCCCACGCTGAGGGAGGTTCTGGAGGAAGTCGGGGGTAGGGCTGTGCTCTTCCTCGAGCTCAAGGAAGCCTCCGCGGCTAAGCCGGCGCTGCTGGACGTGGTGCGGGCCGGCGCGCTGGAGGGCACCGTGTTCATTTCCTTCATCGAGGAGGCGATCAGCGCGGTCAAGTCGGCGCAGCCGCAGGCCTACACGGGGCTTATCTACGTGAAGCCTGTGGACGCCATCGTGAGGGCTAAGCAGCTGGGCTGCCGCTTCATCTTGCCGTTCCACAGGCTAGCCTCGCAGAAGGCTGTGGAGTTCGCGCACAGGATGAGGTTACGCGTTGTCGCGTGGACTGTGAACGAGAAAGAGGCTATCAGGCAGTTGTTTGAGAGGGGTGTGGACGGCGTGGCCACGGACAGGCCGGACGTCGCGCTCGAGGCTCTCAGGGAGCTAGAGGGGTAGCAGCCCCTGGAGCAGGAAGCCCAGGATGTAGAGCACGCCGAAGTTCTGAGCCAACTGGGCAGTCAGGGGGTCGGCGTTCTCCGGGATGCTCGACCTGAACCTCTTCACTAAGCCCACCGCCTGCGGCAGGGTGAGGAGCACTAGCAGCGAGTAAAGAGGTAGCACGCGCAGCAGGATCAGCAGGGCTGTCGCCACGTAGGCTCCGAGGATCTCTGCGGCGTAGAACGCGAGGCCCCTCTCCCTGCCGAGGAGGACTGCCAGCGTGACTGCCCCCCGGCTCCTGTCGAACTCTATGTCCCGGAGGTTGTTGGCTGTGAGGACAGCGCTTACGATCATGCCCAGGGGCACGCTGGCCGCGACGGGGTCCAGCGCCAGCACGCCCGTCATCACGTAGCACGTTCCAAGCCACATGAACACGCCCCAGCTCAGGAAGACGCCGAGCTCGCCCAGCGCGCGGTACTTGTACCCCGGCGGGCCCGAGTAAGTGAGCAGGAGCACAACACCAACCAGGGCGAGGAGGACTACTACGAGCGTCCTCACAAGCGCGAGAGCCGCAGCGATCGCCAGGCCGCCGGCCATGAGGGCGAGGCCGAGGTTCCTCACCTGCTGCGGCGTGGCGAAGCCCGTGAGGATCGGGTGCGGCCGGTAGAGCGTGGTGGGCGCGCCTGGCACGTCGACGCCCCTCACAGTGTCGTAGTAGTCGTTCAGCACGTTGGCCGCAGCGTGCAGCAGTGTGACGCCGACTAGGACGGCGACGTAGTACAGGGGGTTGAAGACGTGGAAGCGCGTGTAGGTGTAGGCGGCTGCTCCTGTTATCGATACAAAGGTCATGACGAAGGACCAGGGCCTCGTCGCTATCAGCCACATCTTCAGCCTGCTCATGGCGCTAAACCCCCGCAGCAAGGGCTGATATGCGTTTCTCCGCGCGCCCTTAGTATGTAACACTTTTTTGGTAACATGGTAATACTTATTAAGCGGCTGTACTCCTCTCGGAGCGGGCGGCATGCACATACCAGACGGATACCTCGACCCCGCCACCTGCGCTGCAACGTACCTGATCACTCTGGCCGTCGGCGTCATCGCCTTCAGAAGGGCGAGGCTCGCGGGCGACGAGGAGAAGCTCCTCGTACCCGTGCTGGCCGCAGCGATCTTTGTGGCGCAGATGCTGAACTGGCCGCTGCCGGGGGCACCTCCCTGCACCTGGTGGGCGGGGCTCTGGCGGCGATACTGGTGGGGCCGTGGCTCGGCTACTTCGTGATGCTCTTAGTGCTCCTCGTGCAAGCCCTCGTGTTCCACGACGGCGGGATAACAACCCTGGGCGCAAACGTGCTCAACATGGGTATTGTGGCGGTGTTCACCGGGTACCTGGTCTACAGGGCCTTCCCAGAGCGCTGGAGGGTTGCGGGGGCCTTCCTCGCGGGTTGGCTCAGCATGACTCTTGCGGGCCTGGCGTGCGGGGTGGAGCTCGGCTTATCAAGCCTAGCGGGGCAGTTCCTCTACGGGTTCTCCGTCACGATACCGGTGATGGGTGGCTGGCACGCCCTCCTCGGGCTCATCGAGGGGGCTATCACCGCCGCCGTCTACGCCTACCTCAGGGCGAGGGCTCCCGCGCTCGTCGCAGGTGGGAAGGTATGAGCGTGAGGCAGCTGCTGGAGAAACACCGGAAGGCTTTGCTGCTCACACTCGCGCTAGTGGTTGTGAGCCCCGTCTTCGGAGTGTACCTCGCTGGGCTCGTCGGGTACCACGAGCCCCTGGACCTCGCCGCGGAGGCGCTGGGGCTAAGGGAGACCACCGAGGAAGTCAACTGGACGCCCTTCCTGGACTACACCGTTCCAGGGCTCCCAGACTGGCTCGGCTACATCGTCTCCGGCTTCATCGGCGTCGGCGTCGTCCTGGCTCTGGGGCTCCTCCTGTTCAGGCTGCTCAAGCGGGAGTGAGTCTCTGTGCAGGGCTTTTTCTCACCTCTGGGCCAGGCCTTCCTGGAGAGGCTATCCTCCACCCTGGACGAGCTGAGCGAGGTGCGCGGCTCCCCCGCCCCCGCGTGGCTAACCCTAGTCCTAGGGCTGGTTGTCAACGTCGAGGCCGCGTTCGCCGGCGGCTTCCTCACACCGCTGCTGGCGGTTTTCTTCGGGGCTTTCCTATCCCTGCGGGCCGGCAAGACTCGGAGCTGGCTCGCCGTCACAAGCCTCGCGCTGGCTTTCTCCTCTGCGGTGGCTCTACCAGCCTTCGCCGCGGGGCAGCACGTTGAGAGAAGCCTCCTCTTCGTCGCGCGCGCCACGGGCGCGGCTGCCGCCTTCACAGGGGTGGTAGCGTGCCTCGGCTGGTACGGGCTCCTCGCCGCTCTCGAGCAGCTCAGCCTGCCTCGCTACGCCTTGCTGCAGCTGGCCCTGATCCTGAGGATGATACCCGCCTTCGCGAGGGATGCTGTGCGCATGCTCCTGGCTAGGGAGGCCCGGCTGCTCTCCCGGGGGCGGCGCTACTCCTGGTCCGTGCTGGCCAGCGTGGTGGGGGACATGCTCCTCCTGGGCTACAGGCGCTCAAGGGCCCTCGCAATGGCCATCGAGGCCCGCAGCTTCAGAGCAAGGCCCGCGAGGACGCATCCCCGCGCCGGGCACACGCGCGAGCACCTACTGAGCACGATCACCCCCGCGGCTCTAGCGCTCGCGTCAACCCTGGTCTTCGTGAGCGGCGCTTAGCATAAAGCGCGCTGCGCGTGCTGAGAGGCACCATGCTCGAGGGCCGGGACATCTGGGTCAGCTACCCTGGTGTTGGGGCAGTGCTGCGCGGCGTCACGCTCAGGCTGAGAAAAGGGGAGGTAGTGGCCTTACTGGGGCCGAACGGCTCGGGCAAGACGACTCTCCTGCTGACTCTCGCCGGGCTCCTCAGGCCCGAGAGGGGCGAGGTGCTGCTCGACGGAGCGCCTCTCTGGGGCCAGCTGCCGGAGGCCCGGAGAAGGATCGGGGTGCTCTTCCAGGATCCCGATGACCAGCTGTTCAACCCGACTGTGAGGGAGGAGCTGCTGTTTGCGCTCGAGCAGCTGGGGCTGAGCGAGGAGGAGAAGAGGCGGAGGATCGCTGAGGTAGCGGAGCTGCTGGGCATAGACCACCTGGTCGGCAGGCCCACGCACGCTCTGAGCGTGGGGGAGAAGAGGCGGGTCGCGCTGGCCTCGATACTTGTCTACGACCCGGAGTTCCTGCTGCTCGACGAGCCCACCGCAAACCTGGACCCGAGCTCCGCAGCTCAGCTTGCCAGGATTATCTGCAGTGCCCGCGCCGGGGGTAGGGGCGTGCTCGTCGCCACCCAGGACAGCGACCTCGCACTCGCGCTCGCCGACCGGGTGGCGGTGCTCCAGGGCGGCAGGGTTGTGTGGGAGGGAGAGCGCCTGGCGCCGGATCTCCTGGAGGAGCTCAAGCTGGCCCGGGGTAGGCTGTCCTGCGGGGAGCAGTAGCGCGCCCAGCGAGCTAGCGCAGCGGAAAGTACTTCTAAGCCTGGCGGGGTTCTCATGCTGTGTGCGACACGCTCGTCGCGCTCCCAAATAGCACCAGGGAGGGCGTGACCATATTCGCTAAGAACAGCGACAGGGAGCCTAACGAGGCGCAGGTTGTCGAGTTCATCCCCAGGACGCGGCACGACGAGGAGTACGTGCAGTGCACCTACGTCAAAGTCCCCCAGGTCAGGGAGACCTACGCGGTGGTGATCTCGAGGCCGTACTGGATGCGGGGTGCTGAAATGGGTGTTAACGAGCACGGTGTTGCTATCGGGAACGAGGCCGTGTTCACGAAGCTGCCCTACGCGAAGACGGGGCTCACAGGTATGGATATGCTGAGGCTTGCTCTCGAGCGCTCCCGCACAGCTAGGGAGGCTCTCGACCTGATCATCGCCCTCCTGGAGGAGTACGGCCAGGGTGGCAACTGCAGCGCTACGGGCAAGCTCTACTACCACAACAGCTTCATTATCGCTGACCCGAGGGAGGCGTGGGTGCTTGAGACAGCTGGGAGGTTCTGGGTGGCGGCGAGGGTGAGGGATGTGCGCAGCATCTCGAACGCTCTGAGCATAGAGAGAGGGTGGGATATGGCGAGCAAGGGGGTGGTCGAGTACGCTGTCGAGAGAGGGTGGTGCAAGGGCGAGGAGGACTTCAGCTTCGCCAGGTGCTACTCGGACCGGCCTCTACACGAGCGTGGCCAAGGGGCGTGAGAGGCAGAGGTTCACCCAGACCCTGCTGAGGGAGAACGTGGGCCGGATAGACTTCGAGCTCGTTTCCCGCGTGATGAGAGCGCACAGCCTCGAGGAGAACTACGCGCCCTCGCGCGGCTCCATGAGAGATATCTGCATGCACGCGGGAGGGCTGACGCGCCCCTCGCAGACCGCGGGCTCGATGATTGCCCTGCTGCACGAGAAATGCCCCGTGGTGTGGGTGACCGCGACTTCGAGCCCCTGCATCTCGCTGTACAAGCCAGTTTTCTTCGAGGCCGGGGTCCCCGATCTGGGGCCTATGCCGAGGGGGGTCTATGACCCGGAGACCTACTGGTGGCGCCACGAGAAGCTCCACAGGCTCCTGCTGCACAGCTGCCCGAAGTACGCGGGTGGCATCAAGGGCGATGTGCTGGAGGTTGAGAGGAAGCTCGTGGAGGAGGCTGCGAGGCTCAGGGAGGCGTACCTCGAAGACAAGGCGGGCGTTGAGGAGCTGCGCGAGCTGTCGAGCCGCGCCTTCCGGCTGGGAGCTGCGATAGACGAGAAGTGGGTAAGGCTCGTGAAGCCGGGTAGGGGGCTGAACCCTCTCTTCGCAGCCTACTGGTACAGGGTGAACAGGCAGGCGAGGCTGCGGTAGCCGTGCGCGCGCCTTCGACTTCGACGAGCGCAGCTACGTCGTTTGAGACGCTCGAAGTGTTCAGGCCGCCGAGCCAGTTACCGCGGGGAAGCCGCTGCGGCGTTGAGGAGCTACGCGGACAGGCCCGGGCCTGGCTTGCGCGAGCTTGCACGGTCTACTCCGGTGTGCGTGGGAAGATATATCTAGGGTTTTCGCGCGGCAGGGGGCTGGGGGTAGTGGCGTGTGCGTGGTCTCTAAAAGCCTTGTCTGCGCCTCCTCGAAGACCTACGTCCTCAGGATCCGCGAGGACTGCTTCGACAGGGTCGTGAGGCTGCTCGAGGAGAGGGGCAAGGTCACGGCAAAGTACGGGCCGCTCGTCAAGGGGATATTTAGGGACGCTGTGGTGACCCTGGTTAAGCCGGACAAGGTGCAGGTGATCCTCCAGTTCAGCGGCATGACGATCGAGGAGTTCGAGAGGGAGCTGGAGAGCCTCGGCTAGCGCGGTGTCCTGGAATGCCATCCTTCGACCGTGTAGCCGTGGTGGGTGCGGGCCCCGCTGGCGCCTTCCTCTCGCGCTTGCTGAGCGACGCGGGCTTCGAGGTTGAGGTGTTCGAGGTTTTGCCCAGGCTTGCGGTTAAGCCGTGCGGCTGGGCGACACCCTACACTATTGAGAGCTTCTTCAAGGTGCCCGAGGACGCGGTCCTGTGCGAGGTGAGGGGTTACAGGGTCTACGTGGAGGGGCGCGTGGAGAAGGAGGGCTGGGGCAGGAAGTACGGCTACATAATCGACAAGGAGAAGCTCCTCGAGCACCTTCTCGAGGGCATCACCCTTAGGAGGAGGGGCGTGGACCCTGCCAGGCTGGAGGGCTACGACCTGGTGGTTGACGCCAGGGGTCACGTAGCCTACAGCGGGGTCAAGGCGCGGGCTCTGCAGGCAATAGCTCGCGGCGTAAGCGTGGGCGACGGCGACTCCATCGAGATATTCTTCGAGTCCGAGTTCGTCGGGTACTCGTGGGTGTTCCCCCTGGGCGGGAGCAGGGTTAAGGTTGGCGTGGGCGGGCTCGCGGAGTTCGACGTCCTGAGGGCGCGCCTACACAGCCTCCTCAGGGTGCTGGGCAGGCCCCAGGTGGAGAGAGTCGAGGGGGGCTTGTTGGCCTCAGGGGGGCTCGTGCCCCAGGGTAGCGCGCCGAGGGTTGGCGAAGTCCTGGGCGCTGTCATGCCCCTGAGCGGGGAGGGCATCAGGCCGGGCATGCTCTCCTCGCTCGCTCTCTTCAGGTCGCTTACCACCGGCTCGAAGTTCGCCAGGGAGCTGGAGAAGACCGGGCTTCCCTTGAACATCAGGGTGCAGCTGGCGGTGCTGAGGAGGCTCAAGTCCCTCCCGCCCAAGGGTAGGGCGGAGCTCTTCAGGTCCGCGCCCGTAGAGATTCTCGAGTGCGTGACCGCGGGGTGCGTGACGTCAGCCTTTATCGTGAAGGCGATGGCCAGGTGGCTTTCTTCTTCGCGAGGCTCGGCCTGCCAGCGCGCGCAAAGCCTCAAGGCTAGTTGCGTGATGCAGCCACCAGGGCGACGCCGCAGTCGCGGCAGGAAACCCCCTCGTAGACCCGAGGCTCCGCCTCGGGCACCGAGAGGGGTTCGTAGTCGAGCGCCTGAAGGATCCTGAGCACCTTGAAGCCTGAGCGCTCGACGAGGCTGAGCACCTCCTCCAGCGTCAGGAAGCGGGCGACTGCGAGCACGGGGTCCGCGCGCTTCTCCGCGAGCTCCCTGTAGAGCCTCCCCCAGCTGCTCTCCCTCTCAATGAAGAGCACGGCGAGCACGCCGCCCCGCTTGAGCAGCTCTCCAGCGGCTTCGAGGGCGCTCGTAGGGTTCTCGAGGAACTCAAGCACGGCCACCATGTAGGCGAAGTCCAGGGAGCCGCGCCTGAGGGGAGGCTCCTCCGCCGTGCCCGCGACAGGGTGGAGGCACCTACCCCGGCATAGGCTGAGCATGCCCAGCGAGGGCTCTAGGCAGATGATCTCCCTGCCACGGGATAGCAGAGGCGGGAAGACACACGTGCCAGCCCCCACCTCCACTCCGAGGCCCTCCGGCAGCACCGCGTCGAGCATTCTCGCCTCGGTCCGCAGGACAACCTGTCCTGCGGGCTGCGCGTACCACTCGTCGTAGCTCCTGGCAGAGGCGTCGAAGACCCCGATGATGCGCTCTCGGGGCTCCACGAGAGGCGTATGCAGGAGTGGGTAAAAGACCTTGCTTTCAGCAGCGTCGGGGGGTGCGAGCTGCGCTATGGTCGAACCGTGTACACGATCCTCTTGCGCTTAGCCCCCTTGCTCTCGAGCCTCTCCACGGCTATCTCGCCCACCTCGCAGGTGTTCCTCACATGCGGCCCTCCGTCCGCCTGTATGTCGACGCCGGGTATCTCGACCACCCTTACCTGCGAGACCTCGGGTGGCAGGCGCCCGGCGAGCTTCACAATCCCCGGGATCTTCATCGCCTCCTCGCGGCTGAGCCAGTACGCCTTGACCTCCAGGCACCTCTTCAGGATCTCGTTGCTCTCGCTGACAGCCTCCATCAGCGCCGCCTTCCAATCCTCGACGCCGGAGAGGTCGAAGTCGTCCCTGGCGGAGTCCGGCTGGATGTGCCCTCCCGTGACCAGGGCGCCGTACCTCCTGTAGAGGACGGCCGCGAGGACGTGGCTCGCGGTGTGGAGGCGCATCATCCTGTACCTCCTCTCCCAGTCTATCACTCCCCTGACCCTCAGCCCCGGCGCGAAGGGGGAGGCGTCGGCCACCACGTGGGCGACATCGCCGCCCTCCTCGACAGCCTGCACGACCTCCACTCTCTCGCCGCTGGGCAGAACCAGCCACCCCTTGTCGGTGTCCAGCCCACCGCTCGGCCCGGGGTGGAAGGCGGTGGCGTCCAGGTACACCTTGTTGCCCTCGACCCTGACAACGGTCGCCTCAAACTCTTTCAGGTAGCTGTCCAGCCGGTACAGCAGCTTCGTCATCAGAGCCCTACCGCGTGCCCGCCAGTATTTAACTGGTTCGCGGGGGTGTCAGAACGCGGTAATCAGGATCACCGGTCACCGGGGGGCAAGCTAACATCATCCAGCACCCTGGGCGCGGCTAGGCTATATCAGCCTTGCGGGGGAGAAGCGAGAGGGCTTTCTCGAGCAGCTCCACCAAGCTCGCAGGCGTGTC
>Ga0080008_137909_pt1 | contig 15004 bp, 19 predicted proteins | sample ConCONMetagenome_FD_69211 | JGI IMG/M metagenome (GOLD analysis project Ga0080008, IMG submission 69211) | Hot spring microbial streamer communities from Conch Spring, Yellowstone National Park, USA - CON_C (SPADES assembly) (version 2) | ecosystem: Environmental > Aquatic > Thermal springs > Hot...
TTCAGGTCAGCGGGGACTACCTGGAGATAAAAGCAAGGATGATTGTAAGAGAAACTATAGAGTCAATGCTACATGCAGAATACAGAAGGGAGGAAGCACTATATGAGAAGAGGATACTGCTTCCCCCCGACGCTGATGCATTCTCCATGAGGTACAGGGTCAGCGGTGGCAGGCTAATAATAAACATACCAAAAAAAGCCGGGCTCTAGCCAGAAGCGGTGTTGGAGCGATTTGCTTTGGGCATTCACCATATGGAACAAGAGTAGTTTCTCTAAGAACGATTACGAGTTATTACTGAAATCAGGGTACAGCGTCGCAGAGATTAGCCTGGATTACCCATGGCCATTCTCCGCGGATTTCAAAAATACAGTTAAGCAGATTGCAAAGCTGGGTCTAAGAATAGCTTTTCATGCTCCATGGAGAGATATCTCTCTGGCTTCACCCTACAGGGATATATCTAGGGGCTCGTTGGAGGCTCTGAAAAAAGTAATAGACGAGGTAGCTGATACCCGCGCAGAATACATGGTTTTTCATATACAAACCAGGGAGGAGGTCAAGTTAGATAGCGAGTATTTTTCCCAAGTAAAGGAAGTCGTGGCGGAGCTTAATGACTATGCCAGGTCCAAGGGAATAAGAGCTGTACTCGAGAACACCTTTAGTGGGGTTTCTGAATCGCCCGAGAGCTTCGCTGAGCTGCTCAAGTACACGGGCGCTGGAGCTTGTCTTGATATTGGTAGATTACTGCCCAGGGAGCCCCAGCAGTATTTTTCTCTCGAGCAAATAGAGAAATGGATAAGAACTATTAGCAACAAGATAGAGGTTCTCCATCTACACTCGCTGGGCAGGAGGAAGGGAAGGGTAACGGAGCATTTTTCTTTTCTAGGTAACGAGAACCTCTTTTCAACGATTGTTAAGAGGACATTCACTTTTAACCCAAACCTTGTGGTTACGCTCGAGGTTTTTTACACCCACGCCGGAAACGACGTTACTGCTTCTTATTTAGCGGAGATGCTTACCAAGTTTTTAAGCCTTTTCTAACTTCAAATAACATGTAAGCAATTGGTATGAGAGGTACGTATAAGCAAGATGATTCTAGGGATAGATGAGGCTGGGAGAGGAAGCTTAATTGGCCCAATGATAGTCGCAGGAGTCGTTCTTGATGAGGAGAAAGAGAGGAGATTAACCGAGCTGGGGGTGAGGGATAGCAAGGCCCTTACACCAAGAAAAAGAGCTAAGTTACTCCCGGCAATAGTAGATGAAGCTTACTTTCTCGAAGTCATACCCGTAGGCCCGGAGGATATTGATTTGTACAAACTAAACACCCTGACGCGGGACGCGATGAATACCATAATTAAAGATGCCGTATCTATGCTGGGCGAAGTAAACCTCGTGATACTTGATAGAGTAGGTAAAAGCTACTCAACAACAAGGATAATCAATGGCAGAAAAGTGAAGATAATAATGGAGGAGAAAGCCGATGCGAAGTACACTGTCGTCTCAGCCGCGAGTATTGTTGCTAAGGTTTTCAGGGATTGGTGCTTAAGTTACATACAGAAGGAATTCGGCTTATCGGGGAGCGGTTACCCATCGGATAACGAGACTGTTGAGTGGGTTAGGAACAACCTGGAGAAGCTCCCAAGATGGGTAGTTAGACACAAGTGGAGAACGCTTAGGCACATGGGGCCGTCAAGCTCCACTACCGGTTTCACTCTGGATAAATTTATGAGGGACGAGGAGAATGCCGACTAACCTCCCGCCTGAGGCTAGGGCTAAATGGATTAAGGTAATGGAGGCGAGAACACTCGAAGAAAAAATTGCCGCCCTGGAGGAGTTCATCTCAGCTGTCCCAAAGCACAAGGGAACCGAGAACCTAATGCTATGGGCCACGAGAAGACTAAGCCAACTGAAAGAGGAACTAGAAGAAAAGAAGAGGAGAAAAGTTGGTTCTGGGCCCAGGTTCTTTGTAGAGAAGGAAGGGTCAGCGCAACTAGTAATGCTGGGCTGGCCTAGCTCCGGCAAAACGCTTCTTCTCGCTAAGCTAACAAATGCTAAGGTAGAGGCATCGCCTATTCCCTTCTCGACAACCCTGCCTCAGCCCGGCATGATGAAATTCGAAGATGTACTCCTACAGCTTGTGGATGCTCCCAGCCTGCCCTTCGGCCTAGGCGAAAAGGTTAGCTGGTATGGGAGGACAATAGGGCTGGCACGCAACGCTGATGGCGTCATCCTCGTGGTTGACTTGTCAAGAGATGTTGACAAGCAACTAACATCTGCTGTTCAGGAGCTCGAGGAGAACGGCATCCTACTCGGTAAGCGAAAAGCCGTGGTGAGCTTCACTAAGACCAGCGCTGGCGGTATAAACATAGTGATCATCGGGAGATTGTTTGACGCTACGCCAGATGACGTGAGAAAGCTGCTACTGGACTACAGGATTCATCATGGAATAGTGAGGATCATAGGTGAAGCGTCAATAGACGACGTTGAGGCAGCTATTCTCGGCAACAGGGATTACAAGCCATCAGTAATAGTTGGGAACAAACTAGATATAGCTGGTCAGGACAGCGTCGAGGTTCTTGGTCAGCTAGCAAGAAAACTAGGCGTGCCGTACCTAGCTGTCTCGGCTCTACGAGGAGATAATTTATCTCTGCTTCCAAAAATGTGTTTTGAGAGCCTAGAGCTGATACGAATATACACCAAGCAACCAAGCGGCGAGATAGCGAGGAAGCCCCTTGTACTGAGGAAGAGAGCAACGGTTCTCGACGTAGCAAAGGCCATTCATTCAAGCTTCGCTGAGAACTTCAAGTACGCTAGGATTTGGGGCCCAAGCGCAAAGTACCCAGGCGAAAGAGTAGGAAAAGACCACGTTCTGGAAGATGGAGACATAGTAGAGATAAGAGCATAACTAGACTTTCGTCGTCACAAATGCAAAGTGTCATAGTCTATCGTGGCAAAGGTATTAAAAAAGGAGGCACCGTGAGCCCCAGGCCTCCGCCGCTCTACCAGGCTGAGCCACGGGCCCACTACGAATAAATAAAAAGGAATCCACTCCTTATAAACTTTACAGGTGAGAGCCTCGTCCTGCTATAGCGGAGTGGAGCTCAGACTCTTCAGAGCGGGAGGAAGGGGGTCAGCGTTCGGTATCAAAACAAATACGCGGAGCTAAGCGCTTATGGAGGCTTGTATCGATGAGGAGCAGTAATCCATTTGATAGAAAAGGCTTGGCAGTCGTAAATTTGATTCTAAAGCCTATGCCGAAGCCTTCTTTGCTTCTAATCAAGAAGAGAGCTTTTCCAAATGACCCTTGGAGCTTCGATGTTGGTTTTCCGGGAGGCATGGTGAAGGAGGGCGAGGATCCTCTTTCAGCGTTGATGAGAGAAACAGAGGAGGAGACAGGTATTTCTCCATCCGTTCTTGAGGTATTAGCTCTTGTGGGTTTGGATAGACCAACAATTATGCCTCAAGTAATTATACGTGCTTATCTATCGCTACTTGTAGGTGAGCACGGCGATTTTAAGCTTGATTTATCCGAGGTCTCCGAGGCCTTCTGGGCTCCCCTAAGCGAAATTAGAGGGCCAGCCAAGATGTATCATCCATTCAAGAAAAGGGTTGTGGAGGCTTATGTTTACTCACACCACATTATATGGGGTGTTTCGAAAAGGATTCTCGAATCAGCTTTCCCCCTGCTCAACTCTCTAAGAATTAGAGGTGTTTCTAATTGAGAATCAGGGCAGGTAGCATTGTGGTTGAGCCCTGGCTTAATCCACGTGAGTGCATCGAGTGTCTCGAGTCAAGGGGCTCCATCCAGCAGGTTCTGCTAGAACCAATAGTAGCTTACTCGTCATTGTATCGTAGAGCCGAGCTGATAATCAAAAACATGTTGTTGGCTATTGGTCATAGAAGCTACATAATCATGAATGAATCCGACGCGATTGAATGCGGTTGTCTTTACATAAAAGTAGAGAAAGATGCCTGGGGAGAGGCGGAGGAATACACAAAAACACGTAATGGTGAACAGAAAATTGAGATGGCTTAAGAAAAGAGAGTTTGTAATATACGCTCATCTCGCCCTAAGGCATGGGGGCACAGCCGTCAGCGCGACAGACCTTGTCTACGAAGTAAAAAAGACCTTTGGAACCACGATAAGGACAGCGAAGAACATAGTTAAGAGATTGATGCGAGCAGGATATATCGTGAAAGTTGATGCCAACAATGTAAGGGTTAGAACACTCGATGACTCCCTCACAGAGCTAGTAACTAGTTATGTAAGTAAGCGAAGAGGAAGACGCAAACTTAATTTAGCTAATCGCTCCTAACTAAGCACGCATATTCCCTTGTTTTCATCATTGCTGTAGTAAAGTATTTTTTCACCAATCAAGAGATAGCCACTGTTGTTCGGCAAGCCTAGCTCAATTATGTCTCCTTTGCTTAAAAGCGTTGTATTCTCGATTACCTTTATCTCTCCATTTAATTCTCTGTAGATTTTGAGGGAGAGGGTCTCCCCTGTTTTTACGTTGAGTTTACCATTGCTTATTGCAAGCATCAGTGCTTTTCCCTCACCACAGCTAAGTAGCTCCAGGCCGGGGTTATCTTCATTATTACTTATTTTTTGCTGAAGACTAGCCTGCCAGGCGTTTATTATAGATAATGATGCAACAAGCATGGATATCAATATTGCCTCCGCTAACAAGTTGTGTAGCCCCTTCACTGCCTAGGCCCCCCAATACTTCATTTGCTCTTTAAAAAACGTGTATTACTAATGGAGTGCAGGTATGAAGGCATCGTCATCAATTATTGCTGGCTTAGTGCTCATTCTCTTAACACTATCATCGATCTTTGCTATAAGCACCCTTGAAGCTAGAATAATTCGTGATTTGCGAATAGAGGCCGACTTGCACAAGCTATCACTTGAGCAGAAGAGAATACAATCCACCCTGGTCATGGATGAGAGGAATGGATACGTCGTTGTGAGGGGCATTTCGCCGGGAGAAGTAAAATACCTGGTACTCGTGTCAGATAATGGCTCTCCAAGCATTTATGGCCCGCGGAGCTTGCAAGGCAGCGAGGGGGAGGTTTTCATACCTGCTCAATACTTGCTGGGTTCTGATAAAGCATTCATTGTTTTGAGAAACAACGTTGTCGTGGATTTGAGGTACGTGGCACTGGAGGAGCGGGCGAGCGATATCGTAAGCCTCAGTCCAAGTGTATTCACGCTTTTGTTAGCGAAGGGGCTAAACACAAGTGATTTGTACAAGTTGCTCGAGGAGCCAATCCATATGAGTGAGCCAATAGGCGTGAGCACTTCCTTGCCCATAAAAGTATCCATAAAGTCGGAGAACACGAGTTACATTATTGAGACAACAAGCAGAGATTGCCCATTAGGGCTCGTGAGGGTGCTTTATTGGGGAGCCAGAACTGATTACCTAGTTAACGTGACGCTTGGAGACAGGGTTCTATATACGGATAAGGGCACCATCCAGTTCACATACACGGGTAGCGGGACAAGATCAGCTTACAAATCGTTTCCATTGATTAATGGAAACGCGACCCTCCCCGGGCTCAACGAGTCGGTGGTGCTCAGTTTATCGCTTGAATCATTTATGGAGCTGATAGCAAGTAGCCCCTCGCCAATGGACTACTGCTCGAGTGCTTTCTACTACACGCAACCATCGGTAGGCTTCAACGCCAAGCTAACGATAACGTTGAGCCTAAGCAATAACAAGACGGGGATATCAATCATACCAGAGGTAATGGACGTGTGGGCTAGGAAGCCAAGTTATTACAGCGAGACAAGGTCTCTCTATGGGTACTACGCGAAGAGCGATTTCATCTACATATATATGAAGAGCAACGTTATCTACGCTTTTTACAGCAGTATTTATGGAACAAGCGTGGGGGGAGGAGAAATCAGTGTTTATTACCCGAAAATCAGGTTCTCATATGCAGTTATTAATTAGCGTTAAATTTGTAATAAACAATATGTTCTGTAGAAAGGCGAACCAACGGGATTAGCATATATTTTTCTTTTATACATTACAGAGTGGTGCCTCCTTTTTGGACGAGCTTCAAGGAATACCCCTAATGGATGACCTTCCCTTAGAAAACTCTAGAGTTCTTGTAAGGGTCGATTTCAACATACCGATAGACCCTGTCTCGAAAGAAATACTCGATGACTCCAGAATAAAGGCTCACGTACCGACTATCAGGGAGCTTGTTGATAAGGGATGTAAGGTCGTGTTGATGTCTCATCAGGGCAGACCGGGACTCGACGACTTCGTTGAGCTGAAGAGCCACGCGGAGAGGCTCTCTCACCACCTCGGCATGCATGTCAAGTGGGTGGATGACGTTATGGGACCGGCTGCCAGGGAAGCGATAAAAAACCTTGGTAGCGGGGAGGTGTTACTGCTCGATAACGTGAGGTTCTCCTCCGAGGAGAGCATAGAGGCCCCTCCCGAGAAGCACGCGCAATCATACCTTGTCAGGAGGCTTGCCCCTCTCTTTGATTACTACATCAATGATGCTTTTGCTACTGCTCATAGAAGTCACGCTAGTATTGTTGGTTTCCCATACATGCTTCCAAGCGCTGCTGGAAGGCTACTCGAAAAGGAGATAAAAGCCCTCAAGAAGGCCTTTGACCCCCAGGAGTCCCCGAAAATATTTGTTCTCGGAGGAGGCAAGCTTCACGATACAGTAAGGATAATCGAGTATCTATCGAAGAAAAAAATTGCTGAGAGAATACTGACTACCGGTTTGGTCGCTGAGCTGTTTCTGGCGTCGAAGGGGGTGGATTTAGGCCCGAGAAACCTTGAGGTGCTCGAGAAGACTGGGGGCTTATCGCTTATTCCCAGGGCTAAGAGGCTGTTATTGCAGGGCGCGCCGATCGAAACACCCATTGACTTCGTAACTCTAAGGGATAATGGGGAATTAGGGGAGGAGTACGTCGGAAACATTCGTGGCTTAATAAGAGATATAGGGCCTATGACCTCAAAGATTTATGCTGAGCTTATGAAGGAGGCTAGAATAATTGTTATGAGAGGACCGGCCGGGGTCGTTGAGGACGAGAGATTTAGGAAGGGGACGCTGAGGCTTCTGGAGGATGCTATAAATAGCAATGCCTTTGTCATCATAGGTGGTGGTCATCTGGGGATAATGGCTGATGAGTTAGGTTTATCTGGAAAAGCCGTCCACATAAGCACGGGTGGTGGAGCCTTATTGATACTCCTCTCAGGCGAGCCCTTGCCAGCTCTCGAGGCACTTAAGCTTTCAGGCAAGATGTTTCTCTATGGAGGTGGATTGTGATGAAGGTGAAAGTTGCTGTTAATGGGTACGGAACTATTGGTAAAAGAGTAGCGGATGCAGTTTTGAAGCAGGATGACATGGAGCTGATAGGGGTAGCTAAGACGAGGCCTAACTATGAGGCATTCGTGGCTGTTCAGAAAAGGATATCTCTCTACGTCCCTTCAGGCAAGGAGAAGGACTTCGAGGAGAAGGGACTGAGGGTCTCAGGCACAATAGAGGAGCTTATATCTAGGGCTGATGTCGTGGTTGACGCCACTTCCAGTGGGGTAGGAGCAGCTAACAAAGAGCTATACGTGAAGCATGGAGTCAAAGCTATATTTCAGGGCGGAGAGAAGCCGAACGTAGCTGAGGTTTCGTTTAGTAGTTTATGCAACTATGATGAGGCTCTGGGGAAAAGCTACGTCAGAGTCGTGTCCTGCAACACGACGGGTATACTGAGGGCTCTATGCACACTTAACAGATATATAGGCTTAGAGAAAGCACGCGTATTCATTGTTAGGAGAGGGGCCGACCCGAAGGAGAGGGATAAGGGTCCCATAAACAGTGTGGTCCTCGACCCGCCAAAGCTTCCTAGCCACCACGGAAAAGATGTGCTAACGGTGCTAAGGGGCATTGATATACTGACGGCCGCCGTCGCTGTTCCAACAACCCTCATGCATACACACTTTGTTCACTTAAAGCTGAAACATAATGCAAGCAGGGAGGATGTGCTGAGCGCTTTCTCCCAGACAAGGAGAATAATGATAATTGACTCATCAATCCTCGATGCAAAGAGCACCTCAGAAATCATCGAGGTTGCCAGGGACCTTGGAAGACCAAGGTACGATATCCCCGAGCTAATCGTGTGGCTAGACTCAATAACGGTTAATGGAGATGAGGTCTCATTTATCCAGTCTGTTCACCAAGAAGCAATAGTGGTACCCGAGAACATAGATGCTATAAGGGCAGTAACATCAATTGAATCAACAGCTGAGGCATCAATCAGAAAAACAGATGAATCACTAGGCATTGGGAGGTGGATATAAATGGAGATATACAGGAAAGAGCCAACCTATCAGATAAGTTATAGGTACAGGAGGATCCTCGTCCCAATAGATGGAAGCGAGACAAGCATGATGGCCTTGGAGTTCGCGTTAGACATGGCTATTCGATACGGCTCGAAGGTCACAGTTGTATACGCCTACTGCGAGGGGGATGAGCAAGCCTTTAATGAAGTGAGGAGAAAAGTAAAAGAGAGAGCTTCAAAGTACAACGCCAACGTGGATGTTAAGCCACTTATCTATGACCCGCTGAGCAGTAGCGCGGCCTCCGTTATTGTTAAGGAAGCACTGGAGGGAGGATACGACGCGGTTGTTATGGGTGCCCGTGGGAAATCATCTAATGAGGATTTGTTGCTAGGAAGCGTTGCTCTCGCGGTAGTAATGCATGTTCCATCAACCATAATACTTGTTAGGTAAAGAAGATATTTTCAGATAGATGACTTCATATCCTAAGGGGAGTGTTCTCCTCGAAGGAAATTTTTTAATCTATGTTTAGCTATATGTTTCCAAGAACGCGACTGCTCGTTTCAAACGCGGTGATTCTCATGGCTGTATTCGAGATTGGTAGAATATGCTACAAAACGCTTGGTCGAGAAGCAGGTAGGAAATGCGTTATTGTAGACGTCATCGATGAAAACTACGTAGTTGTTACCGGGCCCAAGAGTCTAACGGGTGTTAGGAGAAGAAAAGTAAACATAAGCCACGTGGAGCCTCTGGACAAAAAAATCGAAATAGAGAAGGGAGCCAGCGATGAGGCTGTTCTAGAAGCCATAAGAAAGGCAGGCCTTGAGGAATTCATGAGGGAGAAGATAGCTGTTAAGAAGGTGGCGCAGGCCTAATCGAGGTAAGAGGGATTCTGAGTTCTCTTTTTTTAACCAAAACTTTTTTGATACTCCACTCGATTTATTCGAATAGAAATGGTGTTCTCTCTTGGATATAAAGGAGAGCATAAGCATAATTGACAATTATATTCACGGTTATTGTGGCGAGAGCAAGAAATGGGTTATCCTAGATGACGAAGCAGAGACCAATGATTCGTGGGGGAAGCTTCCATGGAAAAGAGAACTAGCGGAGCTCATGGAGCAGGGAATAATCAATGTAAATAAGCCCCCAGGGCCGACTAGCCACGAGGTGGTGGCCTGGATAAAAAGAATGCTGGGTGTAACAAAGGCCGGTCACGGCGGGACTCTAGAAGCCTGGGCTTGAGCCCCAGGCTGGGGATACCCGAAGGTGACCGGCGTTCTACCCGTAGCTCTGGGGAAAGCTACTCGTCTAATGCCAACGGTCGCGCACAGCATAAAAGAGTACGTGGGAATCATGGAGCTCCACGGCGAAGTGCCGGAAGACGAGGTCAGAAAAGTTGCCGGCATGTTTGTAGGCAAAATAATCCAGAGGCCACCCTTCAAATCCAACGTAAAAAGGGTACCTAGGGTTAGGAGGATACACGAGCTGGAGATAATAGAGGTTAACGGACGACACGTGTTATTCAGGGTTTTATGTGACGCTGGGACATATATAAGAAAGCTTTGCCACGACATGGGTATTATGCTCAGGGTAGGAGCTCATATGAGGGAGCTCCGGAGAACAAGGACGGGCCCCTTCACGGAGAAAGACTTAGTAACGCTTAACAGGCTTAGCGAAGCTGTATATGTATACAGGACCGAAGGGGTGGAAGATGAGCTAAGAAGCTTACTGATAACGCCTGAGAAAGCAACGTGTATGCTGCCTAAAATAATTGTTAAAGACACAGCTGTTGGCGCGCTTGCCCATGGCGCCCCGCTAAGCGTTAGGGGAGTTGTCGCGTACACCAACGATGTGAAAATGGGCTCGAGAATAGCTGTTCTAACAATGAAGGGAGAGCTTGTTTTATTAGGGGAGGCTTTAGTTAGCGGCAGAGAGCTTGAGTTGCTCGGCAAGGGCCTAGCTGTCAGGCCTATAGCGGTGTTCATGTCTAGGGATGTGTATCCGAAGGCATGGAAAAGCAAGGAGCAAAGCGAGAAGGCTGGTAACGGTTGAGCAAGACAGGCGTTAATGTGAAGATCGTCCTCGCGAGCTCCATTGATGGTAAAATAGCTGACGCGAATGGAGTATGGAGGCCGCTATGTCCTCATGATGAGGAGAGGTTTTACCAGGCTATGAGATGGGCCGACGCAATTATTGTTGGTTGGCGTACACTTGTTCACAGCGGGCTTGATTTCTCCGTTAAGGAAAAAAAGATAGCTAAGGCGCTGGTAGACCCCCGAGGAGAAATCAACACTAACCATAAGTTCTTTGATAGTGACGTAAATAACATAGTTGTTTTCGGCTACTCCAGGCTTTATCCTCAGGGAAAAATGCTTGAGCTGAGAAAAAAGAACGTGGATGTCATTATGAGTGACAAGTATCCAATAGAACCCGAGTTCATGCTGTCCGTTCTAGCCAATAATTACGGCGCGAGGAACGTTCTTGTCGCGGGAGGAGGAACTACGGCATGGTATTTTCTTGAAAAGCTCACAGATGTTGAACTACAAATTACCGTGGCACCAGTGGTTCTGGGAGACTCGCCCTACCATAATATTCGGGCTCCAAGCCTCAGTCACCCAGGCCTGAGGCTGAAGCTGATCTCCGTGAGGCTTTGTGAGTGTGGTCAAGAGGTCGTTTGTACATATAGAAAGCATCTTTAGAAACCGGCAGATTTAAACCAAGTACCTTGCAGGGAAGGCTTGAATTCTATGGGGATTAGTTTACGATCAATGCGTGGAATCGTGAACTTTAACCCACTAATGGTTTACTACTACTCCTAATTCACGTGAACCAAACGAGGTACTGCTCGAGTTTTTTAATGTGTGCTACCACTCGAGTCCTCATAGTATCGAGGAAAGTTCTTGTAACCTCCCACTTGACCTCGCTTGAAAGTAGCTGAAAAATGGGATATTATCTCTACAGAATCAGATTAATTGTTTAAAAAATAATAGCAGAGCTCGAAAACAAAAATAGTGTTCTTGAGAATAGAGTTAAGGAGTTGGAGAACACAGTATATTTACGAGTAAGTACTGTTCTCGATAAAGATAAGACTGTGAATATTCCTGCAAATGATTATACAATTCTCAGTTATAGCACACCTTGTGCAGGCTATATTAAAGTAAGCTTCACAGCTACTCAAGGAGTGTATATATGGGTTGGCAATAGCTTCACGGGTGATGGTATTGCCTCTATCCGAGAGAAGACTTTGCTACTAGCGGGATCTTTATAGTACCAGTTCTTCCAGAGGCAACATTCGTATACGCTACTAGGCTTCCCCTTGTAGAGGTCCTTGTGCGCCCTTAAACCAGAGTAGTTCGTGGTGATAACGCTCGTAGAGGAGCCGTCGAAGCAGGTAACAATAAAATGTCCCAGGCCTTGAATCATAAGCAATCTTCTCGCAGTCTAATGACTCACTACTAATAAGTACTCGGAGGCCCCTAGGCCCCATAACAACTGCCACTCCGTGTATTGGGTGCGAGAAACCTACCTATGCTCTGCACTCTAATTTATCCTTATTAATATATATATGTCGCTCTCGCGTTCAGGTGTTTTAATGAACACTGGGTCTCCGTGTATGCCTGATGGAGTGATCGCTGGTTGTGGCGCATAATCGGTTAATACAACGTGCTCATAGTCAAACGGGGATAAAGCGGGGGCTGGGTGGCTGAGGTAGCTCAATGTAGTTTTTAACGCTATACCCCAGCAGAATCTTCAACACTAATCCCCGGGTCACTGCTTGTTTTCCTCTTTCACATGTTCCTTCCCGTTGGTTCTCACCGGCTTCTTCTCCTTACTAGAGCTCATTCAGGATGACGCTGACACTATGAGAGTGTGAGTAGCTTCGTCTCGATGCTCATAGAAGCCCCTCGAGAACAGTGCAGACAACAAAGCCAGGGATCCAGCCACAGCGCTCATATCCTGCGTCGCGGGGCTACTAGCACTATAGCCTTGCCAAAGGAATATAATAGTTAGGAACAAGTGGAGCACGTGCTTAACCCTGAGGAAGAACCCAGACTCTTTCATTCAGGACACTAACGTCACTGATATACACGGATCTATGATAGCGGGACTCAAAAGACACATCTACCCCCTAGATATATCCATTGCTTAAATAACAAAGGTGTTCAATTGAAACCTCAAAGATCGCATGGCCATGTAGCATCTGGGATCTAAGTCAAGTTAACCACGTTAGGCAGGGTTTTATAGCAATGTTTCAGAGCCCGTGCATTTTTCTACGTCCCCACCATGCTCTTCAATTGAAGAGCAATTTTAGTTTTTCAAAACAAGGGTTTCCACGGCGACTTATCTATTGTAGCAGTGTTAGGTGAAAAAGATAAGTAAGAGCTGAGAGGGGTTTTTATGCCCCGTAGAAACCACACTCATCAATCTTCAGGTGTTACAATGTTTGGTACAACATTTGCACCAATATTCGACTCCACATTCACACCGGTAATGGTAGAGAGCCTTTTAAGGCCACTGGCGTGCTAGGTATGTAAACCCCGCTACTCCAGTTTTCTCAGTATTTCCTTTGCAATCTTCTCGTAATATGTATGTTTGCTAGCTGTGAGTGCCTGGTTATCTTTGCTATTATCAGAGGCCCGTTCCCTGACTGAGTAGTTACAATCTTACGGGAGCTGGAACAAGGATTCAGTGTAGATAGGATGCGTCGAGGAACCTAGCGTTGAGGTTTATAGGCTGGGCTTTCCTCACGGTTAGCGATAACTACTCTTGCTACGCCTTCTCTGAACTTCTCGACATTAGTCTTGCTGTAGAAGGGTAGGGGGAGGAGCTCGTGGGGGAAGTCTAGTGTCAGGTGATCTCTGATTTCGTTGAAAGTCTTCTTTCCTATGAAGACCGCCTTCTCGAACTTAAGTTCTCTGAGCTCCTCCTTAAGGTACTCTACACATCTTATAATCGCTCTCCTCTTCACGCTCTCCGGTAGCCCTCCTATTGGGCATTTAACCATGTCTATTAGGTAGAATCCGTGGTCTTTGAATCTTTCGAAGAACTCATCTTTGTTCTTTGACCTGAATAAGACTTGGTCTATGTGGTATGCGATGCTATTAAACCTCTCAGGACCCGAGGAGTAGAAATAAGCCTCCCCATTTCTTATGAAAGCTTTAGGAGGAGATTCGGCTATAAATAAAATTGTAATCTTACTCGGAACATGTTTTTCATTTAGTTTAAGAGCTGCGTCCCGTGCTTTTAAACGATCAGCATACTCCTCGTTTTCATATAATGGGCAACCCTTACAGTGCATATTTCTACGTATGCGTTGGATAACAGGGTTTATCAGCATCATTCACCTATAACCAACAGGGCTACAAATGTTATATAACTGTAGGAGGATGGGGATTTTTATAGTATCTCCCTTCTTACAGCTTAACAATACCAGCAGGTGGTGGAAGCCTGAGTTTAAACCTCTCCAAGCCCCTCATACCTACTCCTTGTATACTATGAAGTAGAACTCGTTACACTACTCATGAGTTAATACTCCCTACGTAAAGACGTGAACTAAAACTTCTAATAAAGAGGTCTTTAATCAATTATATAATGGATCACGGGCCCGCCGGGATTTGAACCCGGGTCTTCCGGCTATCCTCTATTTGCCAGCTTAGAAGCCTGGAATCTCAACATAAAACCCTCATGCTTCAGAATAGGGAGTAATTTAGTTGAAAATATTTAAATACCCATAAAGTTTAATTGTTTAAAACCAGTAGATACCTTTCAACATCTTTGGTGAGGAAAAAATGGCAGGAGCAACTCCGAGTAACGTAATCCTTGTTGGTAAAAAACCAGTTATGAACTACGTAATGGCTATACTAGCTCTGCTAAACCAGGGCATAGACGAGGTAATAGTCAAGGCCAGAGGCAGAGCCATCAGCAAGGCCGTGGACGCGGTCGAGATAATTAGGAACAAGCTGCTAGTCGACAGAGTCGATGTCAAGGACATCAAGATCGGCAGCCAGGTCGTTCAGGGACAGGACAGAACAAGCAGGGTCTCAACAATAGAGATAACACTGAAACTCGCTAAGAAGTAAAAATCCTAACAAATAAACTAGAACAAAGCAAAAAAGTTTTTTCTGCTCTATAAAAACCAAAACACGGGAAGCTAGCTGGCTTTTTTGACGGGCGTCCTCTTCCCTTTCTTACCAGTTTTCTTTCTAGAACGGGAAGCCCTCTCAGCACGAGATGGCTCTTTCGTAGCTAGCAGCTCATTTAGTTTAACTTTGTATTCTTCCTCTCCAATCTCTCCACTCATAGTTTTTCTCATCAAATCAATTATATCCATCATCCTCGACAATTCGTGTAGAGGCATTTCCCCCTCAGCTCTGGCTTCCTCGGCCTCCTCCTCAGTAACGGCTTCAGCCTCCTCCTCGAATTCTTCCTCGAAGTACTCGTCTTCGGACAAGCTAATCCCTCCTCCCCAATAATCAGCAAAAGGAGTTATATAGGTTATTATAACTGAAAACCTCGCTGTTAGTGGAGGAGATGGTGAGAGAGATTTTAACCTTATACTGGGCTAGAAATCTCAGAGGATGTTCCAATGACCTATGAGCCCTAAAGCCTGTGTTGGGGGAGGTGAGACAGGCAGCAATAGTCCATGCCTTAATGAGAGGCATGGGATGGCGGAGAAGGTCGCTCCTCACATAGAGAAGTGGACC
>Ga0080008_151707_pt1 | contig 15002 bp, 23 predicted proteins | sample ConCONMetagenome_FD_69211 | JGI IMG/M metagenome (GOLD analysis project Ga0080008, IMG submission 69211) | Hot spring microbial streamer communities from Conch Spring, Yellowstone National Park, USA - CON_C (SPADES assembly) (version 2) | ecosystem: Environmental > Aquatic > Thermal springs > Hot...
AGGACAGAGTCCAGTGGACAGCCAGCTGAAGCAGGTTGCAATGCCGAGGCGGAGAACACGCCAGAGTCCACGCAGAAGAGGAAAAAAAGGGGAAATTATTTCGACAACCGCTTACCGCCGCGGCAACCGTTGCGCCAGCGACCAAAGGAACATAGTCACCCTAATCCGCAGGCGCAGTATGCTACATGAGAGGCGGCCGGTACAGCTGTAATACCTTGTACGTTTCGTTGTTACGTCAACTACTACGTAGTTCTCTTCCATGACCAAATTTTTGCACCCCTATTTAATGATTTGCGTAGACGTGGTGCCTGTGCCTGCTCCATCTAGGGTCGGAGGGGGTAGAGGAGGCGGTGTCGGGGTCGGCGTCTTTCTGAAAGCGGAGGGTTTTTAAATCTGTGCCGTTCGGTTGACATGACCGGGTTGAATAAAAACATAACTCAAAACAAATTCCTCCCCCCGCTGGAGGTGGTAAGGGAGGAGGTTTTGAAGGCGGTGGAGGCCTGGGAGAAGGAGGAGCTACGCGTAGATCCCGGGAACGCGGCGTACTTCTGCCCGGTGTGCACAAGGGTTAAGGAGATTTCGAAGAGGAGGCGCGGCGTGCCGAGGTGTCCGGTGTATCAGGTTGACATGTCTAGGCTCGACCAGGAGGGTGAGCGGTTCTGGAGGAAGCGGAAGAAGGAGCTGGCCGACCTGCTGAGGAGGAGGCTGGATGGGGTGCTGGAGCTCTTCTGGAGGTCGGCTGAGGCGTACGCACCTGTCCCTGAGCTGAAGTGGCACCTGGAGAGCGGCGGTGAAGGCTACGCTCAGCGCCTTGGCCTCCCTCGGGCTTCTGGAGACGGCCGGAGGCAAGAAGCCGCGGTACATAATGCGGCGGGGGACGCCGCCGCGTGCAGAATCCCGCACCGCCCGCGTGTCTAGGCAGACGGCGTCCAGTTCACCGCGTGCCGAACCCCCCTTTTTCAACACATCTCCCTCACCAACCTCCCGATTTCCTCCTCAGCCCCCGCGTCTAGTCTTCTTTTGCTTATCTCTCTTCCGAGCTCGGCGAGGCGCCTGTGGACATCACAGCCGGGGCGGTACTTCGGTATGTTGAAGTAGGAGAGGAACCCCGGCTCCACGTGTCCGACCCAAGGAGATATCTCCCTAATCACCGCGTTGATCTGGGGGGCGAGCAGGAAGGCGAGGAGGTAGTGCGCCTCATCAAGCGACTCCACCACGACGTAGTGGGCGGTGTGCGCCGGCACGGCGCCGGACGCCTCCACCGCAGGCACGAACCTGTCCGCCACGTCTCTCCACGCCACCTTGAGCCTGGCGACCGCCCTGGGCCCCATCCTCTCTATGTGCCACCACACCTTCTTGCCATACGACGCAGAGCCCTTCAGCGCCTTCTGCACCTCTTCTCTGCCTAGGTAGCTCCTCCACAGCAGTGTCTTCCGGAGCTCCTCCGGGGAGAGGGGGGCGCCGTCCCTCCTATAAGGCGCCAGGAAGTAGCGGTAGCTGGCGACGCGGCCCACCTCTATGTCTCTGCCGAAGAAGCCTCTGAACACGAACTCCTCCTCCACCGGGAAGGGCCCGAGGCCGCTTTCCCTCCCCCACCTGGTCTCCACCAGCACGTACCTGCGGCCGCGGGGGGCCCCGGGGGGCGGCTCCGCCGGCTGGGGCGCGCCCTCCACCAGCCACACGCCCCTCGCCGCGCCGAAGCTCGCCCCGACGCGGCCTCTGTAGGCCGAAGCGCCCAAGAGGCCTCCCGCCGTCTCGTACGCGTCCCTCGAAAGCCAATACGTGCGGCCTCCCAAGACGACTGCGACCATATCTGCACGTCTGACTTCTGCGCATGCCGCCAGCTGATCCAAGTCGGCAGGTTTGCACCCGCGGAGCTCGAAGTAGGTGAACATCACCTCCTCCTCAGGAGCACGATTCCGGGCTGGTTGTCCGCGTCTTCAAACGGCTTCACGCCCGTCAAGTCCCAGACCTCTGCAAGCTCGTGCTGGGCGAGGAGCCCCCTCCACTTGGCGCCGTGGACGCCTCTGAATATGCTGACGGGCACCATGAGCGCCACGACGCCGCCGCTGTCTGTGAGTCTTGTTAGGGCCGCCGCAAACAGCGGGATCGACACGTCCATCTTGTTCGCCGCGGGGCCGGGCGGCAGAACCCCCAGCCTCCGCGCCGCGTCTTTGACCGCCTCGCGGCGGCCAGGCGGGAGCTCCGACACGTTGATCCACGGCAGGTTGCCCGCCACGAGGTTGAACCGCCTCGGAGGAGCCAGGCTGAGGAGGTCTGCGTTTAAGATGGGCGGGTCGGGCCTCCGGGGGAGGCGGGCGCCGCCGAGGAGCCTGTACAGCTGTAGCAAGTAGCTGGCCTTCGCCGTTGCCGCCGCGACCGGGCTGATGTCGATGCCCGCCACCTTGGCCAGGACCTCTTCTGCCAGCTCCTCCGGGCTCATGCGGCCCCTCTCCCGGCGCCACCTGATGAGGGCGTCTATGCACTGCACCCCGAAGGCGAAGCTCCCGCAGGTTGGGTCTACGAAGCTGGGGATAGTCCCGCGGCTTCTGTAGTGCTCGTCTATCAGCTCCACGACCTCCCTGTCGGCCGCGGCGCCGGAGCGCGGAAGCGCCTCATCTGGCGGCTTCCCCCGCACCAGCAGGTGGAGGGCGCGCCACAGCATCAGCTTGACAACCCAGCCAGGCGTGTAGAACTCGCCGAGCTCCCTGCGGGCATCCTTAGGCGCGATCTGCCGGTAGACCTCTCCCAGCAGATCCGCCCCGGAAACCGCCGCCCAGTCGTAGCTGGCGAGCCTCAGTCCCAGCTCCCTCAAAAACGCGTCTGGACCGCGGAGAACCCGCGCACCTGCCCCGTACAGGTAGAGCTGTGTGGGCACGGCGGCAATCCCGCGCCCGGCGGCCGCTTCGGCGAGCGCGGCGCCGAGGGCCTCCACCCAGGCCGCATACGCCAAAAGCTCGGCGTTTGGCACGCTATGTTCTGTCTTCCAAAACTCCACAAGCTCTTCTCCGTACCTCTCGGCGAGCTGGCGTACATCAGAAGCAATCGAGTTGGCTGTCGGCATCTTGACGCCTTCTTCCAGCAGGCTAAACATGACCTGCGAAGAGCGTTTGGCAACTCCTCTCTGCCGCACTCCCGGGCGAGCTCGGCCCAGCCGCCGTGTGCCTGACGTTCCTGCTATATATGGGTTTGGCACCCTCTGCCGTTTTCCAGCCCTCACCGAGGGCTTTGCAGAGCGCCGCCGTCTTGGCAACTGTGCCGAGGACTGTTAGGATTTTCCTTCCCTCTTTGTCCACGCCCTCTACATTGCGCAAGTTTAAAAAGAAATTCTGCGTGATTCCGCTGTCGGCTTTGCTTACAGGGATGTCCTTACAGGGATTTCCCCACAGGGATAATTATCCCTGTTAGGTAATCCCTGTGACATTTCAGTTCAAAATATAATGATTGGGCTGAAGGCGGCGGGAAGCGGGTTCCAGAGATCCGCTGGGAGGCGCTCCAGCCTGCGTCTCCGCTCCAGCTTGAAACCGCCCTGCGTACCGCACAAAATCTCTGAAGATGTAGAAGGAGCTGTTGTTTTTTCCTCCTGCAAACCACTGCGGCTTCTCAGTTTTAAGACCTCTCTCTGCTACATCTGCGGACATCCGGGCCGCGGCCAAGCTGGCGGCTTCAAGGGAGAAGCCCACAGACCTAGACCAGCTACTACAATCGGTTGGAATACACCTGACGTGGATGGAGAAGCTCAAGCTGTTGCAGTGTCTACCCGGAGTAGAAGTTGCACATCACGCCGCGTCTGGCAGAATTCTGGTGAGACGGATTTTCCTCTTTCTGGCCAGCCCCAGAAGTTTTATGAGAAAAAACCGGATTAGTACAGCTCGTTGCGCGCTTCTAGGATCTCTTCCACCACCTTGGTGAATTCGTCCTCTGGAATGCCTGCGTAGTCTGCTTCCAGCCGCTCAACCACGGCCTGGCTGTCTTCAGCCTTCACGAGATATGCCGCAACCATCTCTGGCTTAATGACTTCTGCATCCCGGTAGCCAAGCCTCTTAGCCGCGTCTTTTGCGTTTGAAAGAGTGATTAAGTTGTTGAGCTCGCTTATAATGTAATCGCTGTGCGTCGTCATGGCAACGAATTTGCCGCTGTTTACCGCTTCGGCAACGACTCTCATCAAAAGCCTCTGAGCCGCAGGGTGCAAATGAGCCTCCGGCTCCTCTATGAAGACAAAGCGGGCGGCCTCTGAAGACAGCGCTGAGACGGCCGCGGCCACCCCTCTTATGCCCGACGGCGCATGCGCCAATTCGAGCTTCTTGCCGCTCCAAGTCTTTACATACAGCTTCCCCTGTTGCGTCTCCAGTTCTGCTCCCACATCTCTGAGCAACCGCTTCGCGCTTTCTGACAGCCTTCCCGTATGGAGAGCAAACTCCGAAGTGCAGATGCGGTTGCTGGAGAGAAAGACTGCGCCGCCAGAGCCTAACATGCCGTCTGTTGAGAAGTTGCCATCTAGTTCTACTGATATGCTGTCTGTCAAAGTAATGCGAACGCCGTGTACATCTATCTGGGCGCTTGCTTCTCCTATCCTTACCAGCTCCCTCGGGCTTACGCCGAAGACCTGCCTAAGCCGTTTTTCGAGGCCCGTCTCAACCGCCTTCTTAACCTCCCTAATGTCTCTTACTTCTGGCTTAGATGCCAATGTTGAGACTAGAGACCAGAGGAGGGACAGCAGTAGAGACTTCCCTACTGAATTTCTGCCAATAATTATAGTGAGATTCCGCAACTCTATATAAGCATCACTGAATGGGCCGACGTTTTTTAGCCTGATTACTGCTGTTTGCGGTTTTCCCATGTTTATTGAGTGTATAACCTGTTTTTAAAGCTTAAGCTTGAAGACTCTAAGCGGCTCTTCGGTTGCTACCCATTTGCTATCAGATGCACATCCACATGCAGAGCCCGCAACACAACTTCCTCCAGCTCACGGCCGCCAGCGGCGCCGCTGTGTGCTCTGCAGGGATGACCCCACAGGGGAACATTAACAGGGAACTTTTCCCCATCGGCTGATCCCTGTTGGCCAGATCCGATAAAGACGTTGTGCCTGCAAAGGTTTTAAGCATGTAGGAAGCAGAGGATATGGGTAAGAAAGGAACATACAGCGTAGGACTTAAGAGCAATGGCACGTTGCTGGTCAGGTTCGTCTCAACCAACAGCAACAACATAGAGAGGGAGACGCAGAAGCTTAGGGAGATGGGCCTTGAGGAAGGCAGGTACTTCACCGTTAGGAAGCCTCAGAAGGGCAACGGATATGTGAGGATTCTCAGAAAGGGCTTGACGTATGTGGTGTGACTTTCTGTCCACGGCTCTGGCAGGCAACGGAAGCAGGTGGCTTGGTCCGTGGAGGGCATGCTCCAGAGGGCGAGAAAGGTTGGCGAGGAGGTCTACAAAAAGGCCAGAGAGATAGTTGAGAAGGAAACACCAAGAGACTCCCTGACGCTAAACAGCTTCGAAAAGGAAGTTGAAGTCAATGGGAAAAGACATATAGTTAGGGTGTTGTTTTGGGACGTCAAAATTGGCAGGTTGCTGAAGATCAACATAACGGCTGAGGTAGACGGCGTAGCACGCACCTACACAATTACCTTCAGAAGATTTAGAGGATGAGTCGTGAGCACATCCTTTCCCAGCATCAGCGCCCCTGGCAACAGGGAGGCAGACGCCATGAGACTCAAGGCGCTGATTAAGGCCATTACGGGCACTGAGCCGATAGTGTGCCGCAGGAAAAACGGCCAAATAGTGATAGAATGCTACCGGGCGCATCTAGACGGCTTCTCCCGCTACGCAGAGCTGGCAGAGACCATAGTGGCCTGGCTAGTAGTCTAATTTTTCCAAAATTTCTTTTTTCCTAATTGTTGCGCGTGTTGGTAAGGAAAATCGGCCGATGTCCCGCGAATTCTTTCGTGGTGCAGATTTTAGTACGTCTTAAGCTTCGGCACCGCCTTCTGGAACTTCAGTCTCCCATCTTTTAGCTGTTCGGCGAGCTCCTCTGGCAACAGGCCCAACGGGTAGTCGATGTAGTAGTCCCAGTCTACGCTGAAGTATGGAGTGCCTATTGCGGTGCACTTATCTTCTGTCCACTTAACTTCCGACATCTCTGGCAACATATACGTCGTTGTGCTGGTGGGTATTATGTACCTGCCGCGCGGTTCTATGCTGGCAGGTCTTTCGTAGTAGAAGGTGTTGTATATGAACTCTTCAAAAGAACGCGTCCAGTCTAGGTAAGAGCATGGATAGGTAGGCTGACACGACTCTTCAAAGCTTATTGGCAGTTTTGCATAGGTTGGAAACGATTTGAGGGCTCGTCTTACTGTTGCGTCTGGCACGTAGACGACGCAGGTTCCATGTTTTGCGATATCGTATATTAAACCGTATGCATCTAGCTGGAGCAACTCGACATCTTCGATCTCCACAGCCCAAGTTCTAACTGTTATCCAGGGCGCCTTCAGCTTTATCTTTGCGGCTACGCGCAACGGCAGGTCTACGTAGAGGATAGAACCTCGGGGGATTTTGAAGACGTCTGTCAAGTCCTTCAAAACCGAAACCTTCCCGTAGAGCTTCCTTATTGTTTTTATGAACTTCTTCGACCCGTAGGCATATTTCATGTCTACATGTATGCGATGGTTTAAAAACTTGACAGCGCAGTCTGAGGCATCAAGACGCCGTGTGGCTCAAGAAGCAGAGCAACTGTACGCTACACAGCCTTCAGCGGGGTTGTCTGAAAGGCGTTTCTGCCTTCTCCGACGGTTCAGCAACTAGATTTCTAGAGACTGAACAAAAGGCTGAGCTGTGGATGCGGTTGTCAGTAGAGGTTGCTTGTAGGGCTTGCAGGCGCTACCTCTGCATCTTTCAGGAGGTGGTAAATGGTTTTTAAATCCGCAAAATGTGGGAGGACATGACTAGATTGAGTAAAAACATGATCCTCCTTCCACTGGAGGGGGTTTTGAAGGCAGTGTGGGCTTGTGAGAGCTTGGATGTGCATGCGTTCCGCGAGCAAGCGACACACCGCGCTGAGTCCGACGAGGAACCAATGTCTGGCTACACGTACTGCCGTGCTAAGGTGTTGTGCATGTAGGAGACATGAAGAGGGAGGTGGAGTTGGTAGGGGGAGTAGCACCGGTTGCCAGAGGCGCCGTTGCTTCCGTATCCATCGGAGGGGTGGGCATGAAGCTCTACATGAGGAAAACGCTGACGTTGGTGAAGTACTCTAAGAGCTGGAAAGACGCCGAAGCGGCGGCTGAGGTGCTGAAGGCGCTGGGGGTTTCGGCTGAGGCGAGGAGAGTCGCTGGCGGCTTCTGGCGCGCGGCGGCCTCGGTGGGGAGGCTGGCGGCGGGGGCGCCGGAGCTGAGGGAGACGCTGGCCAGGGCGGTGAGAGAGGCGGCTGAGGCTGGGCTGGTGCCAGAGGCGAAGGCGAGGCGGTGGCTTGATGCGCTTGAGAGCGGCCGCGTACCGCTTTGCAGGTACGTCCTTGCTCTGACGCGGAAAAAGGGGCTGATGGTTAGGTACGTGTCTACAAACCCTGGCAAGGTGGAGCGGGAGGCGCAGAGGCTTAGAGATATGGGCCTTGTGGAGAGGTTGCACTTCACTGTCAAGATGCCCGGGGGTGGGAGGCCAGGCTACGTCTACATCCGGAGGGAGGGACTGCGGCGCATTGCAACCGCGGCGGCCCGGGGCAACGCGGCCGCGGTCGAATTCGTGGAATTCCTGCTCCAAAGGGCGGAGGAGGCGGGCGGCGCAGTCTATGAAAAGGTCGAGGAGGTTGTGGAAGAGGGGCGGGCGGTGGGGGCGCGGAGGCTCTCCGGAATGAGGGCGGAGGTTGAGGTTTGGGGGAGGAGGCACGCCGTGGCGGTGCTGAGCTGGGACGCGGATTGGAACAGCCGCAGGTTGCACATTTCAATACTGGCGGAGGTAGACGGAGTGAAGAACTGGTATACGGCGACCTTCTACAAGACGTGGAGGGGATATGTAGCTGGGTATGCCTACGCGAGGGCCACCGTCCTCGGCGGCAGGAAGGCCGATGCGAAGAGGTTTGCCGCAGTGGTGAAGGCGGTGACGGGAAAGGAGCCGAAGATGTACGTAATGGGAACGAAGCTCAAATTCTCCTTGGGGCAAGCACATCTAGACGGCTTCGCACAATACGCAGAGCTGGCAGACATAGTGGAGAGCTGGCTGGTTGGCGCATAGCTTGGGCAGTACCCAGTTGGGGTGGAGAGGGAATGCGGCGTCTCGGCGGCCGACGGATGCGTTTAAATAGTAGTGCGCAGAAAGAAGCATGGTCGTAAGGTTGAGAGACGGGATGTCAACTGAGACCGACTATAACAAGCCCATAATCATCGTCAAGTACATCCACGATGCCGTGGCAGTCGTTACGCCGTTTGGCGCCTTTGTGCTGTCGCCGACGTCTGTTGCGTATATCGAAAGAGGGGGATGTGCTGTTGCGGACATACAGAGAGAAGGCGGACGGCTGAGGTTTAAGCCTCGGCCAGACGCGGAGAAGATCAGAGACTTAATACGCTCCTATCTGCCTGACTCTCTGCTGCCACATTTGACGCGTTGCGGCAGCAAGATATACCTAGGAGACGTCGAAGTAGGCGCGGTATACGAGCTCCATTAACCTTTTTTCTTAAAGAACTTGGCCGTGCCGTGAAACACGTTTTTTCTGTCTCTAGACGGATGTATTTACTGTGGATGTGTGTGAAGCGCAGATGTGTTGCGCCCGAAGAGGAGTTGCACGTCTCTCAGCGTCTATGTAGCCAGAACGGCTGTCTGTGGAGTTTTTGTTCCTCTGCAGAGTAGCTACGAGTGAGGCTACAAACGACTTGGCTGAGTTGGTTGCGCAACGTCCCGGGGAGGAGGGTTGTGGAGATGTGGAAGGGACACATGCAACCTAAGTACGGCATGGGGGTTAATTCCAACGGGACGCCGAACTTCGGACATGATTATGCCAACTCCGGCGGAATGGAGGTGCGGAGCCGCGTGTAGTTGTGCATATCCGACACCTAAAAGAAAGCAAAAGAGGATGGCAGAGAGGCAAAAATGCGGTTTTAAATTTTGCCGTTTTCCTATGTTTAGGGCATTCATGCACGCTCTTCTTCTTTCAACTTTACCATAATAAATGCCAGAATCCAAGGATATAGAAATGCGGCGAGAAGCACCACCAACAGTAATATGAGCCGCTCTAATGGAACCCTCAGGTACATGCCCGCGAGTAGCACCAGCGGTATGGCTGACAGCAAAGCTACGAGTATGGCGGCCAGCCGCATCATGAGCGGATCTCTATCCATAGCCTTACACATCCGCGAAGTTAAAAATATTCTTGCGGCGTCTTAAGCACCATTTTCTTCATCACCTCTGCCGCAGGGCGGCAACAACCGGTACCATCTCAGGCCTGCTCGGCGTTATGCTCCTGGATTATGTCGCGCCGCGCATAGATGCGGTGTATTTATCCTCCAGGAGGCGTCTGAATGTGGAAGACGTCCGCTTTACGGCAAATGCACCGAAAATGGAAAGATACACATCTACCGCCGAGCTTGCAGAGGCGGTGGAGGCGTGGCAGGCGGAGGCGTTTGTGAGAAGCTGATATGTGCCAAACATCTGTCTTCATGAATCAAACCTTTTGGAGATGACCAACAGCGTCCACTTCTGCATACAGGGATTGCTTGACAGGGGTAATTATCCCTGTGAGGAAATCCCTGTAGGCATTGTGTTTGCGAGTCGGCGTTGCAAGATGCCAAACAACTAATTCAGCACATATACAAAATCGTTACACAGTCAATGTTTACAGCTTATTCATTTTATTCTTAAGAACTAAATGTTTATTAAGCTCTGGCATGTGTGGGGCATGTTTGAAAAATGCGTTGAAATATTCGGAGATCCGCAGTTCTGCACATATGTGAAGAAGGTCGGCCAGCTGTCTGACCGCGCTAGGAAGTGTGTAAAAAACCAAAAGGTGGGCTACTGCTACCGCGACTGTCTCAAGAGGTGCCAAGTAGAGGAGTGCAAAGAGGTGTGCCTAGGCGTGGTGGAGGAGGTTTTGGGAGTGGAGATGGCCGAAGAGATATCCGATGAGGCTACAGCGCTCGCTATCGTCCGGAACCTCAGCCCAGCCGTTGCCGTCGCTACGATTTTCAATGAAGAGCTGGATAAGGTGAAGAAGAAGAGGTGTCCAAACAAGGCAGTCATGGCGCGGATTCTGGCGGCCGCGGTATTCGAACTGTACGAGAAATTTAAAAAGAAGCCGACCCTGCGGCGCCATGCGCAGGACGTGCTCCTGCTGATGGCGCCCGCCCTTGCCGAGGCCTACCGATGTGTGGGGGAGTCAACATTTAGGTACATAGACGGCGAGTTAAGGCCCTTCGTCAAGGAGAAGATGATAAAGAGGATCGTTGTGGCGATGGAGGAAGGTGCCGTCACAATCGGAGACGTTAAAATCAAGTTTAAGCCAGTAAAGACGGGCCACTAGGCTTTTTATCTTTTAAAATTTCTGCATTTCTACTGTCGTGGAAGTAGCTCCGTGGCCTAGATACAGCGTTCAGGTTAAGCCTAACGGAGCGCTGGAGGTCAAATATAGTTCAGTTGTCCCCAGCAGAATTGTGCTGGAGGCAAAGAGGCTCAGGGAGATGGGGTTTATGGAGGACAGGCACTTCACGGTGAACTCGTCGAGAAGAGGTGAGAGGTACATCTACATCCGCATGGGAGGTCTCATCCGCGCCGCGCGGCTCTCCGTACACGGCTCTGGCGAACAGCAGAAGCTGGCGGCGGAGTTCGTGGAGCGCATCCTCCAAAGGGCTTGGGAGGCAGGCGGGGAGGTTTATGAAAAAACCAAAAAAGTCATAGAGGAGGGTAAGGCGTGGGGCTCCCTGACGCTGAAGGGCTTCGTGAAGGAGGTGTGGAAAGGCAAGAGGAAGCTCGCAGTGAAGACGTTTGGATGCACCGTGGCTGTTGGTGGAAGCAGGCTTCTGCACATTGCAGTGGCGGCCGAGGTAGGCGGCGTTGAAGACGTATACGTCTTCTCCTTCGGCAGATTCGGCAAGATGATCCTGGGCTTCGCCAGGGCGAGGGTTAACGCTCCTGGCGGCAGAGAAGCAGATGCAGAGAGATTTGCGGCGCTGGTCAAAGCCCTCACTGGCAAGAAGCCGAAGGTGTTGCGCAGTAGCAGAGGCAAAATAACGATAATGCTCAGCAAGACGCACCTCTACCGCCTGGCCCGCTACGTCGAGCTCGCAGAGGCGGTGGAGACTTGGCTGGCAGAGGCGTTCTCAAAGAGATGATGTGGGCAGGCTGATGTCTAACTTTGCAAGTCGGTAAACGATACCCCAGAGAATATATCCACATACGTCCTGGAGATGCTCCACCGCATCCTCCCCACCTACAGGGATTTCTTCACAGGGATAATTATCCCTGTAAGGTAATCCCTGTAGAGACGTGCCTAGCTGTCAAACACCTTCTTTTTCACCGCGACAAACCTAGATTTTGCATGGCGCCATTTCGCCTCTCTTTCGCGACGCTTGGTGTGGTATATTAAGTAGCTAATTCAATACGCACACAACGCCGTTGCAAAGGCCTCTAGTTGATGCCTGCAACCTGCTCTTTTTTCCTTCTTAAGAGGTGGCGCAGATGTAGACGTGTTTGGCCTCTTCTGGTTACATTTATTATGATGGTATATGTGGGATATGTTCAAAAAATGCGTCGAGGCGACCGGGGATCCGCAACACTGCTCGTTTTTACAGAAGATCAACCGACTGACCAACGACTTCATGAAGTGTGTAGAAAGCCAGCGCGCAAACGACTGTCTCAACGACTGTCTCAAGAGGTGTCGGGGGAAGAGGTGCGGAGAGGTATGCCTAGGGGCGCTGAAGGCGGCCATGGGGACAGTATTAGCCAAAGACATGATCAGGACTGCCGAAAAAGCCGCCTCCCTCTATGGTCTAAACCAGATTCTCGTCGTTGCCTGGACGTTTAAAGCAGACCTGGAAAAGGTGAAGAAGAAGGACTGTCCAGAGAAGGAGTTCATGGCGTGGATTTTGGCGACAGCCGCAATAGAGCTGTACGAACACTTCAAGAAGGTCATGCGGAGCCAGGCACAAGACGTAATCTTATTAATGGCGCCAGCCCTGGCCGAAGCCTACCAATGCGTGGGGGAGGAGGTGTTCAAATACCTGGACTTCATAAAGCCAGTTGTTGGGGAGAGGGCCGCGAAGAGGATCGCCGCGGCGCTTAAAGAGGGGAACGTCTTTGTCGGTGGCGAAATAATTCAGTTCAAGCCAGTAAAAAGCAGACCTCCGAGAGGCGGCTGAAGCTGTTTCATGAGGCGTGCAAACCAATCGCCAACTTCGGCCCGAAAGACGCATCGCCGACATGGTCTAGGCAGGTCTCCCGAAAATGAGGACTTAACAGAAAAGGGATGATAGAAACTGAGATTAAAAAACCATCTGATAAGGACTACGAAACTTCATCCAGCGGCACAAGCTCCCTTCGGCTCTCGATAAGCCACACCTTAAGCTCTCTCGCCCTTTGCACTGCCGAAGGCTCTGCAACGAGGGCGTAGAGCACCGGCACGAACATGCCGGAGACCCTGTCCGGCCATCTGCGCAACAGCTCCCGCGCCCTCTCGAAAGCCCTCTCCACGTCGCGGCCGCCAGCCCTAACCTTCGCCTCCCCCACCACAGTAAGCGCCCCCGCGTTGCAGTAGATGTCGAACTCGTACTCCGAATCAACACGCGATCTCGGCGACGCACCTATGGCCCCTCTGCCCAAGCAGATACTGAACCATGTCCCGCCCACTATCCTCCACGCTGACGGCAATGGCCTCAAACTGCTCCTTAGTCGCCATCTTGTCCTCAATACGCTTGATGTCCTCCTTAGTGGCGAACTGCTTCAAATCCTCCTTCGTGGCCATGGCGTTCTTGACCCCCTGCACCTCCTTTCCCAGCCCCTCCACACGGCTCTTGACATCTCCCACCTCCCTCTCCAGCTTGGCCATCCGTCTCTCCAACCTCCTTAGATCCCGTCTCGTCGCGACGGCCAGCGGCACGGCTGTCCGGCCAGCGACCAGCGCCGCCAGGCGGGCAATAAACTCTTTGTCGACTCTAATAGCATCTATAACGGCCTCCTTAAGCGCCTCGGCGGGAGGGCGGCGACAAGCCTAGCCAATTGATCCTGCGGGAGAGACGCAAAAAGCCGCACTATAAACTCCGGCTCCTCCAGCGCAATCTCCTCTAGAGCCTTCTTCACCGTTTGTGCATCCATACATGTCGATAGCTTTACCTAATATAAAACCACGGGTTATTCTTTCTCCACCTTAAACAACAGCCTCCTCACGACCTCCGGTTTCTGGTTGCTACAACATGCCGAAAAGTTAAACTGGCCCCTGCGGCGGCTGGCTGACATTTAAGCAGAACATCTTTGCGGCATCTAACTGCTTTCTGTAGCGGCACGCGTCTGCGTCCCCCACACTTACAGGTCTAATCATCCCTGCAACTGTATTTGTGGAGAGACGTCGGCAAGCAACAGCCAGCGGCGGATCCGGTGGCCAGCCAGGAAGTAGCCCTCTAGCTAGACCGCTACACTTTTGGCTGGACAAGCCTACGTGTCTTTAAGCTAAAAACTAAGAGACGTCATGCCTGAGGTTGTTTTTAAGTGGCTGTTTTTGAATTAGACATGGGGTGCTTCCAAACTGATGTCGATGTGGTGGCGTCAGCGGCTTTAGCTGGCGTAGCTATTGCTATGCTTATGGCGCTTCTGCCTCAATATGCCGTTATTTTCTACGCAGTTGCTATACTGTATTACGGCGTAGCTGTTCGGCTACTTACGCCTTTATGCGAATGGCGGAAGTACTACTACGCAATTTTCGCCATTGGCATAATTGCATCGCTTGTCGTATATCATCACGCGTTAAATGAGGCCGTAAGATATGCGGCGTCGAGCGACAGAGTGATACTTGGCCGCACGGTGAATCCGAGAGAATACGCGCTTTGGATGTCCATCCAAATTTTATCCATATTCTTCGCCGCATTGACAACGTCAGTTGCGTCTGTGTTTGCCTTGAAAAATTTGAGACCGCTCGGCAGACATCCGCCGCTACCGACAAGCGTAGCCAGCCTCGACCGCTCTATCGAGATGCTCGGCACCACAGACGACATCTGCGGTGCTGTTCTGCGCGCGCCACACGACAAGTTGCAGAGGCTGATCTGCCACGGCGATATGTCGGTAGCTGACGAACTGCCGAACTATGCGCTCGTCGTTGCCACGTATTACGTGATGTTCCGCCGCCGCGATTTGAACCTCGCAGAAGACCTGCTGGAGGTGCTCAAAAGCCGGGATCTGCATTACAGCGAAGAATACGCAGTAGACGTCTTGAAGGCGGCGTATAAAGCTACGAAAACATGCGACGTGCGGCCTTTGCGCAACGCAGTTGCAGTCGGCTGGAGCGCCCTCCTTAAAGAGCTCGCCGCACTACACTTCGTCCACGACGCCGAGGCGGCGAAGAGGCTTAAGTGCAGAGCTGTAAAGATGTTTAAACAATACACAGTCTACTCAAGAAGCGGGGAGCAACGCGTTGTGTATGTGCCGAATCCGCTTCTCTACTTCATATTCCACGCCGTAGACCACGTCAAGCCATTCCCAACATGCCAGACACATCCGCGTAAATGATGTCTCCACATCTACTAGATGAGCTTGCAGGCCGCTGGATAATAGAACCAACAGAAGCGTTGCTAACAGAACGCCCAGCCTTAAAAAAACAGTAAAAATGCCTTAGTCGATCCTAATTTCAAACCCCCTTTTTTTCTTCTCGACTTTTTCAAGCTCTACAGAGAGCACGCCGTTTTTATACGTCGCCTTTGCCTTGTTTGGATCCACGGCGGCTGGTAGCCTAATCTCCTTGTGGTACTTTCGGTCTTTCCCCTTGGCGTCGACAGTAAGCGTCTTGCCGTCCTCGCTTACGTACACCTTTATGTCCTCCT
>Ga0080008_139146_pt1 | contig 14998 bp, 15 predicted proteins | sample ConCONMetagenome_FD_69211 | JGI IMG/M metagenome (GOLD analysis project Ga0080008, IMG submission 69211) | Hot spring microbial streamer communities from Conch Spring, Yellowstone National Park, USA - CON_C (SPADES assembly) (version 2) | ecosystem: Environmental > Aquatic > Thermal springs > Hot...
CCTCAAGAGACAAATCTATCAGCTTCCTTATCCCAGCCTTCTCCTTAACCGACCGTATCGCCTCCAAAAGAAGAGGACCCTCCGCCGCCTCCAGTGCTAAAGCATACACCAAATCCATGCTAATCTTACCCAATAGCCCCCTCTTCTCCAAATAGTTCCTCAACACAATATCATCCCAGTCCCTACCCTTCTCATCCCACACCTTGTAAAGCACAGAAAAGAGTAGCCTGTGTTCCTCAAAGTAAAAATCCTCCTCACGGACTTGTTCAAGCACCACAGGAATATTCTCAGGGTCCTTTATCATCGCCCCCAACACCGCCCTCTCCGCCAACTCATCAAACGGATACTCAAAGTCCACCATGAGAGATATTTTAGCCAACCTCTAACCCACACCCTCTTTACCGAAAAGTGTTCTACTGAGTAGAAAAATCGGCCATTTTCTTGCAAATTATTCTCATTTAGCCAGCCTCCTTACCTCATGCTCACCACTAATCCCCCCACCTCCTCCGCCCTTCCCACCTTCCCCCTCTTCCACCTTCACCCACCTTCCCGCCAAAACGGAGGTGTTCTCTTTCGTGAACACTTTTACCGAAAAGTGTTCTACTGAGTAGAAAAATGGGCCACCCTCCAACGCCCCTAACAACCTTCTCGCAGTCTTACCTTACATTCAGGCTTGTAAGGTAAGATTTTCTATAAGAACCTTTCAGCAGCTAAAAGAATGCAAGCTTTAGGTTGAGGATTGGTGGAGGCGGAGGGAATTGAACCCTCGTCCGAGGTTCGCCCGGCTTTAGGGCTTCTACAGGCTTAGCCAGTGCTTTCCTTTAACCATCCCCCGCCCACTGGCAAGCAAAGGGATGGCTCAGCGTGTGCCCTTTCTAAGCGGGTGTCTATGAACCCACTTGATGGCCCACCCGCCAAGCCATCAGTGGGCCGCTGCGGATATTAGGCAGCGAGGGCCAGTTCGTGCTTGGGAAGTGTTTTGAGTGGCTGTTAAGGTTGCCACCCTGCCTGCTTCCCTAAGCCTACGAACCCCGTCGAAACCATGCGCCCCCTTATAGGAGTATTATATCACAGCCCATTACTTGGCGAACAAGATCAAAAAAGGTGGTGCGGGCGTTTGGTGGTCTATCCCAATGCCTCCTCAGAACGTGTCTGATGCAGAAACCAAGCAGCTTACCAAGTGGATTTTGGACATAAAGTGAGAGAACTCTTCGCTTTCTTCTGAGAAAAGAACTGGACGGCACTGGACAGCTATAATAACCTCATGAGGGATTTAGAGAATTGGCTTGATGGCGTAGTAAGTGTTTTGAGGGTTCCTTTGGGCACTGTTGGGTGTAGGGATTACGTCCTGCCTCTTGTGTTTTTGAAGAGGGTGTCTGATGTTTTTGAGGATGGGAGGGTGGGTTTTCATGTGCCAGAGATCGCAAGGTGGGAGCGCATCAAAAGGCAAAACGGGAATTTAGGAGAGTATCTAAACAACGCCTTGAGGGCACTTACACGGGAAAATCCAGAACTGGAGGGAGTTATAGACAGGGTGGATTTTCAGGCTGTTGATGAACACAGGTTGAGGGAGGTGATAAACAAACTAAGCCAAAGGCGTTTAGGCCTGGACGATGTGGAACCTGATATTATGGGAAGGGTTTATGAGTTTCTTCTTCGGGAAACTTCTGGTGGTTCTTGGCGGAATTTGGGAGAGTTTTATACACCAGAGGAAGTGGCGGATGTTTTGGTAAGGCTTTTGGACCCAGAACCTGGTATGGAAGTTTATGACCCGAGTTGTGGCAGCGGAAGGCTGCTTAGTGAACTACTCCACCTTACAGAAGGTGGAGCTTCCTGCTTCACAGAGGGCAATGCCCTCTCCACAGGCTTAACTTCGGGTCGTTCCGACCCTACGAAGTAAAGGTTTATAGATGCATTTACATCCCTATCGTGGGCTGTTCCACATATAGGACAGGTCCAAATTCTTTCATGCAAAGCCAAGTCCTCTTTCTTGTAGCCACAGCAATGGCATAGCTTGGAAGATGGAAAAACCCTATCTACCTGAATAAAAGTTCTTCCATACCACTCTGCCTTATACCTAAGATAGGTCAAAAACTTTGACCAGCTGCTGTCTGAGATGGACTTGGCAAGGTCTGTTCGCAATAGTCCCTTCACATTTATGTCCTCCACCACCACGACTTGGTTTTCGTCTATGATGGTTTTGGACAGTTTATGCAAAAAGTCGTCCCTTGCGTTGGATATGTAAGCGTGCAATTTAGCAAGTTTTTGCCTTATCTTTTCATAGTTCTTTGACCCTTTTTGCTTCCTTGATAAATCCTTTTGAAGTTTCTTTAGTCTTTTCTCCGCCCGCCTCAGGTGTTTGGGATGTTCTACCATATAAGTCCCAAAATCATTGGTAATAGTGGCAAAGTGTTCCAGACCTAAATCTATTCCACAAGCTTTGCTTTTAGGTTCTATAACCTTGTTTCTTGGTTCTTCTGTCTCCACCAAGATGGAAACATAATACTTACCGTCTTTTGTCTTACTCACGGTGGCAGATCTTATCTGTCCCTCAAAAGTCCTGTGCAGTTCAATCTTTATTCCATCTTTTATCTTTGGCAAATACAACAGCCCTTTTTCAAAATCCACTTTTCCGCCAACATCTTATTTCAAACAAACCTACAACACCCAAAGGTCTTAGCGAAGTATTCCTGCTGTTCTTTTGTGGGATAAATGCGGTATTTATAGGCTTTTTTGATTGTTTTTGTATTTTGCATATTTAGTTGTTATTCTATCCTGAAACTGAATGTCTGTCAATCTCTTTGCAATTCATCTCCACCTTCTATAAGATGGAGACTTCTTGCGGAGGTGAGTTAAAAATCTTCTTAGCCAACTGCTTATGCCAAGCTTTCACTTCAACTTCCTTCTGTTCTCCATTGTCGTAGATGGTTATACTCTCTTTTTCGTATCTTAACCAGCCTTTGATATTGTTAAGTGCTAAGAGGATAAGCTTGTCTTCCCGTGATAGGGTTGATCTCCAAACAATGCGGGCAAACTGATTTTGTAAGTTGGCAATGTAGCCTTCTAACACTCCGAGGCTGCTTTCAAAAATCCCTTATCGGGACCGTCCCTCCAGCCTCTAAAGGGACTAACCTACTCCTCACCTTATCCCACACCCCTTCCACCAACACGGGCTTCAGAGGAGAAAGGTCCCTTGGCAAAACCTTTCCAAGGATAGGGAAGAGGAGGGCTACCTCCAGAACTTGCCAAGCGGAAGAAGAGGCTTTGCTGCCTCTCCCCTGCTCGGAATTCCTTCCATTGGCTCCCTCACATCCGCTTGACTCGCTCTGAAGGCTTTGTATGAGATTAGTTAATAGCTTCTTTGCATTCTGGACATTCTTTAGTTCGCTTTTTAGTGCGTTTCTCTTGTATTCATTGCCTTCCTTTTCTATAAGCTCCGTAAGTTCTTTTTCCCTTTCCTCATACTTCTTTAGGGCAAACTCCAGATATGTTCTGTCCTTCAAAAGCTTCTCATAATTTTCAGGCACGTCCTCTTTAAATCCCAGTGCCCTTCTCCCTATTACGTAAGCACCAGCGATGTCTTTATCTATGTTTAACTGCGGTGCATACTTTAGCATGCCTATAATTGAGGTGTAAGCAGGATGGACTTCTATCACTTCCACTCCCCTTAACATTGCTACCCTTTTTAACTTTTGCAAAAACTTTTTGGCATTCCATTGGTGAAGCCTTCTTCTTAGTTTAGCCTTACCGTCTCCACGATTTCCTCTTTTGAGTTTCTTTAGATTTTCCACTGCTATAGCTTTGCCTTTCTCAATAGCCAAATCCACTATCTTGTGGGCTAATATCCACTCTTGGTGGTCTTTGGCGTTTTTGGAAAGTCCTAAAAGGTGGTGTAGGATAATAGTCTGATAGCTTAGTAGTTCTCCAGTCTTTGAAAATTCAGCTATGGCTAAGTGTATGGGTGATGCGTTTATGTCTATGGCTATTACTCCATTCTCTTTGGTGTGTTTCACTTTGGGCGTTGGAATTTCAAAAGATACACTTCCATAAACTTCTCCATTCCTTAGCTTTAATTCCACTGTGTAAGGAAAGTAGCTTTGTGTCTGCCAGCTTTCTAAAAGCATAATCATAAAGGTTATCCATTTGTCTTTGCTATTGCTTGGTTCTCTTAACACCTTTGCGTAGATAAATTCTCTGTTTCCTATGGTAATCCTAAGGCGAAGCTGCCCTTCTTTGTCCTCAAATCTCAGTAGCCTGTTTCCTTTATCTGCCTTAGACCCAATGCTTATAAGGGTTCCCTGCCTTTGTTCTCTCCATTGCTTTTTAAGTCTTTCTTTTGCTTTGCCTATGAAGTGGTTTTTACAAAGTTTTTCAAAAAGTCTTCTGCCACCAAACACTACTGGTTTATCTGTGGGATATTGTGTAGCTTTGTATATGGCTGAGTCAATGTATTTAGTCGGCAACTCAGGAAAGAGCTGTCTTAGTCTGTGATATATTTGGGCGTGCGGATTTTCTGTTTTCTCTTTTTCCAACTCCTTTAGCATATTGTATGCCACACGGATGGCTGAAGATTGCTTACGCATTAACTGAATGAGTTTTTCTTTGTCTTCCTTTTTCAGTTCAAGCTTGAACTGTAGGCTAACAAATATCAGGGTTAGATTTTAGCTTTAAAACTCTTCTGTGTCAATGGGTTTGGACTCCTCCCATACACTTGCCATAAACACACATACTTGTAGCGTTCAGACAGCTTGCTTTGTATATGTTGCTTCCGTTCCTTTTTTATGGACTTTTTATGTGGAAAGTAGCCGCCGACTTACATCTAACAGAAGCTGGCATTTTCTACCAGCCTGTTAGATTGCGGCGCCTCCGGTCGTCCGGACTTACCCGACCCACTATTCTGCAGACTCTTTATTAGCCTGCAGAACTCGTAGTCGCTTTTAATTTTGATGGGATTACATAGTTTGAACAACTTATCTTTTAGCCAAGCAAAACTTTTACCAGTGCCCACCTTAATATGATTTACTGCACCATTTAGGTCTGCGTTAAACACTTTGTTTATAAGGGTATCCAAAAACAGGCCACGCTTAACACGCTTTCCGTTGAAAGCATTAGTCAAGCAATAGCCCTTTTGGATACCCAGTATATCATCAGATATACAGCTTGCCTTAGATGTGTATCTCTCATCCACATAATGCACTCTTATTCCATACTCCTGTGCCTTGTATTCTATGTATTTAAGTAGCTTTATAAACGGTATCTGAACAAAGCTTTGCCTAACTGCCTTACTTAGCACACACTTTCCGTTGTTCTTTAACTCCGCTAAACTTTTAGACACAAAAACATCAGACACTCCATTCAAGTGCAAATACTCCACTATGCGTTTAGCTATTTTATGGAATTGGTCGGTAAAGAACCTATTTCTCTTAGCATACAAAAAGCTTATAAACCTTCCTATCTCTCTTCCTCTCTCCGTGTATTTAGCGGGATACTTTGTCCCTGTCTTTGATACCGCCCACTCCTCTACTTCCTTTGCCCTGCTTTCGTTTAGCTTGGTTATAAGCCTGTTGAACTTGGCATTGTAATGTTTAAAAGGCTTCCCATCTACTATTAATGACGGAGTAGTTTCATCATCTATAAATACCGCCATTAGGTTGTCTACGCCTATGTCTATGCCAGCGTATTTCACTTGTTCTCTTTCCACTTTCTTCAGTTCCTTCAGGTAGCTAATCTGTAGATACAGACTTCCATTATCATACACAAGCCTTGCGGAGTATAGCTTATCTATATCCGTTAGCTTTTTGACCTGTTCTTTATCTACATACACATAAATCATACCGTCGGAAAGATTGATGCCCACTAAATTTTCCTTTTCTAATCTTGTAAAAGATAACGAACAGTATCTATCAAGTTCTATGGAGTAGTTTGTTAGTTTAGACAGCTTCTTTGGTTTAGGAGGCTTGGGCACTCCAGTGAAAAGATTTGGATTTTGCCTGTATAACTCTAAGTTTTTGAAGTAGGTCTTAAAGTTTGCCTTGACCCTTTTTATAACATAGGTTAAGTTATGTGGCTTTAGCTTCTTAGCGGTTTCTTTCAATGCCTGCCACAGCTGATTGTCTTTGTATTTGTTTTTGAGATACTCCACCTGTGTTGAGTGTTTAGACTCATAGTCATATAAAGCGTTCCTCATAACCTGTGGAGAAGTTAGCAAGCTAAAGTCGTTTGTGTCTTTGCCCTCCTTGTATAGGTTGTAATTTTGCTTGATGAGAATAAGCAGAATGTTTTCAAAATGTTTGTATGTAAGTAATATATTCTTTAGTTTCCTTTCCAGCTTATCAGATTTTATCCTGATGGATAAAACCCTTAAAACCATATTCTGAGTAAGAGATTGTTGGCTATGCTTTTTCATTTAACAACCCTTAATCTAATCCTATTATACAGAAAACAGCAGAAAAGAGAAGAAAAGCTATAACAGTTAGTAGCCTTTCTCAAAGAATTTTCTCTATAGAAAGTCAGCTATAGCTTTGGCTGTTTTTCTGTATTCCCTTAAAACACTTAATACCTTTTTAACCTTCCCTTTATTGTCTTGATGTTTGAATTCGTAAGTTCTGAAAACGCCCTCCACCATCAAGCCTTAAATATACGCCTCGTCTATGTGAAAATCAAGCACCTAAAAGTCTATGTTTGTTAAATTTGACTATAAAATCGGGGACTGGTTTCTTAGACCTCTGCTCCTTCCAAAGATTCTTCACATTTGCATAATCTCTCCTCTGGAAGATTCTCTACAAATAGCCTTAACACCTCCTTTATCTCCTCCTCCTTGTTTTTCATCATTAAAATAACCTCCTCGCTGGTTAGACGATAGCCTGCAATGCCTGCCGCTGGATTTGCCACTACGCAAAGGCTCGCATAGCACATACCGAGCTCCCTTGCCAATGCAACCTCCGGATAGCCGGTCATACCTACCACATCCCCACCCAATAGCTTTATAGCCCTTATTTCTGCAGGTGTTTCAAACCTTGGACCCTCCGTGCAGGCATATACGCCCGTGGGGTGATAGCTGAGCTTTAACTCTTCCAGGGTTTCAATCAAAACCTTTCTCATATGAGGGCAATAAGCCTGGGTCATATCCACATGAACTACCTTTTTTTCCCTCAAGAGCTTGGAGGGTTTGTCCTCTCCTTGTACATCCACTGAGTAGGCACCCTTATAAAAGGTGTCTTCCCGTCTCTTGGTTAAATCTATAAGGTCATCCACCACCACAAAGTCCCCCGGCTTAAACCTCTCATTGACAGCCCCCACCGCAGAAATAGCCAAGACCCTTTTTACTCCAAGTTCCTTAAAAGCCCAAAGGTTTGCCCTGTATGGCACAAGGGAGGGAGGATACTGATGTTTGAGCCCATGCCTTGATATGAAGGCAACTTGCTTCCCGCTTATCTCGCCCAAGACCACAGGAGAGGAAGGCTCTCCAAAGGGTGTGTTTAGGGACACCTCCTTGAGATTTTTTAACCCATCCATTCTATAAAGTCCGCTTCCGCCTATAATACCGAGCATGATAAAATCTTAACATGCACAAGTTTGACCCAGAAAAACTGAAGAAGTTAGACGACCCAGAAAGGCTTAGCCTTTTTGACCCGGAGGCAGTTCTCAAATCCTTTGGGTTAAAGCCTGGCATGACAGTCCTTGATGTGGGTACAGGTGCAGGCTTTTACTTACCTTACCTTTCCAAAATGGTCTCAGATAGCGGAAAGGTCTATGCCATAGACATAAGCCCAGAGGCGGTGGAGTATGCAAAAAGCAAGGTTAGCCAGCTTGGGCTAAAAAACGTGGAGGTTCTGCTGTCCCAAGAGAATCAAATCCCACTCCCGGACAACACTGTAGATTTTACATACATGGCTTTTGTCTTTCATGAACTGGAGGACCCCGTGAAGTTTTTAAAAGAGCTTGAAAGGGTAAGCAAGCCCATTAGCTACCTTGCCCTCATAGACTGGAAGAAGGAAGAGAGAGACAAAGGACCACCACCAGATGAAGTTTATTCTGAGTGGGAAGTAGGCATGATCTTGGAAGAGGCGGGTTTAAGGGTAGGAAGGGTGGTGGAAGTGGGACCCTACGCCTACGGCTTTTATGCGATGTTTGTAAAGCAATGAAAAGAAGTGAAAAGTATCTAAAGTATGGAGTAAAGCTTGAGGATAGGTATTTGATCTACGAGGAGAAAAACCGCAGGGTAGCTGTGCCATACGCCCACATAGCTTTTTTGAGTGTGTCAAAAAATTACTTAGTGATCCAAACGAACAGTATGGAAAAGGTTGTAATAAAGCTTGACACAGAGGATACCGCCAATGAGCTCTTTGAAGATATCTTAGTTTTCATAGAAAGGCTATACATTATTCTCATAGAAAGACTATACATTAGATAAACCTTTACTTCAAAATTCTTCTCTCGTAAATCACAAAAAGGCTAAATAGCGTAGTAAAGATTATAGGTCCCAGGAATATTCCCACAAAGCCAAAGGCGATGATCCCTCCCAAGATGGAAAAGAACAGCACAATGTATGGCATTTGTACGCCAATTTTCATAATAAGAGGGCGGATGATGTTGTCAACGGTGGAAATTATGAACATCCCCCAGATCAGTAGAAAAATGGCAGATTTAATACTCTGGGTAATAAACAGATAAGCTACCAACGGTGCCCAGACCGCACCTGCACCAAAGGGTGGGACAAAAGAAGCGAAAAAGGTGGCAAGACCAAAAAGAGGATAGTATTTGATGCCCGCTATAGCATAACCAATAGCGCCGAGCAATCCTTGGGCAAAGCCTACAACCACTGAACCGTAGGCGGTAGCCAGAACAGTTTTATAGACGGTACCAAAAATTTCCCTAACATCCTCCTCGTGCATGGGTGTAAATCTTTGAATATAGCTTGCAAACTTTTCGCCATCCCTCAAAATAAAAAAGAGGGTTAGTAAAAAGATGAAGCTTTTAAAGAGAAAGGAGAGGGCAAAGGTGAATAGGTTTGTGGAAAGTTGAAATAGCTGTTGGCTTGTGCTTTTGAGCACTCCTACCACAAAAGACCTAAACTCTTCGGAGTTTATATAGTTCAAAAAGACTTCCACCTGCTCCTGGCGGAAAAACTTTTTCAACAGGGCTTCCAAATCGCTCAGATACTGCTGGTAGGTATGATTCTGAATAAAGTTCAAAAGATGGACAGAGAGCTCTATGGCTTGGTTTAGGATTATGGCACCCAAAACTCCGAAGGGTATCACTATAACGAGCAAGGTAAGCAGAGTGAGAATTAAAGCGGAAAGAGTTGCCCATGGGACGAGCTTTTTCAGTTTTTGATGAACTGGATAGAGCGCCAAGGAGAAAATAAGAGCCCATAGGATGGGTGTAATAAAAGGCAATAGTATATACAAAACTACCAGCAAAAGCCCAATGGTGCTCGTCAGAACGGAGTACTTAAAAAACTTCTCCCTTTCCATTCAGCCTTTATAATATTAACACCTTGAAAAGGACCGAAGAATTTACAGTAGCCTTCAACAAAGAGGCAAAGGCAGAGTATGAGATCATTGAAACCTACGAGGCGGGCATTGTGCTTGAGGGCTCCGAAGTCAAAGCCCTTAGAAACAAACAAACTGTTTCTTTCAAGGACAGCTTTGTGCGTATAGAAAACGGAGAAGCTTGGCTCTATAACCTCTACATAGCACCATACAGGTATGCTACATTAAAGCCACCCGACCCACTTAGAAAGAGAAAATTGCTTTTGCACAAAAGGGAGATCCTCAGGCTCTTGGGCAAGGTCCAGCAGAAAGGATTTACTATAATCCCCCTAAGGGTCTATTTCAAAAACGGAAAGGTAAAGGTAGAAATTGCCTTGGCAAAGGGTAAGAAGACTTACGACCGTCGGGAGGAGCTCAGAGAAAGGGACATAAAGAGACAGATGGAGAGGGACTTGAAAAACTGGCGATAAACATTAGAATATATTTAAAAACTTCTCCGGAGGTATGCTCATGGGATACATGATTAGAAGCGTGCTGTTGCTTGGTGTTTTGACGGGTCTTTTCCTTTTTGTAGGGAATTTGATAGGTGGTAAGATAGGGATGACCATCGCCTTGATACTGGCGGGTATCATGAACTTTATAGCCTACTGGTTCTCAGACAGGATCGTGCTGGCAATGTATGGCGCCCGGGAAATAACGGAAGAGGAAGCACCTTGGCTACATCGGATGGTGGAAGAGCTTGCCCAAAGGGCAAACATACCAAAGCCCAAAATATACCTTGTTCCCATGGAACAGCCCAACGCCTTTGCTACTGGTAGGGGTCCCAGCCGCTCTGCGGTGGCAGTGACTACGGGCATCCTTGAGCTCCTTGACAGGGATGAGCTAAGGGGAGTTTTGGCACACGAAATAGCGCATATAAAAAATCGGGATGTGCTGGTGGCAACTATGGCGGCAACCATTGCGGGAGCCATAGCCTACCTCGTTAGTATGTTCCAGTGGGCGCTCCTCTTCGGACAGTCAAAAAATGAAGAGGAAGGAAACAACAATATCCTTTCCATAATAGGAAGCATAGCCCTCATTATAGTCACACCCATAATAGCCACGATCATTCAGATGGCGATCTCTCGTTCAAGGGAGTATTTGGCGGATGAAACTGGGGCTAAAATCAGTGGAGACCCATTAGCATTAGCCAGGGCTTTGGAAAAAATACACAACTATGTGTATCAAATTCCAGCAGAAGTCAATCAAGGCACTGCCCATCTCTTTATTGAAAACCCCCTCAAGGGTGGAGGAATTTGGGAGCTCTTTTCTACCCACCCATCCACCGAAAAAAGGATAGAGAGGTTGAAGGAGCTGGCAAGAAAGATGGGTAGGCTCTACTGATGGGAGATAAGTTCAGTGCAGTTATTGTGGGCTCTGCCCTTGGAGATGCCATAGGTAAATGTGTGGAAGACCTAACGGAGGAGGAAGTTCATAGCTTTTACGGTGGTCCGGTGGAGGGTTTTGTAGAGCCACATCCCCAAAGCCCCGCCGTTGGCTTTGAACCATGGGAAGTCTCCGACGAGACCACCATAAGCATCCTTTTGCTCGAGAGCATTTTGGAAAGAAAGGCCATAGACCCATATCACTTTTTTGAGAAGCTCCTCAAGTGGCGTAAAGATGAAAAGAACCATCGCTACCCAGACCCTACCCTTTTGACCGCTATAGACCTTTTATCCTCCGGTATTAGCTTAGAGTCCGCGGGCTTTTACTCCTCCTCCATAGAGGGTGCCCTAAGGAGTGTAGTAGTGGGGCTATTTCACTTTTACAATCCTTACCTTTCTGCAGAGGGTGGAAGGCTTGTGAGTCTGATAACCCACAGAAGTAAAGAGATTTATGATGTCTCCGGTATGCTCTCTGCCCTTATTTCCCATTTGGTGGGTGGAGGATGGAACCTGGAAGAACATCCAGAAAGACTTGAACTTTTATCTCACTTGCAGGAATTCGCAAAGTACGACGCAAACAAAAAGGCCATAAAGAAGGTCCAAGAGCTTTTGGAAAAGAAAAGTAGTTTAGAGGAAGCAATATTCCAGCTCGGAAACTCTTCCTATGCCCTGGAAGCTTTTCCTTTGTCCCTTTTTATTTTCCTTAGGAACATAGAAAATCCTCAGAGGGCATTCTTTGAAGCGGTGAATTCTTATGGTAAGTTTGGTGGAGATACGGACGCTATAGGTTATCTGGTGGGTGCCTACTTGGGTGCTTACTTTGGAATGTCTGTCTTTGATACAGAGCTTGTTGAAAAATTGGAAAAGGTAGATTATTATATTTCTCTATCTGAAAGGCTTTGGGAAATAACAATGGAAAACATCCCAGGAGGACAGCGTTATGGCATATAGGTTGCAGGAGGCTTTTTTGAACACTGCAAGAAAAAGAAAGGTAAAGGTAACGATCTTTCTAATCAACGGAGTGCGGATTCAAGGCAAGATCAGGTCCTTTGATACCTTTACCATTCTCGTGGAAGACGGAAGGCAGCAAACTTTAGTCTATAAACATGCCATAAGCACCATAGTGCCCGCAGAAAAGCTCCAAATTGAGTTTGAAGAGGAAGGGGTGCCCGGTGCGGGCTAAAGCCCCTTCATTTAGAACATACCCGGTGGTTTTCCTTTGGATATTACCAACCTCTCCACAACCTCCCCTCCCTTTAGGTGTTTTTCCACGATCTCATCCACATCCTGCGGTCTAACTCCTCCATACCAGACTCCTTCTGGGTAGACCACTACAACTGGACCCACCCCGCAGGCGTTCAAACATCCTGTGGGTGTGATCATACAGCTCATGAAGAGCTCTGGGTCCATCTGCTGTTTTTCCATAAACCTCTGCAAAACTTCCCTGCTCTGCCTGTCTGAGCAAGAACCCATAGGGTGCCCTGGTGGTCTCTGTTGAACGCAAACAAAAACGTGCCTAAAGTCCATGCTATACCTCCTTCTTGAGTTTGGTTATATATTGTAAGCGGTAGGACTTAGACCCTTCTATGATTAACATCAAGCTTAAAAATTTTTTCCTTATAAACCTTAGAAAGTTCAAAGGAGCCTGAACTCAAGCTCGTACAGCTCTCCTTTGTTCTGAACTGGTATGGTGCCCACCCTTCCTGTGATCACAAAAACCCTTCCGTCCCTCGTGCTCACCACCGCTTGGATAGCCTCCACAAACTCACTTCCCCTCACCGTTTTGGAAAAGACCAGGCCCTTCTTTTGTTCCCCCAACATCACCAGCTCGCCACGGGAAAACTTAAGCACGTCAAGGAACTTGAGTATGGACCCCGCAGTATTTTTTGGCACCAGGGCAAAGTTAAAGTTCAGCACGTTTACTACGCCCGCCTTTGGATAAAAGACAAAGTTTCCCCTTCCTTCTACCGTCAGCTCCACACTGGCGTAAGAACCATCAAAGCCCACCTCTGAAGAATAAACCTCTGAGTCTCCTTCAAAAACTTTTAGCCTACCAGCGCTATCCACAAAGACCAGATAGTTTTTGTAATAGAAGGCAGAATCAATACGGAATCCCCTGGGTGCCAAAAAGGCGCCCGTCTCTCTTAGCCTATCTCCCTCCAAGCTGAGCCTTACCACGTTGCCAAAGCCCTTGCCAGTTTCAAACCTCTGCCCCAAAAAGGTCTCCTTTGGTCTTGACTTATCCAATACACCCAAAATATAGGGAACGTCCTTTACCACGGGCACAAAGATACCACCCACCACCTTTAAAATCACTGAGCTTGCCTTACCACCGGAGACCATACTTACAAGTATGTAATCCCTCTTGTCATCGCCCACCTTTGCGGTCGTGAGAGACACCGCCACACCGGCGGGCAGAGGATAGGAAGCTTTTAAAAGTATGTCCCTGGTTAAAATTTCATAGACCTCCACCCTGTTGGAGTAAAGGACTACCAAGTATTCCTTTCCATCTCCAAAAACATCTCCCACATCCGCAGAGATAGGCAGTCCCGAAAGTTGCTTAACAAACCTGCCTCTAACCAGTAGGTTAAGGTCTTCTAAGCTTGTCCTTGGAGCACCAAAGGTATGCTTTTCAAAGAAGGCTACAGCAGAACCGTTAAACTCAACGCCGTAGCCCCTCTCAAACTCTTTTATTACATACTGGCAGTTTTTCCCCTTTTCCACTTTGGGAAGGACTGAGCTAACCAAAAAGAAGCCCTCCTCGGAACCCTCAAAGCACACGCCCTTTATATCCACCTTCGCCCTGTCTCCCACCTTGACATCCTTACCCTCTACCAGCCTTGCCACCGAGAAGTTCTGTCCCACCTCCTCCACCACTGCCCTTCCAACCTTCTCTAACTCTTTACCTAAAGACTGCTTGGTTATTGGGTGTATAATCTCCTCGCCCTCCCTAAAGAGCACAAGCTCCTCTCCCTTTTTAAGGTCCTTTATATCCACCAAAATCTTGTTTCCCTCTACCTTTAGCACATAGCCTTCCCTTTCAAAGAAGGCTTTTAAACTTTCCCTTAAGTCTTGGGAGAGGGCAATGGCGGAAAAAAGCAGAAAAAGAACTATAAGCCTTCCCATATCTCCTCCAGTGAGTTTATTATAGCATCCGTCATCTGCTCAGTTCCCACCTTTATGCAACCCTCTGAGTATATGTCAGTAGTTCGGTAGCCCTTTTGTAGGGTAAGCTCCACCGCCTTCTCTATAGCGTTTGCCAGTTTTTCCAAGTTAAAAGAATACCTCAGCATCATGGCGGTGGATAGAATGGTTGCTATTGGGTTGGCTATGCCTTTGCCCGCAATGTCTGGTGCGGAGCCGTGCACTGGCTCATAAAGGGCGTATTTTTCCCCAAGGCTTGCGGAAGGTAGCATACCCAAACTGCCCGTTATAACTGCCGCCTCGTCGGAGAGGATGTCTCCAAAAATATTGCCCGTAACGATCACATCAAAGGAGGATGGTCTTCTGACGATCTGCATGGCACAGTTATCCACGTAAAGGTGCTCCACCTCTACATCTGGGTAATTCTTTTTCTCCTCCTCCACAATATCCCTCCAGAGACCGCTAACCTCAAGCACGTTGGACTTATCCACACTGGTTAGCTTTTTCCTTCTCTTGAGGGCAACCTCAAAAGCCTTTTTAACCACCCTTCTTATTTCGTCTTCTGTGTATTTCATGGTGTTTATTCCCACCCTCTTTCCGTTCTCAATAAAGATGCCCCTTGGCTCTCCGTAATACACGTCCCCCGTTAGTTCCCTTATGACTATGAAGTCTGTGCCTCTTGCTACTTCCTCTTTTAAAGGTGATGCGGAGATGAGTGGTTCATAGACTTTGGCGGGTCTGAGGTTTGCGTAAAGGTCCAAAGCCTTTCTTATTTGCAAAAGTCCTTTCTCGGGTCTTTTGGATGTGGGCAGGTTATCCCACTTAGGTCCACCCACCGCACCCAAAAGGACTGCGTCTGCCTTTAGGCAAAGTTCCAAGGTCTCCTGAGGTAATGGCTCGCCCTTTTGGTCTATGGCTATGCCACCGATCAAGCCC
>Ga0080008_151090_pt1 | contig 14986 bp, 18 predicted proteins | sample ConCONMetagenome_FD_69211 | JGI IMG/M metagenome (GOLD analysis project Ga0080008, IMG submission 69211) | Hot spring microbial streamer communities from Conch Spring, Yellowstone National Park, USA - CON_C (SPADES assembly) (version 2) | ecosystem: Environmental > Aquatic > Thermal springs > Hot...
CTATTCCGTATGTATTGTTTGTTCACGAACACTCCCATTTAACCTCAAAGTGAATACTAGTCCTCCGCATTCTCCCTGATTAAATCTCGCATTCTAAAACCCGCTAGTAGCATATGGATTGTAGCTCCACTAGAAGGAGGTTCCCCCGTAGGGTTCTACGAGGAGCTCTTAAGGGTAGTGGCTGTTGGAGCTCCACTAGGCGAGTTTAGCGACCTCGCATGAGGGGTTGGATTCTCCGGAGCTCCCGGTTCTAGGTTTAACACTATCTCCAATGATCTGATGGTTGGCTACGATCGGGCTTGTTAACTTCTAATGCTGGGGGTTACTCTAGCCTGTGGCCGCTATGCTCGTTCTACATCGGAGTTCTGATTATAAAGCCTGGGGTTAGAAGTAGTACTTTGGTGTTCTGGCATAAGTAGTGGGAGGATCTGCCCTAGGTGTGGTCGCTCTGATAGGGGTTTCGTGGGGGCTCTCTGTGCTAGTTGCTATGTCGAGGTTTACGGTGTTGCAGTTCTCCCCGAGGCCTTGGAGTTAACCTATTGTAGGGCTTGCGGTTCCTATAAGCTTCAAGGACAGTGGGTTGAGGGGTCCGGTGAGCTCCTGGATACTGTTAAAGAGTACTCCTACATACTCCTAAGCCAGAAGCTTAAGCCCACAGTTAACGTGGATGAGGTTTGGATTGAAGATGTGGAGGTCGTGGAGAGCGCTGAGAAGGGTGTGTTGAGCGTAAGGGTGTCTATCGCTGGAAGAGCTGGATCCACGTCGGTGAGCGAGTCTAGGATTGTGAAGGTTAAAGTCAACACATCCGTATGCCCATCCTGTGCTAGGAGGATCTCCAAGACAGGTTACAGTGCTATAGTCCAGGTTAGGCCGTTGACGGGGGATTTTGGGGATGATACTAGGCGTAGGCTGGAGAGGCTCCTATCGAGGCTTGAGGCTAGGGTTAGGAGCTCCATAATATCGATTGAGCGCTCCAAGAACGGCTTCGACATACTAGTTGATGATCAGAATGTTGCTAGGATCATAGCTGGCAGGATTAAGGCCACGTTCGGGGGGTACATTACTGAGACGTTCAAGGTGACTGGGGTTAAACGTGGAGGTGGTAGGAAGGGTGTGCTAACAGTAGCCGTTAGGATACTGAACGTCAAACCAGGGGATGTCATAGCATATTCTGGAGCCCCGCACATAGTGGTTGAGAGTGGCTCTCAAGGTCTAAAGCTGGTTAACATGAGTACAGGTGATCGCGTAGCAGTTGACTACGAAAGCTTGGTCGGAGTTGAGCTCCTCAAAGCGGAGGATTACGCTGGGGGTGTGCTGAGGAGGCTCCAGCTATCTAGGATTGAGGGTGAAAACCTCGTATTCAAGGATGCTAGTGGTGGGGAGCTTAGGATCCCCCTAGGGTATGTTAGGGTGCTAAGAGGAGATCTCACCCTAGGGGGCGTGTATTTAGCTTATCTGCTTAGAGGTACACTATACCTGGTGGGTGGGCTTGAGCTTGAGCAAGAGGGATCCATCTAGCCGTGGAGAGCTACCACTACCCGACCCCAACGAGGGTACCATGCTGTGTGTAGTTCAAAGGATTGTCGGTGCGGGGTTCACGGAGGTAGTGTGCACGGATAACGATACATACATGGCCAGGATACCTGGTAAGATGAGGAGGAAGGTTTGGATAAAGGAGGGTGATGTAATACTATTCCTACCATGGGGTACTAGGGATAAGAAGGGTGAAATCGTGTACCGCTATGAGAAGGATGAGGTTAAAAGGCTCATAGACATGGGGCTTATATCGAGGGAGTTTATTGAGGGTGTTCTAGCTCCTTGAGGAGGAGGGCTAGGTGGTTTAAGAGGTTTAGGGAGGAGGCTGAAAGAGTTAAAGACTCTGATATGTTCGAGATTGTTGAGGAGGTCTTCGACTCCATAACCCTGGATCTCGTCTACAAGCTTGAATCAAAGAAGGTTATAAGGGAGCTGAAGGGGGTTATAAGCTCGGGTAAGGAGGCTAGAGTCTACTGGGCTAAGGGGTGGGATGGCTCTGATCTAGCAGTGAAGATATACCTGGTTGAGACAACAGACTTCAGGAAGAGCATCAGGAAGTACATTGAGGGTGATCCTAGGTTTGAGAGGATACCTGAGAGTAACCTAAGGAAGCTCATATACGAGTGGACTAAGAAGGAGTTTAGGAACCTCAAGAGGATGCATGAAGCAGGTGTTAGGGTTCCAAGACCAATAGCGTTTCTAGGCAACATACTAGTCATGGAGTTCATAGGGGAGAATGGTTATAGAGCACCACTCCTAGTAGAGGCTGTTGACGAGCTTGAGGTAGACGAGCTGAACCAGATATACCTTGACTTGAAGGAGCAGGTTAAAATGATAGTCTGTAAGGCTGAGCTCGTACACGCTGATCTAAGCGAGTATAATGTGATGGTGTGGGATGGGAAGCCGTGGATCATAGATGTATCTCAGGCCGTTGACCTAAGCCATCCTAAGGCTTTGGAGTTCCTTGAGAGGGATCTAGCTAACATACATCGCTTCTTCTCAGAGTACATTGACGTAGAGCCTCTCGATGGCCTAAGGGGTGAGGTGGTTAAATGTCTGGGGGTGTAGGCGTTAAGCCTAGGATGTACGTTAAGATACCCCCGGAGAGGCTTGGAGCTGTTATCGGGGAGGAGGGCTCGGTTAAGAAGGAGATATCGAGGAGGCTCGGGGTCTCCATAAACATTGACACTGTTAACTCCATGGCCGTCATAGAACCTGAGGCTGACAACACACCCCCTGTTAGCGTTGTTAAGGCTGCCGAGATAGTGAAGGCTATAGCCTACGGCTTCACACCAGATAAGGCTATGAGCTTGCTGAACGAAGACTACGTACTCATAGTTGTTGACTTAAAGGAGCTCCTAGGCGATAAGGAGAACCACCTGAGGAGGGTTAAGGGGAGGATCATAGGGGAGGGTGGGAGGGCTCGTAGAACGCTTGAGGAGCTCACAGGCACGTACATTGTTGTTGGGGATTATCATGCTGCCATCATAGGCGAGTATGAGAGGGCTATGGCCGCTAAGGAGGCTGTGGAGATGCTAGCACAGGGTAGGATGCATAGTACAGTCTACAGGCACCTTGAAACCCTAATGAGGGATATCAAGAGGAGGGAGAGGCTTAAATTCTGGAGTGGGGGAGTCTAAGGTGGGCACCTCGAAAAACCCCCTAGAGGTTACCGAGAGTGATGGTGTGGTAGTACTGAGATTCAATAGACCTGAGAAGCTTAATGCCCTAAACCTGGAGCTATGGGTGATGCTAAGGGATACCGTGGTTGAGAAGTGCTCCGGTAGTGCAAAGGCCCTAGTGCTAACCGGGAGTGGTAGAGCCTTTAGCTCGGGCGACGACATTGGGGCTATGCTGAACTTAAAAGACGTCGATGAGGCGTTAAGCTTCTTCAACACCATCAAGAGTGCTCTTGAAGCTATAATCGAATGCCCTAAGCCCGTCGTGGCAGCTGTTAACGGTCTCGCCGTGGGAGGGGGTGCTGAAATACTACTCCTCGTAGACTACGTCATAGCATCTAGGGGGTCCTGGATTTCATTCCCAGAGGCTAGGCTAGGCCTCATACCACCAATCCTCCTAACCCTAGGTGTTGACGTGCTAGGCTTGAGGTTGGCTAGGAGGCTTGCGTTGACCGGTGAGAGGGTTAGTGTAGAGGAGGCCCTGAGGATGGGGTTGGTAGATGAGATTGTAGAAGAGGGGGAGCTAATGGACGTTGCCCTTAGGAGGGCTCTGGAGCTCTCGGATAAGACTACAGTGGAGGCGCTAGGGGCCCTTAGGGAGATCCTCTACGCCAGGTATAGGGCTGCCGTAGATGAAGCTCTAAGACTACTAGCACTCCTAGCCCAAACAGGGAGCTCTAAAGAGTTAATGAGAGCGTTCCTCGAGAAGAGGTTTAAACCTTAGCCTGCTGGAGAGTAACCAGGGGCTATGATAGGGCCTGCGACGATACGAGCTCCTAGAGGGCCGTGAGATGGAAGAGCCGATTGAGCCCCCCTACGGGTGGGAGTGCCGTTTAAGGGTAGTTGGGGGTGCTAGAGCCCTAGACCCTATACTAGCTGACCTAAAGAGGGTTTTCTACGAGTACAATAGGGTTATAAGGGGTACAGGCTACTACCTGAAGCCCGTCCATAAGGTTTACAAGCGTGTTGGCGGCCTGGTGAGAGTCTACGAGTACTATGGGAGGTATTGGTGGAGGCTTACCAGGAGGGGTGGAAGGCTTAGGTACGTGTACTCAGGCACCATTAAGCCTGTGGGTGTCCCCGTAGACCCGCCGAGCAACCCGTTGGAGGGGCTCTCGTTGATAAGAGAAGGTGGAGATGTCATTGTCAGGTGTTCTGACTTCGATAGATTCGCTAGAGTGTTCGAGGGATACCCTGTTGTTAGAGAACCCTAGTACCTTACCCTCAGCCTAACCCTATCACCTATCCTAACACCTAGGAGCTCCCCCGCATTACCCTGGTTGACAGCTACCTCTACGTAGCCGAAGCTGTTCTCGTACACCACGAGCTCCCCCTGCGGGACACTTGAGAATGTAACACCTATTGGTGCTCTAAAGAGCCCCCTCTCTGTCTGTAGCTCCACCTCAACAGCGTCACCTAGGTTCAGGTCACCTGGTTTACAGCTTAGAACAACGTTGCCGAACTTGTCTATGTAGATAACCTTTACATCGTAGACCCCGTCTCCACCCTCAACACTGTGTATGCTTAGCTTAACCAGGTCACCCTCGCTTATAGGCTCACCTAGATCCTCTAGGTCTACCGAGTCCAGGAGGGCTGCTGCTGGAGCGAATAGATCTCTACCGTGGAACGTGTAGCTTAGACTCCACGAGTGAAGCTTCCCAGGGAACCTCCCTGATACCAGTCTAGCCACCTTATAGAATCTAAGCTCAACACCCCTCTTGAAACCCTCAGACTCTATAGCAGGGTATAGGAGGCCGTTATCGGGTCCTACGAAGAAGTAGTCCCCAGCCTCAACTGCGATAGGCCTCCTAGGGCCCCCCACGCCCGGATCTACGACACCAACAATTATGGAACCCCTAGGAAGCCACCTATAGGTAACAGCTATAACGTAGGCTCCAGCCAGGACATTGTAGCTTGGAACATTGTGCTCTAAATCAACAACCTCAACATCGGGGGCAAGACCCTTAATAACAGCCCTGAGAACACCAGCATAATGCCCCTCACCATAATCCGTTACAAGCCCAATAAACCTCCTCACCAAATCAACCACCCTCAGCACAAGGCCCGAGCCATGGAACTAATCTGTCATAATCCCACTTCGACTTAAACTCCCTCCATCTCTCCATAAACCATCCTGGAACCCTAGGGTTCCTCACTATATCGTAGTAATCATAGGGTTTAAGATCTAGAACGGGGGTCCCCGTCCAGGCATCCAACCCCCTAACCTTAATCCTAGGCTTCTCCAAGGAGATAAGCTCAACTACTGTAACCCCTATGGGGTTAGGTCTAGGCGGAAACCTGGTAGCGAATATGCCGACCTCCGGGTACCTCTCGACACCCCAAGGTCTAACCTTGAGCTTAACTTCCTTCTCCTCATGCATCCAGTATACGACTATTATATGGGAGTACTCGTTAAGTCCTTCGAGGCCGTCAGCGAACTCATCGAAGACTCTGATCGTAGAGATTACATCGTATCTCGACCTCCCAGCCTTACGCTCCTTAGGTCTTTCGAGGCCCTCCTCTACAACTCCAATAGGATTAAGGCATATGAGCTCACTCACACTCAAACTCAGCACCGTTACTACTCTTCAAGGGTGGTTAAAGTTAATTATCCTAAAGTGTGCTTTGTGCGAGAGCTCCAGGACACCTAGGTGAAGGCGGTGTGCTTGTTTTGAATTAAAACTTATATGCCGGGGATCGCTGATATTAAAGCTCAGGTGTTATCCGTGGACCTAGCTGAGGTTATTGGTAGGGTTAGATTTGTTGCTAACGTGGATGCGTGTGAGAAGGATAAGCTTGTTGCCTTTAACTGGAATGAGCCTGGTAGGTGGGAGGTCTTCCTCTACAGGGTTGATGATGGTTCTATAATAAGGGTTACTGACAGCCCTGAGGGTAGCTTGGACCCAGAGCTATCCCCTAAGTGTGATAGGCTACTATATCATAGGGATAGGGGTGGTGATGAGAGGTTCCAGGTTATAGTCAGAGATCTAGCCTCGGGTAGGGAGGAGGATGTAACTAGAGACCCGGAGCATTACCACATGTACGCTAAGTTTAGCCCTGATGGTGAGAGGATAGCCTTCACATCTAATAGGAGTGGGAAGCCCGCTCAACTTCACGTCTACGAGTGGGGGTTGATTAGGGAGGTTACTGGGTGGAGTGAACCAGTCTTCTTCTTTGAATGGCTTAGCAGGAGAGAGCTTGTCTATGTCAAGGGCTGGTATAACACTGAGGTTAGGCTTGTCGATGTGGAGAGCGGTGTTGACAAGCTACTATTGCACTTTGAGGGGGCTGAGACGTTTATCGGAGGTGTTGATAGGGAGTCTAGGAGGGTTCTCTTCTACAGTAATGTTGATGAGTGGTTTGACATTGGAGAGATTGACGTTGATAGTGGGAGGTGGAGGTGGGTTTACAGGAGCTCGAGCGAGAAGGAGTCCCCGGAGTACTATGGGGGCTCGGTAATCTTCATAGAGTTCTCCTCCGGCAAGAACTGGCTTAGGATGCTCAGGGATGGTAGGCTGGAGACCCTGGATTCAGGTGTCTCAGACATAGCCGTTGATGGGAGCCTCCTAGCGTACACTAAGACGACATCAACGCAGCCAAGCGCTCTAGCAGTCAATGGTAGGGTTGTGGTTGATACTACTCCTGAAGAGCTTAAGGGGAAGCTTGTTGGAGTAGAGGCTATCAAGTACGAGAGCTTCGATGGCAGGCTTATAGAGGCTATAGTCTATAGGCCTAGCAACTGGAATGGTAGCACGGTTATACACATACACGGAGGGCCTGACGCGCACGAACTAGACCGGTGGAGCCCTGTAAGCCAGCTTCTAGCACTACAAGGCTACATGCTCATACTGCCAAACTACAGGGGTAGCACTGGGTACGGGAGATCGTTCCTACACCTAAACGATAGAGACTTGGGAGGCGGGGATTTAAGGGATGTTGTTGAGGCAGCTAAACTGGCAAGGAGGATGGGCGCTAGGAGGGTTTACGCTCTAGGAGCATCGTACGGAGGGTACCTAACAGCACTAGCCCTGGTGAAGTACCCGGAGCTCTGGGATGGAGGGGTGGCGGTAGTAGGATTCTACAACTGGTACACTGAGTACGAGAAGGAGGCTGACTACCTGAAAGTGTATGACACGCAGAAGATGGACCCCAACCTGTTCTACGATAGATCACCGATATTCCATGTGGAGAAGCTGAAAGCACCAATACTATTCATACACGGTGCTAACGACCCGAGATGCCCTGTAGAGGAGGTCATAAAGATGGCGGAGAGGCTTAGAGAACTAGGCAAGCCCTACGAGCTGGTAATATACCAGGATGAAGGACACTCTATAAGAAAGGAAGAGAATAAGATAGACATGTACAGGAGAATAGTGGAATTCCTAGCACGATTAGAGAAGAGCAGCGAAATGAAACTACAAAACTAGACATGAAACAGGGGGTTGCAGAGAAATCGAGTATAAAAGCTTTAAACATTAAAGCTAAACACGGGATGTGGACATACTCCCGGCCTGAACCGTGATGAGTACTTACCCGGCCGAAACCCCCCACTGAAGTCAAAAGCACCTTAACTAGATGAAAAAGAGTTCTAGGCTACATGTAGGAGTTAGAGCCCCAAAGCGTAGCTACACGCTCACCCATTTAATGAGAGCTAGGCCCTCGGCAACCTCAAACTCTCAACCCATAGCCTATGACGTGAACTCCTAGCAGCCATAGTAGCCTCCCCCACCTAGGCTATCACAACTTCCATAAATGAAATCTAGGGCTATCCCTAGACCCCTGGATGCCCTAGAGGGGGGTTCTTGACGCTCAAGGCTTACTCCGGGCCATCTCTTCAGGTAACCCTCTAGCGTGGAGGTCTCTGTAGAGCTCCTAGGATGACCCATGGGGGTTACCTTAGCTTATGGTGTCAACCGGGGAGTCCTAGTCTCGGTCGTGGGGTTACCTTTGGTGTTGGTGAGGGTTTTAATTAAGTTAACCACCATCTCTTCCATGTCTTCGTAGAGGTCTCTTGTACACCTTTCCTTGTACTCTCTCGCTCTTTGTCTTAGCTTTTCTAGACTAGCTAGTGTTCGTAGTTCTGGGAGTTTTGCAAGCCCCCCCACCAGGTTTACTACGTTGCCACACCCTCTTCCTGATGATTCGTAGTCTACTATCATTGCTTTCGAGCCCTCGTGGGGCCCCGTGTATAGTATGTTCCTCCATGGCCTGCTTAGCTCCAGATGTAGTACCCCTATTGTGTCTAGGGCTCTAGCGGCTCTAAGCGCCTCCACAATGATCCATTCTCTAACCCCGTGTACTGCTATCATGTCCCCTAGGCTGGGCCCCGCTATGGCCTCCATTACTATCAGGTCGTCGTCGTAGTATAGGGGTTTCGGGGCTACACCTATCCTTGAAGCCTCAACCATTGTTAACCCCTCTCCCACAAGGCTACCCCTCTTCCCATCCGTTCTCCTCGACTTAACGGCTACCACATGGTTACCCTTAGCTACACCTGCTACCACGACTGAAGCGTGACCCTTCCCTAGTACTCTGAATTTCAACCCTGGTAGCGTTGTAGGCCCTGTGGAGCACAGCTTGAGGACCCCGATACCCTCTAGGGCTTGTACCCTTGAATAGCAACCCCTTGTAGGCTTCGGATAGCAGAGGGCTAGCTGTGCTTCAGGAGATTGTAGGCTAACCTCATCCAGGCATAGGGGCCTCCTACGAAACTCCCCCTCCCTAGCCCACTCACCCTTATACATTCAGCACCATCCCTACACTCTAGGACCTCGCAAGAGCTGGCATCGAGTACCTCGGCCGCCCTACCTAGCATCTCCTCCACAACCTTCCGGGCCCACCTGTAAGGTCTATGCCTGATACCATCCAGGAACCCCTCCTCGTTAACCCACACAACCCCTCCTTCGTCAAACCTCTTAAGCAGGAACCTCACAGCCCCCTCAATGTCATCCCATGGCCTCAAACCCCTCCTATACTCTAGCTCCGGGAGCCCCAGGGATTCAAGCCCTACGAGTGCCACAGCTCTTTCTACAAAATCACTGGCGTAAGAGAACCAGGTAACCCTGAACCCCCTATCTCTTAGGGTTGACGAGATGAGTAGTGCGACCCTCCTAAGCTTACCTAGGATGCTCTCCTCAGGCTCTCGGATGTAGTCACCCCTGCATACCACCATGAGAGCTGGGCCTGAAGCCTCCACGCCTCCACTACCAGTAATGTGGAAGTAGCCTGGATGAGGGCTCCTCAGGTAGAGGTTTGAAGCTAATATGAACAATGCCAGCTTCTCCTTTGTAACAGAGGCAGCGGCATTCCTATCGGGGTCGACGGGGTCAACGACTATGATTGGGGAATCCCTGTACTTAGACCTGAGCTTTGCCTCATTGCCTACACCTTCAGGGTCTATGTACACCTGGGGCCTCCACTTAGAGGACTCCATGAGGGTCTCCCTGAAGCCGCCATAGTGTACCACTAGGAGCTCTGCAAGGTAGCCTGAGAAGCCTCCTATCCCAGTCTCAGCACCGTAGACCCCCATACCCTCCATGAACGATTTAAGTAACAGCACATCGTCAGCCAGGCATGGTCTCTCCTCAAGCTTAGCCTTAACATACCTCGTGTGGAATGGGGTTCTCTCAACCCCAAGCCCTCCGCTTCCAGGCTTCTCAACCTTAACTGCAGGCACCACCTCAGCCTTCAACCCCATCATGTTCACCGTGAGATACGGGTGTTCAGCGTACTTGACCGTGTACGGTAGCGGTCTAATACACTCCTCCAGCACTCTAAGGCTCTCCCTTCTAACCCAATCCCTTGTAACACCGTTGAATAGCACGAAGATGTCAACCTCCCACCTATCAGATAGTATCGTCCCCTTAGCAAAGCTACCATGGGCTTCAACCTCTACGTCTGGGAACCTCCCTGATAGACAATCAACCAGCATCCCCCTGAGGAGCTCGTAGAACCTTCTGAGAACCCGTAGCTGGAGGCTTGTGGGCTTAAGCCTCTCCAAGACCTCTAACTCAACCTCACTCCTACTACAACTCATAAAGCTTTAACCTCAACAAGGGTTTCATATATTGGGCCTTGCCTCGTCAGGGTACTCTTCTTAAGCCTAATCCCATCCACCACCATGCCTCCAAACTCGTGGTCGCTCATCTCGTTTAAGATTTTAACGAGAGAGGCTATGTTCCTACTACCCTTGATCCTAGCTAGCGTAAGATGGGGGATGAACTCCTCCCTCTCAGCCGGGATCCCAAGGCGTCTTAGGATCCTCTCAACATCCTCCCTCAGGCTTAAAAGCTCCTTATGACCCTCGCTAACACCCACCCACACCACCCTTGGGTTTGCTATACTGGGGAACGCTCCTAGGCCTTTGAAGGTTACATTGAAGGCCTTGAATTTAACCTCCCTTAGAGCTCTACCAATCTCCTCGACAACCCCCCTTCTAACCTCACCTATGAACCTTAGCGTTATGTGGAGGTTGTACGGCTCAACAAGCTTCATTGGAACCTGGGTTCCAGCTAGCGTATCAGCAACCCTCATGATCCTCGATACTAGGAGCTGGTCTTCGACGTCAACTGCTACGAAGACTCTTAACACCTCACTCATAGCCCAACCATCACCCTCCTACTTTAAGAATTCCACCCTATGCTTTATAAGATTGAGGTGGTAGACTTTGGTATCCAGGCGTGCTTTCGCAGAGGTAGTCAGAGTGCTACTCGATAGAGACTTTAGGTTCGTCGTAATAGGGGGTACCATAGTCGAGTACATGTTGGGGTCCGAGGATCTAGGGGATGATGTCGACTTGTTCGTGGAATCACCTAGCGCTGTATTCGAGGAGCATCGCTATAGGAGTTTAGCAGAGGAGATGGACTGGGCTCTAGGGTACACGTGGCTTGGAACCCCTAGGATTGTAGCTAGAGCTGGGGATGAGGAGGTCCCCGTGGAGTTCTACGAGAACATACACGACTTCTACGTACCACAAGCTTTCATAGAGAGGAGTACTAGAGCTGACATAGGGGGTGTGAGGGCTAGAATGCTCCAGCTTGAGGACCACGTAGCCCTTAAGGCTAGCGCGGGTAGGGGTAGTGATGTTGAGAGGTTGAAGGAGATAGCGAGGCTTGTTAGGAAAGGTAAGCTTGTGCTGGATAAGAGGAAGCTATTGGACGCCATATCGGAGTTCGAGGATAGAGATGTTATAGCTAGGAGGCTTAGAGAGGTAGCGATACTATGATTGTGTTAGAGCGTTAGGGTTACCGCTACCGGGAGTACCCTAACCCTACCTCCCGGCCTCCACTCCAGGTTCACCGGGTAGTATGATACACCCTGTAGTAGGCGTAAGCCCTCCTCCTCTAATCCAGAGTATATTAAAGCCCACGATCTCAGCATCCTCCTGTCATCCACCCTCCCGGGGGGCTCCCTCACGCCAACAATCTCAATTCCCACCCTCACATGGGCTCTCGATATGGGTGTTACTGGGTCGCAGATGTGGATCAACATCAGACCCCCGTAGGCTATGGTGTAAGCGAGCACCCTATCCTCTAGGCTCAAGCCACCTAAGGCTCTCGTATCCCCGGTGGTGTAGAAGTCTAGTACAGCATCCCTAACAATCCCCGGTATCCCTAAGCCCTCGTAGTCGAGGGCAGCTGAGACTGCTAGACACTCTCCCATAGCTAGTATTAGGGCTGGGCTTAACCTAGGCTCCAGGGTTACATCACCATACCCTCAGAAGGCCTCCTATAGAGGCCCTTCGCTGCAAGACTCGAGTTTATATCAGTTACTATCAAGGTGAACATGTTGGCCATGAGCCTGAGCACGCTCATCAAACTCTCCCTAGACAGGGAGCTTGCGTAGACAAGCTTAGTCACGTTTATGAACTGTGGATCCTCCAAACTAGGTTGAACCGCTATAGCGCAATCACTACAAACCATAATCAGATCTCTTAAGATGCCCGAGGCTAGGATAAGCCTATCCTCCCTACCAAGCCTCGTAATCAACTCCCTATGCTCGGGGCCGATCATAACACCTAGCGAAACAACAATAACGTCAACTCTACCTCTAGGCTGTTGAATAGCCACATTAACCTTAACCACCCCCGGTATTTGAACGAGGACAACCCACTCTACAGGAACACCGGGAGGCACAGGTTCAACTCTAACCTCTAAACCCTCCTCGAGAAGCCACGAGAGGATCTTATCCCTACCAGACTCCAAACCCGAACCCGCCTATATGGTGAGTTAAGGAAACATATATAGGTTTACCCAGCGACCACGGAAAAACCTGAGAGCTTAAGGGTAGAGATGGTGAGATGGAGGGAGCGTGAAAGGAGGATCTTTAGTACGAGTTTAAGATAGCTTATGCAATTCTAAACGCGGGAAAATCCTATGGATATAAGATGTAAGTACCATTTGATACTTAATGATAGCATTCCATGGGGGTCTCCGGGATGGCTACAGGAGAGCCTGTTAGCAGAGTTAATAGAAGGGATTTCATTAAGTTGCTCGGGGTCTCCGGTCTAGGTGTAGCTACTGTAGGTATCGGAGCTCCAGTGGATAGATACATAATGCCATTTATACCTAGAGAGCATCCCTACCCGGTATCTAGGCTTGTGTGGAGTGATGGGAGGCCTGTGAGGGTTGAGGAACTTGAGGTTAATGAGGTTAATAAGAAATACATTTTCTTCTACCCTCTTAAGTCAACACCGAACTTCCTCATAAACCTTGGCGACTTGAACGGAAGACCTGTTAGCGTGAGAGTTCAAATACACTCTACCATGGCCCCCTGAACGAGGAGCCCTTCGTTTTTAGACAACAAGGTGGATCTATAGAGTTAACGGTCCCAGGTTACGGTAGGGTCTACGTGGTGGAAGGCGTTGGCCCTAATAAATCCATAGTCGCCTATAGTGCCGTATGCCAGCACTTTGGATGCCCGTGCCCAGCTATGGACTTCCACCCACCTGGTAAGCCCGTACCCCTAGCTGGGTCTGAGATCGTAGCAAGAGGAGGTGTCATATACTACGCGTGTCATGGCGGCGCGTACGATCCATACCGTGGGGCTACTGTACTCCTAGCACCACCTCAGAGGCCGTTACCCTTCGTTAAACTCGAGGAGAGAGATGGTGAACTATGGGCTGTCGGGATGCTAGGGGCCACTATATTCGGTAAGTTCTGTAACACTTGTGCTGAGGAGGAGCTTGTAGGATCTGAGACTGTTGTCAGAGAAGCTTAACGAGGGGTGCTCTCCATGGGCTCCATGGCTAGAAGGGTGTACGAGTTCCTGGTTGATAGAGCTGGTTTGAACAGGTCACCCTTTAGAAGCGTGCCGTACAGTTATGTTAGTGTTGAGTTCTGGCTTGGAGCCATAGTTGCTTCGGCCTTCGCCTGGCTCGCTATATCCGGCATCCTCCTACTATTATACTAGATTATACTGACCCGGCCGAGGCTAATAGGAGGCTTTTGGAGAGTAAACCGTTCTTCAGAGCCCTACTGGTATCTCATCGTGTAGCAGCTAAGATAATGATATTAGGTGCTATAGCCCACCTCCTTAGGAACTTCCTCGTGGGGGCTTATGGGAAGCCTAGAGAGATACTGTGGATTTTAGGAGTCCTAGCTGGTTTCATGGCGTTACAGACAGCATTCTTCAGCTACGCTGCGATAGGCGATAAGATCGCTGTTGAGGCTATAAACATTGGGATAGTCTTCGTCTCAAGTAGTCTGGGAGAGTACTTCGGTAAGGTTTTAGCTGCACTAGCTTTTGATGTAAGCGAGGCTACAAGATACCTTAGAGTTGTAGCCCATACATGTGGCCTTCGCCTTAATACTAGCACTTCTATTCATACTCCATCTCACGCTCTTCGAAGCTCACGGTATACACTTAAGCCCAGGGGAGTCTAGGTGGAGGCGTGAGCCTCACGCTGTTGATGAGAGGAGGGGTGATATAGCACCGTGGTTCCCCGTGAACTTCGTGTACATACTAGTCGTAATGTTCGGTGTTCGGGGCATGATATTCGCCATTGGAGCTATACTCCGGGGCCTAGGCTGGGTTCACCAACTCCCATACCCACTACCTGTATTCGAGGGGACGCCTGAGGCCGAGAAGGCTAGGCCTATGCCCCCATGGTTCCTCGTGTACGCCTTCAAGCTATTCCAGCTAACATTCCTCTACATGCCGGAAGGTTTAAGAATACCGTTCGTGGGGGAGCTCTACGGCTTCAGCGCCCTCCCCTTCCTAATAGTGTCATTCGTCCTACCACCCTTGATACCAGCCTCCATACCCTTCATAGCCCGAGGGGCTACGCTACACCCGCTAGACAGAGGTAACCTTATGGCAACAGCCCTATTAGGGCTTACTTTGATCTACCTAGCTCAGCTAACCATATGGGGTGCAATGGCTCTAGGCTATCACAGCGTTATTTCAGCTCTAACCGTCTTCATAACACCCATCCTGGTAATCGTACCAGGACTTATAATGCTGAGAGAGGCCTGGGAGGGCTCTCTCAGACGGAGGACTATAGTAGCTTTCTTCGCCTCCTCAATGGTAGCCGTAGCGTTACCCTTCGTAGTAGCACTGGTAACAGGTGGATTTAAATCAGATGTAGGGATAGCGGACGCCATAACGGGCCTCCTCTGGGTCGTCTTTGCAGGCTTATACCTAGCGCTCGTAGCCATAGTGTCGTTCCGTGACGAGGAGCTAGGAGTTGGAGAGGGTAGTTCTAAGGCTGAGACTACACAGAGTGCGGGCGGAGCGCCAGGAATATTTATAGGCTTAGCCCTAGCAGAGTT